>Ga0307982_1002566_pt1 | contig 14644 bp, 7 predicted proteins | sample OrgLakmetagen989_FD_201847 | JGI IMG/M metagenome (GOLD analysis project Ga0307982, IMG submission 201847) | Saline water microbial communities from Organic Lake, Antarctica - #989 | ecosystem: Environmental > Aquatic > Non-marine Saline and Alkaline > Saline | place: Antarctica: Organic Lake...
TACAGGTGGAGGCACATACAGGTGGAGGGGTGTCAATAGAGCGCGCTGCGCTCAATGTACGCATGCCACCAGTTCATGGTACAGCTACACCCACGCAAGCTGGGGCACCACTGATTCATTTTTCGGGAAGATGCTGTATTGCTGCCCCACTTACTCGGTGAGTGCATGGCTTTGCTTGCTGTAGTCTGAGCATCATCCCCAACCTGCCCTGGGAGGCGTGTCTGCAGAAAATATCTGCAGGTGCCACCACGCCTCATGTGATCCAGCAGGAAACAATTTCGCGCGCGATTGGTGTTTGGAAATTAGTGTGCGTCAAGAACTTCGATAGAAAGATTGATATCTACATCCGCGCAGTGGCAACCACTAAGACCGAATGTGTTTCGGCATGAGTTTGCCCGGCCTGCCTCGCTACGCACAGCTTGCACGGTTGCTAACAGCTAGAGCTGGCCCCACCCCGGGAAAGCACTTTCAGCACACGCGAGTCATGTGTTCACATTTGCTGTGAATCCTGGTTTCAAGCTGCAGTCACGCGACGAGACGCCCACTTCACATTTGATGGCACTCAGCGGTCTTCAGCGTTGGGGATGCGCGCGTCCACATTCTGCGCAATGTCCACAGTGTTGAACATGTCCTTCATGCCTGCAGAGGACAGCTGTGCCTTGCTGCTTGCTTCGGCGATCTTCCACTGCAACACCTGCTCCGCCAGTGGCAGGTCCAGTCGGGCATCGGCGCGCCCGTACACATTCCCCTGCATGCTCAGCATGAGCTTGGAAATGGCGCGGCCAGAGAAGCCCTCTGTGCGCTCTGCGACGCTCTTCAGCCACGCCTCGTCCAGACCCTCATCCACCAGGATGCGAGCAGAGGAGCGCACACCCATGAGCCCCCCTACACCTGCATTCCCGGCACCGGCGTGCACGATGTACTTGGAAAAGTACTGCTTCACCAGAGCCTTGCGCGCCTCCAAGTCAGGCAGGTCGAACAGCAGATTCTCATCCACGCGGTCAAGCACAGCTGTGTCCAGGTCGCCGGGTCTGTTGGTGGCAAGCACCATCATGAACTTGTCACTGCTCTCGCCAGTGCGGTACAGCAGTGCGTTCAACGCATTACGCTGCTCCTCAGACATGGCGTCCCGTGATCGGGACGCCAGAAACGCATCTGCCTCATCAATGAACAGCAGCATGCCACGCCCACTGCGCTCCGCAAAGTCAAAGAGCTTGTGCAACTCAGTGACGGCATCACGGCCCAACGGGCCCACGTCGCCGCCTGACATGATGGCGAATTCCATGCCAGAGCTGCGCGCAAGGCGCTTGGCCAGCATGGTTTTGCCTGTTCCGGGTGGCCCGTAGAACAGCATGTGGCGGTAGGGAGCGTGGTTGGCGCGGGTGTTCCGCGTGGCCACAGCCAGGGACTGCACCCGGTCAGAGATGTCCTTGCGCAGGATGACATCAGAGATATTCTCACCCTCCTTCTGGGTGCCGCGCAGTGCGTTCCACCAGTGCCCCACGCGCCCAGCCATTGTGTAGCGCCCGGAGGCCATGCTGGTCTCACGCACAAGTGCAGGAGTCAACAGGCGCTTCTCCATGAGCCGCCCACCCACACGTGCACCCTCACGGACAGAGTAGATGCCTGCAGCAGCCACTGTGAGAGCCAGCACGGTGCGTCCAACTTTGTCCCCGTCCAGGATGAAGGAACTCAAATTTGAGCCCAGCTCCGTGAAAAACGTCGTCACAGCTGACTTGAGTGCCTCTGTCTGCTGCTTTCCCTTGAGCTCGATCTGGCGCGCGAACACATCTTCGTTCTCGCGCTGTTCTCGAATGCGTCCCTCAGCCTCTGCTAGTGCCCGTGCCTTCATGTTTTCCCGCTCCAACTTGGCGCGGTACTCGTCAGTGCGGCGGCGCTGCTCCTGGATCTCCTGCTCCGTCTTGCGGCGCAGGGCCTCCCGCTGTGCTGCGGCCCTGTTTTGCATTTCCACCTTAGCTGCGTCACGCTCGCGGGCCTTGCGGTCCTCCTCGTCCAGCTTCTTCAGTTGCAAGCGGTGAGAATGCGACGCCACTTCCTGCAAAAATAAAATAACGTTACAGATGGGTTAGAGTTGTATTGTGCTAACGTGCTGCTGGCTCTGCTGCCGCGGACTGGGGCAGATCTGGCAAAGCTGAGAAATACGGCCGCGTCAGACACAGCTCACATACACCGTGGCGACGACTAGGCTTTGCAGGAGGCAGCGCCAACACACCGCCCAAAGCACAGCAAGAACAGTTAAGTACACTAAGAGACACACAAGCCAGCTGCTGTTGCTCAGGCTGGCGCACAGCATGCCGCACAGGCAGCAGAACATCCGCGAAGGTGCGGTTTTTGACACACACAGCATTCCGCACGCACCATCTGCTCCTGCTGCTTCTGCTTCATCGTTTTCCTCTGCTCTTCCCAACGGATGCGCTCCTGCTGGTTCTGATAAGCTGCTCGCTCCTTCTCGGCTTCAGCCTTCTTGCGCTCCTCTTCAGCTTTCTTCACTGACTGCTCTCTCTTGGACATTTCCATGATAGCAGACACATTGCGAGACTTCTCCAGTTCCCGGGCGGCCTTGGCCGCCCGCTCGAGGGCATCGGCGTCAAACTGACTCATTTTGGTACACGGAGTTGAATGGTTTTTGTGGCACGTCTTGTGGACAAAGTAAAAGTGCGTCACTGCGTGCTGCGTGTCAGCCGCTTGGCGCCGAGGCAAGACTGCAGCACGCCCCCCCGCCACTGCCGGGCTGTAATAGCAGGCAAGGTGCTGCTGTGCAGATCAATGCTGATGTCAGATGTTTTATACACCTGGCCTCAATATATTTGCTTTCCTGTGCAGCCTACACGCCTTCACTTGCTGCAGTGCCTGCAGCGCGCGCGCCTGGAGGACTCGGCTGGGCCTGTCCGGTTGCCGGCACTGCACCCCTGCAGGCATGTAACAGCCCCCCCAAGGGCATAAACGGGGTCGTGGCTGTGATCACCTCCTCCCTGTGCGGCTGTATGGTAGTTTCAGTGTGCAGCAGCTGGTAGCGGCGCACATGCTCCAACATTGCTAACCAAAGCAGCACAGAGTGGGGGGGCAGGGGGGACGGGGGTGCAGCATGCCCACACTTCCGTTGGCTGTAGGCTGCTTGCTCAGTCCTCCTCTGATTCACTGTCTGACGCGTCTGCCTCTGCGTCCTCGGCAGCGGTGTCTTGCCCCTGTGCCGCCTTGTTTTTCTTCTTCTTGCCCTTACCCTTCTTGGGTGCCACGGTTGTCCACCCATCATCAGCTGCAGCGGGGGCGGCGCCCTCCTCCTCGCTGTCCTCTTCGTCTGACGCCTCCACCAGCGCCGCCCCTGCAGCGGCGTCCATCTTCTCATCTTCAAATTTAAGTGTTGAGATGGCCCAACGAAGGTCACCCTGGGAAGCAGCATCGTACACGGAGGACATGCGCTTGGCCATTTTGATGAGGCCGCTCTCGCTGCCATCTTCAAAGTCGACATGAAAGTCAGTGGAGAGCACTGAGATGCAGTAGTCCTCAGTGGTCTCCCAGGCCAATGGGCCCTTCTTCTCCCAGTATTCACGGACATTCATCTCAAAATCCTCAATCATGTAGTCATATTTCTTCTGTGTCTGCTCGCCCGCCGTCTGCAGTACCAACCATGCGTGAATGACTGCCCAGCCTGTGTGCGGATTACCTTACCATCTCGTCCATCACGAATTTCAGAAGGCCCCAGCGGGAGAAAAGAACCTCAGCAACCTCAAGAAACACCTCAAGTGCAATTGGATCCCACGCCTTTGTTTTTTCTGGAATCTTGTCCAGCGGAACTTGCCTGACATTCGCTGCTGTGATGACCAATTCCTCAGTCGCAGCAATTTCCGCAGGTGCCGAAGCGCCGCTTGCACCCGGTTCCTGCGCAGCCATGATCAATCGTGCGAGAGCTTCGTTGTTGGCTTAGTTTTTCTTTGTATTGGCGCGTGAACTAGACTTTGCTGCTTCGTTGAGTTTTGTAGAGCTGGCTTTGTCGTAGCTTGATTGTACCCCCCCCAACATGGTGCTCCATGACCACACAGGAGCAGGTCAAGCCGAAAGCTCTCCGCAAAACCAGCCCAGTACCTACACGGTCTTGCTTGTCGGGGCCCTTCTTTGTCATACAGGGTGTGCAGCAGGCAGCGCTGCTGTATTCGACGTGTCCTTAGCCTGCGGGAGCGATTGAAGTTGGTGGCTTCCACTCGGCAAGCCAGGTGGGACTGCCATTATATTTTGAGACCACGGCTTCGCATTTGAAAGCTCCCTGCGAGGCCAGCTGCCAGTGCAACCCAACATGCAAGGCATGCGAGGGGGGCGTGATTCTTCAACGGGGGGGGGTGCTCTCGTACGTCAAAACGTGTTCGCCGTCCGTTCGCTCCCAGTAAAAACAAGTCTGGAATGCTGCTGTGACAAGTTCGTGTGCGAAGAGTGGACGTGCAACTGATAGAAGCCGTGTTTGTTGCCGCTACCTCACCGCCGCCCTGCCAGCACAATGTCTTCAGGAGGCGTCGAGCCACCCAAGGTAAGTATTCCAATGCCTAGCGATTGCGAACTCAAAAACATCTCTTTTGAACAATGTTCAATTTGTGCAGGTGTCTTTCAAGGATGCACAAGCGCAGTACCTGGTGCGTGAATCTACACCGCATTGGCACTGAAGCTCAGGGCACACCCTTTTTGGTTTTGTTTTACAGGCAGAGGCATCGGAACTTGTCGCCAGCCATGCAGCTCAAATGCAACTTGCTGTCGTAAGTTGTGGCAAGCGGGGTCTTTCCGCTCTGGAGTCTGGACTGTAGGAAGCGAGCTTGGCTGCAGTGCAGAAATTCATCTGCTTTCCCGTGCGCAGGACAAGGCAAATTTGAAAGAAGCTCTGAAGCACGCCAGCGCCATGCTGCAAGAGCTGCGAACATCGCGTCTTTCTCCCAAGTCATATTTCGATTTGTGTAAGTGCGAATCTGGTGCTCGGTGGTTGCCATAAAGTTGGGCACCTTTGCCGGCCGCTCCCATCCTCGCTGCTGCTCATTGATTGAATTTTTATGCACAGACCACCAAGTCTTCGACCATCTTCTGTTTCTTGAATTGTTTTTCGAGAGTGTGGCAGCAAATGGCACCCCTGTGCGCGACTTGTACGAAATGGTTCAGCACGCTGGCAATGTGCTCACTCGCCTGTACTTGATGATCACCGTTGGCTCCGTTTTCATCAAATCCAAGGAGCTGCCTGCCCGCGATGTGCTGAATGACCTGCTTGAGATGGTCAAGGGAGTGCAGCACCCCACCCGCGGGCTGTTTCTGCGGTACTATCTGCTGCAAAAGTGCGAAGACAAGCTGCCCGAGACAGGCTCCGAGTTCGCTGGGGAGGGGGGCTCTCTGAATGACGCCCTGCATTTCACGCTGACGAACTTCGTGGAGATGGCCAAGTTGTGGGTGCGCATGCAGCACACCACAGAGCGCAGTAGCCAGAAGCGCCGTGAGAAAGAGCGCCGGCAGATCCGCGCAGTGGTGGCCACCGCAGTGGGTCGCATTGCAAACTTGGAGGGCCTCACCTTGGACATCTTTGCGCAGCGGGTGCTCCCCGAGCTGCTGCTGCAGATCCAGGCCTGTGGGGACAAGCTTGCCCAGGAGTTTCTCTTGGACTCCATCACCCAGAGCTTCCCCCCCACGTTTTCCGTGGCCACCCTGGTGCCCTATCTCCGCACCCTGCTGCGGTGCAGTGCCGAGGTGGACAGCCAGAAAATCATGGCAGGGCACATTGAGCGCCTGATTGACGCCATTGAGCGCAGCGGGGACGACGCCCTGGATGCCCGCCGTATTGCGGAGGTGGATGCGGCATTTGCTCACTCAGAGGGCGTAGGCTTCTTCTCACTGCCCACAGACCACGACGCGTACCGAGGTCCAGAGGGTGTGGACATCGCTGAGGTGGCCAAGGCGCGCGAGGCTACTCCCCAGGCTGCCGGGGAGGGCGGCGACACTGCACCGGAGGCTGCTGCAGACGCGGCGGCGCCAACCGAGCTGGGCGAGGGCGGAATCGACGGAAGTGGCGTGCGGTACTCCAACACTGCACCTAGCACCGCAGCCAATGTCATCCCGCCCAGCGTTCCTGCTTTCAACATTTTCTTCGGGTACATGCAGCGCCTGATCGCGCACCGTGCTGACTCCCCACAGCCTGTAGAACCCCTTGTGGTGGTACGTCTGTTCAGCTCCCTGCTTGCCTTGGCCACAGCTGCGTACAAGGGCAACGCTGGGCATATTGACGCTGTGCTGGGGGCCACAGGGGCTGCCCTGGCCGCCAGTGAGCTGCAGGTGGATGCTAGTGCAAGCTTCGCCGTGGAGACGCTGTATGGAGAATTGCATGCGGCGCTGCCCTTGACGGAAGCCCTTGCTCTGCCTGCCTACGGTGTGCTCATGCGCCCCCTGGCGTACCCCCACCGCCGTGCCATCGCCAACAAGCTGATGCTGACTGCCCTGGGTGAGGACCCCACCAAGCCCCCAGGCAGCAAGCGCCCGGCAGCGCTGCAGCTGTCCAGTGCCGAGAAGGTGAACCAGCTCTTTGAAGCACTGGCGCCCATCATCAAGGAGCCAGAAGGCACCCCCCCCTCAGCTGCAGAGGAGGGGGGGGGCTCCACAGCCGCCCTGCCGGAGGAGTTCGTGGCGGAACAGAACAACGTGGCACGCCTTGTGCACTTGGTGCAAGTGAATACCGCCCAGCCTGTCACTGCCTTCCAGGTGTTGCTGGCCATGAGGAAGCACTTCGGTTACGGGGGGGCCTCGCGAGTGTGCTTCACGCTGCCCCCCCTGGTGCTGTCTGCGCTGCACCTGACCAGGCGCATGCGTGCTGCATCCAGCGGGGAGCAAGACGAGGAGGCGGCAGCTGCAGCCACCAAGGCTCTGAAGGACGCCTTCAAGTTCGTGCACCAGACAGTGCAGGCGCTGGGGAGCTCAGGAAAAACCACCCGGGCCCTGCAGTTGAGCATGCAGGCCGCCGTGGCTGCGTCCGGCAGCGGCTTTGCGTACGACTTTGCCTCACAGGCGTTCCTGTTCTATGAGGATGTGGCGGATTCGCGCACCCAAGTGCGCTGTCTGGAGTGCATCATCGGCTCCCTGCACGCTGCAGCCCTGGGCGGCATGAACGTGGAGCAGTATGAGTCGCTGGTGACGCGCGCCACTGTGAGCAGTACAAAGCTGCTGCGCAAGCCGGATCAGGTGGTGGCTGTGCTGCGGTGTGCGCACCTGCTGTGGGTGTCACCCCCCAAGGGCTCCCAGGTGCAGCCCTACCACATGTCGGCACAAGTGCTGCACTGCTTGAAGCGAGCACTGAAGATCGCAGACGAGTGCATGCCGGCGTCGAATTCCCTGTTTGTGCGCATTTTTGAGGCGTATATGTTCTTCTTTGAGCGACGGGTGCCTGCCGTCACCGCCACCCACATCAACCACAACATCGCGCTGATTCAAGAGAACCTCGCCAGCATGCCCGACTGTGAAGAAAAGGACAGCGTTGCAACGCACTTCAGGAACGTCATGACGCACATTGCCACCCTCAAGGCCACGCCATCTGGAGCGGAGCTGTATGCAAAGGTCACTGCCACTGCCTGAGTCGGCTGGCTGAGCTGACAACAACTTTTGAAATGGAGATCTGCGCATTACAATTGTGTTTCACCACCCTGTGCTGCTTGGCGTCAATTGCTCTTTGTGTAGCAGGGAAGGCCTAGGAACTGAAATAATTTCCCCCGAAGCATACCACTATCCTCTCGAGGGGGTGCAGCAGAAATCGTTGTGTGAGATCAGAAACAGCAAGACACGAACTCCTTTCCGCAAATCAATCTTTCCTACACTCATAGTGCAGATCGACTCGGGTCTGCTGTGAGCTTGTTGTATTTGCCAATTTGGCGCTTCGGAATTTGACGTTTCGTCAACATGCGCACCCTCGCTGCTATTCTTGCTGCTGCAGCCCTGGCCACCTCGGCCTTGGCTGCACCTGCTGCTGATAAGATTGCTTCCCTTCCAGGTGCGTGATTTGTGTAGGTTTTCGTGCTTTGCCTTGCAAGCGTTGGCGACCTTGTAGCTGACGCATTCATCGCCCTAGTGCGCACCACGCCGAACCCGAGGTGCACTTTTGGCCAACAAGGCAGCTTTACTGCATGTTACTTTGCGTAATTTTCAAGGCGGCGTATATTACACTCACCTGTGCTTTTTACAGGCTGGTCCGGTGATCTTCCCAGCGACATGTACTCTGGGTATTTGGACATCCCCGGTGGCAAGCATTTGTCATACGTGGCCGCTCTGTCCGAGAACGACCCCGCCAATGACCCCGTGGTGTTCTGGTTTAATGGTGGCCCCGGCTGCTCTTCTCTGGGCGGCTTTGCCACCGAGAATGGTCCCTTTTTCATCGGCAAGGACACGTCTGGCGCGTACAAGCTGACCCAGCGACCAGAGCGCTGGAACAAGAAAGCCAACACCGTGTTTGTGGAGAACCCCGCTGGTGTGGGCTTTTCGTATGCCGACAACGCCGCCGGGTACATCCACAACGACACCTCCACCGCCAAGGACAACTACAATGGCGTGCAGGCGTTCTTCAACAAGTTCCCCGAGTGGCGCAGCAGCTCCCTGTTCTTCACTGGAGAGTCCTACGCCGGCATTTACATCCCCACCCTTGCCTTCCAGGTGGTGCAGGGCAACAAGGCCGGACAGCCCAAGATTAACCTGCAGGGCATTGCCGTCGGCAACGGCTGCACCGGCACTGAGGTGGGCACCTGCGGCAAGGGCGGCGTGAAGTACAACTTTGAGTTTCTGGCTGGCCAGGGCTTCCTGTCCCCCGAGCTTGTTTCCAACATCGAGTCTTCTTGCACCAACTGGCAGAGCCCCTCCATCGCTTGCCAGAGCAACATCGTGGACATGTACGCCCAGCAGGGCAACTTCAATGTGTACGACGTGTACGTGGACTGCGGCGGAGTTGGCGGCGACGACGACAAGGCCCCCGACGCCTCCACGCGCTCCTGGACGGTGGCTGAGGATTCCGTGGTGCAGGACTTCGAGCAGTTCCTGGCCAAGCGCTTCAAGTACCGCCCCGCCACCGACCTGGAGAAGAAGCTGTTGGCTGCTGCCTGGGGCCGCGCCATGAAGGAGGGCTCACCCCTGCCCAGCCAGGGCCGCGCCTTGGCTGGCTTGGCTGGCGTCCCCGACGGCCCCTGCGTGGCCGGCAGCACCTACACTAAGTACTTCAACGACGCCACTGTGCGCGCTGCCATGCACATGGCCACTGCTGCTAAGATCGGCGCATGGACTGACTGCACCAACAAGATCACGTACACCTCCACGGAGCCCAATGAGCCCCGCGACATCTACCCCACCCTGGTGCAGAACATGCGCGTGCTGGTGTACAACGGCGCCTTTGATGACTGCGTGCCCCACACTGACGACTCCGCCTGGACTGCCCAGTTCGCCAAGGACGCCAGCGCCCCCGTGGCCCGCGGCTGGCAGCCATGGTATGTGGAGGGCCACCTGGCCGGCCACTCCCAGTACTGGAACATTGGCAAGGGCTTTGCTTACACCACCGTGGTGGCTGCTGGCCACTTGGTGCCCCAGTACCAGCCCAAGTTCGCCACTGCGCTCCTGGAGGCAGTCGTCTCTGGATCTCAGCTGTAAGCTGGCCGCGCCGCGGCGGCTTCACTGACCCACAACAGCTGAGTGCTGTGCACTGTTTGCTTGGCAGGCTTGCCACGCCAACTTGAATGGTGCATGCCACATCACTGAATGTATTCTGCGTCGGTGTGCTGCTGCTTGCTTTGCTTGCTTCTTGACCAGCGCTGGGCCCACCAGCCCAAGCAAGTTTTTGGTGCTACTGATACAGAGAAACAAATCAAGCCTCGCATCTTGCCGGAAATGAGCAGTCTTGCCCAGTTCAGACTGCCCAATTCCGGCAGCTCAATGCGCTGAAATGAATGCAGTCAAACTACTAAACGCAAGGAGGCTTCTGGCTTCGGAAGCTTTTTGCCCCCTTGCAATGTGCAGGCGCGTGAACAAAGTCGGTGACAGGCTGAAAGCAGCCAGCAAGCTGAAATGGGGACAAAATAAATTTGTTCGTTTTGAGCCTCCCAATGAGTTTTAAACAAGCAAGCGCTGAGGGCAGGCACTAGTCTGTGAAGCGGTTACATTGAGGATTTACCGGGATGCAGCCTGACCATGCCTGGGTTGACTATGCGCAGCATGACTTGCCAGGAGAAGGACAAGCAACAGATCAGGGTGCACACAATAGTGTGAAGAAACAATTGAACCTTGCCTGCGAAGCCTGTGCTGCAGCGAAGCGAAAAGTAAGCCAAAAGTTTCTCCGTCGCAGCAAACTTCGTAGTATAACGTGCTTTTGCAGTGCGACGGCAACCGCCCATGCGTACGCTGCATTAAATTGGACACACCTTGCATTGAACGAAAGCGCCGCAAGCGTGGCAGGTAAGTCTCTTCTGGCGTGTGCGAGTGTCTTTTTGTGCATGACTGAATTCCGCACTCGACCAACGTCTTGCACGCTGATGTCGCACAAGCTGCGCTTTTTTCCAGAAAACCCAAGGGCTACAACCCTCGAATGGATGAGCAAGCTTTGGACATTGCTGCAATGGGGAAGCATGCTGGCTCCAGTAATTTGCCCCACCATGGCCCAGGCCAGCAGCGTGGTTTCGTGCACACAACACCAGCAGCCGCTGCTAGCGCAGCAAGTCGCTCTGGTATGCACAGCACATACCCTGTAGAATATCATATAAAACACAGTGAGCTCTTTGTCCTGCTGCCATGCATTTGGGCTTTGCTCTGTTGCAGTTTACCAATAAGAAACCTCGTCAATCTTTCCTTTGCAGACTCTGCGGCGCAAAAAAGCTTTGTGCACCCGCCCAAGCCTTCAAAACAACCACAGCCATACCCCCAGATTGCTAGTCTGTCTTTAGGAAGTGGACATGCCTACGACGCCAGCGGTGGATATGCAAGTCTCCCAAACGCTGCTGCCCAAACCTCGCCAACTGCACCACGCCAAACCGCTGCTCACAACCACCTGGATGTGGCTTCGCAGCAGCTCCCATCGATGCAGAATCCAACAAGAAAACAGCATATACAATCTTTGGGCACATCTGAACAGGCGGCAGCTGCATTTCGGGTTCAGCAGAGTCACCAGCTGGCCCATCGGCAGCAGCACGTGCAGCTGTCCACGAAGCTCAGCTCTCAGCATGCGCCTTCATTTGGACCTTGGGCGAGGCAGCCAGAGAAACAAATGAACACACGGGCATACATGGTTTCATATCCTATGTCAGGGATGGTGTTCCCGAATACGGCTGGAAGTCAACACAGCTCGAGCATCGGTGCACCAGCCGCCGTTTCTACCCAACTACCCTCCCAGCAACCATTTCGCCATGTTGCCACCGGTTCTGGTGGCACTCGGTCTGTTATATCAACTGGTCCCCTTAGTGTTCTGTCAAGCAGTGTCTATGGCGCAGACCCGGGGCCTGCAGCTGCCTCGAGAGCTGCTCGATTGCATGGCCAAATCTACCAGCAGCCACAGATGCGAGCGGCTGCTTTTGGACACTATACTGCACACAACCCGCAACACCAGCACGCGGCAAATGGAGGTGGATATGTGCCCGCAGCCAGGGGCTCCGTGCTAAGCCATTCTTCCAATGCGAGTCAGCCGATTCGCCCACTGCAAAACGCGTGGGGTGGCTTCAGCTCTCTTTCAGGAGAAGCTGCCATGGCGCAACCTGTGGCAGTGCCACTGCCCACACACGCTTTGCACCAGGGTCGGCCCTATGTAGATGCTGCAGGTATGCATTGGCAGCAGCCCCCCACACAGCAGCCACCTCAGGCTTCTCATAGGGGCCATCCACAACACCAACCAGCCGCACTGGCGCACCCTGTGGCACCAACTTCAGCTCGGCCAGCAGCCGTTGGAGATGTGCAGTCCGTACAATCCTCTGCTGCCAGCAAGCTTCTCAAAGGCGGCCCTGCGGCACATGCTCCGCCGGCATATGTGGATGGCGTTGTGCTCCCGAATGCAGCACTGCCCACGGCGGTTTCCATGGGCCCCTGCTCCTTGCCTGTACCAACTTCACAAAGCGCCCCGCTTGCTAGGCAGCTGCCCCAAGGTAGCAATGTTCCTCTGTTTGTGCAGCAGCCTCACACTCAACTCGCAGCGGAGCCTCGGAGCGCTGATGGGCACTTGCCAGCTGCGGGCAGTCGAGGCAGTTCTGGGAGCCTGGCTGCACCTGCAGCGAAGGCTTCTGCAGCCATGGGCAAATGCAAGCAGCCGATGGTAGGTGCAATGCAGGCCGTGGGTTCCTTGGCATCTTTTGAGACGCCCGGCGGAGCTGAAGGGCAGGCGTGGAAGATGTCAGCTGTCAAGCGGCAGTCAGATTTGGACGACTCGACAGTGGCCTCGTCTGAAACTGGCCACTCCACTAGCTCTGGCTCTATGCGCATCCCGTCTATTCTGCGCCAGATCGGGGCCTCAGCACTGCCCATGATCCACGGCTGCTTCGGCTTGCCTCTGGATGAAAACTGCCGCGTGACGCAGCCAGCACTGCTTGCTGCAGACTCCACACAGCACCTTATGGCGCGCCTGTCAGCGCTGTGTACCCCACCCACTGTGCGAATGTTCTGCAACGAAGCGCACCTTGCGCTGGACAAGAATTGGCGGAATCCTGAGCTATTAACGCCACTGCTGAGCGCTGAGGATTGGCGTGGTGGCAACTTTGTGCCGGGGAGCTTTGTGCATCCAAACTTGGCCCATAATGAGCTTATGGCGTCAGATGCTGCTATTGAAATGGTGTCTCGCATCATCATGCACCGCGCTTCCCGGCTGCATAACGCATGGAGCGCAGAGGACGCTGCCAGAGCGGAGACTGCCGCCCTGCTCGGCACTGCAGCGCCAGTGCCGGACGACAATCGTTCCCTGGCTGCTGCTGTGCACACCATGCTGTGCCGGGTGGTCGCTGCAATGCAGAGTGGCTTGCGTTCCTGGCCAACAGACCTGCAACGCTTCAGTCCTTGCCACCTGCTGCTGCAAAAAGGAAAGCCTCGCGACACCGATGCGCAGTTTGTCTCTCTTGCCATCGAAGTTCCGGTGCGTCTGCACTGGGCAAGCAGCACACTGAATGCGCCACTGCCGCCACCTGGGCAGATGGGTGCTATTCCCTTTCCGTGCTTGCAAGCTGTGACCTTCGGCATGTCCCGCTTGAACAAGGGGGGGCCGGAGGTGCCGACACCCTTGCCCACTTTCCTGGAAATTTTTGACGAAACAGACCACTCTGTGCCGGAGTACACAACATCCAGCTTAGAGCCCATGTTGAACATCATTGCGGCGCGCTTTGCAGCGGTGTTTGGTGATGAGCCCCTCAGCATGACTCTGAATAGTGCCCCCCCTGTGGTCCCCCTCAGCATGCAGCACGCCATGCAAGCCAGTATCGCTTGCGGAAATGCCCCCCCCGTAAACGACGGAGGGTCTCCGGCAAGTCGCTCAACTTCAGGGGAAACTTCGCCAGGGGGCACCTGCTCAACTATCGGTCCCTCGATTTCGCAAGTAGGCGTGACGTACACCAACGACGGAAACCTCAGCCGCGAACAGAGCTCCAAGGACCCCTGCGCCTCGCAGACAGCCAGCGAGCACTGCAGCCGTCGTCCACACGACCATGGGGCAGCAAGTGATGAGATTCACCACGACTCTGCCAGTGCAGTGTCTGCAGTCAAGACACTGCTGAGCAAATCGGGTGTGAAGTACCTCAAGTTTCCAGCCCCCGGCACCACTGTGACGCTGACTCAAGAGCTACGAAAGCGCGCTGAGCCAACGTGGCTGCGAGCTAGTGCATTGTTGCCTGCGGAGCGCATCTGTACACATATTCCGCACCTCCTGCCAAAATCCAAGTCCGGCTATGGGCATGTTGTTGGTGGCGTGAAGCGACAGCGAGAGGACGGCATGAAGCAGGCCGAAGAAGACCTGGACGGTGCATGCCCCACAGCTTACTGCGAACTGGAACTCAGCTGCATCCCTGCAAACTACCTCTTCGGGCGTATAGTTCTTAGCTTGGCCCTCATGGATGCTGTGCAGGTTTTGGCATAGTGACATCAGGAAGAGCCGCTGCACAGCCAGCGCAAGAACAACTGCGCAAATTATGTGAAAAAAAAACATGCGAGCGAATATAGGTGTATCGCGACGAATAATCAATTCTCACTGTCTCCCGAAGCATCTGGCAGCATCACCCGCCGGACAGCTGCAGAGAGATGGTCGGCATGCTCCACAATTGCTGCGACCAGCATTGTGCGCACAAGCTGCACGGACAGCAGCTTGCGGGCCCGAGAGACGGCTTGTGGCATCCACCATGCCTCAAAGAACACCAGCGCCAACGCCACAGCCACGCCCAGAGCAGCCACCACAGTGGCCACGAAGCCTTGAAACTGGGCCTCACATCCAGCTGCCACTATCGCCATCATGCCCCGCCAGTTCACGTCTTGCAGGACAAGCTGCATCACAAGCACGTTGGTCAACAAGCGTGTCACCCTGCTGTGCTGTGACTCTGCAGCCATGGCAGCTTGCAGCTGCGCGTCGCCCTGAGAGGCCGCCAGTGTCCGCTGCTGATATGCCAAAGACGCATTCCTTGGGGACAAG
>Ga0307982_1002568_pt1 | contig 14636 bp, 9 predicted proteins | sample OrgLakmetagen989_FD_201847 | JGI IMG/M metagenome (GOLD analysis project Ga0307982, IMG submission 201847) | Saline water microbial communities from Organic Lake, Antarctica - #989 | ecosystem: Environmental > Aquatic > Non-marine Saline and Alkaline > Saline | place: Antarctica: Organic Lake...
TCCTCTGCGGGCGGAAACTCTTCTTTTGAGCTGCACTCTCAGAGCATGGAGGAGCGTGCCACTTTGGACCGCTATCATCACTTCCATGGCCACTCGGGCATGTGCGCCTGATTAGCTTCTTAGGTCTTGTTTGCGCTGCTTTGCTTTTCTTCTCTACCTGTTAGTCTTCTAATTCCGGCCCTTCGGGGCCTGTCTCAAAAATAATCCCGCGTGGTTAAGAAATGTTAAAACGTGATTCACGCAGAAATCCGAACGTAGCGCCTAGCGTATAGGCAGGGCTGAATTAGAAGACCAACACGAAAACCTTTGAGCCACCATATTACACTACCCCCTAACCCCTCTCTCTATTTTTCTCTTTGTGCGCTCACAGGCCAGCACCTTCCGAGCGCCCCCCTCCTCGGGCTTTTGGGGCCCCGTGCTCGGACGAGTCCATACCATCTTCTTCCACTTCGTCGCTCACTCGCAAGAGGCCAAAGAGCCGCAACACCCCAAACAGCACCAGGGTGGTCACCCCCACCCAGACGGTGACAAACACAATGAACGTCACGTTTGCCGTAAACTGCGACCCGTCGCCCCCGTAAAACAGGCCCGCGCACTGGGTGTCTTGGCCGTCGTAGTTGGCTCCGTAGGCCTTGGCGTAGTTTTCCTTGGTCGCAAACAAGCTCGCCATCACGAGGCCGTAGGCCCCACAGAAGAAGTGCACCGGCGCGGCGTCGACAACGTCATCCACCCCGCACTTCTTCAGGAACTTGCTGGAAAAGTAATAGACCACCGAAGCGCCGATGCCAATGATGGCTGCCGCATACGGCTCCACCACCTGTCGAAGGGGAAAAGGGTGGCACGTAAAGGTCTAGAATGAGACTTGAGAAGAAGATAGGACAAGAAGAACGCGAGTGTTTAGGCCGAGATGCGCCCTTTTACGAATGGGACACTACAAAAGGCCACCCTGAGTGAGCTTAAGCGCATGTGAAGTAGGGTCCACTATTTACCGAGCAGCCCGCTGTAATGGCGACCAGGCCTGCCAGCACCCCATTGTTGGCGTATTCCAGCTTGATCGAAGCTTTGCCCCCTGTCGCTTTCGCGTGCAACGACTCGAGGACGGTGCCCAGGGAGAGGGTGCCAACTGCACCGCACGCTGCGGAGATCTGAAAACAGGAAAAGGGAGGAAGAAGGAGGAAGAGGGGGAACGAGTCACGGAAATCTGTCGGCTTCCTCCACCACACAATTTCCAAAACCGTTTACCTCTCGCGTTTCTGCTATTCTTTACCCTCCAAATCCTTGAAGCACTAACGAAGGATTCCCCCTCTCGACTACATTTTCCCATTCCTTGCACGAACACACACTCGTACCGTGGTAGTAACCATCGTCTTGGCGGCGACCTGGCCGTAGCCCACAATCGCGAGAGTCGACATGCCGTTGAAGCCGTACCACCCGAACCACAGGATCAAAGTGCCCAGCGTTTGGAACACCGGGCCGTAGGTGGGCACCTGTGAGGAAAGAAAGTAAAAAAATCACGCTTAACCAACGAGGGATTAACGTATATTGAGCGAGGTGGACAACATTCGAGCACAAAGCAAGAAAAATCCATGAGTCCATCAACGCGCCAACTTCCGCCCACCAAGCCAACATCACCTGCACGTTGCCTTCTTTGAACGATTTGCGCGGGCCAATCACTGTAGCTCCTACCAGAGCCGCCACGCCCCCCGTCATGTGCACCACGCCGCTGCCCGCAAAGTCCAAGACCCCACACCCCACGAAGTAGTCGTCCTTGTTGTCGGACCCCGAAAACTTGGACATTTCGCCGTCTGCGCCCCACGCCACCTGTTTTAAGGCAGTTTTCGGTGGAGTTGGCGATTAAAACGGCCCGAGACAATTTGATGCAGTAGTAAAAATGCTGTGCACAGAAGTCCCTCCAGAACTACTGTGGTTGACACATCGACCGGTGACGAAACGCTCGTGTTTGATTTTTATAGAAGAGGAACAGGAATCAAGTACTATCTGTAGCAGTGCACCTGAACCACCACGGGGTAAATGACGCCCATGAGGCTGAGGGCGTAGGCCAAATACGCCGTCAACGTGCACCGCTCCGCGACGGCGCCCGAGACAATCGTAGCGGCAGTGGCCGCAAACGCCCACTGAAAGAGCCAACTCCCGTACAAGTACCCATCGCCATCGCCCTACAACAGAGAGAGAGTACATGCCGAGTGAGAGGCAATTCAGCAAGGAGTGGCACAGCTACGATTGAAAGTAAGAGTTGAAGAGGAGCCTAGGTAGCCAAGAGCCGCAATAAAGCCAAAACCAATACGGACAGAGAGTAGCGCACCTTAAAAGAAGCTTCGTCAAGGAAGAAAGAATTGGTGCCGATGTAGCCCGTAGAGGAGCTCCCTGTAGCAAACCCATACCCAAGCGTCCACCTGAGGGGAATCAATATCATACAGGGCACATGAGCACTTACCGCTAATATTAAATGGGGAAGAATAAGTGGGCAAACGATTTTCCAGTCGGTAATTCTTGTGACAAGAACACGAGAGAGACATAGCTGCAGTAGCGATATAGCGCTGAGAATACAGGTGGCGCAAGATTCTCGTCCATTCAGCCAAAAATCGCGCGCTACCACCCCCCTGCCCTCTCGTCACTCCGTTTTGCTCGCCATTTTCATCTTGAATTATTAAGTAGCGTCTCTCACCACACGATCGCGCCCAAGCTAGCATCCAGCACGTTTTTCAGCAAAATGTTGCGCGTGTTCTTGGAGTCTACGCAGCCCACTTCCAGCATCGCAAAGCCCGTTTGCATGAAAAATACTAGTGATTGCCGTGAGAACGGCCGGAAGAAAAAAAAATAGGCGAGAGAGAAATAGAAGCGTGTGTGAAACGCGCAGACCGGTAAAAAGTAACGAACGCCCGCGAACACAAAGTAAAAAAAGGCGATGACACCAATTTAGTAGGTAGATCAGTAACTGGCGGCCCAGGCGTCAAAGAAAACACGAAAGGATTTTAGAAGTCTTGAATTAGGATAGCGCGCATGAATTTGCAGACGCAGCTCTACGGCCGCATTGCGGCGTATTTGCCCGAATAATTCGATATTAGATCCCTTCTCTCATCTCCCGCCTTACCGAGAATTGAACCAAGGAGTAGCCACAAAGTGTTCAGCTCTCCTGTTAAAACGTCATTCCAGGCCTGCAAACGCAACGTGTAGATAGTGCCGTGAAAACCATATTTAGAATAATCTGAGCTTAGAGAGGTGGTACAAAAGACTTCTAGGTGCTTCGGCTGCGATCGCTCTATAGCAGCCCAAGTTTCATGCCTATACTTGCTCTTTGAACACTCACCGAAATACTCTCCACCGAAGCCATAGAGAGCAGAGTTTATGCACGACCGCCCGTACAACAATTGACCCACGCTCACGCTCTTAGCTTTATGCGCTCCAAAAGTAAGATAAGTTGTCCCGAATGTGTGAACCGACCAGACGAAAAACTGGTTGGACAAGAAATTCTCAAAAATTACCGAGCCAGCAAAAATCGTCCGTCGTCTTGCTTGGCTTCTTGGCTTCTTGGTTGCGTTCTGGCTGGTGTTGCCTGTTGCCTGTTGCCTGTTCTTCCTTCGGTACTTCAGCTGCACATGGCCATGTGGCCCTCATTTAGTCATACCGGTTGAATATTCGTTCACCGCTGCGACCTTGTTGCATTTTAATTTACTGCTCTTATCCTATACTACGGTCCCCCTAAAAAAATATTGAATGGATGGTTGAGCTTGCGTAACCATGAACGAGCGCGCACAGGAAGAATTGCGGAATGACGTGATTGCGTCGTTGAGGCGACCTAACGAAGATGGCAAGAAGGTCCAAGGTACAGACGAAGATTTTGTCGCATCGGGCGCTTATGACCGCTTCGCAGTATGGCTAGATGAAGCCGTTGTGGACACATCGTCCTTTGAACTATTCTCTGGGACATTAATTCTTACGTCCGCAGTGCTCACTGGGATTCAAGAAGACAGTCCAGATTATTACAAGGCGCATCCAAATGCGCCTGTCAACCGCCTAGACTTTATCATTGTTCATGTATTCTGCTTGGAATGCCTGATAAATATTATGAGCGAAGGTTCTACGCCATGGCGCTATTTTATCGGTGACGGTCTGATTCCTAACAAAAGCGAGAAGATTGAAACCGGTGTGGCGAACGAGCGACCAGAGTCTTCATGGCGTTCGGTTCTAGCCTTCAATTGGGACACTCGTGCACGCTGGAACTGCTTTGACTTCTTTGTCTCCTATTCGTCGGCCATTTTTGCCTACGACGTTATCAGCGGCACTGAGGCTGCGGGTGGAGTGGTCGCGCTTCTGCGCTTGTTTCGTGCTCTTCGCCTCTTGAGCCTCATGCAGCGATTCGAAGAACTCAGAGTCATTCTAGAAGGCTTTGCCATAGGACTAGATTCATTTACTTATATCGGTGCCCTTCTTTTGCTCTTGTTTTACATTTACGCTATCCTCGCAATTTACATGTTTGCGGATAACGATCCAGCTCACTTCGGCGACCTCACTACCGCTATGCTGAGCCTTTATCGCACCACAACGCTCGCAAACTGGCAAGAACTATTGTACATTAATTGGTATGGGTGCGACAAATTTCCTGGTGGTGCTTACGTGATGCCTGCTGGGCGAGAAACAACGGCACTTGTTACGGATGCCAGCGTGTTGGACGACGACAAGTGGGGAGGGCTTGGGAGCGACGCTGCAGGCTCGTTCGACATCTTGTCTCGCCCTTCTTTCTTGGGCGAGTTTCCGGCCTTTGTTTGCTCCAAACCTACCGCTAGTCCCGTCGCAGCATTTATCGTGTTCTTCTCCTTCACGCTCTTGAGCTCTTACGTGATTCTGAGCTTGCTGGTCGGCGTTGTGACGATTGCTATGCAGGTTACCATGACCGGAGTGCATGAATCAAATCTGCGACAATTGCGAGACGAGCGGCTTCAGCAAAGCCACAAGAACCAACCCATCATCTACATGCGCTATGTTTACGGCGGCAAGAGTGGCAAAGTCCCTGTCTACGACTTCGATACTGGTTTGCCTCAAGTCGAATTGCTGGAGCCGGTTATTTCGAAAAAGCCACGGGTGAGCCAGCGCGTGCGAGGTCGGCTCCAGCGCGAATTAACCAAAGCCAACGAGGGTGCCAAGTCCCAGTTCGAAGAAGAAGAGTTCGTGTTCGGCGCAGAAAGCAGCACTCGTGCCACGATGGCCCACTTGATGCGAAATGCCATTCGGGGCAAAGTGGAAGTTGACCCTGAAGACGTGCCTGGTAATGCGATGCGCATAAACAGCCGGCGGCAGCGCTTCGCTTTCCTGTTCAAGCCCTATTTGGCCTTGGGGCAGCACTGCCGCGACTTCGTCGCCTCCGACCTGTACACAATGACCTTGGTGGTGTTGATATCGATGTACGCTTTGTTGGTAGGTGTTGAGACGACGTTGCGTAACAACCCTATTGTTGGTTTGCTTCAGACGGTGTGCGTCTGGGTGTTTGCCTCTGAGTGCGTCATCAAAATCATTGCTGAAGGCACCAAGCCATGGATCTATTTTACGGACGGCTGGAACCTTTTTGACTTTATTATCGCCAGCGGTGGCGTGGCCTCTCTTTTATCTGGGGGCAGCACAAACCCGGTCATTCAACTTGCGCGATTACTGCGACTTGCGCAAGTTTTTAAGCTTGCCGGGCGCCTACCACGGTTGCAGTTGGTGATGGAGTCTTTGTTGTACGGTATGCGCTCTATGTTGTGGGTGTTTGTCTTCTTTATACTCTTCAATTACTTGTTTGCCATCGGTGGTATGATTGCGTTCCGCGACAATGATCCGTTTTTCTTTGGAGATATCATGCGGAGCTTGAGCACGCTCTGGATGGTCGAGACTTTGAACAACTGGGAACTTCCTATGAACGTGAATATATATGGCTGTGCCAATTATGGGTATGGGACTTTTAGTGACACAAGTGGCCTCATGGGTCCCTCGTTTTACCATTTGCCTGCAAAGTGCACGCAGAGCTTTGCGAGCGGCGGCCTGGCAGTTTTGTACTTCTTGACTGTGGTGACCTTCGGCGGGCTGATGCTGCCGACCTTATTAACTGCCGTGATCACAGCATCTACAGTTCACATGGGCAACAACAAAGAAGCTCGCGCAAAGATTGCTACCAAAGTTGAGGCTGCAGTGGAGCTTTCACCTGAGTATTTGCATGATGACCGGGTGCAATTATTTACCGAGCTCTTTGAAAATTTAGACGTCTCCGGGGATGGCCACCTCGAGCCCATCGAACTGATTCCTGCATTTACTGCCCTTAGCGATGACATCTTACGGCACGCCACTCCATCCTTGATCCGAAATCTCTTCATGCACGTTGACAAGTCCGATGACGGTACCATTGACTTGTCAGAGTTAATGACATTTTTCAGTCGTCTCACCTCGGCTATGGCATTGAAACTTGATTTGCCTCCAAACGAGCACGTACAAGACCCGGAAGCGTTCATGAAATTGTTTGTGGTTCTCCTCAAAGAACTTGCCATTGAGGAAGGGACTAGCAAGGTCGACGTAGTGGAAGAAGACGAAGACGACGAGCAGTCGCACGACAAATTCAAGAGGCGTAAAGCGTCGCTGAAAAAGCGTCAAAAGGCACGCGCATTGGCGAGAGAAAATGGTAGCACTGAGGAGTTTAGTGAAGCTCTGCCGGGCTCAGCTGCATGGGTAACAAGCGGTGCAGGAGCCCAAAGTGAGAAACACCAGGCTGACACCATTTACAACGTCTCAGATGCCGCCCAATTGCATCGGCACATCAAATGGCTTGCCGCGCAAATGGAGTCAGTGGCTGCAGAGGGTGCCGCTGCAAAGCGCGAACTCGAACACTTGAGGCACTTGCTCGGCTCGAACGACCGCGCCCCACCATGCCACGCCTCTGCACGGGCTTCGCTTTTGCCTCAGCCTGCGCCCGGTGCCCCTCGACGCGGCCATCCACAGCCTGCCGTCGTTGCCGAGGGCGCGCGGCGCAAGCGGTTGAAGGCGCTGCTCAATGCGCTGAGCGCCGACTTGCGCGGTGGCCAGGTACCGTATCGAGACCAGTGGGAAAGCAAGCTTGCAGCGACGCGCAGCAGCGGCGGCACCGCAGCGGTTGCTGCTACTGCATGCCAAAAGCTGAACGCAGATGGCTGCCATGCCAACGATACCGCGCATGCCTCTGCTGTTGCTGGAGGCCTGCCTGCTTCGGATGGTGACTCGGCACCCAGTAATTCAAGTGCTGAGTGCATGTACCTTGCAAGTGTTTGGGCTGCTGAGCCCAGCATCGCTGCTACCGCCTCCAGTCTCGCTCAGAATTGGGTGGCTGCTTCTTTGCTCGCTGCCGAGACCAGCGCTGCTGCCGAGGACGTCGCCATCGCCGAAGCTGAGCATCAGTTGGGTGAGGATCTGCCGGTAGCGCACTGGCTTGCCAACGGCGGCTGGCGTCAACTGAAGCACACGCCAAAAGGTCCTACGGAAAACAACAGTGCTAGAATACCATAAGAAACAAACGTGGTATTCCTTGCCTTTGTTAAGCGTTCAATGTTTATACTAAAAGACTGAACTCTAACCCAAAAAGTCTTACAGTATTAACAATATCAATAACATTTTAGGGAAGTATAGTAATTTTTACTCATAGCTAATGGATTTCGGCGATTTCCTTGTTGCTAAGCCGACTGCTCGGCCGCGCGATGTCGCTCCTATGTCCTATGGCAAAAGCATCCCTACTACCACCACTACTACTACCTCTACAACTCTACAGCCCACGGACATTAAACACAGCATATTGGTCTATTGGCCTTGGTCTTTGATCTACCTCTCCCTGCTACCTGTTCCCTGGCCCCTGGCCCAGCCCTGGCCAAAATCGGAAATCCACTCTTCAGGCTTCAACCTTAGACTTCAGACTTTAGACTTATGTACTTATGTGCGGGCATGAAGCGTTTTTTCTTGGCGCCCGGTGCATCTAGGACTCAAGATCCTGATCTTAGTGCTGGTGCCTGTCCCTCCTACCTCCTGTATCCAGGGTTGCGATTCCAGTTTCCGCGGAATTCCCGCGCGATGGCTAAAAATTCACCTCACGTGGTATTTCCGCGGCGGATTTTCCGCGGGATTTCCGTGCCGTGGTCATAAAGGCACTGCTTAATTCCCGTCGCGGAAATCGCATCTGATTGGTAAAATTTTCCCTTTTCGCGGGAATTCCGCGGAATTTCCCGCGGGAATCCTAACTGAACTCGAACTCGAACTCGAACTAATACAAACCCAAATGACACAGAAGCCAATGCTGCGGGCAGAAGTGTACGCGCGTGCGTTGCGCGCAAGTCAAAATCGTAAAAGAGGATAGTGTGTAGAGGGCAGGAAGCATAATACTTCTACCATCCTCTAAAGTGGAAACTGTTTATGAAATAATTTTCAAACCGGACTTAAGTCGTTTCTGCGTCCCGACCTAGCCTGCATCTGTTTCTAGAGTTCTCCGCGCTATCGATTCATATTTGCTCGTGGGTTTCCTCCCATGTATTTTTAGAACTCAAATTCGCATATAACTTATAGTTCTAGGGCACTTCGCTATTGCCGATTGTTGATAAGTGATTAGTGCCTGTCTGAATTTATATTTGATATTTGATATTTCACATCTGGCATTTGACATTTGGTATTTGAATAATTCGTAGTGCTGGTAGTTGGCAATTGGCATTTGGTAATTGGTAGATGCTTGGCTGGCTTACATTGGCTTATTTAGCTGGGCCCATCAGAGAGCCATCGTAGATCTTGTCGGTTCAGGGCCGTCGCGCCGCTCCGCCCCCGCTGCACGCGTGTTGCTGTCGGTGTCGCTTTGCACCATGTTTGCCACCGCTTTTTCAGGTCCTCCTCCTCCTCCGCCGCTGCCGCTGCTGGAGTACATCATTCCTTGCCCGGTGAATTGGTGCGGCGGAAACGCTTGGTGGTGGTCTAAGTAAGGAACGCCACTGATGCTCGCAAAAGACGGTGCGTGCACGCTCAACTGTCCTGGCGGAGCGACGAAGTTGTGCGTAGACTGTTGCTGTTGTGGCAGGCCTTGACTCGAGGATGGACCGTGGTGGTAGCCCAGCACGTGCTGCGGCGACGATTGCTGTACGTGCTGTTGCTGATGCGGCTGCGGTGCCTGCGGCAGCCCATGCACCAACGAAGGTGCGTGCTGGTGGCTCAACACATGCGGCACGTTTGGTGGCGCGTACTGTAGTTGCGGTGGCTGCGGTGGTGGTTGCTGTGGCATCGCCGGCCGGTGCAACAGCGGCGGCTGCATGCTGTTGTGAGGCTGCGCGTGCAGGGAAGCGGCCATGGACGACTGCAGCATCGCCAAGTCGCGTTCCTGGCGCGCTTGGTTCAACTCGCGCGTGAGCGCCGCGGCTTGGCGCTGCAGCTGCTGGCACGCTTCGGCGGCTTGGTCGCGTTCCCGCACCAAGACCTGCTGCTGCTGGTAGCACACTTCTAGCTGGTCTTGCCGAGACGCCGCTACTGACGTGACGTTGGCAATTTCAGCTTCTTTACCACGCAACTCGGCCGCCAAGTACGAATTTTCACGACGGAGCCTGTCTTCTTGTTCACCGAATCCGCTATTCGAACCTGGCGATCCAAGCGAGGAACCTAATTTCGGAGAAGCTTCAGGCCGGGGCAAGATTAGGCCTGGCGGGATCATAAGATGGGATGCAAAGTCACTGTTGCTATTGCCGTTGGCGTTGATGTTGTTGGTATTGATGTTGTTGGAATTGGCAGGGCCGCTGCTACTGCTGCTGCTGCTGCTGAATCCGAAGCCTTCGCGCTGAAGGTGGACCATGCGCAATCGGTCTCGCTGCACGGCAACCGCCGACGGAGCCCCGGGCCCACCGCGACCGGGGGGCAAGTGCGTGGGCAAATGGCTGGGCGGAGGCTGCAAGTGGGTGGGCTTGCGGGCGTCTTTGCGAATGATTTGGTGGAGCAAGTCTTCGCGGCCCCGCTGGAAGAGTGGGTGGCGAAACTCGATGGTCCCTTCCGAGTTGAAAATTTTCTGAAAGCAGTACGAGTTGAGCTGGCGGCACATGGACCGGAAGTTGCCGTGCTTGAAGTACACGGGCAAGACCCGGGTTTCAACGCTCTGTTCGGAGGTGAAGTAAATGGACTTGCCGTCTTCGGACCAGTGGACGAGGCTCGGGTTGAACTCGGAGTTGTCGAAAATGTCGTATCTGCATACAGAGGCGATAAGGAGGAATGTGGGAAGGCGAACGCACATTGTGATGGGAATGGAGGTGGTGGCTATCAAAAATTAATGACATGAAGCAATGTAATTGCGAATGGATACTTCACTTGTTCCTAAATTTTGACTGGCTTCAAGCGGTGCAAGGCTTCGCTGGAAAAAAAGGCTCCTCCCGACCCTCTCCCCCCTTCGCAGCCCACTCACAGTTTTCGCACGAAGCTCGTGGTTCGCATGAACTCGTCCCTCGAACTGTCTACTCCTAGTTGCCCCCCTCGCACAGACGCTTCGCTGTCATTGTCGTTGTCGTCGCCACTCTCCTCGTCGGCGTCGTCTCTGTTACCTCTGTCGTGGTCGCGTGACCCACGGGCAGAGTGGGTACTGCTGCTGCTACCGTGGCTACTCGCGCGCCTGCGCGCTCGCCCGTTCCAACCAGCTGCATACCCGGATTGCTCAAGTAGAAGTGGAGGACCGTGGGCTCCTGTTGATATTGACGATGCTGCCAAGCCTGCGCCTGCAATGTCGAGGTGTTGTGAATTATGTTGCCCCTCGCTGTCGACAGAACCTTCGCTCCCCACTGCCATAGATGCGGCATTCATTAAGGCCATCATTGCTGAATTACCAAGCGGCTTAGATAGTACGTTGCCGTCGGCAAAGGTTGGGTTTGGCTGGGTGAATTGCGACTGCGGCACGATTTCCTTCTCAAGAGTAGTGCGCGCGCGCTTGGCGACGCCGCTGGAAGCCTCATCATCATCGCCACCGCATTTCTCCCCAGCCGGTCGGACATTCACATTTTCTGTTCCATCATACGATGATTTGAGGCGGGCCTGGTCGTCGTGCTTTTCGTCGTTGTCTTGCTCGTGGATTGCGACGCGGCCTTGGGGGCCCTGAGAGTGGGTGGCCACCACGGCGGCGTCATTCGGATACGAAGATGCTGACTCATATGTACCGCGCATCGTTCCCAACGGTTCGGTGCAAGCAAGCTCACTTTGAAGAGTGTGTGGCACCTCCACGTGTGTTTGCGAATCAACCTGCGAACACCTCATTTGCGTTTCTTCGATGGGCACGGGGTGTAAAGAAGCCACGTTGTGTAGAAGAAACTGCATCTCAAAGGAGAAACAGCAGATGCTTCAGTTACCGTTGATTAAGGTAAAAATAAGGTTTGATAGTTGCCTTTGAGAAGCTTCCCAGCCAATTAGAAGCCGTCCAAATGGACCTGCCGGGATGAAGTACAACTGTTCCTTGACGGCTCTTGAAGCAATCTGTATGAATCTTTCCGAACCCGACGCATGAGTGTCATCATCGTTTTTCTTTGCACTTTCTTAAATCCTTCATCCTTATTTTATTGTAGTAATGGAGCTCCCATTCTTGTGCGGTAGCGCGGTCGCTACCCTAAGGAAAAACCTTGTTTAGGCACACAAGTGCGTTGATTCAACAAATTTGAATCAGTATTGTCAATGTGCTCGTAGGTCGAATTACTGCTTTGGTTGATGCTCTAGCTACTTTTAATATCGGCCTAGAAACTATGGAATGCATGGTGACTTCTAAGTAAGTGATGCAGACCCGAAGTATTGTCGTTGTTGTGGCTACTACGGCATTGGTATATGCTGCTAAGTTTTTTCTTTCATCAAAGTTCCATGTGAACGATGTAGAAAACACTGAAAGAGTGATTGATGATTTTGTAGAATTCGCAACAAGTGTAAATTACCCATTGCGCGATCTGGCTGGACCTCGGGGGCGCGCGCTGCAAGCTGCATTATACCACGTACCACTATCCTCATCATTCGAAAATGGGGATATCAAAAGCTTCAGTGACGATAGATGGGCTGTAGCTACATGTACCGAACTCGAAACTGCCGACATATCGGCCTGTGTTCGGCTACTCACTGGCAACACCAACCCGCTTCGTTCTCAAAGCATAGTACGGATGCTAGCATTTCTGCGTCGACTCCGCAGTTCACTACTGCAAAATGATTTTTCTTCGCGTACGAGTACGCATCGAGCTGCCTCATCGGTAGTTGTCGTGGGTGGCGGGCCTGCTGGCCTAGTTAGCGGGCTTGCGGCTGTGCAAGCAGGCTGCGATGTGCTGCTGCTTGAGCGACGCACGGCGTACGAGCGCTCCGTGTGGTTTGACCTCAGTACCGACGACACGGATCCAGACGGCAGCAGTAGCAAAGCGTATTTGCAGAGCGGCAGTGTTGGCGACGGCCTCGGTGGCGTGGGCCCTACGCAAGCTTTGCTGAAGAGCTGGGGCTTTGGGTATCAACGGGCTCAGGTGCAGCGGCAAAGTGAGGCGGCTGACGAGCGCAGCCCCAGTAGTACGGCAGAGAGTAGGATTATGGGTTCGTGTGATGCCAGCAGTGATTGGGCCACGAGTAGAGTTGTGGCATGCCATGATGCAGGAAATGTGGGTGAGGATGCTAAGTCTGCCCCTGTCTCCGAAATAGTCACGGTAAGATGCGCTGAACTTGAGTCGTTCCTAGCCAAAGTCTTGTTCCTCGCTGGTGCCACATTAGCCTTTGGTGTGGAAGGCCATGGGCCATGCCTAGCTTCATCATCTACTATACGTTACGACAACTGCGGCACTAGCACTAGCGACAGCACTCACGAGGCGTGGACCGTAGTGGCCACGGCTCGGCGCGACAGCGAACACTGGATTGTTCGGCAAAGAGGCAAAGATAGCTTTCTAGCTTCAGCAGGCTTCCTCGAGAGCACTCTCGCTTTCGCTGCGCGGACACCGTGTGAAATCTTGAGAGCTGCTGAGACAGACAAGCGAACACACGAGCGAGCAGAGAATCTAGGAGGTGGAGCTCAAATGTGTGGTGACGATGAAGGAGATGGGTTCGAAGTACTGACAACTCCTCCGTTTGATGTGCTCGTTGGCGCAGACGGTGCCAAATCGCGTGTGCGTGCATCGCTCAATTGTTCCATGCACTCCGTCTCCACGTTTCAAGTACCCATGCCGAGGAGCAGCCAGCAGTCTGACAATTCACAGATCCTTGAGGTGAGTGTAGGCGATGTACTGCGTTTCCCTACAGCAATTTTGCGCTTTGCAACGGACGCTGCCACTGGCCGCTGCCCTCAGTTGCGCAGCGACACTAATTCTGACCCGTTTGCGGTTCGGGTGGCAGTGCCCGAAGTCACGTCAGTGTTCAAGCGCTTCTTCCATGGCCATTGCGAACTTCAAGTGGCTTTTGACGCCACGGCTGCAGCGTCTTTCGTGTCTTCAGAGGAAATTTTGGGAGATAGGGCTGTAGCTCAAGTGGGTGCTTCCGCTAAAAGCAACACGACGGGCCCTGCATCAACAGTTTTGCCTCTGCCGTGGCCTCTCTTGGTGCCCGTTTGCAATTTTCTCTTCGAAGAGCCTTTCGCAGACGAGCTGAGCTTACGTCGCCGCCTCTTGAGATGCGGTGGATGCTCTGCGAAGGGCAATGCCACTGTGACAACTTGTGGTGCTGCGATGCACATCATGCCCATTCGCCGTGTTGGTCCTGCAGCGGTAGTGCCCCTCACTGGTAGCAAGAACGATGAGGCTCACAGTGATACTGCTTCAGCCGTAGCAATTTTGGTGGGAGATAGCGCCGTTACCGCGCTGTATCGACTTGGTGTAGGCGTGAATTCCATCTTTGCTGGGCTCGCCGATCTCCGTAGAGCTTTTGTTCGTGGGCGCCTGGTAAGAGAAGCCGCGACGACTAACCGAGGTGCCGACAAGAGGTTCTTAGCAGCTTGGGAGCAGAATTTTGCGCCTGTGTATGCCAAAAGGCTTTGGCGAGCGAGCAACGCACAGGCAGCAGCAGCGTTTTGGGAATCGACTTGCGGTTTGGTCGTGTTCCAAGATGAACTCTGGCGGCTTCTTCTACCTGCTGGCGGAGCTCAAAACAAGGCCGTGCAGTACGAAGGCCCTCTCAGTCCTCTTGATGCCTTAGAATATTGTTCAAGTCCTTCTGCGGGGAAACTTTGGTCGTGGCGTTTGTATTAGCTTTAGACGAATAACCCAATAAATATACCTGTGCCCATTATGCTGTTACTGCAGATATCTAAATCTAAATTGCTAGAGTTTAGCTGCCACAATCAGTTTCCCAATACATACTATTCCTGTATCCGGCAACCGGCTTCCTGCTGGCTCCGCTTATATAGTTCATTTGGCTCCGCTTTCGCGCACAACACACAGGGCCATTCAAGAGCTATTAGTTTTATATTTTTCTTTGTGCTTTATGCCTCTGTGGCTACTGCTACTGCGTACTTTTCTTTCTCAATCTAGAATAAATAATTATTTCGTAAACAACTGGGCAACGGCTGGGTGCAGCAACGAAAACAAATGTAACTCGCAATTGCGAGCTCCCTTATCGTGCGTGCTCTTGCTGTTCAGGCGAGAACGCCAGCTAAAGCGAAGGCGATGCAGTCTGACGACCCA
>Ga0307982_1002569_pt1 | contig 14635 bp, 19 predicted proteins | sample OrgLakmetagen989_FD_201847 | JGI IMG/M metagenome (GOLD analysis project Ga0307982, IMG submission 201847) | Saline water microbial communities from Organic Lake, Antarctica - #989 | ecosystem: Environmental > Aquatic > Non-marine Saline and Alkaline > Saline | place: Antarctica: Organic Lake...
TACAAGGTACATTTTTAAATATCACAGTTAAAAAATACCGGTATATGGCGATACAGATAGTAAATGCGGTAGAAGACGTACAAAGCTATACATTAGCATGTCTTATATGATTCTAAAGAATAAAAAAAACGCCGTTAAAGTCAGTACAAAAGCACACTATGATATAAGCCGTCTATACAACCCCTTAAGGGATACAGAGGTTTCCCTGTACGGATTTTCAGTGTCACTCAAAATTTTCACAAAATAGATTATTTCAACGCCCATGGCACCACTGTTTCTCGCTAACTGTCGCCCGCCGCCGATAGCGCAAAGCTTCAGCTAGGATAAAGCTTGGAAGTTGTCTTTAGGATATAACGCTTTGGCTAAGCGTCCCATTTTTTAAGTCTCTTGCTGAAGAATTGCTTTGCGAGATGCCTGCAAAGAATGGTGCTACGCCCGGCGACCGGCACGCTTCTGTAGGCCCGTGCGCTCGCTGTGGACCATAGTCACCGAAGTCTCGCGCTCGAACGACTTCGGCACCCCTTCCAAAGGAAGGAAGAACATGTATATATATATCATGAATCTTATTTAGAGGATGGTCTGGCATCTGTCTTGCTTTGGTTTTATAGTTTACTTACATAAGGTGGACTGGGGAACCCCATCCACCAACACAAGACCGTCATGGTCGATGTGATTTAGTTCACTAATTAAGAGGTAGATGAAGTTGTGTCATCATTTGTTGGAGCGAACGGAATGGACAGACAGAACGACCGAACGCACGTGCCAACTACAGAACGAATGATGACTATCTTAATAGCGCTGATGTCGTAGGCCATCTACGATCGTCCTCGTAGATGGCCTACGACACGGGACACGATTTAAAAGGAAATGAACCATAACTAAGGCTTAATCAATACCAAGACCCACCATAACTAGCGGGGAAAACTTGACAGCTAGACTGCTAGACTGCTTGACTGCTAGACAGCTAGATTTCGATTTTGAAATGCATACGACAATCCACGAAAAGATGATGTCATAATTAGGATGTGGATTTTGAAATGCATACGACAAACCACGAAATGATAGCACCAAAATGTCGATTTCGATTTTGAAATGCATACGACAAACCACGAAATGATAGCACCAAAATGTCGATTTCAAATAAACGCCCCAATCAGAATCCTTGATTAGGAATGTCTATGATTCTTCTCTCTTAAAAATCAATTCTTAAAAATCGATTCTCTAATAAGTGTACGGTTGAAAATATTTTCGTACAGATGAAAATAAAAAATCATCAGGGGATTCCTATGATGCCGCCTAAATGGCGCCCTTCCCCTGTATAGCTACTAACACCAGTCCTCCCCTCGGGGGAGGCGTGAAAAATCATCATGTCAATCTCAAACAAAACAAAAATCAGAATCAGACTCATCATTCAAAATGATCGACAGCATATAAAAATTTACAGGGTACATTTTTATATGAATCATGAAAACGCTGTTAAAGACAGTACAAGAACACGCTAAGAGATAAGCCGTCTATACAACCCCTTAAGACCGGCACCCCTTCCAAAGGTAGGAAGAACATGTATACATATACCATGAATCTTATTTAGAACCAGAAGAACCAACCGCCACCCTAAAAATCTCAGACGCCGCCTCATATTACACAGCGGCGCCTCTATTTAAAAGGAAAAGAAACCAATCTCTTACACAAACGCCACCTTTTGGCGCCTCTGGCACCTATTTTATAAAACTCTTCCTAGGAGAGTGAGTATAGAAAATACTTTATAAAACAGGCGGCGGTGAGCGGCGGGGGCGGCGTTTGGTGGGCATAGATTCTATCCTCCTTACTTGGATTAATTAATTTATGGGCTTCATCTATAATAATCAATGTATTTTCTAAACTTGGTAATTCATCCGTATCTAAAAAAGATATAAAGATGGAAGTGAATATGCCCCTTATCACGCGGACAAAAGGTTTAAAAGGCGACCAAATCTATATCAGTAACAACTACAAGACGGAACTTATCAAACAAAAGATGCTCTTCATACCAATTATGCGTCCAATTCAGTAGATAATTCAGTAAGCGGGGATTTTGACAAACATAGCGAGGCAGATAATGGTTCATTGTATGTTCCTTTAACATCTTCCTTTAATGTTGGAAGTATTCAATCCGTTGTTTTCTATAATAGGACTTTTCAGGCGGCAGGGGAAAGGTCCATTGGATTACAATTACAACTTTTCAACCGAGTAGAAGACCCTACTTTATCTACACCTATTGCGACAGGCGATGTTCTAACACAATTTAATCAAGTATATCGTTTTGATTTTCCACCAATAAATACTTATACAACTTTTACGACAGGAATTTCAACGACAAATATCACCAGCGATGCCCTTATATCGAATGCGACATTAGCGAAGGTGCCCGAACCTGAATATGGTGTAGCAATCAAAATATTAAACGGACGTATTGAAAGCAACCAAGAAATATCATCTAAAAATGTTGTTGTAGCAGACACAACACCGACACTAGATAATGAACTCACAAGTAAAGCATATGTAGACGCATTAATAGCAAACCTCCAAGCACAAATTGATGCGATGACTCCATAATTCAATTCCAGAAAAACACAAAAATCTTGTGGAGCTTCTATGAGAATTTATCTATAAATAAAAATGTCATAGACGCTCCAAAAATATTTCAAGTTGATTGATAATTATTTATATATATAATTTATCATATTATATTAGTATTTATATAAAATGATAAGGAATTTAAAAGAGATAAATGCGTATGTTGAGTTTAGAACCGCAGACGGAATCAATCAAGTGAGAACAGCAGTTCAAACAAACACACTACCCGCAGGATCAACGCAACTACAAAGCGACAAGTTTAACGACCGCTTTTTGAGTGGTGATTTTATTGTTGAAAACGTCCCTCCAACACTACAAGGAAATCAAGAGTATGGAAACCCAAGATTAAAATACCGAGTAGACCAACAAAATAAATATTTGGTATCCTATCCTGATGAACGATTGTTTTACATAGATAGAATATGGCGGAATAGAAAAAGAGGATCAGGATTAGGATGACAAGCGTTTTATTTACAAGTAGCACAAAGTCATTTGAATATACAAAAGAAGTACACCGATGCTTTTTTAAAAAGTAAAGGAAATTATCAAATTCAAAAAGTTCCAGTAAAGAATGGGAATAAACCAATTAACAGTAAAACCTCGAATGAGAGATGGGGAATGGATTTAATCAATATGTCAATAGGGAACACATACCGATATAGTTTATCCGTAGTGGATAATTTCAGCGGGTTTTTATGGACTAGGAGAATCACCAATAGGAATCGATTTACCATTTTAAATAACCTTCAAAATATAATTGATACACCATACCCAAGAGGGAGCAGCGGGACATATCCTCGTCTCATTCAAGCAGATAAAGGAGGGGAATTTCACAACAATGATTTACGTAATTTTTGTGTGAATAATAATATCACTCTCATCTTTTCAAAATCGTATTTACCCTCTTCGAATGGAAAGATTGAGAGGAAAAACAGAGAAATTCGTAAGAAGATTAAGGCAGGTTTTATTAGACAGAACAGAAATTATTGAAATGCGAATATGTTAAATGATTATACACAGAATATTAATAGACAGGTAGATGGAAGAAGTAAATTTAGACCAATTGATTTATACACAGTGGGGTATAACCCACCAGTAGGTGAATTACAACCAGTTGTTCAATTAGACAATCATAATACACCAGAAGAGATACAAAATATCAATAGAAACTATCACAGAACAAGGGCGATTCGATTGACGAATGGAAGACGAAACCGCTTTCAGGTAGGCGACTTAGTCAGGGTGAATATGATAGAGTCAAGCGATCATTACAGAAGGATTCGTAAAGAAGAGATGATAACAAATAAACTTGCGATTCATTATAGTCCAGTGGTTAGTAGAGTAACGGGAGTGTTCCCTCCAAATAATAATACAAGGTTCGTTGAATCGTATTCTATTGCGGTGGGTGATGAGAATGGACTACCTCCACCGGCGAACGAAGGCACGTGGAACGAAGGAGGTGCACCGATATTATTCACTGGTTCTCAATTAGTATCCGCAGGAAATCAGGTGAGTATCGCTCCAAGAACAATAGAAAGAGCGGATGCTATAAACAGTAGGAATTAAATAATATATAGTATTATTATATATATGAAGGATTTACCAAGTGATATGGTGATGCTAATTGCTACATATTTAAAACCCAAACCTAAACTATCACTCGATGAAGAATATAATGAATGCTTTCAAAAACTTAAAAAAGAGATGATAGATGTTGTAGATAAATTCATAGAAGTAAGACCAAATATGACATATACTCTTCAAGACGAAAAGTTGAAAATAGAGGTAAGAGAAAATTACACAGTAGGAAATTACGATATACTTTTGCTAAAATTTATGGAATGTATAAATACGATAAATATATATGAAATATTTAACAACAATATTCATCTATTAAATATGCTATACGAGGGAAGACCGGATTTAAGTGATGGTATTGATGTTAATGGAGGAACGCTTTATTTATTAGAAAATATTTACGCATTATATGAAGGCATATATGATATAGAATTTGATTACTCACTGGTTCTCAATCAACAGTAGGATTTAACGAAATAATCTAGGAGCTTCTATGAGATTGTACATATAAGAAATTGAGTCAAAGAAGCTCCAAAAAATAATCATCCTGATCAAATCTCCATTTCCCCCCTTGAAGAGGGTGTGGAGCGTCTATGAGATTTTTTCTATAATCTTTCTTTGCTTTCAAGTTATTCTTCATTTCCTTCTTCCTTGTAGGGTGAGATTTAATCTGGTTGCTTGTTTTCATTGTACAGGTTTTAGTCCCAATTCGTGATTCAGTGACCCATAAAAGTTTCATAGTAGCTCCAAAAAAATGTATGCTTATCAACTTCCCATTTCCCCCTTTACGAGGGTGTGGAGCGTCTATTAGATTTTTTCTATAAATAAAAGTTTCATAGTAGCTCCAAACTTTATTCTTGAATTCTATTCTATTCTTTTGCTAAGTCGCTCTAATATAATATTTTTTGGCGAGAATACCAAAAAACCTCTCGACTGTTTCGGAAAATCCCTATTATAGTATCACACAAATATTGATGGAAATCCCCAGCGATTTGACGTAAAATTACGGGTTATTTTTATAGACATTTTTCGCAACACAGTTCATATAGGACTTCACTACGACCTTAGTTATGCACCAAGCGCGTCTGATATTGCCTCTCCATCTCCAGAATTTCGGTGGAGTCAATCGTGTCTGACCATTTGGAGAACTCAGAATTCCTCTGCTGCACGCATTTCCAGCTCCGAATCAGCTTCCTCATCCGAAAGACGACACTCAAATGACCCAAATACTCCTAGAGGAGTACAGTTTCTATCTCGAATTCGCGATAAACTTGAATTCGGTCTTAAGATTTTAGAATTTTGTATTTAGTTCTAGTTTTAGTCGAGGTCATTAGGACATAAGGCATTCGGTTTCTACGTGTTGCTTTGAGATCAGGCTGGGTTTGATTCGGTAAGGTGGAACTGTAACTCCCGAAGAATTTACGAAGAAACACCAGCGAAGCCAAAGAAGCCAACAAAGAGCTCAGAGACATAGCATCGCATTGAGAGACCCTTGCTGAGATGGGCGTTATTCATCTCGCAGAAACCATAAAGCTATCATCCAGTATCTTCATATTTTTTTGAATTTTGACACACGGGCCTTGAGCCTTGAGAGGCCAGAACTAATATCTACAGGCACTCTATGGTGGCCATATGGCCATTAATACTAAAGTAAAGGAAGATGTCTATGGCAATGGATATGGATTTAAATCTTCAATTTACTTGCGAAGCCACCGAAGCCCCCTCCTTTCCCACCGAAGCCCTTCGAGGCAGCAGGCGCCGCTGCTTTTGGTGGAGGGTCAGCCGACACTTGCGTTAAGCTGAAGTCCGCATCTGCAGTGACTGAGAGCACAAACGGCCCTACTTTTCCTGGCTCAAAAGTCGCGCAAACGATGGTGTACACTTCGCCGCTCTCCAAGCCTGGCAGTTCAAACCCGGCAGGTGTGGACACGGCATTTGCGGGCACGAAAGCAGTTTCAGACCAGGGCTCACCCTCGTGCCAGATTTCATCACCAGGTAATCCCCCATGCTGCGCATTGGGGCCTTTGCAGAGGTACAGCCCCAGCATGCACCCCAGGCTGTCCTTGGTGACGTTGGGTTTCCAGGGGCCTGTTGGTCGGCTCAGCGTCACTTTCACCGTGGCGCGCTCCACCCCCGCCGCCAGTCGCAAGTGAAACTTGGGGTTTTTCTTCCAAGTTTGCTTGTGCATGTGGTTGCCGCCCGCGGACTCCTTGGTCCACGCCGACGAAATGGTTTTGGCCCGGCCTTCCGCGAGCGGCTCGATGCGAATGCCCGGGCAGTCCGAGTGCACTTCCAGGGAAAACCGCCCGACCTCCCCGCTCGAGCTCAAGGAAGGCACCACCACCAGACCGTCGGGCGCAAACGAGCGCGTCAGCGGCGGCAAGCTTAGCGTCGCCACCGCGCGGTTGGCGTAGTCGCTGCACAAGTGCCACTCTTTGGCCGACACCGTCATTTTCCGCTCGCGCGGTAGCTCTCCCGGCACGCTAGCGCCTCCACCTTCGGGGGATGCTTCCAGCGACGCGGCGCGCTCGTCCATGAGGACTTGGGCACGCGGCTTGTGCTTCAAGCTCGATTCTTTCACGGGCAACGGCTCTCCGAGGGCGTTGGTGCGGCCGGCGTTGTCGGCCCGCGTGCGCCGACGCCGGGACGCGGGATCTTCGGACGCGGGAACCTTGGCAACCAGTAAGCCAATCGCGGGGGCGGTGTCGTCGTACACCAATATTTCCTCTTGAGGGGGTGTGACCCCATTGGGGCCCGGCCTCGGGATTTTCCCCACTTTCACCGACTTGGGGATCAAGTCGGTGCGGCGAAGCACCAAGGTGGCGTGCACCACGGCACTCGGAGGCAGAGACGCTGGAAGTCGTAACACGTACTGCGGGTTCTCGCACCACGCAGGATTGGCCATTAACGCTAAGTTCGGGCGACTACTTTTGCTTCCACTGGTAGCGGCGGCGGCACTGTTCCCAAAGAGCGCTGCCGACTTTGCTTTGGCTTTCGCCGCCGTTTCTTCCGCTGCGGTCAGCACCACTTTTGGTGGGGTTTGCACCGTGAGCAAAGGTCCTCCAGCCGAACTCGCGACTGGGCCCGGGGCAGGACCAGAGCCAGGCGCAGCAGCAGCAGAGACCGCACCTGCTCCTTTGGCTTTCGCCCATTCGCCTTCGAGTTTGAGGGCAAAGGCGGCGGGCACTGGCACCACCGATAAGTCGGCCTGGTTGGCGCAAAACACGCGCAGCACGAAGCGGGCCCCGATTCCCTGTTGCTCGGTGTGCGGCACCACGGTGTACACGTATCCCGGAGCAAAGGTTAACGTTGCCGCTACTTCACGGGTTGCGCTCGAGCTCGGAGTTTGAATGGGCTGGGCAGTGGCAGCACCAGCACCAACACCGCCGCTAGGACCTGCCCAGCCGCTACCCCCATTGAGGAGGGGCGCTTTTGAAGAATCGAACACCAGTTCGTGGCCGCTGCTCCTGTCAGCGGCCCACGCTCGCTGCGGCGCCAAACCCTCGCCTCCGCCACCATTGCCACCATTCGAAGCCTTTTGGTTGCCGTTGGGATCCGTCGCCGGTTTGGACCTCAGGACCGTAAATCCAACGGCTAAATTGGGGTAGAGCTTGTCGGGCCTACGGCGCTCTTCTTGCAGCAAGCTTACGTGCGCCACTACCGGCTCGTCTCCGTTGGCCACCGAAACTGCAAATTGCGGGTTAGTAAACCACGACGCACTCTTGGTGGCGAGGCCAGACCCAAAGACCACCGAAGATCCCGCAGCCGTGCCGTAAGCCGCCTCGTTGCCGAATTTCAGAGCCAGCGCTTCGGTGTAGTTCAACCCGTCCAGAGATTTGGGCAATGCTTTTCCTGGTCGCAGGCGAGGCGTCTCCACCGCTGCAAGCACTTCCACGTCATTAGGAGACAAGCGCAAGGAACCCCCAGCGCTCGCGTCCGGGGCCATGCGGGGATGTGGGTCAAACAGAGGACCGCCACCTGCGTTCCCATTTCCGTTGCCACTTTCGGGAGCGTCGAAGGAGCCAGAAATCGGTTGCGGCACAGCAGAGCTCGCAATCCACTCGCCGTGGACGCAGTACTGCTTGAATTTGCCGTCGGGAAAGACGCGGCACGCGTAAACTCGGGCAAACACGCACTTGAAAGCACTGTAGGTCATCCAAAAAGTGCCATCGTCATCATCTGAGCCCGCCCACCTTTCTTCACCCGACTCGTCCGGCGGGCAGCTAGTCCGGGGCACCCCTCCCATGCTCTCCAAATCCTGGGCAACGTCTGGGAAAGCCGCCCATTTCTTCGAGTCCCGCCCCCATTCGCCCTGATAAGTGCCACCACCCCCGGTGAAAGGTTGTTTGAGCTGGCACAAAGCGTGCAGCCCTAAGCCCGCGTGTTTGATGGCAAGTAAGGAGTAGCCCCCGCCGGCCAGTAATCCCGTGCCCCTTGGGCCGTCCCCGCTTACCGGGGGGTTTTCCAAGGTCCAGCCTGCAGACCCGCCGTCTTCGCTCGAGACACTGGGGGTGGCAGTGTCAGGTTGCTGCTGCATTTGCACGTTGTTTCCACCGCTGTTGGGCTCTCGGCCGTTGCTGCTGCTGGCGGTTAAGCTGGCCTGCGAAGCTGCCTTCATCATCGGCTTCTTCTTCGCCAGCTCCGCCGCTTCCGCTTCCTTCCGTTCCATTTCAGCGACCTCGTCGTCTATGGTAGGGGTCGCGCACACCACTAGAGTGTGTTTGTCGCTCAAGTGGCTCTCCAGCAGTGCCCACAGCTTCCCGCCACCGTCGCCTCCTGACATGGACTGAGCTGCAGAGCTTTTCAAGTTCACCTTAAGAACAAAACAACAGGATTCAACGAATTAATTAGTCAAACAGCAAAACAGAAAAATTTTGTAGTCTTGAGCATTAGGCAAAAGACCTAAGAAAGACACGACAAATAGCTCCATGCTCTCTTGTGTGTATGACCTCATCACCATCGTCGCTTTCTTACCGTATCTACGCTTCCGCCAGTCAAGTCCACGAGGCCTTCGCCAACGTCACCGCCGTCGAGCGCTTCGTAACTGCCGTGGTACTTCGCAAAGGCTTTCTCAAGAAAAGACACCCACTGCTCGTTGCAGTCTTCAGCCCGGGATATGCAGGGCACCGGGAGGCCGTGGCCGCGGTGGTGCAGCAGTGGCGGGGATGGCTGGCTCGGTGGCGCGCACGGCAAGCGGGTATCGCACACCACTTCCGCCCAGCGCCCGTTCTTGTAGAGCCGCGCAGTGTAAACACCGAAATGTTTGAAATCGTCCGGAGCAGACCCGAAATTCTGTTTTAATGGAGGAGGAGGAAGGCAAAAGATTGGTAAGAACAGCGAATAGCTCAAAAGATGAGTGATGATGTTGAAAAGGAAGAACTGGTTAAAGTAAAGAGTGAGCTAATAAGAGGCTAGCGGAGCGAAAACAAAAGGATTAGACACTTTGGCACTACGAGCGAGATTTTTCCAAACCGTTTCAATGAGGCTGCTCCCTGAAGAGCCCGCTTGCATGGGTGCATCGCCTGGGGCATCTCGCACTGCAGCCATTGCAGACAGCAGCCAAAGGCCGTCGTGCCGCCCGGGCACCAGGGCGGAGGGCTGGTCTACCATGTACTCCGGCTCTGCAGCATAGTCTACTCCTCGCATCTATGATACACGAGCAAAATGTTGCAGCAGTGTTGATTGCCACCATGGTCAAATAGCGAGATAACAAGAACGAAAGCATCAAGTGAGGCCAGCCGGAGAGTGAAAGAATTAGATAGAGGCAGAGGGAGGAGTTCAAGACAAGAACTCTAGGCGAATACCTAAAGAGACTAGAGCAAGAATAGTCTGCGTAATACTGAAGGCATTCGGTTGTTTGGTATCTGATTGAATCATGGCGCCCAAAATCATAGTTGATGCTCACCCAGCGGACAGGGCCTGGCGCCTTAGCATAGTAGGCAGGTACGAAGTTGGGGTCTCGATAGAGCGAACTCCCGTCAGCACCGAAGGAATTGTCGCAGTAGTTGGTAGCGCGAGTCTCTTGCAGCATGTCGATGACCGCGTCCTCCTCGGAGCGCTCCCATCCCAGCTACACGAGGAATAGGTGGGGGAGCAACGTGTGATCAAAAGCACGCCATTTAATTTTGCGACGAGACGCGCTTGGATCATATTACGACAGTCTGAGCTTTAATTGAGCGTCAGGCACAATGCGATTACTCGTAAATAGGCCTCGCATTAAAAAAATGCCGCCGATAGCATTCTCCACGCCGGCCGCACTCACCTCCATGGTTTCCACAACGTCTCGTTCGCAACGCCAACAATCAAAATCTGAAAAAAACGAAAAAACTGCTGGAGTCGAAAAAAAAGGAAATATTCCACCTTCTCCCCTGTATACTGTACAGCTTGGCAGCCTACGCCTACATTGTAACAGTGTACAGAGATCCAGATGCAGTTGCAATTAAAGCTAAAGTACGAGTAACAGTTACACTTACAGTTGCAGATGCATTTGGAATCACCACTACCAAATTAGTGGTTAGTGGCCTTGAATTGGCCTCTTCGCTTTCGATTCAGACATTGAATTGGGCACTGGGTTCCTTGGAATCGAGTGACGAGTGAAGCCTGCTCGTGTGGAGGAGTAGACCTGGGTGGATAAATTCTGGGTGGGTTGTGCGTTGATATCTAGAATTAATCCAGATATAACTGGTTATATAAACCAAATTTTAAGCTTACTGGAAGTGGTAAAGGACATCGCGATCGCGAAACAGGAAATGGGTTCTGACAAATTCACGATCAAGAAACAGGAAATGGCTTTAAGCATTTAGAGGAATTCGAGTTCAGTGGAACTGGTTCAAGACCAGAAGTGGATCTGCTGTCTGCCTACTGTTAGCGTTCGTCGTGCCGACATGCGCGCCTCGTAATTTCACCTCTGCTGCCCTGACAGCAAAATAATAACGACGTGCCCCCCTCGTAAACTTTTCTTAAAGAATCAGTTGAAGGCGTCGGGAAACAGGAACGAGTGCGCTGCAAAAGCCAAGAAAGTAATGCCGCCAATGGTCGCCACCGTCTTTTCGCTTATTTTCGCAGCAAGCATGCGCCCGCCCACCACAGCGAGCCCAGTGCAAAGGGCATGGCCCAAGGTGCCCCCCAGCGTCACGCCATACCTGACAAACATCCGCCGCATACATGCACGAGGAGGTTGAATTACGTGCAGTATAATTTCACAAAGTTCTTTTGAAAATGCAGTATGAGAAGACATAAAAATGAATCAAAGATATATGACACCATAAAACCACGTTTACCAAGCAAAACATTTAAAAAGCCATAATGCATATGAATCGAGCCGGTTATCAAATATTGAAAAGGGCGACTAAAGTTGAAACCAAAACTCAACTACTCACGGGTCTTTGGCTGCCGCCATGGCAATGGTGGCGATTTGCGAGCGGTCTCCCCACTCCGCCAAGAAGGTGAGGGTGAAGGACTGGGTCAAAATGGCGGTGGCTGCGGCCTTGGCGGCGGCTGCGCGGCCCTTGTGCCCTTTTTCTTCGTCGTCGTTGTCTGGACGCAGCACGGGATACGCGTGCGTGCGAAAGTCGATGCGTTGTACAGAGAAGACCGAGAAATTAGACGAGAAGTAATAAGGATAAAGAGGAAAAAGAGAAAGACTATATTAAGAAAAAAGGCCAAGAAGCGCACAGCAAGAGCTTATGTGCCAATCAAAGGGCAGCGTAGTAGATACGAGTAAGCGCTCACATCGTGTTTGGTCGTCGCCGTCGCACTCTTCCTTCTTGCCCACTAGTTCTTCTTCCACTTCCTGCAGCTCCTCTGAAACAGCGTTCCCCTCCATGCCAGAGGCATCCTTCAGGAGGCGGCAGCCGAAGTACAGGAAGAGCACAGCAGATGCGTAGTGGGTGTACCTGGATGTCGAACGGAAGCGGTAGGGAGTGATAATGATTCAATGAAGAATAAAAAACGAAAGAGAAAGTCGCAATGAAAAGAGACGAGTAGAATAGGCTCGATATTCAAAATGGTATTCGTGTGCATTTGATTACTCGAACGGTAGCTCTCCAAGAGTTTTCGAAAAGCTCTTTGAACCAAATCACACCATGCATTCGAACCATCTTACTATAAACGGCGGCAGCAAAAATGAAAAGTACTCACTCGCGCGGCAGGAGGTTAGGCAAGGCGTAACCCATGCCCACAGAGAGGACCGTCATGAGCGCGAGAGCTCCAACGGCGCCCAAATACACGGCCCACCTTTGAGGAAGAGGTGAAACACGCGAGTTCAGTTTTAAAAAAAGAAGATAATAAAAAGTAGGTGCGCGCACTATTGCAGCACTTAATGAGAAAAAGAGTTGAGTGCAACTCAATCAAGTGCTGCATGGTGGAGAATCTGAAATCCCTACCGGTCTTGACGCATGGCCAGCACTGCCGCAATGAAAAACGTCTTGTCGCCAATTTCAGTGACTAGGATGAGGGAAAGAGGAATATGAAGAGTAAAGGATAGAGGTTAAGAATATTTAAAAATACTATGATAATTCAGCGGGCAACTTGACTACCGCAACTAAATTCAAGGGGCATATATTGCAGGAGCAAATCAAGGCTAGGTTCCTGTCACAGTCTAGCTGCGACGGGACGCACCAATGATCATGAGGAGGGAGTTCCCGAAGGCTGCCCAGAAGCCTGGCGAATCAAGCTTGCTGCTGAGCGCTGCCCCCACCGAACCGCTAGCCAGCCCCGCGCTTCCTCCGCCTTTAAGAGCTGCATGCTCTGGTATACCCAGGCTTTCGGCCATCCCGCGGTGGACCTTCGTCGCAAACTCCCCGAATTCCTAAGCAAACAGACAAAAGCAAACGATGACAGAAAGTAATTCGTTAGAGTAGGCATGAAGATATTCAATACGCAAGGCAATGCCACGTTTCTACGATAAGGTATCGTGTAGTAGGCTCGTGCTAGACACATCGTTGGAAATTGGTTCCTAGTATTTCAAAATATAAAACGATATTCGCGAGCCAGGGTGCTGCTTACCACACGGTCAATAGCCCCACTTTTATCGGAGTCTGCAGCGTCAAATCCTAGAAAAGTAGATGAGCGAAACGCACGCGCATAAAATCGTATTCAAAACGGAGCCACAAGTGCCTAAATTACACGAAGCCGCTAAGGCTGCTCACAAGATGATCGTGCTAGCAAGAAGAGCGGCTGTACCGTACCATTGGTGGATCCGAAAGAGAAAGCCCCAGAGCTCCCTACGAGGAGCCCCCAAAGCAAGAACTGGCGAAGTCTGAGCGCCGGCATTGATCACTTCCCGGGAAATATCCTACAGCAAAATCGCTTTCAAGCTACATATTTTATAGCGTTTGGGGTTATGAGTTATGAGCCACTCCCCATCGTTCGTAAATCTACGCACGTACAAGGCGTATTCTTTATTACCCTTGTACGTGCGTAGATTTACGCGAACGATGGGGAGTGGTTTTGAGCACGTGCACGGGTGCACGGCTTGGCCTTGGCCTGTATTTCGTTTGAAAAGGACCAAATTTCGTTTCGTTATTCGCGCTAAAAAGGCCCAAATTTCGTTTTTAATTTCGTTTTGTAAAAAAAAATTCGCACATTTCGCATACTGTAGTCTAAAACACATTTCGCAAAATTTTACACATTTCGCAAAATTTCGTTCAATTTTGCGGCATCGACTTATATTCGCTTCCAATCCTTTCATTCAAGCCCCGTTGCGGATCGCTTACTACCTATAAGCGCTTCAGAGTTCGCGCTTATTGTACCTCAGCATCATCGAAGCTTGGATCATGTCAGCGTTTGCGCTGTCGTGTCGATCACCAAACAGGTTCTTCAATAGAGAGAAGGCACGTTCGGCTGAAGCCGAGTTCGGTGTAAATGCGAAGGCAATCCGGGCAGCTTCCGCCCAGGCGCCTACCTCCGAGTGGTGATTGCGCCACCACAGAAGCACGGAATCCGTGAAGTCGCTAACGCTGCTGCGATTACACGTGAACCCACGAGTAGTTGGCACGTACAGGTGCAAGTCCCGCACGAGGGCGTTGACGAGAGGTGCCAGGGGCTTGACACATTGAAGGCGCCTCACCCACTCACTGTTGATGCTTTCTCCTTGTTCGGATACAAACGACGGATCAAAGACTTGCAAAAGCTCGCAAATCTCGTACGAGTGTGAACAGTCATATTGCGTCTGGCATGTGCCCGTGAGCCGACTCTCCAAGTAGTCGAAAGCTGGCGTAATCCGCTCGACAATCCCACCGTACAGCTTATTCCCATAGGCATCCAAAAGTTCACGAAGCTCTTCCATATCAAGTTCTTCTTCGTCTGCATCGCCGTAGACGACCTTACAAACCTTCGATCCTTCGTGCTCTTCGATGGCGGTCACTGTGCCACCGAACCAGCCATGCGAGCCAAAATCTTTCGAGAAACCAGTACTTAAAGCAGTGCACGTAGAGCTGTG
>Ga0307982_1002571_pt1 | contig 14632 bp, 11 predicted proteins | sample OrgLakmetagen989_FD_201847 | JGI IMG/M metagenome (GOLD analysis project Ga0307982, IMG submission 201847) | Saline water microbial communities from Organic Lake, Antarctica - #989 | ecosystem: Environmental > Aquatic > Non-marine Saline and Alkaline > Saline | place: Antarctica: Organic Lake...
TCGTCTAGAATTATTATTTTATTTTTTTAGTTGTAAAATATATTTTAACAAATAATTTTTTTAAATATATTTTAACAAATAATTTTTTTTTAATCTAGAGTTTTAACAATCGTCTAGAATCATTTTTTATTTTTTTAAATTTATTTTAACAAATATTATTTTTTTAATCTAGAGTTTTAACAATCGTCTAGAATCATTTTTTTATTTTTTTAGTTGTAAAATATATTTTAACAAATATTATTTTTTTAATCTAGAGTTTTAACAATCGTCTAGAATTATTATTTTTTTTAAATAAACAACTAAAATATAAAAACTAAAAATATAAAAATATAAAATATAAAAATATAAAATATAATAACTAAAAAACTAAAAATATAAAATATAACAACTAAAAATATAAAAATATAAAATATAAAAATATAAAATATAAAAATATAAAATATAAAAATATAAAATATAAAAATATAAAATATAAAAATATAAAAATATAAAAATATATAAAAAAATAATTTAACCAGACATAATTTTAAGTTTATCATCATCTGACATATAAGGTATATCTAAACAAAAAGTTCTAATATCATTTAAATATGATTGTAAAAATAGAGTAAAATAATTTACTTCTCGTCTTGCTTGTAAAATATTAATACCATTATCATCAGTAGTTTTACCACCTAATACTTCAACTAAATATCCCATATTACTATTTACCATATGTAAATACATTTGTAATTGACACATTTCATAATCTCTAATTTCGTTAAATAATCTACGTTGTCTATTTTTAATTTCAACTACTTCATTATCAGTAGTTAAACCATCATATTTACCTGTAATATTCCATTCTACAATATCACCATTTAATATTTCATCTGTAGCAAAATTAAATATTAATTTACCTTGTTTATCTTGTAATTTTTTACCTGTAATTTTAGTAAATGAAATAATACCTCTATTTTCATTACGTGAACCATAAACAACATTAGAAGCAGAATTCATTAATGAAACCATTTGTGTTTTTTCATTAGTAGTTAATTTATCACATTTTAAAATATCTTTTTCAATAACTGATTGATTATTTGTAAGTGCTAATGATGAATGTTCTTTTTTACTATTAATAATACTAACTTTACTACTAGCAGATACTTTTGATCCACTTTTTTTTTCTAAAGTTTTAATTTTATTTATATTACTATCTAGAGAACAATAATTACCCATATTACGGGTTAAATTTTCAGTTTGAATATAATCACTTGGATATAATTGTTTCCAAATACGACAAAGAGATTTATTTTTATTATTGTAATGATCCATACCACATAATGGGGCTAAATCAGTAACAGGTATATTTATATGTTTAGTAATTGGAGACATTTTAGTTTTAATTATAGAACTTAAAATAGGTTTAAATGTATTATGTTTAATTTTTTTACATAATGGATCAGTTGGTAATAATACTTTCAACATTTTTATTTATTATATTTTATATTTTAAATAATATATAATCAATAATTTATAAATTTAAAACAATTTTATTTTATTTTTCTTTTAATTTATTTTTTTATATTTTATTTTTCTTTTTAGTTTAATTTTCTTTTTAGTTTAATTTCTTTTTAGTTTAATTTTCTTTTTAGTTTAATTTCTTTTTAGTTTAATTTTCTTTTTAGTTTAATTTCTTTTTAATTTAATTTTTTTATATTTTATTTTTCTTTTTAATTTATTTTTCTTTTTAATTTATTTTTCTTTTTAGTTTAATTTCTTTTTAGTTTAATTTCTTTTTAGTTTAATTTTCTTTTTAGTTTAATTTCTTTTTAGTTTAATTTCTTTTTAATTTAGTTTTTTATATTATTAATAAGTCTAGGTTAATTATATTTTTTTAATAATATCTTTTCGTTGTTTTATTTTTTTAAAATGATTTTTAATATCTAACATAGTTAAATCTTGCACCATTTCAAAATCTTCTCTAGTTATTTCACCATCTCCAACACCGCTTGTTTCAGCACATTTTAAATTACTTAAACCATATATTAATCCAGGAATATAAAATAATGCTGTTAATATGAATGCGTATACAATATCATCTATATTATTAAATAAATTAGTTAAAGATTCTGAAGTAATATATGGAAATGTTTCACTAATTTTTAAATATTTTAAAATTGTTGCAATAGGTGGAAATATAACAGTAAATATAATCCGAACTAAATTAGTAGGTAAACAAAAATAACCGTGTCCTAAACCACCATAAATAAATCTATCAAATAAAGTCCATTCCATATCGTCAATTTTTTTTTCTTGGGTATTTGTTGACATTATATATTTATATATAAATACATAATTTATTTTATTGTTTTAATTCTTTTTATTTATTAATTCATCTAGATATTAATTCATTCATCTAGATTGTATATTAATTCATCTAGATATTAATTCATTCATCTAGATTGTATATTAATTATCAATTTAATATTAATTCATTCATCTAGATATTAATTCATTTATCTAGATATTAATTATCAATTTAATATTTATTAATTCTTCTAGATATTAATTATCAATTTAATATTTATTAATTCATCTAGATTGTATATTAATTCATCTAGATATTAATTATCAATTTAATATTTATTAATTCATCTAGATTGTATATTAATTCATCTAGATATTAATTCATTTATCTAGATATTAATTCATTCATCTAGATATTAATTCATCTAGATATTAATTCATCTAGATATTAATTCATTCATCTAGATATTAATTATCAATTTAATATTAATTCATTCATCTAGATATTAATTCATTCATCTAGATATTAATTATCAATTTAATATTAATTCATTCATCTAGATATCATATTAATAAAAAACTAAGAAAATAAAAATATTAAAAAATAAAAAGAAAATAAAAAAATTAAAAAACTAAGAAAATAAAAAAATTAAAAAACTAAGAAAAGAAAAATATTATAAAAAATAAAAGAAAAGAAAAATATTAAAAAAATAAAAGAAAATAAAAATATTAAAAAATAAAAAAATAATAAATATAATAAATATATAACCAAAATATAAAATAAATTAAATATGTTAAATTCAAATAGTGATAGAAAAAACGAAGTAGATTTACTTTTAGTTGGTGTTAGTGTTGTAGTTGGTTTAATAGTAGTTATCATAATTTATTATGTTTATATCTATACATCAAAAAATTCTACTAAAAATAATATAAATAATACAAATAATACAAATAAATTAACTGAAGAACAAATTAAAGAACGTAATAGAATATTAGAAAAAGAAAGAAATGAAATGTATCAAGAAAATACAATTGGTAATAAACAAGTTTTTAATATTGCAGATAATGTATTCACATATGATGACGCAGAAGCTGTTTGTCGTGCTTATGGTTCTGAATTAGCAGATTATAATCAAATGGTAGATGCATATAAAAATGGTGCTAATTGGTGTAATTATGGTTGGTTAAAAGGACAACTAGCTTTATATCCTATACAACCTGAATTTTGGAATAAATTACAAGATAATGATAATGATAATAAACGAGGAGCATGTGGTGAACCAGGTATTAATGGAGGTTTTTTTGAAAATAAAAATTTACAATTTGGTGTTAATTGCTATGGTAATAAAAGAGTTCCAAATGGCGAAGAACGTATTAAAAATATTTATACTAGTGATAAAGAGAGAGAATTACAACAAAAAGTATTGAATTTTAGAAAACAAATGGGTAATTTAACATTAACACCATTTAATGAAAATAATTGGAACTCTAATTAATTATAAATAATTTATCTTATTTTTATCTTATTTTTATCTTATTTTTATCTTATTTTAATTTTTATCTTATTTTTATTTTATTTTTATCTTATTTTTATCTTATTTTTATTTTATTTTTATCTTATTTTTATCTTATTTTTATTTTATTTTTATTTTATTTTTATCTTATTTTTATCTTATTTTTATCTTATTTTTATCTTATTTTTATTTTATTTTATTTTTTTCAGGCATTATATTAATTAATATAATTACTATAATTACTATAAATTTATTAATCTAGAGTTTAGTTAAACATCTGAATACTAAATATATTTTTATAAATAAAAGTTACAAATGAAATAATAAAATATATAATTATTATAAATTAATAATAATATAATGTCTGAAATAACTAATAATATAAAACATTTAACTAAATCATATTATAATACTCAATTATATATAAATCAATTAAATGCTAAATTACAAGAATTAAGAGAACAAAAGAAAACTGTAGAATTATCACTTATAAATGAAATACATAAAAATGGATTACATAATCAAGCTATCACATATCAAAATAAAAAAATATATGTTAAAAATGAAAATACATATGAAATATTATCCTATAAATTTTTAGAAGATTGTTTACTAAAAATACACAAAGGCAATAAAGAACAAGTTAAAAACATTATTAAATTTATTAAATCACAAAGACATAAAACTAGTAAATATTGTATTAATATATCTTAATTTATACTATAAATTAATTTATTATATTATATACTTTTTATTTTTTTAATATACTTTTTATTTTTTTAATATACTTTTTATTTTTTTAATATACTTTTTATTTTTTTAATATACTTTTTATTTTTTTAATATACTTTTTATTTTACCATTTATAATATGTGGTATAATAGGAGATTTTTTTGAATATTTTGTTTTATTTTTTGGTATTTTATTAGCTTTTTTAGTTTTTAATGAATAAGTAGTATTTATATATTTATTTTTTTTTCCGTTTTTATGTATTACTACACGTTTAATTACAATATTATTAAAATTAACTTTTTTTTTATTAGTATATGAACTTACAAAACTAGGAATATTACTAGCAGTACTAGTAGTTCTAGCATTACCAACATTATCATCATTACCAACATTACTAGCAGTACTAGCAGTACTAGCATTATCAACAATAGCATTTTCATTAATTGGATTAACTCCGCCATATTTTATATTTTTTAATTTGGTAAATTTATTATATATTTTTGTATTTTTGTTTTTAAATTTTCTATATTTTCTATAATTTGTTTTATTTTGCATTTATAATTTTTATTTTATATTTTATATTTTATATTTTATATTTTATATTTTATATTTTATATTTTATATTTTATATTTTATAATTTATATTTTATAATTTAACAAATTTATATTTTATAATTTATATTTTATAATTTATATTTTATATTTTATAATTTATATTTATCAATATTGTTATATTATTTTTCAATCTAGCGTTTAATAAATTATATAGATATTAATATTTCTTAAATTTAATCCAAAAATTTACTTATTAATAAATGTATTAAATATTAGAAAAAATTAAACACACTATAAATAATTATATAAATTTTTATAATAAATTAAATAAAACTAATTTATCTTTACTAATTAATACAAATTTATTATCATCAATAAAAGTTTAAATAATATATAATTTATAAATTCATTTTTATTTTTTTATATTATTTAATTATAAATAATATAAAAAAATAAAAATGAAAACTATTATAAAATCTAAAAAATTAAAAAAGACTAAAAATTCTAAAAATCCTAGAAATCATAGAAATATTAAAAACACAAAAAACACAAAATATAATAATAAATATAATAAAGTTAAAACTTTAAAAAATAATAAATATAATACAAAAACTTAAAATAAAATTAAACATAATAAATATTTAAATTTAAATAATAAACTAGTTAAATCAAATAAAATAAAATATGGCGGTACTTTAGGAGAGATGCAAGAAATAGATCTTTTAAAAAATTTTGATAAATTATCTCAAAAATTTACAGAATCTACAGAACCTACTATATATACACAATTATATATAAAAACAAATGAAAATGGAAATGGAAATGGAAATGGAAATGGAAATGGAAATGTTAGAAATGTTGAAAATGTTGGAAATGTTGGAAATGTTGAAAATGAAAATAGAAATGTTGGAAATGTTGGAAATGGAAATAAAAATGGAAATGGAAATGGAAATGGAAATGGAAATGGAAATGTTAGAAATGTTGAAAATGTTGGAAATGTTGGAAATGTTGAAAATGAAAATAGAAATGTTGGAAATGGAAATAAAAATGGAAATGGAAATGGAAATGGAAATGGAAATGTTAGAAATGTTGGAAATGTTGGAAATGTTGGAAATGTTGAAAATGAAAATAGAAATGTTGGAAATGTTGGAAATGGAAATAAAAATGGAAATGGAAATGGAAATGGAAATGTAAATGTTAGAAATGAAAATAGAATATTTGATTTAGGTAATAATAATAATAGTAATAATAAAATTTATATAGAAGAAATAAAAAAAATAGGTAAAACTTTTATATTTATGGAAGAATCACAAATTGAAAAGCTAAATAATATAAATTATTCTATAGTATATAACTATGAAACAAAAAAAAATATCTATTTACATATATATACTAATAAATTAGAAACATACAAATTTCAAAATGATACTAACATAATAATACTACAACCAAATGATATTAAAAATATAAAATATATAAAAAATGATTTATTTAATTCAGAATTTGGTATATATTTTATTATTTATAAAATAAAAAATAATGAAGTAAATAATTTAAATAATCTAAATAATACAAATAATTTAAATAATTCAAATAATCCAAATAATTTAAATAATCCAAATAATTCAAATAATCCAAATAATTTAAATAATTTAAATTTAAATTTAAATTTATTTAAAAGTAATATAAGAGCTGTAAATGATGTAAATGTTGTAAATGTTGTAAATGCTAGAAATGATGTAAATGTAGAAAATTATAATAAACAAATAAAAATAACATTAAACTTAATTGATATATTTAAAAATTTTTTTTTAAATATAAAATTTACATTTAAAACAACATTAAATACAACATTAAATTCTACCTTAAATTATAATAATTATAAAATAAATAATTCTTATGTTTTTAATATGAATACATATTCAGTAAAAAATGATGAAATTACAGATTTAAATAATTTTATTAAAGATACAAATATAAAACTAAGCGAATGTTTAATCAATATAGAAAGGTTTTATTATAATAAAGAACTTATTTTAAATAGAAGTAAAATGTTAAATTTTACTATTAATTATATGAAAAATTCATATATTTCTAGTAAAATATTTATAAATAATTTAATAATACAAATAATTTTTATTTTATTACAATATAATTTACGTGACGAAATTTTAAGTAAAATTTTAAGTGACATATTAAAGAAATTTAATATTATTAATAACTTATTAAATAATTTAAATAATTTAAATTATTATTATATTAAAATATATTTAGATTTTATAATAAAAAATATAAATAACATTATTACTATTTTAGATAAAAGAGAAATAACACAAAAAATTAATATATTTAAAAAAATTTTAAACAAAAATAACAATATTAATGATTATCATAAAAATGTTAATAATAATAATAATAATAATACTTTATATGGATTTAATAATATACATATTGATAATGATATTACAATGTTAAGTATATTTATTACCGAATTATTTAAATCAAAAATTTTAAAAATAACAATAAATTCTTTATATAAATTTAAAAATACTGAAAATGTTAATACAATTATCGAACAAATAAAAAGAGACAAAAATAATATTAAAAATTTTAACATAACAAGTATTAGTTATACAAATTATAAAAAAATACCAAACTTATTGGAATTTAATAATGAAATTGAAGAAATAGAAATAGATTTTACAAATATAATAAAAACTTTAAAAAATTTGTTTTATAATTTATTTTATTTTGACTATAAATTTATTTTAAATAATTTAAAAGCTTTAAAAGATTTAAATATAGCAAAACTAACAAAATATATATCAAAAATTAAAATATATAAAATAAAAGATGAAAGAAAAGAAAAAACAAAAGAAGAACATGTTAAAAACATATTAGAATATATAATTAATTTAGAACTACTAATACCAACAGATATAATACCCTCATATAATCATAATTTAAAAACTTTAATTTTATTAATTAAATCTAATATTACAGATTTAAAAAATCTAACAATTTATATTAAGTCATTAATAGAATTTGAAGAACAAATTATAACAAATATAATAGTATATTTATCACAAAAAAAAATACTTTAAATATTATACAAATTTATATATTTTACATAAATAATAAATGAATTTAATTATCTAGATTAAAACAAATTATATTAAAAACTAAATATTTTTTTATAATAATTTTTTTCTATATGTATATTATATTTTGTAAAAAAAAAATAAATTATATCTAGATGATTTATAAAACTCTAGATTAAAATTAAAATTTATAATAAATATAAACGATTAATAATTTGTGGATTCGGATTATCTAACTGTGTAATAGGATTATCTAACTGTGTTATTGAATTACCTAACTGTGTAATCGGATTATCTAACTGTGTTATTGGATTATCTAACTGTGTTATTGGATTATCTAACTGTGTTATTGGATTATCTAACTGTGTTATTGGATTATCTAACTGTGTATTTAATTTATTTGTTTGTTTAACATTTTCAAAACTTAGTATATTTGGATTATATAGTTGTGTATTTAATTTATTTGTTTGTTTAACATTTTTAAAACTTAGTATATCTGGATTATTTATTTGTTTATTATTTTTTAAAGTTATTGTGTTTTGTTTTGTAATGTGTTTATTTTTTTTAAAATTTAAATAATTAATTTTATCGTATTTATTATATTGTAGTAGATTATGTTTTTTTTTAGTCCATATGTTATATATATATAATGGTGGTAAAAATTTACATTTATTTTTAATATCTAGTATTTCTAATTCTATTTTATTACAAAATTCATCAAAATCTTCATTTGGATTATACATTTCAAAATCTAATTTTGTTAATAATGTATCATATGAATCGGCAGATTTTTGAAATGCTTCAGCTTTTAATTTAAATTCAAATGATGAACTTATACTTTGTAAAATAGTTGCACAAGCTGTTAAAACACCAATACTAATATTAACATAATTTTTTTCATTGTTATCTAATAAACTATTTGTTGCTATAAAACTACCTATTGATGATAAACCTGTTATTATAATTGCTGGAATTATAAATTTAATATTCTGATTTACATAATAAGTACTAGCATAATTATTTATAAAACGTTCTTTTATTATACAATTATATATCTTATCTAATATATTATCAGTATTAAATTCTATTATATTATCTGAATATAATTTAACATTAATATTATTCAAATTGTCATTACTATTATTTAAATATATATTATCATTATTCAAATCCATATTATCATTATTATTCAAATCCATATTATTATCATTATTATTCAAATTCATATTATTATTATTATTCAAATCCATATTATTATTATTATTATTTAAATCTATATTATTATTATTTAAATCTATATTATTATTATTTATTATTATATGTTTTTAATTATTATTATTGTTTATTATTAAAGTATAATTAATTAATTTTTCTTGGTTGATTAATTTTTATGTGTATAGATTTATTTTTTTTACTTCTAGTAGATGCATTTATTTTACTTCCTGTTTTAGTTTTACTTCTAATAGATGGATTTATTTTACTTCTAGTTTTAGTTTTACTTCTAATAGATGGATTTATTTTACTTCTAGTTTTAGTTTTACTTCTAGTAGATGGATTTATTTTACTTTCAGTTACTGTTTTACTTCTAGTAGATGGATTTATTTTACTTTCAGTTACTGTTTTACTTCTATTAGATGGATTTATTTTACTTCTCGTTTTAGTTTTACTTCTAATAGATGAATTTATTTTATTTTCATTTACTGTTTTATTTTCATTTACTATATTATTTTCAGTTATTATATTATTTTCATTTACTATATTATTTTCAGTTACATGTTTACTTTTAGTTATTGTTTTATTTGTATTAGTTGAATTTAATTTAATTTGTTTATTTAAAAATTCTACAATATTAACATCTCTTGGAACATTTGATGTTAAATTTTTATATATAAAATTTTGTCTTTTATAAAATGTTTCTGGACATGATTCATTATCTTCTATATCTATAATTGTGTTAAAACAATGATTTTTAGAAAGTTTTTTACCATAAAAAGTAATTTTATCAACTTTATTTTCACAACCTGTAATTAAAGGTATATCATTACAATTATTTTTATTTGTAGTTGGAATACTACCAAAATATAATATTTTTTGAAATGATGAAATACCATCTGCTATTTTATGGTCAAAATAAATAGGTATAATAGTATTATAACATTGTAATGATTTAGAAGAAAAAGTATTATTCTTTTTACATATATCATTAATAATAATTTCAGCATTTAGTTTGTATTTATTTTTTTCAGATTCATTTATGTATTTTTTATTTTTAATATATTCTTCAACTTGTTCAACAAAATTATTTATAACTTCTGTATTTTTAAAATATTTTACATTTCTTTCATGATTTTTAAATAAATTTTTAGCAGTACTTCCTATATATGCTATTCCTAAATAATAATGTAAATTATTATTTTCTAATTTTTTATGTAATAAATTATTATTTAATGAATAATTTATTTGTGTTCCACTATATGACATATCATCAACATGTAAAATTAAAATTTTTTTACTTTTATCTTCATTATATTTATCAAAAGCTATTTTGTTATCAGATATCATAAAACATTTATTTAATAATATTAAATTGGTTTTTAAAAATCCAGTAAATAATAATGAAACCCAAGTATTTGATTTTTCTACTTCATCGTCTATATATATATAAATATAATCATAATTTTCTTTTTTTATTAATTCTTCTATTTCTTTACATATTTCTTTTATTTTATTCAACATTTCTTTAAAACTAATATTTTTAATTACATTTGAAAATATTTCAGCAAATAAATTATAAATTTCTTTTTTATCTTCTTTATCACAATTTATACCTTTAATATATTCATTAACTTTTGAATAATTTTCATTATTTTCACTATCTAAAGCTTTTTCTATTAATTTGTCACATAATTCTATTTCAGTATTTGCTATAGCATTTTTCCATTTTTCCATATTTTTTTTATTTATTGGATATGTTTCTTTCTCATCCATATATAACATTTTTTTATTTTCATTATAAAATTTAACATAATCTTTAAAAGTTATTAAACTCATTTTTATATTTTATATTATATATTTATATATTTTAAATTATATTTATAATTTTCAATATTAATATATTAATTTACAATCTAGAGTTTTATAAATCATCTAGATACTAAGTTGCTTTTTAAATCTTAATCAAAACAATTAAATTTTTATAAAAAAAAAACATTAAAATTTACAACATAAAATAATACAATATTACATTACATTTAACTTTAACATTATCAATTTAGTATTAGTAATATTTAGTTCCGTCAATAAAACTAGAAATACTTGGAATACAAGACTTTAACGTATTTAGAAGTTCTAAAACACGTAAAAGATCTCGAAAATGATAATAATCTGATGCATAAACATCTTCAGAAACTGGTGTATCACGCCACCATGGAGCATCTACATACATACGAGAACCCATACGCTTTGAAGCATATGATTTTGCATTAGGATCTAAAATATTTCCAAGTCGTTGACATGCAATTGTATAATCTGACGATGTAGAAATAAGTTTCCAATCATCATATATATATCCCATAAAATCATCTTCTTTAGTTATATCATAAATATGTTTACGAACTATCTTCCAACAATACTTATCTACTTTAGGAATTTCAGTATAACCCTCCACTACAAATAGTTGATACAATACTGCAAAAATGGTTTTAAAAGACCAAATACTTGCATATTGTCCTCTATCTTCTATATCCTCTTGGGTTTCATAGTCTTGTTCTGTGAATTCTTTGTTAATTGAAGCCATTTTTAGAACAATATGCTTAAATTGATTAGAAATATATTATATAATATTATAATAATAAAACAATTTTAGATATTTAAATGTAAAAAAAGTAATTATTTAATTAAATGTGTTAAATTTTTTTAAGTAATATTTTAGATTTTTATTTATATGTGTTTTATCTTCGGAACTAAAAAAAAATATAAAATGTTAATTAAATTATTAATCTAGATGATTATTAAAACATGAAAATGAAAATAAAATTAAAATGAAATAAAAATGAAAAAATGGAAAATATAAAATGTTAATTAAATTATTAACCTAGATGATTATTAAAACATAAAAATGAAATGAAAATGAAAAAATGAAAAATATAAAATGTTAATTAAATTATTAATCTAGATGATTATTAAAACATGAAAATGAAAATGAAATTAAAATGAAAAAATGAAAAATAAAATTAAAATTAAACTGATTTAATAAATTCCCATTTAAGTTCTTTACATATATTTTTCCATATTTTTTCTGTTTGATAAGTTTTTCTTGGATCTTTTGGTAATTCACATATATGTAAATATTCATCCATTTCTAATAATTCAAATAATTTATAAAAAAAATATTCATATTTTAAAAAGTTTTTTCTATTGGCAGGACAATATTTTTCAAATACGGGTTCTACTTGTTTAAATAATTCTCGTAATATTTCTTCTATTTCTCTACTAAATGTAGTTTTTGGAACACCCAATAAATTCATTATATACACACTATGTTCATAATATTTATTTGATTTTAATTTTTTTAATATATCTTTTATTATTGTTTTATTTAAACATTTAATTGGTATTTTCATTTTATCTATTTCAATTTGTATTTTTTCAAATATTTCTTTTGGTATTTCTGTTGTTTGTTTACCTTGAAGTTGACTTATTATTTCATTTATATGATTAATACGCCTATATGAAAATGCGGTTATTTCTTTTGGTGGTTCTTTATGACTTTGTTTATCAGTATTTATTAATATTTTTTCTGATATACCACAACTTTGACATTGAATCATACCAGAATTATGATTTAAAACCATTTCTTTTTTACAATGAAAACATATATCAAATCCATTATCTTTATTTGGTGTCATATCTATATAATTTTTATCTAGTAATTTCATATATTTTTCATATATCTTTTTTTTCATTTTATTACTTTCATCTTTTTTTTTATCAATTATTAAATAACTTAATAAATCATTTTTATTTTCAATTATATTATTTTCTCCATCTTGTATTATATCTCCATCTTGTATTATATCTCCATCTTGTATTATATCTCCATCTTGTATTATATCTCCATCTTGTATTATATCTCCATCTTGTATTATATCTCCATCTTGTATTATATCTCCATCTTGTATTATATCTCCATCTTGTATTTTATTTTTATTATTTTTATTATTTTTATTATTTTTATTATTTTTTTGTATTTTATTTTTATTATTTTTTTGTATATTATTTTTATTAATATTGTTTTGTATTAAATCATTATTATTATTATTTTTATATGTATTATTTGTGTAATTTTCACTTGTATTATTATCGTTATTTGTATTACTAAAATTTAGTTTCTTATATTTTTTTTTAATATCTATATAATCTATTTCATATTTATTCGTAAAAAAATCTTTTTGTAATTTATTTATTTTTGAATTATCTTCAAAAAAAATATCTAAATTACTATTAACTATATTATTATTATTAACTATATTATTATTATTAACTATATTACTATTATTAACTATATTACTATTATTAACTATATTACTATTATTAACTATATTATTATTAAATTCTTCTATATTAATTTTATTATTATTGACATTATTAACATTATTATCATCAAAATTATCAAAATGTGAAAAATCAATACAGTTTTCATCTTTAATATACATAATATTATTATCTTTATCTATTTCATGTTCTTTAAATTTTTTATATTGATGTAAAATTTGTCCTGATTTTAATAAATAATTTTTTTCTTCTGTATTATTTTTTATGTTATATACATCTAATTCTAATTTTTTTATTTTGTCCTCTAATTCCCATTTTTCATTTTCTAAAACCATATCAGGTATATCTTCTAATAATAATTTATTTTTAATCTCTAATTTAATATTATCATATTTATCATTTAAAATAATTAATTCTTCATTAATAATTGATAAATTATTATAATTTTTTTTAAAATAATCTTTCTTATTATTATGTAATAAATCAATTGTTTTTTTAGCATTTGGATTTAATAATGATTTATCCCTTAATTTTGTTCTTCCTTTTGCTCTAGGTCTTCCAGTTGTTGGATATATATTAGGCATTTTTATTATAAATTCCTAATTATAATTATTGTAAAAAATATATGTTAAAACTTATAGTAAATTAATTAAATTATATTATAAAAAAAAAATATATTTAAATTAAAAAATTTAAAAGTATATTTAAATATATTTCTTTTCTATTATTTACATTTTTAACATTTTTAACATTTTTACTATTATTTATTAACAAATTAATAAAGATTTATATATTTAATGAAGATTTATATATTTAATGAAGATTTATATATTTAATGAAGATTTATATATTTAATGAAGATTTATATATTTAATGAAGATTTATATA
>Ga0307982_1002572_pt1 | contig 14627 bp, 15 predicted proteins | sample OrgLakmetagen989_FD_201847 | JGI IMG/M metagenome (GOLD analysis project Ga0307982, IMG submission 201847) | Saline water microbial communities from Organic Lake, Antarctica - #989 | ecosystem: Environmental > Aquatic > Non-marine Saline and Alkaline > Saline | place: Antarctica: Organic Lake...
TACTAGAGGGAAAAATTAATCAGGCACACAGGCCGGAGTGGCCATGGAAGTGGTGATAGCGGTCCAAAGTGGCTAGCTCGTCTACGCCCTGAGAATCATGCAGAGAAGAAGCGTTCCCACCCACAGAGGAGGGGGCCACGACGGGGAAAAATCACTTCGTGATCAAAAAATATATTACATAAGTAGGGGGTTCCGGCACCAAAAGCAGCAGCGGCAGTGGCAGCATTGTTGTTGGAGCTAGCAAGCATTCGGCTGTCTCTTTTCGTGAGGCGTACGGAAAGAGTGCGGCCCGGGGGACACTACAAACGCCGATTAGATGGCACCCTTTCTGTTAGTTACTAAATCCAGTCCCCCCTCGGGGGGCTCAGAAAGAGTGGCTGCGAGGACGACAACGCAAGTGGCGTCGGGTATGATCCACCTGGTGATGACTGTCGGGATTTGGATTTGGGGTTTCTCACTCCTTTTTCCCTCAGGCTTTGATCCCGGCGAATTCCGGTTGAACGGGTCTACTGGCATCTGCTTTACGTTCCCTCTTCGCGGCTCTCGAGGCCGCTGTGGAATTTATCTCCTTAGGGGTGCTTAAGGCATACACTCGTTGAATTCCTATTGTGCTAGCCTTCTACTTAATTCCGGCCCTTCGCTGTAATCAACTACAGAAGGAGCTTTCGTACATTCGCGGACGTCGCAGCGCAGGCACTTTTCATACAGCGTTCAATATGTTGCTAAAATTAAAGTCTCTATACTTCTTTGATGCGTAGTTTGATTCGGTAGTACGCTTGAAAGTCAGGACAGACACTCAGAAATAAGTTCATTGAATAGCAGTAGACTAAGATCACACGATCACACGCATCTACATTTTGATATGAGTTCTCTAAGTTTGAAGCGCTTCAAGTTTGCAATTTGGACACTTTCCTTCATCCCTGCTGCTGCGTTTGTGTATCCGAAGTCGTTTTTCACATCAACAAGTTATCGGCTGGACAACATGAAAGCTAAACCATTGTCCATCATGATAGAAAGCAAAGTCATTGTTCGTGCTTCTTCGAATGATGCCAACTATGGCGAGGAGAATGAAGAAGAAGAAGAAGAGCTTTTGGGTGCACGCGGTTCGATGGCCACCTTCACAGTAGAGCCTCAGGAAGCAGGGCAGCGGCTAGACATGTTCTTGGCGGCCCGCGTAGGGGGACAGTCGCGGAGCTACTTGGCATCACTCATTGCTGATGGCCACGTCGTAGACCCTGAGAGTGGTCGAGCGGTCAACAAGAAAGCAGGCAAAGTGAAGCAAGGCGACACGCTGTCGGTGACGTTTACAATGAATGACTTGTTCACGATTACCGCAGAAGACATCCCGCTCGACATCATCTACGAGGACGAAGTACGTGCATTTCCTTTTGTGTTCTACTCTACTAGTGGCACCTCAGTATAAGCCTAGCTATAACGTAAACGCAACGATAGCGTACTAGTTCTGCTTCTTTGACCTCAACAACAGCAATTTTATTGAACATCTACTTGCAATCTCCTTTTAAACCACCCACTCCCACTTGTTCATCCCACCCTACCTGTGCCAGGACCTGATTGCCGTGAACAAAGCGCCAGGCGTGGTGGTGCACCCCGCGCCCGGCAACTGGAACGGCACGCTGGTGAATGCGCTCGCGCACCGCATCGAGCAGGGCGCGGGCTGGAAGAAGGACGCAGCGCAGCGGCCGGGAATCGTGCACCGACTCGACAAGGGCACTTCGGGGGTACGTGCTTGAGTGCGGGTGTAGTCGTGCATGTGTATTATACGCTGTGCCCCAACACTAGGAGACTTGTAACACTAGGAGACTGCAAGAGTGCGCATGACGCGGTCTTGCGGAAACAAAATGCTGTTCTCTGATGCTTGGAAGATCTGTTCACTTGCATTTTGTGTGCATGCAATTTTCCCGCCACTCGATGTTCTATTCTTAAATGTCTTCTTTTGCCTTGCCTTATTCATCTACCCAATATGTGGGAATGTTCCCACGGCATTGCAATTATTGTGCAACGTTACCTGGTCTCCCTATTATTTCGTTTCAGCCTGGCATATGCGATCTAATCTTAGCGTCATACTTCATGTGATTGTTGTTCTATAGGTGATTGTAGTGGCCAAGACTCCCGAAGCACTCGCCTTCTTCTCCGGCGCCTTCAAAGACCGCACCGTGTCCAAGACGTACCTGGCGATTGCCGTCGGGTTGCCGCAGCCGGATGAGCCTCGGGCAGGGCCCAGCTACACGAGCAGTATACCAACAGAGGGATCAGACGTAAAGACAGAAGGAGCAGCGCCAGCGCCAGTTACTGCGGCAGGGAAATTTGCAGAGGTAGAAGGAAACGTGAAGGAGACAGAAAAAGAAGCGTGGGTCGTGACTTCGAACGAGTTGTTTTTCTTATGAGCGTTGTCCCTAACTTTACCCATCTTTTTCTATTTTTTTTTCTTTCGAACCGTTTGAAAAGGTATGGGTGGACGAACCGATTGGCCGGCACTCGATTCACCGGCAGAAGATGGCGGTGGTGCCGGAGGGGCGCAGCGCGCGCAGCCGCGTGGCGCCGTTGGCCTACAACAGCAAGCTGTCCCTGTGCCGGGTGGGCATCGACACCGGCCGCACGCACCAAATTCGCGTGCACTTGGCGCACCTCCGGTGAGTTGGAGCTTTGCCACGTGGCAGGACTTCTCCCTCAACCTTTTCGCTCCACTCCTGGCTCCCCCGACCCTAACACAAGTTACGCTGTGAATACGAACTTTCATTCAACTTCTAAATTTGATGGGCCTATGAAGTCTCCTTCTCTTCTTCATGCGAAAGGAATACTTTACTTTTTTTCGACAACTTCTTGTCAACTTCTTGTGACTCTGAAGTATTCCTCAAACTTTCATCGATCTGCCTCTATTCCACCATGTAGGCACCCCGTTCTGGGCGACGAGTTGTACGGCTTCAAAGACTGGAACGACCGCTACTCGAAAGTACCCCAAGGCGTAAAACCTTCCGAGGACGCCGTTTCGACGAATGGCAGCCACCGAGCAAGAGTGGTGCGGCCCCTTCTCCATGCAGCCGAGCTCGTGCTGCCGCTCCCACCGTGGAGCATTTCCACCCTTGGGCGTTACGAAGGAAGCAATGATGGTGGGTCACAGCAGCAACAGCATAGCGCAACCGTCGAAGAATGCCCAGCTGATTATGGTAGTGCTAGCGGCAGCAAGCAGTTGAGGCTCCGGTGTGGCATGCCGAGTGATTTCGCGAGCGTGGCTCGAACCATTACAGGGGAGGATATGAACTTCAACGAGCTCTTGGGCCCTCTTCCTAGCAGTGATGGTGAGGAGGCCAGCACAGCAGCCTTACCAAGTTCCTCTGCCACCAGCCCATCAGCTATAAAATACCAAGCAAGCAGCCCACAACAACAAAAAGAGGGACCATCGAAAGTAACCAAGGAGCATCGCGCAGCGTTGCTAGCAGCCGCTGAAGCGAGTGAGGATGGTTGGTATGAGTGAGTAACATGAATTAAAACATAACCAATAACCAATTCTGAACTATGCCAAAAGAGACTAGCGCTTTTGAGGATTCCTATGGCAATAGGGCATTAGGCCATATCTAGTTACCCATTCTGAGGTGCCTTCGAGTTCAATAATTGGATCATCATAAAATGGGAGCACCACGGTTCATAGCCACGTACTGTGAGCCCAAAGACCGCAAGAGGTGGCCGATTTTGTTGTTCATCCAATACTACATTAGTGAACAATTTTCTTTGCTTTTTCTTTCTCGAGTAGAGTCGAAGTGTCGTGTTGCCGTGTCGTAGCGTCGAGTCAGAGCTTCTCGCCCTACTTTTATGTCTAGGCCTAAGTCCTGGTTTGCCCTTTTCGCTCTTACCTCTAAAGTATGGATTATTTTATGAAGCTGTTTTCATTCTTGTCCAATGTAGCTCACTCTTTGAGACCCTCGCGGTGTAGTTATGGGAAGAGTAAAACACGTGTATTGCAGGATACTTTGAGCCACTCATCTCAATCTTGTTGATATTCTTATTCGACCAGAGAACGGCTACTGCACATACCATGGCCGCACCAACGGCTTCAGCAGCAGTGGAAGATCGTCTTCGAGGCGCCCTGTGGGGCTTGTTCGCTGGGGACGCTTTGGCAGCTCCCACGCACTGGTACTACGGCGGCCCTCGTCAGATTCGGCAAGACTACGGCTCAGCTGGCATCACGGGATACACGAAACCAGTCGAGAAGCTAGTGAGTGGCTACAGCTGCTAAATTTTTAAATATATCGAAGTATGACAAGGCCTTCAATAGCGCCATCTTAGTCGTGTTCTGATTTTTATCGTGTCGCCACCATCTTTACCTCGTTTTTGTGTTCTGTAGAGCGGGTCCATCATGAGCAAGAGCAATGTGAACGGCGGTGGTCGCGGCGCGTACTCCTCGAAAGGCGGAGCAATTATTGGCGACGTCATCAATCACGGTACAACTGCTAGACAGTGGTGCTTTTGCTCACAGTATCGGCGCTACACGGCTGTCCAGTTTACCGAGGCCAAGTTGTAGGCATGTTTTCAATTTTATCATCAGGCTAGTTGACTTAATGTTTGCTTATCTGAATTTTCCATATCTTCTCTCAATTTTCGCGATTATTTCTTTTTCTGGCTAATTTAGGCAAGCTGAAGTATTGGGCGCCTGGGCAAGGCTACCACTACCACTGCACTTTAGCGGCTGGCGAGAACACCCTCGAAGCGCAGCTTGTGCGGGTGCTCATGAAGAGCATCACTGCTACTGGGTAACGCTGTCACATCTTACCTGCGTAATATCTAGCACATATGAGAGTACGGTTGGCTACTTTGATGGCTTCGAGTTTTCTTATCATTGTCATATCCTTGCCACCTCATCGTCTCTCAGGGGCGAGTTCCACGAAGAGCACTTTCGATCTGCGTACGTGTCATTCATGACCACGCCGGGCAGCCACAACGACGCCTACGCGTCCACTTGCCACCGCATGTTTTTCGCGAACATGGTGAACCGCAAGCTGCCCCCCGTGGACTGCCCGGACAACGACAAGCACAACGTGGACACCATCGACGGCCTGGTGCTGCCCTCAGTCACGGCCCTGGCCATGGCGGCCCGAGAGGCGTCGAGCCAAGAGCAAAAGGAAGCCGCGGCTCGCACCGTGGCCGTGACGCGCAACTCCCCCATGGTAAGAAAAATTGCAAAAGTAAAAGCTACAAGTCATTTGACCAACTACTACAGTACGTCGATGTTGGAAAATACACCTTTTCCATTTTACCAATCACAGCACCGCTCACTTTTCCTTTTTCTGTCTCTCCTGACCTAGCTGGGCAAAGTGTCGGGGATATGGGGCGACTTGCTGGTGCGGCTGGTGCACGGCAGCGGTGAAGACCCCATCCCCCCACTCAACGCGGCGGCTTCGTCCCTCGGCCTGCGGGACAAGCCCAACGCAGCGCACGCGGGGGCCATGGTCTCGTGCTACCTCGAGCAGTCCCTGCCGTCCACCCTCGACATGCTCGCTCAATTCGCGCCGGGCGCCCAACACGACGCGTGGCCGGCGCTCCTCGCCAACGCCAACAGCGGCGGGGAAAACGTTCACCGGGGCGCGATTCTGGGGTGTGCCATGGGCGCTGCCGCGGGGGACGCAGCCCTGCCTGCCGAGATGAAGACGGGCCTCGCAGCGCATGCGGAGCTCAAACAGGAAATTGATGCATTTGTTGCGAGCGTAGTGCGCCGCTCTTGAACGAGCACAACGGGTGATGTCGGGCTTTCTTCGCGATTATGATATTTCCTTCTGGATTGAGCGCGGCCGTTCGCAGTCGGAGACATGCAAGACAGAGCCCGTGCTCCTGCGATATCTCAGCTATGATTCTGTACGATTAATTTATCATGATACCTTCAGAAAATCCTGGAAGTGCAGCAAAAATCAGTTGCGTATAGTTGAACATAATCATGCATAGCTGCTGATTTAGGCATTATTTACGGAGATGTTACTGGCACGGAAGCACGCACCAGGGGAGTGTCCCCTGCACGCACGGCAGTCAACCATCGACCGTGCTGTGCGCACCATGAACTATTGGAATTACAGAATTTCCCTGTAGGTACTGAATAATCGATGAATCGATGAAGCATGTTCTAATAAGTTGTTCGAGGAATGAGGAAACGAGAAGCACAATGGCTTCACGCCACTCGGACATGTTTGTGCCGCTAGCTAGAATTTGGAACTTCCTTTGACTCTCTGATCAAAGCTGAGCTTTCACGCTTGGTTCGATGGAGAACGAGATAATCACCAAGGAGGTGAATTGCTCTGATTCGGTTAGCCTCGATCGCATTGGGAAGTTGCGCTATGATGTTTGGCTTGGAGAAAATTCTCTGGATCAATCCATGTTTCCAGATGGTTCTTGGTTAGACCCTAGCGATGAAGACTCAATTCTGACGAGACATTTCGTAGCCGAAGTGAACGGTGAATTTGTGGCCGCCGCGCGACTTGTTACGCACACAACGATCGCAAGCGCAGATGTAGATATTAATCTTTGGATGTCATCAGGAAAGAAACTAGTCTGGCCTGTATCTGACTTAGGTCGACTAGTTGTTCGCCGTGACTACCGTAAGCGAGGTATTGCGAAGAGATTCAACACAATCCGGATAAATTTAGCGAGGTCGATGGGCGTTGGCAGCATTATTGTCACAGCGTCAGCTGGGAACTCAAGCCTGCTGAAGGCTACGGGATTCGTGTCCATCGGTGAGGAAATTGTATTCCCGAATCGCCCTGCGACTACCTTTTACGCTTTGCAGTACACTTTTTTCACGCCCCACTTCTATGAACTCGTGAGTAACGACTTGATTGCGTCTGAAATCATGGCGTATCTACCCGAAGAAAATGGCATTTTAGTTTTGGCACAGGCTTCTAGAGCATTAGAAGCTGCAGTTTTAAAAGCAGGCACGTGGGGCCTGAGGCTTGAGCGCGCAAGCTCATGGGCACCGGCATACACGTTCGATGGTAAGGTAAAACCTCAAGCGGACGACTTAGTACATACCACTGGCGGCAATGGCGAATGCAGTGAGACCAACTTCTCATTACGGCGGCGTTGTAAGAAACATGCTCAGAACTCTCTTGCGTTCCGCAATGGATCTTCGAAAGTTGCAACTCAATATTCAGGGCATGTGGACGGCGCATGTTGCCTTGCGATGCACCCCAATTACGAACAGTGCATCGACGAGGAAGCTAACACGTATGCATTCTCAGGCGTGCCATTTTTGGCAAGTGGTGCTATGGATGGCTCTATTCTCCTGCACGAGCATGCACAGTCCCCAGAAAATGACGACCAGGACAGCGTTTCCACTTCCTCTCCTGTGGCTGCCTTGATGGGTCATTCTGGCGCAGTAACAGCGATTCGATGGATGGTTCCCGAAACAATTGTGTCAGCATCCTTTGACGGGAGAGTAAAAACTTGGGATGTGGAGTCGTCCAAAAGAAGCCACCTAATTGACGCTAATGCAACTTGGCAGCACGGCGATGGCGATGCGCGTATCTTAGCGCTCGATTGCCAACTGAGGTCTTCTGGGCACCTCACTGTCACGGGAGGACTCGACGGGCTGCTCGGGCTCCATGATTTTCGGTTGCAACGGCAAGTGTCGTCGGTTTCCTCGGGTGAAAGTTGTGTGTATTCGGTGGCTATCAGTTCAACATTTATGCTCGCCGGAACTTCAAGGGGTGGCGTGCATATTTATGACTTGAGGAAGCAAGAAATGAGCTCAATACCTGGTCCTTCGAACGCCCCAGCTTTGATAGAAAGTCGCTTTCCTATGCCAAGTAGGAGACCTATAGCTGCCGTCGCTTTGGCTGGAAATTGTTTTGTTGCCGGCTGCAAGGATGGCGACATTGCCATTTCACAATTGCTCAAAGCATCCGAAGAACCCAACGTTTCTGTTGCTCTTCTTCGAGGCCACGACAGAGGAGTCCGATCTCTGGCGTTCGCCCATGGTGGGAATTTCTTAGTGTCGTCTTCAAACGATTGTACGGTCAGGCTTTGGGATATATCTGATGCTGTAAGCGGCCATCAGATCAAAGCATGCAGCGACGTGACAGCAACAAGTGTAATTAGATCGCATGAGGGTCAAGTACCGCAAGTGATAGCCTGCCGATCTTCCATATTCAGTGCGTCCATCGACAAGATGATCATGGAGCACAAGCTCTATGTCCCCTAGGCGACTTCGCTTTCGCTCCTTCATTCTTGGGTAGCCTAGTCTGATAGAGATAGGGCCCTCGCTTCACTGACTTAGCTGTTTGCTTAGTTAGCGAAAATTTATGCCTAAAATCGAAGCTATCTATCATGCGTGTTCGCATTCGTTCTTCTCCATCCCCTGAAACCTCTGGAACGCTTTGATAAGTCTCAGTCACTAACTGTCCTCAAATGAATTTCACATAAAGCATAAAGATAATAAATTTGAGATGATGGTTATTCTGTAGTAAAAGCGAAGCAACAAACTTTGATTCAATAAAGGGCTAATGTCAGAAGCGGCGACTTTCTGTGTACAAATCCATTGAAATGGATAGAAATCTGACGCCCGATATGACTGCGGTCTTTTACATCAAAAATCAGGCGCGAAGACAAAACCAAGTCACACTAACAGTTCTGTTGAATAATCGCAATAGCACCACTAAACGTCTGGCGTGGAGCGGAGGTCAACGCGAAGGTAGGGGTGGTCCGAACTTGTGCCTCCTTGCGAGATGAAGCTCGCGTCGCAGACCAAGGTCTTTTCCGAGTACAGCAGCCAGTCGATTTTACCGCCCCACACCGGAATCCCCGCCACGTGAATCCACGTGTTGTGCGAGTCGCCTTGCTTGTCAAACGGGTCCCGCAGAGCCGTGTTGGCAAAGACCACCTCGTCCCACCACTGCGCTTCGGTTTTCCCAAAGCCCGAAAAGCCCTCGTTCCCGCTCATTTTGCGGCTCAAGCGTGCGATGCCGTGGTTGTGGGTGTTCAAGTCGGCGCCTAATATAATGTGAGGCCGCAGCTGTCCAGCACTTACGGCTTCAAACACCTGTGGCACGAAAAAAAAAAATGGCGAGACAAATACACCCAAAGGTTCTCACGAGAGCGCTTGAGTATATACAGGCAATCAGAAAGTACAGCAGCATGTCAGTCAAATGAGCACGGGAAAAGAGAGCTGGCTTGCACAGCTTTCTGAGAGACTGCCTTATTTTGACCGAGTCTATCAATCCAATTACCGTGATGGCGGCATCTTCGAGCACGGGTTGAAGTTGGTGCACGCGCGCGGTGCGGCCTGCGAAGGCGTCCAAATGCACGCTGTAACCCACCACCAGGCCCAACTGACAAGATGGAGAAGAGGTGAAAGAGATAGGAAAGGGACGAGGAATAGGAAGCGCACACTTGCGAATACCAAAAAGGTAGCTCACCAATTCCTTGTCGGCTTCTTCTTTCCTGCACACACGGCAAGAACACAACAATGAAGCATCACTTACCGGTGTAGCCACCTCCACACGCAGCGCTACGCGCGCTTTGCCTCCAGCACTGCCGCTACTGCTGCTGCTACCACTGCTGCTGCCGTTGTTGCTTGCCTCGTCTCGGCTAGTATCGCCGTTGCTGCTAAGGTCCTTGTCGTGCGAACCATTCGAAGGCGATGCTTTGTAAGTGTTGGGCAATTGGAGTGCGCGGACGCCCCTGATGGGGTAGCGCGACAAAACTGCGAGCCCTTCAACCCCCCCTTGGTGTGTTAACCGAACATGTGGCGCTGAAGAAGCTGAAGAAGTAAAAGAAGAAGTTTCGAACAACTTTTCGGAGGGCTCCACGCATGGACCTTCTCCTGGAGTTGCTGCTCTTTTAGGGTCAGGGCATTCGATGCGTTTTTCGCAACTTTCGTCATCGACCTCCTTGCTATCATTCGCAGCGATTACACTTGCGTCATCTGCTGGCACACCATGATTAAGACCTTCGGTATTGGAGGAGTCAACCAGGGTGCCTCGGTCCGATAACTGGGAGAAAGAAGAAGAAGGCGCAGCAAGGGCTGTCGAGTCAACCGCCGCCGCAGCCGCCGCCGCAGCCGCCGCGGGAGCAGCCACCGCGAAAGCAGCCACCGCGTTAGCAGGAGCCCCACGTGGAGACGTGCCACCATTACCGCCACCGCCGTTGACGCCGTCTTTCTCCGTGGCAAACGCCACGTGAAAATCACCGAGCGCGAGCGCCAGTTCACCGGCGACGTCGTTGCGAAAAGACCGGTCGCAGCTGCAGTCCACTTCCTGCAAAAACACCAAATCAGGTAGCTCAGCAACCAGCTCGGATATTAAACTGCCCAGCCGATAGCCCCGTTCCACGTTCCATGTCACTACACGCAAACCTAGTATGACATCAGATGAGATATTGCGTACAAAGAAGTTAGATTCTAAAGATGGTGGTGCCAATTGATGGAGAAATTGTCTACAGAGTTCACACGCAGATGCAGATTGCGTTCTGGTTTCGTGTCAAGGCGTGAAATACCACACGGGGTAAGACGTGCAAATATTCATGGGTTTACAGGTACATGTGGAACGATTTAAGGATGCAAACCCATGGGTACCTTGATAGGCGCTCACGGCGCCGCCCTCGTCGCACGTCGCAATGTGGTCTGAGATCTCGTTCACGCCGCGGGCTACGAAGGCACCGCAACTGCTGCACCTCGCCCACTGGGACTGCGGCTCCTTTTGCCGGCTCTTCAAGCCCCACGAAGTTCTTCGCCCGTCGTGTTGTTGTTGTTGTTGATCTTGACTGTGCACATCGTCACGACGCTCGCCATCTACACTGCCACCTGCGTGGCCGTTGTTTGCTCCACTGTACGCAATTGTGTGGCCGGCCTTGCTCTCATCCTTGCACTCGCTCGTGCTGCTGCTGCTGCTGCTGCTGCTGGCGCTGTCGTCAGCAATGTCGCGGCAACGCTCCGATTCAATTTTGTGAGCTCTACCTATATCCTGGGCTAAACGCAGAGACGTGCGCCCGAGCGGCGGCGGAGGAAAAAGTGGCCATCCAATTAAATGTCCTTGGTGGTTTTCGTGATCGAAAGGGTCCTTTGCATTCGCAGCTAACGCGCCCCCTCCATCTGCGCCTTCATTCCTGCTGCTACCACTGTGATAACGGTTGTGGCAAAGAAGCTCACCACCGAAGGGAACCGCGTAAGGTGCGGGAAGGGTGGTTGATTGATGCGGTGCCTTCACCACTGCTGACCACAGGGACGACAAAACTCCGCCACCAGCACTTGCACTAGACTCCTGGACGCGACTATTGCCGCTACTGCTATTGCTGCCGTTGCTGTTTGTCCTGCTGCTGCTGCTGCTAAAGCTGCTAAAGCTGCTGCCAGGACGGCGCTGTGAGAAAGACCGCGGCGGCGAGTGATCTCCACGGTGGTCCGCCTCTCGGTTGTGAGCAATGGGATCCTCATTGTTGGCAGCAGTGTCTGGTATCTCGAGAGGCGATGATTGAATTGATGCACTTTCTGGCTCCTGCTTCTGCTGCTGCTGTAATGTTACTACAGCATCAGCAACTCCAGCATCGCTAGGTGATGCAGCAGTTGCCGTAGTATTGCTTACGGATGCTGGAATGGTTTCTGTGGAGTCGGCGGATGAGGCATTGTTTGTCGTCGATGCAGCCTTCATGTTTGATCGCAACTGCTCGATCCGATTGAGAGATTCGCTTACCATTGAACCGACCACCTTGTTGAAGAAAGCACACAAAATTAAAAGAATAAGAGAGGAAAAGAATGAGGGCTTAGATTCCTAGAAGACGAAGGTACGGTAAATCTCTCGACAATCCTGAGCTATCCTTCATTTCTACTCCAATTAAGTACCCATGAATTTAACCAGATTTAATTCTAAATGTATTGCATGATTTAGAATACCACTACATACCGTTGCATCATCACGGCCATTAGGCGCCTGCAAATGCTTCAACAAAGTGGCAACAGCTCGCTCATAAGCCAAGAGAGAAGGCTCCGCATCCCCGGCTGTATCCAGCTCCAAGGCCTGTAAATTCAAAGCGCCATTCGACAGCCCCATGCCAGCAGGGTTTATAGCAGAGAAATGAAAGCTACAAAGCCCTAATTTCTCAGCATATACATAATTCGGATACTTCTTCAAAAGCAAGCCTCTCCTTAGCGTGCTAAAGACTCACCTCGCGCAGTAGTTCATAGCCACGCTCGCTTACTGACGGCCCAGTTGGTATATTCTCAGCAACTAACGATGAAGCAGTAGCTAGCTCATGTGCTGTCGTTAACGTCTCATCTGAGGATACTAGAGGCAATGCTCGCCTTGTTTCGTACTCAGCGATAGCTTGACGGAGCTGAGCTAAGTTTCCGCTGCTACCAGGCGACTCAACAGCAACAACAGCAGCCGCGGCAGCCGCCGCCGCCGCAGAAGGAGTTACGCCTAGGCTTAGACGACGGGCTACCGCCGTACCGAAGCCGCCATACTCGACTGCCTTCGCTCGTAAGCTGTCTGCTCCAGCGTGGTCGCCTGCGGCTCGAAGCATGGCCTCAGCCTCGGATAGCTTCTCCAAACCGTCCGATAATGCTCCTAGGGCAGAACTCAAATCGTTTCGGTCATTGCTGTCGTGGGCTTCCTGCAAACATAGAGATAACCATGGGATCATTCCGGAGAAAACTGGGATTGTTAAAACGTCGGCTAGTATTGTAGAGTTCATTATCCGTAGCACTGATAAAGAACTAGCCGAGCACGATCAACGCCTCCATGACAGGTCAACGAAGGATCTGATCACAAACGCGAAAGCCCGTACAAAAAATCGAAACTAAAGTGGATACTTACCGCAATCACACGGAAAGCTTCGCTCACGAGACCTGCGAACTCTGTGCCTTCTTCAGGGTTCATAGAAGTCGACGAATCGTGCTTCAATTAGGATTGTTGCTAGAGCGTTTCAACATTTGCATTTGACACATCATGCTTTTCATGACCAAGAAACATAGAGGCGAAGCCAAGAAGAGTTCTTTGGAACGTAAACTTATAATATGAAAACTTTTGGATGTCGCGCTGTGTAGAGTAGCCCCTGAGAAGCGAAGTGCAAGGCAGTATCGCAGTTTTAGGATGTGTGTATACTAGCTAGAGTACTCTCATCTTATCTGTAGTACACACTGTGCATTGCAGCATTTTTGACACGCACCAAGGGCACAAAGAATCCCAAGAGTGGAACCAGCCAAAAAAATCCTCAGTTGAAGCTACAGCCAGTACAAATAGCTTTTAGCCTTTTACTTACGTACCTTACACAAAACAACACAGGCCAAAAGGCCAAGCAAGCCAACGAAGCTTGTAAAGAGCTAATAAAGAATAACCGCATTTATTGGTCTAGGCTCTCGGCGATTTGATATTGTGTTGGAACGTATTCAACGTAAAAGAAAGTTACTTTAGGGCAATAGCAAGGAAGACTAAAAGCAACAGCAACAGAAGCAAGTGTCAGCTCATCTGCAGTACTAACAAGCTGATTGCTGCTTAACTGTGGATACGTTCGGTCCAAATTATTTGCACGCCTGAGGTGGTCAGGCGCGCGTAATTAGCCACGGCTCCTCAAGAGGTCGTCATTGGAGGAGGTGGCGCCGAGCTTGGCCTTGCTGTTGCCACCCTTTCCTTCGTTGTTCTGGGCGTCGCTTATTGCTTTTACCGCTCAACCGTCCAGCCGTGCGCCTCAAGACCTCTAGAGTTGAAGTTCAAGCGAAAAGTGTAATATATGCCAGCTGAGGGAAAAGAAAGCGATGAGCACAAAAATCCAGCTGAAGAAGAGGGCGAAGACGAAGTGCTGATGGAGTCATTGGCGTATTTAGAAGACCTCCTCTTAGACTCTGTTAGTTTCGGGGACGATGAGGATCGCGATGAAGAGTGGAATGCTCCATCCTCCAAGACCGCTGAGTCACTTAGGAGTGAGCTCAAGGAGCTTGAAGACAGAGCTCTTGTTTTCTTCGTAGGCGCAGATGGCGCCCTCGCCCGTGGTGGAGAGTTTACCATAGCACAGAGCGAGGCGCACCAGCGTTTCGCTGGCTTAGTCGAGGCCCGCGTGGAGCAGTTTCTCGTGAAGCGCGGCAGCTCAGCGCGGGAATTAATCGCCGCCATGAAGCGAGCGGATGATCGCAAGACTCGAGGCCGCAGCAGCAGTGGTGGTGGCGGAGGCGGTTGTTGGGCAGCGGACGCAAGTCGAGAAGTGGCGTCGCTCTTGCGCGAAGTTGATGACTTCGAGCTGTGGGCTACCAATATTTCGAGGCGAGCTGCAGACCGCGAACGGCTCAGCAGCAAGTAGAAATAATTGCAAGCACGAAGGAAATACTTGGCGCGGTGTTTCTGTTAACGCACCAAAGGGCGTCTCTGTTTCTTTGCCAATTTGGATCAGCCATTGTTTTCCTTGTGTGCTAGACTGGACTCGAACTCGAACTCGAACTAATACAAACCCAAATGACACAGAAGCCAATGCTGCGGGCAGAAGTGGGAATGCGCGTGCGTTGCGCAAACAAAGCAAGTGCGGAATGCATCATGAGGGGGAGGGGCATTGGCCAAAATTCTCGCAAAAATTGCAAAAAGCGAGGCATTTGTGGGTAGCGCGCACTCCGCAGAAACAATAAAGAGGAAGGCGCGCAAGCGTAGCTCGTG
>Ga0307982_1002573_pt1 | contig 14626 bp, 13 predicted proteins | sample OrgLakmetagen989_FD_201847 | JGI IMG/M metagenome (GOLD analysis project Ga0307982, IMG submission 201847) | Saline water microbial communities from Organic Lake, Antarctica - #989 | ecosystem: Environmental > Aquatic > Non-marine Saline and Alkaline > Saline | place: Antarctica: Organic Lake...
CCACGCCAAAGCCAAGTAGCTCTCCAACGTCGCGACCATCACCACTTCCGACTTTGGTATGCGTGTGTTATTTGCTTGAATTTATTATCAGCAAACATTTTCTCAAACAATGCCACCATTTTACAACCAATATACTTATTCGATGTACCCATTTGTTGATGTGATCAGATACCTACTCCTTCTCCGACGTCGTTGCCGTCGCCAGTGCCTACGCCACTTCCGTCGTCGGTAATTTTATTCCCATAAGAGGAAGGATAATTTCATTTCTGAATATAGACTTCGCCCAACAAATTTGAAAAAATATAACTCGAACTTAAAATATCTTTGTGATATAAAGTCTCGTAATTGTTGAATCGACCCGACTTTCTTCCTTCTAGATTCCTACACCGGATCCTAGCAGCATTCCAACCTCCTTACCCACTCCATTACCAAGTTTGGTAAATATAGCTGCATTCTCATCACTTGAAGTTTTTCTACTTTTAATTTTTGATCAAGTAGCTCATCATCGTCAAAGTCTCATTCTCGTGTGTGACACGTATGCTTCTTTTAGATCCCTACACCGGATCCCAGCGGAATTCCGACCTCTCTTCCCACTCCATTACCGACTATGGTACGTATTGCTGCATTTCAAAACTTTAAGTAATTTTCTTTCTATTATTTTTTGCGAAGAATCTCATCGTTCTTGAAGCCTGCAGAAGGCATATCAGCATTTTATTTTATTTTTTAATGTCTTTGTTTCCTTCTCTTTAGATTCCGACTCCAATTCCCAGCGGCGCGCCAACATCTGAGCCAACACCGGCGCCATCTCTAGTGAGTAAGGCTGTTTCTTTGAGGGCTTCAAGTCGCATGAGTTCATAATTACGTGCGCAAATACATTACACACCAACCTGTACACCACTATATAGGTTCCATTGCCCCGTCCAACGCCAGGTCCTACGCCCGCCCCATCCACAGCCGTTCAGCTCGCAAGTGGCTGTTTCAAACGATGCCGAATTGAGATCTGGGACACCATCGGTGATCCTGACGCTTTTTGTGCGTTAACAGCCGAACAGCGCAGTTGTATGTCCGACGAAGGGAGGGGATTTGGGGGCAGCGTCCATGCCGAGGCGCTCATTCAAGCTCATTGTGCATGTGGATCTCTGAGCCGTGATATATTGTTCAACGGTACTTCGTCAGAAATAGATGTGACAGGCCCAATCTTTTGCTCTGGTAATTCCACATGCCGTGAAGCCGTGGTCGACCTTGTACAAGCCGTCGTTGGCAGCGAGGCCGTTGGGGGTACAGGTGCTTGGAACGATCGTGACGCACTGTACAATGAGCTTGCATTACCGTGCGTGCCTGAAACCTACGCTTATCAATTTTCCCAAGACGCAACTCCTGACTGGTCTTGCCTGAAGACTTGTCCTGGAAATATTTTGGCTGTATTGGGTGATCAAGACGCTTTCTGCGCGTTGGATGTTGCATCAAAGTCCTGCCTCCACGCTTGCATGCCACAAGAACTGCTAGAATTGCACTGTAAGTGCAACACTGGTTTACTCTTCAGCTCATCCGTATTGACAGATGGAAGTCTTGTTGCAGATGCTGAGATCTTCTCTCAAGTTCCAAAGGAGCTTGACCTCAATGGAACATTATTTTGCTATGGGCCCGATTTACACGCATCGAGACCTTTGCCTTTTGCGCCTGAAGCATGTCGGACTGCAGTGGTAAATTTATTAGTGCTAGCTGATGATAATGTAAGCAGTGAAGTCACTGTCAGCATCTTGGACGAACACTACGCCGACTTGGATGAGCGCTGCAATTGCCTCATGACGTGCTCAAACGCTGTACAAGCTACCGTGGTTGACGGTGACAAGGACGCATTTTGCGCCTTGAGCGACGAGGACTTGGCATGCATGTTGAGCACCGAAATATCGCCTCTGCTACGCGCAGTGCACTGCAGCTGCAACTCAGGCCTTTTATTCGCCGATAAGGAGTGGGGCGACTTCAACGCACTTGGCCAGGCGTATTGCTGTGCACAATATCCTACGCTATTTGGGCTCGGTGGAGGCGGCGAGGAGTGCCAAGCTGCTGTGCTCGCACTTGCCTTAAGCCTTGACGAATATGGCCTTGGTAGCGCGGAATTGACACAGCTTCTTGATTCGCAATGCGATGATGTTGATGACGACAATGGCGACCTTCGCTATGTGTGAGGGACGGCAATTCCATCACTGAGCCCGACGCTCACTTTGGCACCCACTCTTACACCATGCACATTGACATGCACTGATGACCTCAAAGATACTATGGGTGACTTTGACGACTTCTGTGCGCTTGGCAATTCCACAGCATACAATTATAGCTACTGCTTGTCTAACTATTTGGTTAGCGACTTACAGCTTGAAGTGCACTGCGCATGCCAATCTCGTATACTCTTCTTGACCGAGCATGATGACTACGAAATGTTTATGGGCGAACCATACTGCTGTGGAAGCGACACCTGCCAGACCGCTATTTTAGACTTGGCAGTGGAATTGGACATCGCTGAATATGGCGATCCTAGAGACACTCGAGTAAACAGCGTAAACCCTGATCTCGTCAACACGACAATGGTAGCGAAGGCTATTTTGCGAGAATGGCGCGAGGAAGACGCTTACATAGCTGGGCTATTTGAGACTGCATCTTATGTGGCGCAGCTTAACTACTCACACTCCAATTGTACAGCTGCTGAGGCGAAGGCAGCGGCTGAACTTGAGGCTATCAACGGTACCGCTGCAGAGATTCATGCTGCCATCAAAGCCAAAAATTGCTCTCATAAGAACGAATCTCAGGTCTATCGTTTCTCGACCGACTTTGGCGAGTACACGTACATGGAGGATGCAACTTACGATTATACGTATGCGGATTACTGGGGTTTGAAGGATAAGCAACACAGCCTTGACGACGCACATAACAGAGCCATGGAGCTCGTAGCACAGATCTATGCTGATGTAGTGGCTGACCACCGTGCCACTGTTCAGGCCGGCCTCGAGTATACGTGCAAAGACCCTGCTACTGGCTTTTCGGCATTTGAGCGCCATTCACCTTTCCCGACGCACGCTCCCACCGCTGCGCCATCAACAGCAGACACGGTGACAGTCTCAGTGAGTGTTGCCATAATTGCTGACGAGCCACCTACTGCAAAGCAAAAATTAACACTCATCTCTGTGATTGCTGCTCAAATTGGTGTATCCTCATCGGCCATAAAGAATTTTAAGGTAAACACCAGAGAAAACGCTCGGCGGCGGAATCTGCTCTCCGTGACCTGGGAGGTGACTTTCGATGTGACTGCCCCGCTCTCCAGTACGGGGGACGGCGACCTTGCATCCTCAGCTGAGCTAGGATCGGCGGTCTCAGATGCATTGTCCACATATGGCTTCACAGCAGCGGTTTCGGATGCAGACCAAAGCCTTGAGCTCACCGTAGACGAAACTTCGATCTCTGCTATCGCCAGCACTCGCAACCCTTCATTGGTTCCCACTCGATCGCCAACAGTTCTCCCGACAACCTCTTTACACCCAACCCCACTGCCAACACAGTGTGAGGACGTTGCAGTCTTTTGCGAGTATATTACTTCATACTGCCCAGTTTCATTTTTCGTTTCTGCCCAAATGGTGGCATCTGCGATAAGACTTGTGCGGTCTGCACTCTTCGCACCCCAACTGGGCAACCGAGTGTTTCGATGCTTCCAACGTCAGTCCCAACGCCGCTGCCCACACAAGTTCCAGTGTTTCCACCTACTCCACTCCCAACAGTGCTTCCCTCACCTATTCCATTTTCGCTGCCGTCGCCAACACCCACGTAACTTCCGTCGTCGATACCTACACTCTCTCCGAGTGAAATGCCCACTCCACCTCCGAGCCTTGTTCCAACTCCTTTGCCTGTACCAGAGCCTTCGGTTGTTCCTTCGCCAGCGCCGTCCGAGATGCCTTTTCCAGCACCAACGGGCCAGCCCACGCCACCGCCGTCGCAATTACCAACAATTCCACCAACTCCTCCTCCAACATTCCCACCAAGTCCTGCACCGACACCGCTGCCGACTTTCGTTCCTTCCTCGAGCCCTACTATCAATTGCATAACAGATTCCACCGATGGAAATCAAGATACCGGTGTCCGTAAGCGCTTGTTTCGCGTCACGATGCAATCCACCGCTACAGGAGGCGGTTGGGGTAATTATGAGTATGAACTCACCAAATTGGCGACGGTATCGTCGAGTAAAGGCGACTCAGACAGCGTTCAAGTTGCTACTGGCACCTTAGGCAGTGGAAATAATTGGGAAGTCGACTTTTTGTGCCTGGATGTCCCCACCATTACTACTGATGAAAATGCTGTCCAATGCTACTACCTGGACATTGTTCTAAATGGTGCTGCACTATCTACACACCCAGCTTCGAAAGTACGATGGGGATTCTACGACGAAGCGTCTTCGATTTTCGCCCAAGACGGTAGCAACTTCCCCGATGTGTCATCAGAAGATGCTTACATGACTGGTGAAGCAGACAGTGCCGCACGATTGTGCGCAAAGCGCGGCAGCGACACAGTGATTGGTGGGCTCTTCGGCGGAGTGCCGTCTCCGCAGCCGTCTGTTTCATTGTTGCCATCCCAGCTTCCCACACCTCCTCCGACGCCGCTGCCTGTGCCGGGTCCATCACAAATGCCAACGTTGCCACCGTCCCCGCACCCTTCGTTAGCACCTAGCCCGATGCCCACGCCAGAGCCCACGATAATGCCTAGTCCTATACCCACTTTTGTGCCAACACCACGCCTGTCGCTGGTGCCATCAATCGAGCCAACACAGCTTCCTACTTTTCCACCTTCACCGCTGCCCACTCTGGTGCCGTCTCAGGAGCCGACTCCACTGCCGTCTGAAGTTCCTTCCCCATCACCATCGCCGTTGCCTACCTTAGTGCCCACTCCAGAACCTACTCTAGTACCCACGCCAAAACCAACGCCGCTGCCGACACCGCAGCCCACTGTGGCGTGCACGGAAGGGCGCTACTTTGATTACAATTACAATGGTAAGTCAGTGTGTCGTGATTGTCCCGCGGGCCGCTATCTTAATCAAACAAGCCCCAAAGACGCTGTTCCAGCCAACTGGGGCTGGAAGCGCGAATGTCGCATGTGCCCCTTGGGAAAAGCACAGCCCTCCGACGCACAACCGAAATGTGTTACATGTGCTGAGGGACAGTACAGCGCGAGGGAGTCGGAAGCATCGGCAGGACCAGATCTTTGCCGCACGTGTACAGCCGGCGAGTATGCCTTCAACGAGACGGAGTGCGTCGAGTGCGAACTCGGCCGCTTTGCACCTACAGGCGTGATCACTTTTTGTCTCGAATGCCCGAGTGGCTACTACACGGGTGTTGCAGTAAAAGCGACTGAATGTCAAGACTGTTCACCTGGTCATTTCAATGCAGGCGCTGACTATTACATCAACGATTACCGCGCCGCAAACACTTACGAGATTCGATGCACCATCTGTCCTGCGGTACGTATTAATGCGCACACGTTGTGCCAGCATGCCCAACTTTGCTTCGTTTCTTTCTACTTATGTTCTTAACACGACCTGCGATTGCCTTTTGGGGGGAAATTCATTAATGTTGTTTCAGGGTCTTTACTCGCCGATCCGCGCTGGCTCTTGCCTCGAATGCGAACGCGGCACCTATGCTGCTGGCTCCCAGAATTCAACTACGAAAAAAAATCTACTTGAAGGCTCTGATCAATGCACTACTTGCCCCGGTGGCCACTTTACACCTCACAACAACATGTCGACTTGCGGCCAGTGCGGGGCGGGGCGATACGCTGCTGCGCGCTCTCGTAAGTGCTTTTCATGCAAGGTTGGCTTTGTAGCCCCATACAAGGCCTCAGTGACGTGTGCTGCGTGTCCTCCAGGGAAAGTCGCGCCCGAGATTGAGTCTTTGAACTGCACTGCATGCAAATCAGGTATGAATCTTTCACTTTGTCGTGTGAATCTTACTCTTCTTTGATGCTTGTATTGAACGGACTCTTCTCATCTACTTGTTCGTGCTGCTTCGATTTTTCCACATTTGATTCAACACTGATTGTTATTCATACCAGGCATGTTCCAGTCCGAGTCAGGGAAGTCGGCTTGTCGGAACTGCTCCAAGGGTACCTACCGCCCTGAAGCGGGCGCAAGCAGCTGCAGTCCGTGTCCCATTGGGCGTGCCGTCGACATTGAGATGGCAAAAAAATGTGAACATTGCACCAAAGGCCGCTACCAGTCGGCATTTGGTGCCACTGACTGCGTGGACTGTCAGGCAGGACGGTATCAAAAGAAGAAACAAATGGCCTTCTGTGATGCGTGCACCGAAGGATATTGGTCTAAAACGGGCTGGAATCGCTGTCTCATGTGCGCAGAAGGGTATTGGTACCGGGGCTACTACGAGGCGGTGGCTACATTTGCAGCGAAAGATGCAGCCCTTGATTCCGAAAATACCAACGACAACGACATGGGACTCTTCGATAACGACAATGATATAGGTCTGGTAGACGACGTTGACGACGGGAGTGGCGATGATGATGGCGCACTAAACCCCGGCAAAAAGGGTCCGGGCTGCGTTTCTTGTGGGGTACCTAAAGTCTCAGGCGCTTATTGTGGCGGTGGCTTGTGCTTGCCAGTTCCGCAGCGGGGGTTTTGGTCACAAGGCGTCGACAGTTCTTCTGACGACTTCAATATTGTGGGGTCATACATTTACGTTTGTCGCTCGAAAGGGTGCACGGGCGCGCCCACACTGGACGAAGGTTGCTATTCCGACTGGCACATTGAGTCTTATCCTGACTTGAGTGAGGAGCGAAGTCGTCGCCTCCATTACAGTACGCTAATTGCAGGGGATCCAAATGACACTATTGATATCACGATCGGCAATGTTTTCGGGACAAGCACCGGTCGCCGCACGCCTTTGGCCGAAAATGGTACGAATGTAACGGTCTATGACGGTGTTGGGCGTACTGTAGAATCGGCGCCTACGGATAAGGACAACATATGCTCGCCAGGCGCATTTGGCCCACTTTGCCAGGCTTGTTTAGAAGACTGGTTCTTCGATACCAATGAAGCAATTACCTGTAGAGAATGCACAAGTAGCAGCGTATTGGCTTCACTACCCAGTATCATGGCGATGCTTGTCCTGGGGTGGATCTTCAAGTTCCACGGTGTTCTCCCTTTGCCGGAGGCTTTGAAGAAGAAGTTGCACCTTAAAAAGAATCCTCAGCTGCCATTCATGGGTGTACTGACCATTATTCCGGCAGGTCAGCTGAAGGTGATTTGGTCAACCATTCAAATCGTGCAATCTGTTGGCAAGAACCTCGGAGTGAGCTTTCCTGGGCCCATGGTTTCGTTCAATAAAGCTACCTCTGCTTTAAATCTTGATTTTTTAAACGTAGACTGTAGCGATATTGATACCAACTTCCATGACAATGTCTATACATCCTCAGCATTCCCGTTAGTTGTGGTGGGATTAATTTGGCTCTCCTATTGGGTCGAACGGGGATTTCACGCCTGGAAAGTGTCCCGCGGTGCATCTTTCACACTCAAGGAGGAGAGCCACTTTCGGAAAGCTCTCTACGATGGGTATTTTGCCACCACGCTTACCACTGCGTACATGTTTCTGCCAACGTCGGCAATGTCACAATTCAAAGGCATGAACTGCTTTAGTTATGAGGCAAGCACTCAGTCTTACTTGAAAGCCGACTCGTCAATCGACTGCAATGGTGTAGAGCACCAGGCATTTATATTCTACAACGCTTTCTTGATTCTCTGCACCCAGTCTGTAATCATTGTCTTTTTCTACATTTTGTACTCCAATCTTGAAAAGATCAAGCCTGTCCGTGAGTTTGATGGTGACATGGTCGCAGCTTTACGGGCGCGGGACTTGGACCGTACTATTGACCACATTCGTTTTTTATTCAATGACACGCGCGTCAATTGCTGGTACCATGAAATTTTCGACATGTACCGTCGAATGTTTTTCATTGGAGTGTTGCCACTTACTTCAGAGCAACCAGTGACAAAGGCATACATCGGCGCGGCAGCTGCAATGACTATGACGATTTACTTCCGTGAATTTCTGCCTAGTCGCAACCCGTTCACCAACCTACTCGCCGTGGTGGCGCAATATCAAATTTTGTTTGTGTTTCTGGCTGCGCTTTTCATGCTGACCGCGGCCATCAACAAGCTCAATATTTCGGAAGTTGCACTGGGTGCTTTGGTTTTCTTTGCAAATACAATTGTAGTGGCGGGTGCGATTTATGCCGGCTGGCTTGCAAGTTTGCGAAACTCGAATCGAATTAAGCGACATGAGCGGAAAATAGCCAAAATTGAGTACTCGGACCAAGACGACGAAATGTTTGCATCAACCCTTGAGAGTATCAGCGAGACCACGATTATGCAGTCTGCCGTCTTAGCATACCACTACACTTCCATGGCGGCTGCGAAACATTATGTAAAATTTGGTATTCCTGCCTTCAATACACATCAGTACAATTGCTGGTCAGCGGCTCGCGTGGACGTTCGTCAAGGCGTAGTGTTCTCGCTGAAAGGACCTCATGAGATCAAGCATGACGACCCTTGTCTAGAGGAGATGTCGCCACTTAGTTCTTGCCGTGAAGCCGTGCTTTGTGTTGCTGTACCGCGCGAACTGCTCTGGCCTGTGATTGAGCCATCCATGTATGACGATGATGGCGATGTATCTCTTTCTCAAGCCAGCACCTCGCAGCCTTTTTCTGCTTTGGATCCAATCAAAGAGTCCATGGACGATGAACCATTAACGAAAGCTCAGAAGATCGAAGCGCTGAATCATTTAGTGGTAGTACCTATGGAAGTCTTGACTGCCTTTAGGCCCAGCAGGCTAGACAAAGAAGAAGTTAACGTCGAATTGAAAAGTGGGGGTACAAGCCTCAAAAAGCGTGCATCAATGTTTCGGGGTAGAGGGACCAACATGAAGAACGACATAATGTTGGCGGCAGCTGAAGCATCTAATGGTAACGAGGGTCCAAATTTGCAGTTGGGTGGATACGAGACTTACATTAACAATGGCTTCGACAGCAAATACGACTTTGATTTAGAAATGGAGGGAATACCCATTGAAAATGAAACTGAGTTAGGCCTGAATGACATTAAGGTGGTGGGTGGTGCGCCTGGGGACGCAGTCGACGACGATGACATTGAGCTTCAGGATTTACCAGGTTTGGAGGTTGAAATAGTTCATCAACCAAATGAGGTTGATCTCGATAAGGTCAACAGAAGAGGTTCTGTTGGTCGGACAGATGTAGCTCCACCTATAGTATTCGCGTGCCATAATATTGTGAGAGGTTTTCAACTGGTTCCAGATGAAGAAGTCGACAATTCGCGAACGTTTTCATTCAAGGATCTGGTGTGTCCCGAGATCATATGTGATTTGATCAGCTTTAACTCCCAGTTTGACCGCGCAAAGTAGCGGTTCTCACTTCATGGCGCTGAATAAAAAACAAACGCACTGCAGGAGTCAAAGGAGCCAAAAAGGCGTCCTTCGATGACACTGTCCATTCCCGATGCCTTCATGGATTCTGGCCCTAAGGTACGCAAGCCTGTTGAAGTTAAGACATGCGAAGAGTACCTCGGCCGAATGGGGGAGATCCGAGAAGAATGCGAGAAGCGTGGCCTGGTGCCAGTTTATTACTACACTTTGCCAGCGGCTGCCGAATCAATTGCTGAAAAAGGCTTTTGCTTTTCGTCTACCAGCGCGAAGGACGTGGGAATTTACTTCACCACCTCTTCGCCTGCATCATATGATGTCGGCTGCTCCGATTATGAGTCGAATTTGATTGTAGATATGCTGGACCCTGAAGACGTCGTTGAGCTACGCAGTAACCACAAATTCGACGTGTGTTTTGTATACGCTGCAGAACCAAGGGTCTTGCGCAAAGCACCTGGGTGGCGTGAAACTTCGATCATGGTGCCTAAGGCCTTCATGGAGAACTTTTCAGAACCCGATCATGCGTCCGGTGACTTCTTCTTACGCCCCGATAGGATCGTGGCATGCTTTTTGCTCGATCCAGCGAAGCCACTTACAGGCTTCGAAGAACGTGTTACTGATATGGATGCAGAGAAGGAGAATGACAAGAAGTTGACGCGTAAAGTGGCGAAGGTGGAGACAGAAGCTCGGTTTAACGACTCGATTTCGAGAGGTGAGCATGGGCTCGGCGAAGGTCAGACGCCATGGCCGCGCATGGATATGGTCTCGGATGATGCTGACGACGATGGCTATTTTGACGGCGAAGTAGACCCTATGATTTTCGGCGATGGCGACTTCGGGGTACCTGATTGGGCATCGCTTTTGGTAGACCTCGATGGAGCAGGTGGAGTGAAGATCCGAGATCTGCCGCAGTTGCCCATTTTCACCGATGATCAAGATCCATATACGATCGTGGGTCTCAATGTGCACCTAAGAGGCCTCGAATTGAAAGCATTGAACGACTGGACTGGCGTAGTGAAAGCTTGGAAATCAGGAGACGGCAAAATTAAGGCAAACACTTTTACAGTTTCTCTTGACGCTGGTCTGCCAGGCTTTCTGCCAGGGTTAGACTTTTCGTGCAAAGGCCATAATTTGGAGGTGGCACTAGAACAAGGCAAAAACAACAAACCACGGCCAAGAAAAGAAGCGCTTCTCAAATCATCAGCACTTGACGCCGAATTGGATCAACTTGACCCAAAGCGCCGCGCCATAATGCGCGCCAAATCAGCAAGGCAAAATTTTCCGCTTCTGGATCATGCAGAAACCGCTGAACTTGAGTTTGATGAACAAGAAGAAAATTACAAGACTGAAGAACGACGCCGGAATAAACTCCAGGCAGCCAAAGAAAAGAAAGCCAAGAAGCGTGCGGCCAAGGTGGATAAACATTTCAAAAGTCTTGAACGACAGATTTCAAGGGAAAAATCGGGTGCCAATGGTAGAATGATTCGTCGAATTTCAGGAGTTGCTGAAGCGAGATTCAAGCCAAAGACTAATTACATGGCAAAGCAGCCAAATTTAACTCCTGAAGCAACCGAAGATGAGCAGAACAAGGAGGCTGCAGCTAAACGAATGGTATTGCGGCTTGATGAGGCCCTCAACGCATGGCAAGTGAGAAGTTATGGCGACGCGTGGGATAAGTGGGTAGAGACTGTGCTGGCGGGTCGGGCCAATGATGCAGTAGCTGCTTTTGAGGCCAAGAAAAAGCTTGAGAAGGAATGGCGTGAAACACGCCGCGTTTGAGAACAACGGCGCTCGTTGCAACATGAGCTTCGGTTGAAGGGTGACGTCAAGGCAATCGCGGAATTCGACGCTCATGTTGCTACCATTGTTGAACGCGGTGGCCTTTCAAAGCTCGACAATGCGTGTCAGACTATCCCATTCAGATTAAACTTCGAGAGCTGGAAGATGCGCACTACAGCAATTTTAGAAGCTGAACTATGGAGGCGCTGCGTAGCTGAATTCACGCGCAAGAATGGCTTTCCTCCGAAACCAGGTAGCCTTTGGATGCTTTCTTCGATGTCTGCAGAGCTTCTCTGTGAGCGTCAGCCTTCCAAATTGGTCACCGGAGCTGCTTCAGTCTATAGCACCACTAATGGCGACGATTCTGAGGCTTCAGACATGATATCGACAATGGATAACCGCAAGGTGGATAGAGCCTTAAGCCGCGATGCTCGGAAATTGGCCAAGATTCGCGACAAACTGGAGGCGAAAGACCCGCCATCGGTGCTGCTTAAAAAGTTTATTGAGAAAGCTCGCCCAGAAGTATCGTGGATGCTTCATGTTAGTGGCAGTAACAGCGGCGGTAAATTCGGAGACTTTGATGCGACTCAAGGGAAGAATTCACTAAAAGTGTCGCCTAAGACGACAATCAGTCGCAGAAGTAGCAGTTTAGGCGAAGATATTCATACGCAAATGGCTGCTCGCCGCCAACGCAGCAGTGTTAGCATGGGCGATTCATTCAAGCAAGCAGAAAGCAACAGCACATCTTGCGCAAAGAAGTATATGTTTTAAGGAGGGGTCAAGTGCGAAGGCACTTCCTGGGCAACGAGGCGCATATTTTTTCTGGGGGGGGCGCATCGAAGTGCGTCTACGAATGCTAGAAAACAAATTGTCAGTGTCCGAGTGATGCTCTATCGTCGCACATTTCGGCTTCAGCGTACGAAGCTTAACATGAAGAAGACATCAAAGGTGAATGCATGTATAATAAATTTACACGAAATCTATAACAGATAACAGAATGAACAATTATCATTCGCTATTAATTTCTATTGCTTCTGTAGAAGGAACTGCGGAATACGAATTGAAATAATATTATAAAGACAATCCCAATCCCTTGCGCCAGACTTCGGTGAAAAGATCAAGTCTGGCGTTTAGATTAGAGGTTAGGGATTCCCCAGAAATCACGCGAAAATCACACAAGAAGAGAATTCTCACGATACCGAGGTGATTCGCGTTCACAATTAAGGATGTACAACGCGAAATATTGGCGCATGAATAATGCGTAAATCGCGCTTAAGTCACGCTTGAAGTAAATTTACGGCTTCCGCACGTAACTCGCGCGCGCATGTGAATCGTAAGCTTGGAACAAGTGCAATTCGTTGTTTGGACTTGGTGGGTTCAATGACGAAATGCTCAGTGACACAGGTACTTGCTCACCTCGCTCGCTGTGATACGTCTGATGCAGATGTTGACAAGCGAACGACATTAGAGGTGAATTAGGCATGTTTGGAGGCTCTAATTTTGACATAGGCTCCGAGGGGCCGGAATCGGGAGGTATACGCAGAGATAACGTGTAAATCAGCTCAAACTAATAAGCTAATTATGCACTTATGCCGCTGGTTATGGAAGCGATGACAGCTGTCGTCCAAAGTAGCACGCTCCTCAGTGCTCAGAGAGTGCTGTTTCCGGGTTGGGATCGCACATCGCACCGCGCACCGGGAACGGGATCGGGATCTTCAGTTATGGCTGCTATCATTATTTTTGCACGGGCCCTTAGGGGCTTGAATCAGGTGGTTTCGATGGCGTGATGTTATTCCATCTACCAGACAGCAGCGGTTTAGACGATGCCCTGAGCGGTACAAATCAAATTATAGCCTTTGAGACACTCCAAGGCCTCTTGCACTACGACAACACCTATCTCCCACTTCTGGTGCCTAGCTAGAGAATAGCCATAGGGCGCGAACAAAGAGTAACTACTTTGAGACACTCCAAGGCCTCTTGCACTACGACAACACCTCTCTCCCACTTCTGGTGCCAAGATAGAGAAAGGACATAGGGCACGAACAAAGAGTAACAACTCCAATCTTCTTTGTACTCCCCAAAGACAAAGAAACGCCACCATGGCATACTTTAGAGCAACAGAAAACGTGTAACCTTCTGATCAAGTCTGACTGGGCTAAGTGTCCTGTGTCCTTTTGCTTAAAGCAATTGTACCACGGTCGTATGATCACACAAGGAAGCTCGACTCAATGCTGCATAGCAAGCGGTAAGATCAAAGGGGCCTAATCGGGAGTGAAATTAACGAGCAAGACCACAATGGTCTGTCTTACCGCGGTTATTAGCTGCTACGGTGGTGCTTCTTCTGAACTCAGCCTCATATTGGACCTCCTAGCTGCCCTGAAGCTAGCTCGCAGGCACACTGTAACACAAATTTCAGATTCAGAAGAAGTCAGAGCCATGTCCAAACAGAAGCTCGAACAAAAATGTGGCCGTGTAATTGCTCGGGGGTGGGCGACTCTTCTTTTAAATCGCTCAAGGGACACTTCCCCCCCCTCTTTCGTGGGTGGGAACTCCTTTTCTCTGCAAGATTATTAGAGCTCGGACAAGCGGGCCACTTTTGACCGTTGCCACTACTTCCATAGCCACTCTGGCATTTGGGCCTGATAAAGCTTCCGTCCTGTTATAAGTTGCTTGAATTGTTTACCTGCCTGCCAGCCTTCTAATTCCGGCCCCTTGGGGCCTGTGTCATAAAAGAGTGAATGAATATCCAGTCGGGATTTTGGAATGCGCAACGGACTTAAACTTCAATATGTCGTCATCGCCCTTAGTGTTCATTCGAGGTTTGTTGACATTCATCGTCCAAAAATGACAAGTTCAGGTGCCCGCGCGATGCGCGGCTTCGGAACAATGTGTTTGCTGCGGGGAGGAGTAGGTGCGTGTTCTTAGCACCTCAGTTCACGGCCTTGAGGTGCCCGTGAGTGAGTGCCCTTGTAGTGCCCGTGGTGCGTGTCCCTTCTTGTGCCCGTGGTCCGCCTGGTGTTTTGATTACTGCACATCTGCACATGTACAACAAATCTGTACTACAGTACTGTATAGGTACAAAAAAACGACGACCACCACGAACCACGGTCGAAATTCCATTTAATACAAGTTCAGGTGCCCGTGCCATGCACGATTTCGGGGCCGAAGCATTCATTGAGGAAGTGCAATGATATGATGATGATATACTCTACAGATGTATCGTTTTTAGCATAAGCTATTTTGTTGACGCGTTAATCATCAAGATGCAAATTTGACGCTCACTTCATTATTGAGAAGCAATTCGAAAAGGAACTAATACAAATGCAGCGTGGTGACGTAGCCAAGATGCCTCTTTCTTGTTGTTC
>Ga0307982_1002574_pt1 | contig 14622 bp, 8 predicted proteins | sample OrgLakmetagen989_FD_201847 | JGI IMG/M metagenome (GOLD analysis project Ga0307982, IMG submission 201847) | Saline water microbial communities from Organic Lake, Antarctica - #989 | ecosystem: Environmental > Aquatic > Non-marine Saline and Alkaline > Saline | place: Antarctica: Organic Lake...
TATCACCGCTCCTAGCGGTGGCTGCCTTGGACTTGGTCGACGAGGTGGCTGCTGCTGCACCACCGCCGCCGCTGGAGGCAGGGGGGGGAGCTCGACTGCTGGGCACCTTCAGCGCCTCATCCCCGCCGTCGCCGTCAGGAAACAGCGCAGGGGGCATGTCTTTAGGCCGGAAGTCAGGGTCCGGCACGGCAGGGGCAGCAATGGGGCTGGCAGCGGCTGGTGGCGGGGAGGCAGGGGGGGGAGAGGGGGGCTCCAGCTGCCTTGCAATCAGCAAGTCGACAGTGCGCTCAAAGGACTCCACACCTGCAAACACTGCTTGCAGGGTCAGGTGCGCCGGCTTATTCTTGTTTGCGGCGGCATCCACACTCCTGGTGAAGCCAGCACTACTGCTGCTTGACTGCGGAGCGACTTCAATTTCGGCACTGTGCTGGTCCGTGGGGGCCGGGCGCCCCCACAGCTGGTCAAGGATGGTCTGGGGCAACTCAGGCGGGACATCTGTTGCACTTTTGCGCTCTGGGAGATCGCGCTGCGCCACACGTGTGAGTGCTTGGCGCCGGGCCACGGAGCTAGAAGGAGACGTCATCGTCTCGAAATGCCCCCGGAATGAGCTGTGCTTGCCGTTGGCCCCGCGCGTGGGTATGCTTTCTGTGGGGACAGCCCATTCACCAGCAAAACTGTCATCGCCACCGGCTGCTCCTGCGGCAGTCATGATGTCTTCTCCCTCGTCGCGCGCAATGCTTTTGAGCTGGCTATCCAGCCTCTGCTTGAGTGATGCCGTGCGCGCAGCAATCTTGTCAGAGTACCCATCCAGCGCAGTCAGTGTGCGCTGGAGGTACTCCAGATCCTGCAGTGCCTTGGGCCGGCTGTTTGCGCTTGAAGTCTGCCCTCGCGCCTGCAGCAGCCTGTGCAGTGTTTCTTGGGCCATTTTCAGGCGGTCTTGTAGCAAAGCCTGCTTGCGCTTCAAGGTGGCCTGCCGGGTGGCGTACTGAGGGTCAAGTGGCGCCAGCTCGAAGCCGATGTCGAAATCTGGGGCACTGTGCACCTTCATTTGGTGCACAGCCTGCCGCTGCATGGCCGACACATCACCCAACGAGAACAACAGCTGCGTTTGCAGCTGGGCCACACTGGCTGCACTGCCTTGCACTGCCTTGAGCTCGCGCAGTGAGTCGGAGACACTGTCGCCTTCTTCGCCATGCAGGCTCTGCAGCTGCTGCACGATCTCCACCCCCGCCTCCTTGAAGGACAGGGCCCGCGGGCCCACTTGAATGGGCTCTTTTGTCTTCAGCAGCATGTCCAGGATGGCCTCGTCCACTGCATGAGCCACGCGGGCAGCCAGCGCGTCAGCTTCGTGGTGGTACCGCTTGGCCACCCCCTCACGCTCAGCTTGCCATTTAGCCATGTCAGGCTTGGCAGCGCTGGCAGCTTTACTGTTCGCACTGCCAGCTGTCTTGTTCGTTGAGGCAGACTTGGGCTTGTCCACCTTGGTCGCAGCGACTGGCTTACTGCTGGAGGGGGGCTTGCCTTGCTCCGAGGCATCGCCGGATTTCATTTTCCACGAGCGATCTGCCGCTGGTGCTGATGCTGTGGTAGGTTTCATTGGGGCCAGCAAGCCGCCGCTGCCGCCGCCACCCAGCAGACCACCACTGGACGGCGCAGGCGCAGGCGCCGATGTGCCCCCGCCACCCAGCAAGCCGCCGCTGCCGCCGCCGCCACCCAGCAGACCACCACTGGACGGCGCAGGCGCAGGCGCCGATGTGCCCCCGCCACCCAGCAAGCCGCTGCTCCCTGATTGTGAGGCAGCTGGCAGCCGAAGCACGCTGGACACTCTCAGTGCCTTCAGTGGCGCAGCCAAATGACTGGGGGAGGCCGAACTGGAGTCTGCCCCCGGAAAAGGCAGCAGGCCAACCGGAACAAGTGTCTGTTCCACAGTCAGCAGCATGAGAGTAGGAACTTCCATATGTGCTGCCCTGGAAACAATCCATGGCGTGACAGCAACACCAGCTGACGGCACCACATCGGGCGTGTTGAAAACAGTAACCGGCGCGGCGCAGCTCTGGGCATCCTCATACGTCAGAGCAAACCAACGAGGCCCGTCCTCCCCGACGCCACGGAACACAAACCACAAGGCTGAGGTGCTGGATGCAGTGACCACAAACATGTTCCATTCTGGGATGGTGGCCACCGCATAAATGGTGTCCGTGCCGTCGCCTTCGTCCCACTCCGGGTCTCCAAGGTGCTGAAGCACGGCGTCGCAGGCCCAGGCATCCCCCGGAGCTGTGCCTCGGTACAGCACGAATGGGAAGTGCTGCGCCTGCCTGGAGTCGTCCTCGGGATCCCACTGCACATCGCCCGCAGCAATGCCCAGCACGGCCAGGGAGTCTCCCAGGGGCTGTGCGACCAAGCGCTGCACCGTCATGCCCTGCAGCTCCTCCTCCAGCTGCAGCAGTGCTGTGTTCAGCACCACATCGCCATTGCAAGCCCATGCGGCATGCATGTCGCTCTCAGCCACAGCAAACAGCACGTCGTCTCGGGCCAGGATGTACTCAGATCGGGCACCGGTGCTCGCCCAGCAAGCCGCGCTCACGCCAGGAGCGGCAGACTGCGCAACATTCCCAGAAGCCAAGTCGAAGCGAGCAAACACAGTGGCACTATCGTCAAAGTGCCCCTCATCGTCCGCGCCCACAAGCAGTGCAGCGACCTGGGTACCAGTGCCCAGCCACTGGAGAGAAAGCAGAATGCCGTCCACTTCTGTTTCAGCAAGGACAGCAGGCATAGCAAATACACCCCCTTTGGCACTTTTGGACGCATGCAATACCTGCAGGGTGTCATATATGGACAGTATGGTTGAATTGTGGGAGAATGATGCAACTGCCAGCTTGGAGTCCTCGTCTGACAGAAGCACAGCTGCTAGGCTGTAGCCGTCAGCGGCAATTTCTGCCTCCACACACCCGCCGATGGGCACCTCACTTGGCTCATTTGTTTTGGATATCGTTTCGGCCAGCTCATCCACTGCGCTCTGCATCGCAGCTGGCGCTGCCACGCATAGCCTTCTGCTACTGCCTGCAAATTCCGCAATGGTGCAGGCTTGCTGCTGCTGAAGCCTGTGCATTACTTACCGTCCTCTTCAACTTCAGATAGATATATAAGATGTGAATATTTTGAAGAGCTTGCCATTTGCATGCCTGGAAGCTGCATCTGCTGAGTCCCGGGGACATCTTTGTCGGCTTGGGCAGATCCCTGCAAACTTCCAGCTCCCAGCCTCATAGAGGCAGACGCCGACATTTGGCTCAGAATGCAGAAATCATCGTTCGAATTGCCGTCTGCAAGGCCGTCGAATTTGTTAAAAGCCACGCTTGCCATGATGGCACAGGTGCAGCGCACTAAAAAATGTCACGCAAGACCTGGCCAGAACCAACGGATCCGTATCAGGCCCAGCGGGAGACGTCAGGTGGCCGCCCATAGCATGCAGCACATCCCATCCGAGTTTATATGTTTGTTAAGGTTGGTTCATCGTGTTGATTCTTTCGAGTCGGCAAGTGTCCCCCGCAAATGGGGGGGCGGGGGTTGCTTCGGAGGGGTGTGTTGCAGGACACATCAACGTTGAGCAACGGCCCAGTGATCACGGCCTTTGGTCGTCTTCATGACACTGTCCTGTTGCACATGTGGTGCGCTTGCCAGGGCACAGTGGCTCCCGTGGCCGGCTGGTTGTCAAGCACCGTGGCCCACTTGCAGCTGCACACAGCACCCGGCACCAAGCACGCAGCCGTGTCAATACCTCAAACACATGCCACGTGGTATGCACATGCAAAGCGGGTGCCTCTGTGTTGCCCCAGCAAAGCTCAGGCCCCCCGTGAATGGTGCTCCGTGGACGAGTCCCCGCTCATCCAGGTTCCGTGCAAGAGCTGCATGCGCCGTACGCGCCGCGTACACACAAGTGAGATTCTGTTCTTTGAAGGGAAGATGGTGCCGCTCGTGATGCCGGCTGGAGTATTGGACAACTGCTGGGTGGGGGGGGGTGGAGCAGCGGAGCTGGAGCTGAGCGGGACTGACTCCAAGATCAGAATTCGTGCATTTTTAGCACATTTGCACGAGCAACAACATTATACAAGTGTTCAAAGCAAATGCACCTCAAGCTCGCGGAAATACCGTCCACGACGTTGGGTTACTAGAAGCGAACCGTCCCTCACCCACCAAAGCCATGGCCCTTGCTGCTTATGCAACGTCAGCAAGTATGGCGTTTGGGCAATGTATGGTGAAGAGTGCATGGAACTGTTTACGATCTGCGGCATTCTCGCAGCTGAGCGGAGCATCAGTAATTTTGCTCCTTTCTTTCGCTGCTCTACCATTTGTGTGCTTCTCGTGCTGGCGTGGCTGGCGCTTTTTGAAGACCGACTGCGATTTCCGAACGGAGGATGCGTTTCATTTGGACCATAGCCTGTCAAGCTTCTCTGGAAAGGTAGTCTGGATCATAGGAGCGTCTTCAGGCAGTGAGTGTGCGCATGGGCGGAAGATTTTTCTTGCCGTAATTCTTGGTCTGTTTACAGTCGGGCAAACCATGGCACTCCACTGTGCAAGAGCTGGAGCAAAAGTGATTTTATCAGCACGAAGGTCTGATGCTCTGCGCGAAGTTTGTCAAGCTTGTGATGAGACGAGTCCGGAGCACTCGGCTGCAGCAGAGATTCTGACGTTGGACGTCACGTCGATGACTTCAGCAGAATCTGAAGTTCTGAAGGCATTTGCAGTGCACAACGCCTTGGACTACGTAATTTTGAATGCCAGAGTGGACTCCAGAGGTTCTGCATTGCACGTTTCAGACTCTGCTCTGCAGCGTGTGATGGATGTGAGAAACATCGCTGCGAGCTATATTCTGCAGCGCTGCGCACAAGCAGCCCCATTCGCAGGTGAACGCGATGGGCACCATGCGACTTGGCAGTGCTGCAGCTCGTATAATGCAGCTGGGTGCGACAGGCCGCGCCCCACAAGGCGGAAGACTTCTCGTGATGTCTTCCCTGGCGGGCACTATGCCCGTGCCCCTTGCGGCACCGTACTGCGCAGCCAAGCACGCTTTGCAGGGATTCTTCTCGTCCCTGCGAGCGGAACTAGCAGGAAATGCCCTTCACCAGGGGGCCCCATCCGTTTCAGTCACCATTGTGTGCCCAGGGCCAGTGGTGTCCGCTGGCTCTGATTCAGCCATTCTCAGCGACCACAGCGACTGCCGGACATACACCGCGTCAACACGAGTCCAAGTGAGCCAAGCAGGGCGCATGTCTGCTAATCGCTGTGCGCAGTTGGCGCTAGCTGCCGCCAGCGCAGGTGTGAGCGAGTCGTGGATGGGCCCGCAGCCCGCCCTTGCACTAGCGTACATCTCGTGGCTTTGTCCCTGCCTGAGGGGGGCACTGGATCCCACAGCAGCAGCTATCAGGGCATCAAACATGCAGACAGGCAACGCCAGTCTCAGTGCTGGGATGACCAGTGCCCTTGTTTGTCGCTTGCTGTCCTGCTCGGCACTGATGCAAACTTGCAGCTTTGTGGCCGATACCTTGACGCTGGCGTGCTGTGCATGTGGCCACCGCCGTCTGTGCGCAAGCCTGTGGCGCACTCTCACCTGCCAGTGTGGAAGTGCAAGGGGCGACAGGGGGCGCTTGGAACAACAAAAAATGCATTAAGCTTTACTCTATGCCGTCAAAATCATGGGCACGCGAGTCCGTGCTATTCACGCTCTGAATGTCGCCGACGCCCCCAGCCCTATGGTCACGACGCGCACGCATGCCCACCCCTCCACTGCCATTGGGGGGCCCTGCAGCGCTGAGCATGGCATGCCCCCCCGGCATGGGGCGCAGCTGTCGTGCCCCCCCCACAGCACTGTGCACAGCCATACGCGGGGGGTATGTGCCATAAGACGCGGGTGGTCTGCGCATTCTAGCAGCCCCCCGACCGGGGTCATGCATGCCCCCCCCCTCATAGGCGTAGCTCGCGCCTACGCCCCCCACGGCGGGGGCTTCTCGATGCAAAGAGGGAGCAGTGGATGTGCTATCGTCATGAAGCCCTGCGTCTCGAGCACGATACACCCCATACTCTTCCTCGCTATCATGGGCATGCATGTGCGTGTCAGCCACAGGGGCAGTGCGCATGCGATGATGCACCCGGGACAGGCCACCGCCGCCTGGGCCCATCGGCTCCATGTAGCGCTGTGCGTCCATGGGCCCACCCCACCGCGGCAACTGTTCCGGTGGACTCCCCTGAAAGCTGCCTCCGTCGTCTAAATGTGGGCCCACTGGGTCATAATACCCCCCCCTGCTTCGGGGGGTGTAATCGTGCACCCCCCCCTGCTGGCCAGCTGGGTACGCAAATCGCTGCTCGTCGCGATAATCGTCTGCATAGCGAGGCATGGCCTCCACCCTTCCGGCACCATGTGCATGGGGCAGCGGGTGCCGATGAAGCCCTCCTCGCTGATCCTCCCAGCGAGTTTGTTGCCACGGCTCGTGGTCAGCGTGGGGGGGACGGTGGGGCTCCCACTCAGCCACACCCCCCCCTTGGCCAGGGTACGGCATGGGTATACGCTGGGGAGTGGTTCGGGAAGGATTATCCCTGTCCAACAGTGCGTCCGCTTCGCGGCTTCGCCCCATTTTGGAGCGAGCAGCCCCCCCCCCGGTGCGCCTGCCCCCCCCCCTCCGCTGCTCGCCCCCAGCGTGTCCGAAGTCAAGCAGCTCCTCGTCATCATCCAAGTCGTCCTCTGTGACGGATGAGCCTCGTCCGCAGCCGCAGCGCTGCAGGAGAGGGCTGACCCTGTGGGCTACCTGTTTCAGAACCACACTGAACATGCCGTACAACGTGAGGCCGGGCGGCACGGTGGCTGGTGCCAGGGTATCAGCGGCTGTCAGGGTGCCTGTCAGCAAAAATTGCACAAGATTTCCGCGGATGTCAGCCAGTGCAGACAGCAGTGTCTCGTTTTCAGCTCGTTTTACACGGTTCTCAAGCAGTGCCAGCTGCGCAGCAGTGCCCGCCACGATGCTGTCGCCCTCTCGACGGATCTGGGTGAGAGCCTCCTCTGCTGCAGCCTGTCGCAAGGTGTGTCGCAGTGCCGTCACTGCACTGCTCCCCCGCCCGTTCCGCTCTGCCAGCGCCCCGTCCACCAGGCTCTCCCTGTGATCCCACGCAAACACCAGGTCCTCCAGCCGCTCCTCCAACAGCTGGGCACCCTCAGCCTGCACCTTATGCAGCTCGTCCACATCACGCTCCAGGTCTTGCAGGCGAGAAGATTGCCGAGCCACCTCCTGCGCCAGGCTTGTGGAGATGAGTGGGTTGGTCGAGTCCCAGCCTTCGGGCGCCAGCGGGTGCAAGTGCTCTGAGCGCTGGTGCTCGATGCCCTCCTGGTGAGATGAAACGTTCTCAGACACAAAGTCGCTGCGATCCTCTGAAGCCACATCGGGTGTGCCTGCAGGCGAGTCTTCATCCCCCCCCCCCCCCTCGTCGTCCTCCTCCTCATCCTCGTCCTGGTGGGGCGAGTCGTTGGGCGTCATCGCAAAGGCCTGGGCACCCAGCTGGTGAACAGTGATGAAACGCTGGGGGTTCTGTCGCCGTAGAACAGGTTTGCGGTGCTTGCGGTTTCGGGAGTCTGATGACCCCAACCGTGCTGAGCTGGAGGCCAGCGTGCCCCCCCCCGCAGCTTCGGCACGCCCCCCCCCCCTCGCAGATAGCCCCTCATCACTCATGCTGTTGGTGCGGGGAGCTTCAAACTCGTTCAAGCTTGCACTTGGCTCATTTGTACGTTGCTTTGGGGAGCCCACCCCACCTGTCTGCACTGGCTCTGCCCCCCCCCCACTGGTTTTCAGTAGGCTATCAGCTGACAGCCCTTGCCCGTCTGAGCGGCGCAAGTGGGGATGCTGGTGATGCTTTGGTTGGTTGTGGGACGACTCTTGCTCGAAGTCCTGAAAGTGACTTGCAGTTCCCCGAGCCCGCTTGGTGGCGTCTGGGGGGGGGCTGTCAGTGTCCCCCCTGGGATATGCGCGAGCGGCAGCCGTCTGGCCCGAGCCCTCTCCCCCAGGTACTGGTGCAATTGCACTGTATGCCCCAGCACGCATTGGCTTCTCCCACATGGCTTCAGAGGTGACCAGGTCCTCCTCATTGCCGTTGCCGCGGGTACCCTTACGGAATCTGGAAGGGAGCAGGCTGCTGATCATCCCGCGTGCACGAGCTGCTCGGCCTGCTGTGCCTTGATCATTTTCATCATACTCGTGTGCAGTGCCTGGCTCAAAGCCCTCTGGTGCGCCATCGCCACGGGAGATTGGCCGGCTGCGTTGAATGGAGGCAGCAGCGCTTCCATTGCCTCCAGAAGCGGCAGCATCGTGTGCGTGAGATGAATGCATACTACCGTCTTGACTACTCGAAATGCTAGGTCGGCGCGACAGTTGGCGTTCGCTTCCAGTGTTGCCAAATATGGTCCGTGTCAAGCGGCCAAGCAAATTTTGCTTGCCGGATGCCTCTTGAGGAGCACTCCGAGCTGGAAGACGAGAGCTTTGCTGCACCACTCTTCGCCGACCATCGTAAGAGCTAGCTTGAGTTTTCGCAATAAGAGCACTCGTGCGGTTTTGCAGCTGCGCAAATGCATCTGCGGACGTGGTTGCCATCGTGAGGTGCTGCGTGTGAAACTCCGAGATGAAACTCAGGCCGCTATCTGCCCGTTTGTCTTCAACAGAGCGACGGGCCAAGCAAGCTTTGCGAGTTCACTGATGTGGCATAGATCACGTCTCGCTGCTTTGATGAACAATGTGCAAGCGGTCGCTCGGCCACACTCCATTTTGCAGCATAGGCCTGGGAAGGGGTGTCACACTACACGGCAGCCTCCTTGTGGTGAAAGCTCTCTTCGCCTTACAAGCATAGTGAGCTTACGTATACAGCTTTCTATTATATTCAGTGTTGCTGAGCAGCAACAGGGCTGTGACGTCCACCACCAGGCCTATCTGTCAACTGATGCGTGCTGCCTGCGTGGGGGCCCCACGTACTGCCGTGAGCACGCAAAAGGCCCCCGTACAGCGAGCAGCAAGTGATACCAACCATAAGAAGGTCCACCACGTGTGCAGTGGTGCAGTTGGATGAATGGATGTATGTGTGTGTGTCCCGCCTTGCTGACCATCGCCAGCTGCCGGGCCTGCCCAAGCGTGCACGCTGTTGCTTTGCAGGCACTCACACCGCCGAAGCCATGGATGAGTACGACATGCATCACACTTCGCTATCGGCGGCAGTCACTGGGGCATCGTCCTTTGCTGCAGAGGCAACGTTGGCGGCTGCAGCACTGGACACTGGACCAGCGGCTTGGCGCACTCGCTGTAATTGCTGCAGCTCGTTCAGGCGGCGAGACTGTTGCCTTGATTGCTCAGCCATACCCATTTCATAAATATCTTGGTATCGGCTGCGATTTAGACCAAACAGATTCACGAAAACTTCGCCGAGAAACTCCATGCCTGTGGACCATAGAATTTCCAAGGCTACCGTTGGGATTACTTTGGCTGAGATACTCACCATCGAACACATTCTTGCCAGCCCAGTGAACGTTGTGCCAAATTTGGTGCCCTGCAGCAATATTGGTCTGCTCGTTTGCCTCCTGCTCCCAGTAGTATCGGTCATCAGGCTGCGCAGTTTCGTCAGAGTTTTCCTTGGCAATCAGCGTGCGCCTGTGCATTCCAACCACTTACAAGAGCCGCTTGCTGTGTTGACGCGCTTGATGATGCACTTTCAGATGGCTCAGCCATACTTTCTCAAGAGCGAGGGCACAATTGCAGTTGGCCGAGTACAAGGCCAGATAAAGCTGAAATAATTGACCTCGGGCTGTATGACAATCTCACGATTGACTCAGCAAATTTCAACGGCTTGACCTGTCACATTAAAAGCAATATGAAATTTCTGTGGCTCAGGGGGGTTGGTTGAGCCTGTCCAAGCCAGCAAAGTGAGGGGTGTGTATGGGGGGCAGCTGCTGTGTTTCCAGACATGCAGAAGAGGCCCATGGGTTTAGAGATTGAGGCCCCTACACCGGACAAGTACGAGAAGGGGGCGGGGCGCCTGGAAGGAGGCACAGCCTGAGTAGATTCATGCAAGTGTACGAAGGTACCCCCCTGAGAATTGGGAGGCAACAACGGGGGTTCATTGTCACTAATATGAAGGTGCCCAAGCACACTGTGCCCAGAAACCCAACCCTTCCTCATTGTTCTTTGTGTTGTGGCTCGCTCTGTGTCCCAATCAGCATCCTCGTGCACAGGCTTTGCCTGGTGGGAGCCGGCCAAAGCTGATGCATGCACTACGCACAGAAGCCCCCCTCCCGTTCCTCGGCCCTGCCATGCCAAGCACACACACCAACTCACATTGCTGAGGGCTGCGTGGAGAGCCTGCTGCTTAGTTTGCCACTTCATGGTATCGATCGCTGCGGCACTTGTACCCAGTGGAGGCATCAAGCTGCAGCTTGGCGGCCACGGCGTCAATGTACAGCCGGCACTGAGTGGCTCGGTTCCCAAGCAGGCTGCTCATGGCAGCTGGCGACAGCTTGGTGCGGATAGCAGCCCACAGCTTCGGGGCTGACACCGGGAAGCGCTGGCTGAGGGCAGGCCCACAGCGGGACCAGGCACACCACGCCACCACAATGCTCAGAGGCATCGCGTCTTTCAGCGAGGCAGGCTCCCTCACGAAACGCACCAGCAGAGCCCACATGGTGTTGATGAGCTGCTGCCCCTGCTGCTTGCTTTGGTCAGCGAAACAGCAGCAATCAGCCAGCAAACACAGGCTGGCCGCCACTTCAATCATATCATTCACCGCTCCGCTCTTTGTGACAGGGGCGATGCGCATGTCGCGTGGGGCACGTGGGCGACCAATCAACTCAGGCACGACTTGGCACACTGCCCCCATTAGAAACTTGAGCATCTCGGGGTGGTGGTCGCTGATGCGCAGTAGCAGCTTTGTCCTGGACTCATCCATGGCAAACTGTGAGAAAATGTTGGCTGCGACAGCCTGCCGGCAGTGTCTATGCACCTGCATCTGCGCAAAGTCGGCCAAAAGTGTCAGCTTCAAACGCTGCTGGAGCCCAGCGTCGGCCGGGCACACGCTGGGAATCGCCTGGATCGTCTGCAAGAATCCAGTGCATGCCTTAGCAACACCCTCATCAGTGCTGACAAAACTTCCTGCAGCACGCTCAGCAGTTTCAAATAATTCCTCAAACGCACTGTGCTCATCTCGCTCATCGCCAAACAGCTTGTCAGCCTCCTTGCGCAGCGCCTCGAACTCCACAGTGGCTCCCGCCAAGTCAAACTCCTCCATGGAAATGCCTGCTTTGGGGGGGGCACCCGCTGATGCAGAGGGCACTGCAGAAGGGGCAGTGGCTGGGTTTGGCGGAGCTGCAGCTGCCACAGCCTTGGCAGCCGCCGCTGCCTCGGCAGCAGCAGCGTCTTCGGCTGCCTTGCGCTTCGCTGCTTCTTCTGCGCGGCGTTTGGCAGCAGCGGCTTCTTCAGCGCGCCGTTGGGCTTCCTCAGCCTCCTCCCTCCGCCTGCGCTCAGCCGTGCGTTGCTGCTGCAATTTCCGCATCTCTGCAACCTGGCGTCCAGTGAAACTTCTCACAGCCTGAGTTGCTGAGATCACAGACTGGTGTGGCGGGGTGGTGGGGAGTTCCTCTGGTTGGGCGTGCAGCTTGGGCACGCGGCTGCCAACGGTCCTTCGCCCAGCTGACGCACCCGCCAAGCCAGCCAGCTGTGACAGACAGCTCTGCTCCTCCGCAAATGCCCTGGCCTCAGCTTCCTTTAGGCTTGCCCTCAAAGGACCTGGAGCCGCACTGTGTGTTCCTTGTGCAGACCACGCAAAGCTCTGTTCTTGCCTGGATGGCCGCGGGGGAGGGGAAGCTGCCTCGAACACACTGTCATGCGAAGCCCTGAAGGTCTCGTACACACGGGAACCAGCATCAGTTTCGTCGTCGTCGTGCCACTCGCCGTGCTCTTGGTCGTGTTCCTGCGCACCCCCCCATTCCTCCCCAAATGCTTCAAGTGCTTCGGCTGGCTCATGGCTCAGCTCCTGCACTGTGCTCAAGACAGACTCCAATGGGGAGTGCAAAGGGAGTGTGTGGGATGATGAGAGTCGGCTGTGCCCTGTACTTTCGCTGTAGTGCACACTGGGTGTGTGCTGTGCGCGCAGGGGGGAATGGGCCTGTGCAGAGGGTCGCCCGCGCGCAAGCTCCCGCACCACGCCTGTGGGCGAGCGACGAGGAGCTGAAAACTTGCCGCTCGCGCGAGGTGATTTGTTTGATGCAGCAGACGCTGGCCTCCTGTCCGCGGCTGGAGGGCTGTTGCTGGGGGTGCGATGAATTGCGCGCGGAGGCACATTCTCCACAGTCAATACACTGGGGCTGGCCGTATCGCTGATTTGCTCCGCCTTGGCGAGTGCTGCGGCACATAAATCTTGAGATAAAACTGCAAAAGAACGGTCGTAAGAAGCAGAGCTGTTGCTGGAGAATGCAGGGTGCATCTCACAGCTATCATCAATGGAAGAATTTGCAGTCGACGCCTGAAGCGGGCTTCCGATTCCTGCCTGCTGGGGCGAGGATTGCCCAGATCCTGGCCTGTAAAGATGCAAGTTTGAATGTGCATGTGCTCTCTTTGCATACTGTGCTGCACCCACCGCCTTCTCTGTGAGAACCGTTTGCGAGGCGACATTCCGTTTTACAATTCCTGAAGTGCCCAAAACACACGCTGGAGCGCGCGCGAATAATTGTGATCAAGTTGCGTGCCCATGCTGATTCTTAAGTCAGGACCCTGGAATGATTTACACTCATCCGTGCGACATGCTCCGCGCCGGTCGGCGCAGCTATCAAAGGTGGGCCCCCCTTGCCTGTCCATCCCGTGAGGGCTGTGGGTTGGGCCAGTGACTGTGTTTGGGGGCGAGGTGCCTGGCTGATAAGCCCCCCACAACCCCAGGCCAAGCGATTGCAACACAGGCATGGGATCAAACATGTTCTGTTGCATCGTGCCATGTTCACGTGAAACGGCGACGCACTCGTAGCGCTCACACCTTGTATGTATTATTTTGTTTACGTGAGCCGCGATAGCTGCTCGGCAACAGGATCGCTGGTGGCGGAATCCAGCCGAGGCCATGATGACACGACAAGGAGACGAACATCAGCCGGTGCAGCCGCCCGTGCGCTGACTGCACTGGAGGGGGCCTCTAGCCTCCCCCCCCCGACAACAAGACGTTGCGACCCAAGATTGTGTGTTTGTGTGAATGTGTCGATCAGTCTTTATACTGGGCGGGTACTGGTAGGGAGGGCCCCACTGTTGCAGCAAGGGAATGTCGCTCCAGGCATGTACGCAGCGGGGGTCCAATCAAGCCGTTCAGTCGGCGCTCTTAGTTAGGCCAGGGCTTGGCAACCTGCTTCACAGTGAGGCGTTAGGAGAACAGCTTAACAAGATATTTCGATGAAGGCTCCTCAGTCTGCAAGTACGGGATTTTGCTGTGCTTGGCCGTGAAAATGGGCCTGCATGAGGTTTAGCTGGGCAATTTGTGAGGGCCCTTGCTTGGCTTGCATTATCTGTGCATGCTCAGGCCAAAGTGAGTTTGGCCTTGCGAAGTTGAGTCAATTACAGAATCAGCAACAAATGGCCTGTTATTATTCCCGTTCTGGATTTTCCACTTCTGCGAAACCTCTGCATAACTCTTATTAGACCGTGCGGATTTTGTGTGGATGCGCAAGCGCTTCATTTATAAGCATGACTGACCGAGTTGTTCGCTGCATTCAAGACTGGAATTTTACTTGGGAGATTCACACAGGACTATACATGTTGGAATGGTGGGAAAAATGCATGTTCAGTAAGTGTTTGAGACTAGGATCATCTCCGCGATCGTGCGCACACGGGCATTCGGCACGTCAATTCATCGCAGATGGAACTCTTGCCGCTGGTGTTGGCCTCACTGGTTACTATATTTATGCCTTTGCATCCCCTATGTTTGCGGCTGATGACGCGTTGGTGGCTGCTGTACAGTAAGGCGGGCCCTTCCAACAGATGTCTCGCGTCAGCTCCCTTTGGGTTCTGCAAGGACCAATTTGTCTGCCTTTGAGGTGCTGGCAAAACTCCTGAGCGACCCCAAGCTTGGCACTTTTACTTCAAGCTGTTGTGTGCACGTGCCTGCTTATATGTGTGTTTAAATGCAATAATTATGCTTCTGGACAAACCACGCAATATCTTGCATTTACCCAAAGCAGCGAAGAAGCTTCTTGGCCAAAGATAAACCAGTGCAACAAGCACACTTCAGCCAATACTCCCCCCTTTCTACCAGCTGTGCACTAAGCTCAAGTCTACCCGCGAGCTGTACTTTGACTTGCAATGCTGGAATCTCAGGTCAGCAGAGACCCCCCTTGTGGGTAGGGTCTTAGCGTAGTGAGGACCCCGACGAGGAGGGGCTGCAGACCGCCCATGAGGGGGGCCACATGCAGGGTCTCAAGTCAAGCCCTCTACGTCTGGCCAGTCGGAATCAGTTCTGTTTATCCTAATTTCTGTCGAGGCCCCCACGCGTGTGTGCCTCGCCTGTGCATTCGGCTAGCCGCCATAGCACGTGCAATTTTCCCGACCACCCGCCCCTGTTGTGGGTTACATAGAT
>Ga0307982_1002577_pt1 | contig 14611 bp, 12 predicted proteins | sample OrgLakmetagen989_FD_201847 | JGI IMG/M metagenome (GOLD analysis project Ga0307982, IMG submission 201847) | Saline water microbial communities from Organic Lake, Antarctica - #989 | ecosystem: Environmental > Aquatic > Non-marine Saline and Alkaline > Saline | place: Antarctica: Organic Lake...
AGGGCGTGGTGCACTTGGGTGTGCAGGTGCGTGGGCAGGAGGGGGAGGGCAGAGCGGCCATCGCGTACAGCAGGCGACGGACGGTGTGTGTGGGGGCGAGAGGGGGCTAGGTGCATGCTGCGCCTGCGGGCGGGCGGGTGGGGGCGGGCGCCACTGATGGCGCAGCTTCGTGTTGCCGCTGCCGCCATGCATCTGTGCGACCGACTCTTTGGTCAATTGGTACGATATTGTCCCTCTCCATGTGAAAGCATCTGCAGGCAGTCGCTTATCCCAAGCATGCCCTGCTATAGAGCACCAACCGAAACGGAAAAGAGGAGCAAAGCGAAGTTGCAGTCACTGCTGACAGAAATGCAGCCCTCTACCAAAACAGATTGAAGCGGGTCGCTACTCAGTGTTCATTCGCACATTCTCCCACAAACTTGCGTCCATGCCCCATCGGCACCTGCCTGCAGGGGGGCTCAGGAAGCAAAGGTTGCGTCCAGCATTTTCGAGATGAACACGGGTGCCTGGGTGACATCGAATTCAATGGCACCTTGCATGAAGCTGGGTAAGGCGTCTGCCCCAGACAGGGGCTTGTACTGCACCGCTGCTGCCCCCGACGCTCCCTTGACAAACTTAAGGCTGAAGTGCACTTTCTTGTGCTTGCGGGCCAGCAGAGTGACGTTGTAGGAAGTCGCATCGCCGTCAATGGATGCGATCTTGAGGCGGGTCAGGTGCTGGAACACCTTCACGATCTGGTGTTCCGCTGCGCTGGCGGCGCTGGAGGCAGCCGCAGCGCCCGCTGGCTGCACCTCTGCCCCTGTGGACTGCAGCTGCCCCTCAAGCTCAATGATGCGGCCATGCAGAACAGCGAGTGCTTTGGTGGCTTCTGTGTGCGCTGCTTGCAGGGCAGCGTGCTCTGCTTCAAGTTGGTAGGATGGCTGTGCCTTGGCCTCGGCAGCGTGAAGCGACTCCCGCAGGCCCTGGTTCTCCTGTCGCAGCGCATCAATGACAGCCTGCTGGGCAGTGATACGAGTTTCCCATGTTTTTTCAGCTGCTTCCAATTCAGCCTCTGTCTGTGTGCTACGCATGTGTCTCAGCTCCTCAAAGGCGTCGCTCAAAGCGGCGTAACGGGTCTGCGCAGCCAGGCGAAACGTGAGTAAGGCGAAACCCCATCAGATACAGCACAGCGCACGGAAGTTTTAAACTCACATTTTCCAGGCCTCCAGCACCTGGAGCAGAGCGCATGTGGGAAGCCTTTGTATTTGACGAGCCTTGCAAAATGTTGTGCACTGCTGCTAACGCCTGCGCAAGCGAGAAGTTTCGCAGGGAACACCAAGCCCAGGAGCTGTGTACGCACTGATTCTTCAAAGCTGCGTCGTCGACTTGATGTGCCTGATGCATAGGACTGCCTGACTTGAGCTGCAGCCAACGGGCGGGAGCTGGCATCCATCTTGCGGTATTTGATAAAGCTGTCCTCACAGATGAGCAAATTAAGTGTTTTCGACCAAAGCTATTGCCTGAGTTGCCTCTGAGCACAAATAGATATAGTTTTTTTGTTTACTCGTTGCCTTAAAAACGCGAATCGTGCTGGAGGATCGCTACATTTTTCTGCCTCCCCCCGGATACCGAGACAATCGCGTGCAAGTCGCAGGTCTATCCAACAGAGCTGGCATCTCCATGGAGACAACAGGCTGCCGCCCCGAACAACGCACTTCAATATGGGACTTTATTGCATCAATCCTTTGCAATGTGCGTGAGCAGCATCTGCGTGTCGTGGCCACCCTTGCCCAAAGCGGCCACAGTGGCCACCACCACCAGACGGTGCAGCAGCGCAGGCGGCACTGCCCATGCCACCTGCACGCTATCACCAACCTGTAGGGCACCCTGGAGAGGTTCGCAGCCTCCAAGCAGAACCCCCTGCACCCCCTCTTCAACATCATCCCTCCACCCCCCAATGGCACCCCCCTGCACACCGGAAGCCGCACACTCCCACCGGTGCAGTAGAGCCACAGTGTCAACAGACTCGTCGTTGACCCCTAGGGATACACTGGTGACCTGCAGATGCTTCATGGCCCTCAGCTGTAGAGTCACAACACTGGCGAGGCCTTCCCCATCCCAAGCACCCCCCCCTGACACCACCATGCACCGCACCGCCTCAGCTGATAGCTGCGCCATCTTGCAGGCAGCAGGGCGTAAGGTGAGACCCATAAAGGGCTGAGGGGGGGTCGTGTCGACCCCCCCCACCACCCCTGCGCTCCACACATGCCGGTCACAGTGATCGCGTGCGGTGTCCTCAGTCCCAGTGGGGCAGGGCGCTCGCAGCACAGCCGCAGACAGCGGTGCCATGGCACTGCCTTGCATGCTGCTGCTGGACACCCAGCACCCCACCGACACTTGCACAGCCCCTGTGACTCTAGGCAATGGGAGCACCCAGGCGCCCGGAGTGAGCTGGGTGAAGGAGGGCTGTTCCTTAGGGTCTCCATGATCAACAAGAACACCATGGGGAACCAGATACACATCATGGGGCAGGTGCAATAGCAACCACTGCGCAGGTAGGTGCTCCTTGGTCTCGACTGCAATTGACGGAAGTTCAAGCTTCAAGCTCAACTTGAAGTTGCCACACTCAGCAGGATCACAGGTGCTCCATTTAGCACTGATCACATCTGTGCCCTTGCTTGCAGCGGGGGCAGACGAAAACACGAAGAACGGCGCTCCTTGCATGAAGTGTCCATTGTGCTGGGGGCTTGGTGCACAAGGAGGTGTTGCCCACGGACCGGCCCACACACGTACCAATTGGTCTATGCCGGAGGGCGGCCCCATCTGCCTTGTGTCTATGCTAGGGGCTGCTCCGAATATGCCGCCGGCATCGCCTGCCCCCCCCCCTGAGTGCAGCGGGAGGGGCAGTGCCACCCCCGTAAACTCTCGAAAAGCACACGCTAGTAGATGCGATGCAAATGCAGGCATGCTGTCAAGTGTGGAAGTCACATCCAATGATGCCGAGCTTCCCTCGGAGGCACTGCCATCCCCACCCTGCAGAGCGGAGTCGCAGCGGTCAGTGGCACCCCCCCCAACTAAGGGCGACACCCCCCCCTGTGGAGTGGCGCCACCAGGGAGCTGCAGCACACGTGGCTGCTTGAATTGCATAGGTGTTGCAGTCGGAGTGGCTGCGAAGCTGTGTGCAAACCCCCTAGCAGACTCCAAGGAGGCCCCCCCCAGCCCCCCCTGTGCAGCATGGGGGGGGCGCCTGGGGGCAAGGGCAAGGGTGCTGCTCAAGGCGTCGCTGTGCCCAGAGTACACAAGATGCAACCAAGATGGCCGTCGCGCTGTGCTCAGTGCCTCGTGTGTCCCACAACCCGTCCCCGCCGCGTCGATCTGGGAAGGCGGGGGCGCAAACACGTCGTCCATCACGCAGGCAATGCACTGCAGGGCCAGCTGCCCGCGACGGGGCCTGCCTGCCTTGCTGACTGCACCGCGCAAGTGCCGACTGGCCCTGCGCCGTGCGCCCTCTTCAGCCGATACTTGTGCTGTGTGCCATAATTGCACCTCTGGCTGGGCGGTCGTGGAGGGCTGGGATTGTCCACTGAACTCAAACAGTGTACTGTGAGTGGCTGCAGTATGCACCGCTGCAGAGCCGACCTGTGGCAGCATTGCACTGCCTTGCTGCACTCGGAACAGAGGCAGAGCATTTGTGCTGGCCGCAGCCTGCAGGAAGAATGCCTCAGTTAGGCAGTCCCCGTTTCGAAGGGAGCACGCCCCCGACAACGCCTCAGCCGGAGAACACCAACGACCCACCTGCGGGCCATCGCGTCCACTTGCGGCGTGCAGGACAGTGGGAAACTGGTCCAAAAAGCTGCACCCGAACAAAGCACCAGCCTCCCCCGGTGCGGCGCCGTCGCCGGCTGGCAGCTGCATCCCAGATAGCACGCGCACTGACCGCAGGTCCCACGCCCCCCCAGAGAGAACGCCAGCCGGAACACTGAAACTGAAAACACTAGTGCCTCCTGGCAGCAGCTGCGGTTTGAGCCCCCCCGCTGAGGCCAGCTGCACTGACAGCAGCACCGCGTCCTGGCTGATGGATGCAGAGCAGACCCCCCCCGAGCTGTCCGTCCAGGCAGGGCGCCAAGACTCTGTTGCTGCCTGGCTGTGCTCCGTGCCCAGTTCTGCATCGAACAAGGCGGAGAATGCCACGGCACCGCTGGGCAGGTGGCTGGAGTGGGCCCATGACACGCCCTCCAGCGCGCCAGTGGAAGCGGCAGCAGCAGCAGCAGCAGCAGGGGCGGCTTCGCTGCACGCCCCTGCCAACGGGCTGCTACTGTGGATGAAACTGGCAGCGGCTGGAGCCCTGATGCGTTTCAAGTGTACCATGATCCCATGCACAGGGACACCCATGGCGCTGCCAGCTGCTGTCGCCTTGGGCCCCGGGGCACACCTGGCCCCTCCTGCAAGTCGCACTGCAACCTGCACATGCGCACCGCTTCCTCCATGTACGTCATGCAGCCCGAGCTTGTTGCCCTGTTCCGGGGCTATGCACACTGCTGTGCGCAGCAGAGGACGGGCCGCAACCGTCACCACGCTGGAAAGCGACACCGATGGCTGTTCCGGGTGTTCCAGGTGTTCCGTCTTGCCATGTAGTGGAAAGGGTGGCGCACTGTTGCCTGCAATGAGTGCAGACAGAGCTGCCACCCCCCCCCACAGCCCCCTGATGGCATCCGCCGCCAGCGGGTGATCACTCTGGGAACGCGATTTGGGGGCAGCTGCCAGGGCCTGCAGGACGGCTTCATCTGCGACCCCTGACTGTAAACAGCTGCTGTGCAGCTGGCAGCAAATGTGCAGTAGATCCCGCCACACTCGCAAGACCCCCCCCCCAAACACCTCCATGGGCCCCAAAGGCGACCGCCCGGCGGACAACTCTGAGTGTCTGAATACAGCCTCCAGCTCATCAGCTGGTACTGGCGTGAAGGCACCTTTGTCTAAAGCTGCCGCCCCCTGCAAAGCGTTCACAAGGGGGGTTAAAATGCTCAGCAGTCGCCATAGACTGCACAGCGCCCGTCGCCATACACTTATCCCGAGCTCGGCGCGAGCAGTGAGCACCAGTGTGGCCAGATGAACACTGCGCCAGTTGTGTGTGGCTAGCAGTGGCAGCTGGTTCGCCAGCAGGGGCAGGGCTCGCATGTACCCCCCCTGTGCCACCCATAGCGCACTGGCTTCCAGCAGCAGCTGGGCGGCAGAGTGCCCGTGCCCAGCGGCCGACAAGTGCCCGATACCCATCACAGTCAGCTTCAGCATGAGGATACGTGAGCTGTGTCCGGGCTGCAGCACCCCTCCTGCGGCCCCTGTAGCCCCCCTAGACGCCCCAAGGTCGTCCCTCAGCGCAGCCAGCAGTGTGCGAGCAGATGCAGAGCGCACTGGTTCAGGGGGCGGCGGTACAGTTGCGGATTTTGACGTTGCATCCGGCACAGTGCTGGTGGGGGGGGGCTGCGCCTGTGGGCAAGTGAGCACCTCCGCCACGGCAAGGGCCAAAGCGGAACGCGCAAGTACAATCAGCTCGGCCAACACAAGCGACAAATGCGTCTTTTGTGCTGAGGAGCGGTCTGTGTGGCCGATCAAGTCCCCCGGCGATGGCGGGGCCAGTTGTGCCACCGCACTGCCTGCCATGCTGGAGTAACCGGCTGCGGGGGCGGCGCTGAGGCCCTCCTGCTCCCGCACTGAGAAGACACTGGAGGTAAGAGCCTGCAACTGTGCGTCTAGCTCACTGTACTCCACTTCGGCCCCCTGCAGCGTCCCTGCGTCGTCCAGCTGCAGCTGAGGCATACGAACACCGTTCAAGTCTTTGTTGGTGACTTCCACCGCATCCACCGCAGAGCAGAACACCCACGCCGCGGCATCCACAGGGCGAACGCGCGCCTGTGCGAGGTGAAGCTGGGTCACCGCCGACATGTACTTGAGGTAGTGCAGCGAGCGTGCCGCCAGCTCCACCGTTTGCTTGGTGCGTTTCATGAGGCTGCCTTGCCTGGCCAGGCAGTATCGCCAGAAGTCCAGGCTGGAGATGGTCTTGGCGGAGATGCGCTCCCTATAGGGCTTGTCCTTCAAGGATGCGTCAAACAGGTGTCGTCGGGGGCACTGCGGCAGCCCCCCCCAAGTAGGTGCAGGGGGGGCCACCACCGGCTCGTCCTTCAGGCCGTGGGCGCTGTACACATTGAAGTACACCGACAGGACAGTCTGCGCCTCCCGGATGCTGCTGCCGGTGGCGCACCCTGGGGCAGACTGGCTCGTATCCACACCTGGGAATATGAGCCCCCCGTCATCCCATGGGGCGGTGGCGGAGGGGGGGGCAAACATACCCCCGTGGTGTGGCCCCGGGGGGGCAAATGCAGCGTACTGTGTCGGGGGCTGCACAGGCACAGGCAAGTTGGATGGGGAGCGACTGCTTGCTGAGGCTGGTACTGATGCTGCTGCAGGCTTCTGGGGGGGTAAGGGGGACGCCGCTCCCGTGTCACCCCTCTTGTCCCCTTTGAAGGGCCACATGCCCCCCCAAGCCGAGCGCCGCCCCGGACTGCTAGTTTGCTCCGATGAGCTTGCCTGCGCTGTTAGACGCCGTGGGGTGCGCAATTTGGGCAACGCCACTGCGCCTGGCAAGTGTGACGTCAGCGTGGGGGGAAGGGGGATGTAGGGGGCTTGTGCGTGAGCCGTTTCGCCAAACACACGTTGCAATTCCCTGTACTGCAACAAAGCGTGTTCCGGCAGTCGCACAGCCGAGTACACAAATGCAAGGCATTCCCGCAGCAGGAACAGACTCATGAAGTCCCACCCAGGAGAGGTTGACACACCCACACTTGCCTTGACTTGCTTTTCAAGACTGGTCAGCCGCGCGTCCAGGCAGCACATTATGCACGTCTCCAGAGCGTGCTTGAGCGCCCGCCACTCCGATTGGATGGAGGCAGGGCTGCCTGTGCTGCTGGGCTCGCTCAGGCGCGCTAGGCGGGGAAGTGGTTGCACTGCCATTTCCTTTCGCCTGGAGCGGTCATAGCTGGAAGTGTGGCAGCCCAAAGCAAGCTTTGGAGAGTTCCCGAAGTCTTTGCAGATGCGAGCCCACACTGCGTCACGGTTGGAAGATGCAGCAGCGACAGCCTCTGCGTGGGGATCGGCGCCCGCGGAGCCCCCATTGCCCAGGCCAAGCCAGGACCAGGAGGAGCCCTTGCGGGAAGATGAGGGCGGGGGTCGCGAAGGCACCGCAGACGCACCGCTCGCTGCATTTGCTGCAGCAAGCTCGGCTTTGTTTTTTTCGGGGGCGTATAGTATGATCCACTCATTGTGGGCTTCCTGGTGCCCAGTCACCCAGTCTTGCAACGTTTCACGAAATGTCTGCGTGTACGTCGTCACAGTCGCCGCGTCCACGAGAAAGACGTGCACATAGGGCCGTGCATACTGAAACGCTGGGCGATTGGGTGGTCCTGCTGGTGTTTTCGCAAATAGAGACAGCCGCACGTGTAGCGAGTCCACTAGAATACGTCCAGCGTGGCGATGGCATACAAGGTCGTTGAGCGGCATGTGGCGTTGCAGCAGGCTGTCCACTGTGCCCCACAGTTCCTCGTTGCCATATGCAATTCCTGATGCTACACTCACGCTGTAATTCAGTGGATCTTCTTGCTCGTGCGCAGCCAGTACAATGGCCATGACAAATTGCCGGACTTGCGGAGAATGTGCTTCACAGTTTGCAGCTGCACAACACACTACAAAGTAAAGGTGCAGTGAGTTTCTAGGGCACAGAAAAATTCTGAATGAGTGCTTGAGGAGTTTGCAACTTCACTTCACTGGAAGGAAAACCGAGGCTCGACTTCTGTGCAAGCGTGTTGCGAGCGAGGCGTGGTGCAGTCGATAACCAGCGAACGAAGCTTGGATGAAGCTCACACACAATGACAGCAGTAGAGGCGAGGCACCAGTATTGCACAAACAGAGCACCACGTGCAACTTTGCATGGCTGTGAATAATGGCTGGGGACAGCTGATCCATCCCAAGCGTGACTGGCTGCAGCCCGCCCACATCCAACATGCGTGCCCCCCCCTCCCCGAAATCCGCTGCTATAGGGGTGCTGCTATGCATACAGACACAGCACTTGCATTAATTTTACAGTTATGCACCAGCCCTGGGCTGTACCAGGCTGGGTCTACGGGTGCATCGTCACGGCTCGGGCTGCTGGCACCGATGGGACGGCACAGTGCCGGTGCACACCACTGGCACAATATGCATTTCCACGGGCAGGCATTTCCGCCTGTGCAAGCAGTCTACTCGTTCTGCTTGCCACGGGTGCGCAGGTACAGCGCCAAAAACGCCAGGAAGCGGTACAGCACAACCATGCCCGACAACACGCCGATGTCCACGGCGAAGTCACGCTCAGAGAATGAAATGTCCAGCACCTGCTGCCCTGAGGTGAAGGGACACTTCTCAGGGTCAGGCACGCCGTTGATCAGGGCGTCACAGTTGATGACTCGGTCCTTCCACACGATCTCCGCGCAGGCGTTGAAGGCGTAGCGGAACCAGGACATGTACTCAGCCCACGCAAGCCAGTCAGGGATGGAAGCAGTGTTCACGAAGAGACCGCCGAACAGCAAGAACGGCAGGATGACCACCGGAGCCACAGCAAGCGCCACATCCACAGAGGGCACCGCAGTGGAGATGAGGTACCCCAGGGAAATGGCCACGTTGGCTGCCAGCAGGACGATGCCGGTGAAAACGAGCCAATCAGAGGCACTGTCTGTGATGCCGATCATCCAGTATGCTGCGAAGGGTGGAAAGTGTGAAAACTGCAGGCAACGTATAACGGGGGGGGGGTCCTTACCAATAGCCACAAACAGCGTCGGAAAGAAAATCTGGAATAGAAAGTCTGCACACGTCTTGGACCAGTAATAAGCTGAAACGGAGTAAGCGCCTGACTCGTGTTCTCGTTGGAAAATGGGGCGTTCCAGTGGGAAGGTCTGGATGACTCCAAACAGACCCGAGAAGGATTGGTTAATCAGGATGAAGAAGATAGCGCCGTTCAGGTTTTGGGGCAGCAGCTGGTTGTTCTCTACCTGCAGGTAGATGAGGCCTGCCAGGATGCCGATGAACAGTGTTTGCCCCATGCGGACTTTCGTCAGAATGGGGTCGCGCCAGGTGTTAGTGAGAGCACGGTCGAAGAGGATGCCAAACTGGCGAGTCCACTCAACTCTGAAGGCAGCAGTGTCCTCTTTTTGGATCTTGTCGAAGGCGCTGTTGTCCGCCTGGGGGCCGGCCTTGCCAGCCTCCGCTGCGTCGCCGCCGTCATTCAGGGCAGCCAGCTTGCCAACAGCAGGCACCTGGGGGGCGGCAACACCAGTGCCTTCTCCCAGGGTGGGGGGTGCACGTGCGGCGTGGCTCTTGGCCAGCTCGGATGTCTCCCACGCCTCGGCGATAGCGAGCACCTCCTCATATCTCGCGTCCCCCTGCACCACTGCCAGCATTTTGATGAAGAAATCGGCGGGGTTGGTATATTGTGGGCAAGCATACTTGGGCCCAAACTGTGCAAAGTACGCGACAGCTCCCTCGCGGCTCCCGTAGTACACCGTGCGCCCATGCCACATGAGCAGCAGCTTGTTGAACAGGCTGTACGTCTCGGAGGAAGGCTGGTGGATGGTGGATAGCACAGTGCGCCCAGACGCAGCAAAGGCTTTCATCATCTTCACCACTTGGTATGCCATATCAGAGTCCAGTCCAGAGGTTGGCTCGTCCGCGAAAACTGCGCACAGCGGGGGGGTGAAGGGGGGGGGCATTGTACCCCGCCCACGCAGGTATCACGTACGAATGGATGGGTTGGTGAGGATCTCTGATGCAAAGGACAGGCGTTTGCGCTCGCCGCCGGAAATGCCTCGAGACAGCCCCGAGCCCAAGGCGCCGATGACGTTGTTTTGGCACTTGGTGAGACGCAGTCCCTTGATAAGCTGCTCCACGTGGTTGAACTTTAGCTCATCAGAGATGCGCTGATCCATGCGCAGCTGCGCCTGGAAGCGCAAGTGTTCGCGCACGGTGAGGGACCCTAGGAACAGGTCCTCCTGCTGCACAAACGCAGTCAGGCGGTTGAACAGCTTGCTTTCAACGGGGTGCTTGTTCACCAGCACAGAGCCCTCATTCAGCGTATTACGGCGAGAAAGCACATTGAGCAGGGAGGTTTTACCAGCACCGGATGCTCCCATGATGGCCACCATTTCGCCGGGGTAAATGCAGCCACAGTTGTCGAACAGAATTTGCACTTCTGCAGGAATCGAGGCGTCAGCTTTTTTTAGCCCACTGCGAAAGAAGCAATCAGCATGAAACTCCAATGCAGCTGCAATATATTTAAAAAGGTGTCTCTTACCAGCAGCCACCAGATCTGGCAGCTTTGTTGGCAACGGTCAAGTTGATATCTGTGAGTTGGCTGAGTGTGATCCCGGGGTCCGCATTTGTCCGAGGCGCTCCTCAGCAGTGCACAAATTACAGCGAAGGCGGGGCAAGAACAGCTGAAAGACGCCACTAATCAAATTCGCGAATGATTCGGTTTCGTCGCGTACCTTGCCACGATAAAGAGATTGGAACAACCTTTCCAACAGCACTGCAGGACACTGTGTGAACAGTGTGATGAGGCAATTGCTGCATTGCAAGCGTACCTTATACTGCTGTAATCAGCACCATCATCGAACAAGGTAGCTTCAATATCAGTTGAGGGCATGTGCGAAAGGGCTGCAGTCATTTCGATGCCATTGTCGCTGATTTCATGCTCATCAGTGAGGTGTGTGACATCAGCAGCACCTGCGGGATTTGCAGCCACACTTGCAGCTTGGTCGTTGGCAGGACTGGCGCTGTCCACAGCAACTTCTTGTGAAGACATTCTCAAAATAAGAATTGGTCGAGCGTTGAACTGTGAGTTTCTTCCACGCCTGCAGGAAGGAGTGGCTTGCACAGTGCTGAGTTTCCAGACAATGCGCTCAGACTGCAAGAAAGCTAGGCAGAAATAGAAGCTTTGAGAGGAGGAAAGGATTGGGCCGGATGCGGAAACAGCATCATGGGGGTGGATGTTGGTTGGGGGCTGCGCTCGAGGTTGTCTCCCCCCTGCTAGTTGGTAAAGTGGCGCCAAGTTTGAGGGTTCTCCAGAAATGTCTTGAACCATTGTAGAGGGCTGGGCTTGTACACAGCCCAAGGAAGCACCCAAAAATGCTGAAACATATGTGTTCAGCTTGCAAACAGCTTTTTGTTCAAGTCGGTACATGGACCACATACCAACCGATGCAACCGTCGCGGCCCTGCTCAAAACTGGGGCACTCCTCAGTCAGGGTGCTCTCGCTCGGGCAACACTGTCCCGTTGTCTCGCGAATCTACACACAGTCTTGCATTACCTACACATAGGCACCACTCTCCCTTAGCAAGGGCTCGTTGGGGGCCTCATGCTTCAAACCAGGGCTGCGGTTGTCACACAGCAGCAGGCAAGCAAACAGCCGCCATGTGCACAAGCCAGACCTGTCAACTGCAAGTGGCAGGCATCACCCAAACGCCATAACTTCTTGCGAGCACTCTCCAAGCGCCTCACACGCGCCTGTGTGGCTCTGCACAGGTCCATTCGGCTGCTGCCCCAAGCAGCCTCGTACAGTACCGACCATTCCACAGCAAGGCAGAGAGCTGCTCGGTCATCAATGCAGGCAGCTCCGAGGGGAGGTGCCGCCCATCCAGCTTGCTGCCTCAGCTTGCAGCCAGGGGCGCAACTGTGTGCACTTCGCACCGGCGCTTGCCACGCACAGCAACGCAAACGTGAAGAAGAGGGCGCCCTGATGCAGAGGCATGAACAGCGCTTGCAACAACACTAAGTCTTATCAGGCACGTTGCTTGAGTATACCAGCACGTGGTGTCGCAAGTTTGCCAATGACAACGAATCGGCCAAAAAATTGGCCCCTCAACCAACCAGCACCATCACATGCTGCGATGCAACACTGAAATGAGATGAGGTACAATGTACGCAACTCTAATATTGATAGCCCGGCTGGATAACAGTTCTGCCCATGTTGCTACTTTGACCCAAGGAACTTCCTTTGCAGTCCCCGAAAACTGCAGTTTTGCGCGGGAAGCCTGATACAGTCACAGCCTCGCCCAGAATGAAGTTTCGCATCAAGTGGAATAAAGAGCGTAAAGACGTGGATGTCGATCCTGCTGCTGGAGTGGTGGCGTTGAAGCAGGCCGTGAATGATGCATTTGGTACGCTGGCGTTTCGCTTTGCATTGGCTGGATGGCATCCGATCGCTTTAAGTCACAGGAGTGCCAAGCGAGGGACAAAAACTCATCTCAAAGGCATGGAAGGGTGTTTTGAAGGACACTGATAATTTAACTGCGTGCACACTCAAGGAAGGCTTGGTGGTAAGCAATGCTGTGGTTGCGTTTCGCTTTGACCACGCCAAGCTTCCGTTGGCCGTGTCAGCTATGCCGGCCGCTCCCCACTTTCAGCTGAATTGCACGTACAGGTTTCTTTGATGTACTCTGGCGAAACTATCAAGGCTGCTAGCGATGCAGATAAAGTTGTAAGTTGTTTTCACTGCTCGCTCGTCCATGTGTGCTGCCTCGCCGGGTAGACTTTCATTTGCATGTGTATTTGCAGGTTTTTGTCGAGGACATGAAACACGAGGACCGTGCCAAAGTTGGAGCAATTGTCCCTGCTGGTCTGACCAATTTGGGCAACACGTGCTACATGAATGCCACTGTGCAGTGCCTGCGCCCCGTCACGGAGCTGCGAGCTGCGCTGGACGACAGCACGGCTGGCGCAGCTAGCGCAGGCTCCGGCTTGGACAAGCAGCTGTCCAAACTCTACACAGATGCAGACAAAGCCAAGAAGGTTTACCTGCCTGCGGCATTCGTCTCTTCCCTGCGCGTGAACTTTCCCCAATTCGCCGAGCAAGGCAAGGGGGGGCGCTACAAGCAGCAGGATGCAGATGAGTTCCTCAACACGCTGATGACGGCGCTGGGCAACAGCATGAAGAACAATCCCTCCAAAGATGGCAAACCTGTGCTTCCTCGCCTGGTTGGCCCAGTCACCCACGACCCCACTGTGGACCCCAGCCAGAATGCAAACGCGATCGACACGCTGTTCGGGGTTGAGTTCAAGACAACCTACAAGAACACAGCGGCAGAAGAAGAGCCTGTGGTAAAGTTTGAGTCCGAGCGTAAGCTTGTGTGCAACATTGAGGGTGGCGCCGGCGCCAAAAAGCAGGTGAATCACATGCTGGAGGGTATCGAACTGGCGCTCACGGGCCAGGTGGAAAAGCACTCTGACAAGGTGGGCTCCACAACTGTGTGGGACTTGGAGCGCCGTGTCTCCCGCCTGCCCAAGTACCTCTGCGTGCAGTTCATGAGGTTTTACTGGAAGGCGACCCCTGACTCGGCCGACCATGCCGGCATCAAGTGCAAAATGCTGCGGTCCGTAACCTTCCCTGCGGACAACTTTGACATGTTTCAGTTCTGCACACCCGAAGTGCAAGCTGTGTTGAAGGAGGCTCGTGATGCGGCTGATGTAGCAGCATCTGAGAAGGTGAAATCTGCAGCGGCCACTGCAGGCGCGGCTGCCTCCGCCGAGGGGGGGGCCACAGCTGCTAGCGACACAGCTGCGGCAGCAGCATCTGGTGGCAGCGACGATGAAGATGAAGACGCTGATTTGGCGGCCGCTTTGGCACTGTCTACCCAGCAAAGCACTGGCGCAGGCGCAGATGCTCAGAGCGACATCGGCGTGGGGCTGCCTGAGAACTTCCAGGGCATGTATGAGCTATTTGCCGTGGTGACGCACAAGGGGCGCTCTGCAGACTCGGGGCACTACATGGGCTGGGTGCGCTCCAGCGGCGACAACTGGCACGTGTTTGACGACGATGAGGTGTCCCCCTGCACCACTGAGAACGTCCTGCAGTTGAAGGGAGGCGGCGACCGTGACTCGGCGTACTTGACATTCTTCCGTGCAAAGCAGTAGGCTTGAATTCAGCATGACAGGTGTGTGCTTTTTGGTCTCGTGCACTGGCAGGAGTGCAACAAAAGGACCAAGGATAGATCGGTACAGGGGGGGGTTGCGCGCCCTGCCAATGGATAAGAAGTTGCTTGCCGGACGGCTCAGATCGCAGACCATACCAAAAACGGAACGTAGCCTACAGCAGATACTTGTCACTTGAAGCACTTCCTGCTTGGCCCGGCTTCGCCTGCTGCATCCGGTCAGACACATCTGCGGAATTCTCCAGCAAACTAGCAAGATGGCCGCTCAATTGCAACAAGCTCTGGCCAGCGGTGGGATCAGCCTTGACCAACTGTCTCCAGAGCAGCAGATGCAAGTTCTGCAGGCTCTCATGGCCGGTGGTGCTCAGGGCCAACAAGAGGAACCTAAAGTCCAGCTGCGATCTGTGATGTCTGACGCTGTCAAGCAGTTCAAGTCCTATGCTATGAATGTCGCTTTCTGGGGTGCGATTCCAATCGCGTTGAGTTTTGGAGTCTACACAAATAACTTGGAGTTCAGGGATCTTCTTTCTGCTGCCAGAATACCGCTGCTGGATTAGGTCTGCGGAAATTGTGTAGTCCAGGACGTATCACGCCTTCCACTTTGCCATGGTGCAAGGCGATGTGGAAT
>Ga0307982_1002579_pt1 | contig 14610 bp, 8 predicted proteins | sample OrgLakmetagen989_FD_201847 | JGI IMG/M metagenome (GOLD analysis project Ga0307982, IMG submission 201847) | Saline water microbial communities from Organic Lake, Antarctica - #989 | ecosystem: Environmental > Aquatic > Non-marine Saline and Alkaline > Saline | place: Antarctica: Organic Lake...
GAACCGCACCCTGGACCTGGCCAAGCTGGAGGCGGGGCGCACCAGCATCACCCGTATGGCGTTTCCCCTGGACAAGCTGTGGCGCGCCATCCGCAATGCAGTGGCGCCCGCCTACTCTGCGCTGGGTGTGACCCTGGACATGCAGTTGGATCTGGGGGCGGCCTGTGGGAAGTATGTGCTGGCGGACATGCTGCGCATCCAGCAGGCGGCTGTGAATGTGCTGCACAACGGCGCCAAGTACTCCCCGCCAGGCACCACTGTGACGGCGCGCCTGGTGATGGGGGGTCTGGAAGCCAGCGCCCCCTCGGGCAGTCCACAGTCAAGGCGAGGTGCCAGTCGCAAGGTGCACCTGCAGTCCACTGGCATGGTGGAAAGCGGAATGAACAGTACATTCAGTGAAAGTGTCATTGGAGATGTTTCTCCACCATCTTCGGGGATGGACGCAAACAGTAGCAGCGGCGGCGGCGGCAGCACGGGGTCAGCTGGCATCGCCAAGCGCGCTGTGGACAGCGGGGTCACCATCACCATCGCGGACCAGGGGCGGGGCATGACTGAGCAGGAGCAGCTGGATGTGTTCATCCCGTTTTCCCGGCTGCATTCTGGAAAGGAGGGCACGGGGCTGGGGCTGAACATCGCCAAGCGCGCCATGCAGGCACACGGGGGGGACTTGACGGTGTACTCGGAAGGTCTGGACAAGGGCTGCATCTTCACCTGTGAGGTGCCTGTGAGTGTGGTGCACATGGACGACATTCCCTCTGGGATGCTAACAGTGCCCTCCGAAGTTGGAAGCACGAAAGACGGCCGTAGTGTGAGTACTTGGCAGAACGGGGGCAGCATGCCTGGAGTGGGGCTGGAGGATACAGGCATGTGGCACATGGCATCTGGACAGGGCAAGGCGCCAACACACAAAGGGGTGGAGGGGGGCTCCACGCCTGCCGCTGCATCGGCTGGATTGGATGCCAGCAACCCCGTACTGGACGACGCCAGCACACCGTCAATTGACACGTCCATAGAAACCATGACAGGCCTCGGGCATGTGGCGATTCCTGTGCAGCCCAGGAATGGAGACATGCCCGCTGACACAGCAGGTGGTGTCGCTCTGCAGCGCGCCGCCCTCAGTGGTCACGCCACCTCTCGCTTTTCGCACATGAGCAATCTGCAGCAGGCATCCTCGCTGTCCGCTGCAGCATCCGCGAATGACGAATCGGTAGGCCCGTATGGCACCGGGCACGCTGAAGGGGCGTGTAGCCCTGGTGACCCAGGGGGGGAGCAAGGGGGCGACACTTCCATGTGTGTGCTTGTGGTGGATGACGACAAGGCCACTCGGCACATGCTGGCGCGTGTGGTGTCTCGTTTCCCCCTCGTGTCCACAGTGCTCACGGCCAGTGACGGCGCCGAGGCAGTGGAAGTGGTGGCAGCCCGGGCGGCAGCTGGGCAGCCCGTCACCCACATCACCATGGACAACCAGATGCCTGTGATGACGGGGCAGGAGGCGGTGCGGGTGCTGCGGGCGGGGGGCTGCACCGCTAGGGTGGTGGGCCTCACGGGGAATGTGGTGGGGAACGACCGGCGCGACTTCTTGGCGGCGGGTGCGGATGATGTGCTGGGGAAGCCAGTGCAGCGGGGGGAGCTTACCAAGGCGCTGTTTCGGCCGGGCAGGGGGTGAGGCAACTGTTGTGCTGGGTTGTGAAATAATTGAAAAGGTTTTGTTTTGTATTCACGATTTGCTACGCTGTGGGTGGCCCTTGGGCTTCAACGGGGAGGGGGACCGTCGCTGGCACGCCTCATGGGTCCTTGGAAGCCATGGGGTTGGAGCCCTCGATTTGGGGAGAGGAGTCATCGATTTGCTCATTCTGCCACTGCTCGGTACCCACCTCCTTCTTGGGGTATGTGCCGGCGACGGCGAGGAAGACGAGGCCGATGATGATGAGCAGGGCACCACCCGAGAACAAGCCTGGGGGGAGGTCGCCCTGGATGGTGCGCACTTGGTCGTAGCCATTGCTCAAGTCGTTCTCTGTGTCACGGGGGGCAGCAGCACGCAGGTACTGCCAGCTGAGCTGATGGTAGTAGTCTTTTGTGCCCACGCGGCGAGGAATGTTGGGGAACCAATCGGAGCCGCTCATGCGCACATAGATGCCGACGCGCTGCACGCCCAGCAGGGTGAAGCCTGACACGGGGTCCACATCGGTCACGGTGGTGAATTCGCTGGCGGGCGCGTCCACACGGGCTCCGTCCGGGTATGTCAAGTCGTTTGCGGTGTCACACAGAGCATAGTGGGGAGACGACAAAAAGACATCTGCACCGGGCTTGGTGATGTCGGTGGGGCGCGTGCCAATCATGCAAGCTGGCTGTCCCCAGGCACTGTCGGAAGTGCTGGGCTGCACCAGCTTGGGGTCAGTTACGCCCTTGGCAGCCATATTGGGCAGGCTCAGGAGCTCATACCGCCACAGGTCCAGGATGCCGTTGGGCCCCTTCACCTCCCCCACAAGCACGGTGTTCACGTACCGGCGGATGGTGGACAGGAAACCCTTCTCCACCAACGGCGCTTCGGACACCTCGGTGTTCACATCAAAGGTGGGTTCACGGCGCTCGGAGCTCCACAGGCCGTCATACGAAATGCTGTCTGCTGCGTTCAAAACAGTGGACTGGAATGTGGTGTCGGTTGTCTCCCCATCAAACTCCATCACGGTCCACAGCTTGGCGATGTCGGTCGCGCCATTGTTGAGCACAGTGCCCTTGGTGGCCACGGGGTTCTTCGCCAGGAAAGACGCCTCGCTCTCGTCAGGATTCGTCAGTGCCAGCCCGCGGGCAGCAGCAGGGCCCAGCAATGTCAGCAGCAGCGTGTCCAGGGTGCCGTTTTGTAGCACCTCACGAGCAGTGGACTTCACGTAGGGACCACTCATGATGTTGGTGGGACTGAATCCGGCAGTGGCGGCCGCGGTGGTGGCGGGGGCGTTGTTCACGATGGTGGGGTAGAACGCGAAGTTGCGGGCAACATGGTCCAACCACGAGTAGGCATCCATCATTTGCAGACAGGTCATGGTTGGCAGGCCGAAGAATGCCAAGCGGGCGGCACAGGCGGCGTTCTCCACCCCCAGGGTGGCCTCCACTGCTGTGCGGTTCCCGGCGACGTACGCCTCCAGGGCGGGGTTGACTGTGGCGGAGGCCTGTGACTGCGCCACAGCTGCTGCCAGAGGGGCAGCCTTGGTCACAATGGAAGGCCACGCAGCCATCATTTCAGCGCGGGTGACGGCCAAGGCACGCACAGCATCTGTGCCGGGCTGCGCGCCCAGGAGCGCTGCGGCTGAAGCGCCGCCCACTGTTGCACTGGTTGTCACTGCGCTGATGAGGGCTGCGGCGGTGGCAGCCGGCAAGCGCGACCCGTAGTGCGTGGCACCCACCAGGCGGTCCAGCGCTGATGGCCGGCGGTTCACGGTGCAGCCCAGCTCAGGGGTGCTGGGCAGCACTGACAAGTCATTCAAAATGTCGAAGAGGGTGCTACCTGCCCCACACACAGCTGAGCTGCTGTTGTTGGGCATGTAGCCACCGATCACAGCCTGGTACTGGAGGCCATTGGCAGAAACACTGCAGCCCCCGAGCGTGCCCACAGCTGTCAGTGCAGGCAACAAAGCGCCACTGCCCACATGAGTGCCCACAATCTCAGTCCAGTTGGCCAGGATGCCGCCGGCGCCGCTTCCACCAAAGTTGTAAAACGCACCACAATCGCCCCGCAGGGTATTTACTGTGCCCACGGCAGTTGCCTCAAAGCCCGCTTTATCTGCAGCAGTTGCCACGGGGGTCACCTTAGTGAATAGATGGTACACAAGGTATGCCGCGTGCACCGTCGTGACGGCAGCGCTTGGCGCACTGCCCCCCAGGGCGGTGGCGTATGCAGCAGTCAGGCCTCCAACGAGGCCCTGGAACGCGAGCGTTTGAGCCAGGGTAGTGTACACCGTGGCCGCTGCAGAAGTGGGGATGGCGCCTGCTATAGCCGTGCTGACTGGGGAAGTGTGAATCAGGGAGAAGAGCACCTTGGCCTGCGCCACGGTGGGGCGGTGCAGGGTGGAGTTGAAACCGGGAATGAAGGAGCCCACAACAGGCTCATTGACGCGCATGAATACCAGGCCACCTGCGGTCAGAGTGGCTGTAGGAGCTGCTGGGTTGGGGGGACGGTTGACCACCTCCTTGATGCCGTTATCCCCAGTGGTGCTCGTCAAGAACGTAAAAGTACCCTGAGACACAACAGCATACATGGTTGAGCGCAGGAAGCCGTCTAGGGAGGGGATGACGGCGTTCAGGGTTGCAGAGGCAAACACGGGGCGCAGGAGGTCCTCCACCTGGGTGAAGGGGGCTGCCAGGGTGACCTTGTCTTGGCCCAGGCGAGCGCCCAGTGTCAAGCCGTCCAAGATGGCCTTGAGACCAGCCCAGCCCAGGTTGGGCACAAACACCACGTCGGTTTCCCACTTGGCCATCGTCTCCGCGGTGGGCACGTCCACGGTCTGCGTTGCGAACTTCAAGCGTTCACCCTCCACAGTGGCGCCACGGTTATACCCGTACCGGCGGAAGCTGTAGGGGATGTCCACGATGTTGGGCCTGGCGCCCATGGTGTACACTTGCATGAGGTTGGTGACATTGGAGATGTATGCGATGTGCTCGATGGACTCGTCCTCGTCGTCGGGGTGCGTGCCCCCGAAGGAGACGCCCACCTTGGTGGTCACAAAGTTCTCATAGGACTCGTCGCTGGTGGATGAAATCACGGTGGCTTCCTCGATGGAGGACTTGAGGGCTGCGTTGGCGCCCGCCACCAGCACGAAGGCCATGACGATGGCCACCACGCCCAGCAGCAGGGGGATACCGCCGAGCACCAACCACACGCACTTGGAGCACTTGCGGTGGCAGCAGTCAAAGACGTGCTTTTTGGGGCCGTTGTGGGCGTCGGGGGCCTGCTTTCCTTTCATGACGAAGAGGGGCTTGGAGTGTCGGAGGAGCAAGGAAGCCTGGTGAGGCTGTCAGCGTCAGCACACGATTCGGGAAAAGAGCCCTTCAGAGCCTGCAGAAATGAAAGAACATCATTGAAGTTGTGACATGCTGACAAAACTGCAGATGGATGTCTGCAAGGGTCACGACACGGGCACGTCATGCTGCTTGCGAATGGCAGTTACTAGCAAGCAGAAACCTCCTTCGCAGCAACGCAAGACAAGGGAAATGCCTGCAGTCGACCACAGTCGAACTTTCAAAAAAAAGGGGGGGCATTGCTGGGATGAAATTCAGGAAAGAAGCAGAACATCTCCATTTGCAGGCAAATTTGCCAGCTGCGCGCGCAACCACACACACACGAAGCAGCAAAGCGATTTGCCAAAGCTTTGAGAAATGTTCATGTTGCACAAGCGAAACCACACAAAAAACCCACATGAATGTGGTCGACGAATATCAGCCTCAACAAAGACCCAAGGCTTTGCAAAATTGAGTTTACTATGGCAAGTGCACTGCACGTCGCAAGTGCGAGGAGTAATCGTCACGCCATTGTAGGACAACAATGCTTCAAATGACACTGATTTCATGACAAATACAAACATGGTCGCAACTAGACTGGCCCAGAAGGGCAGCTTCACCGCTACTGGGCGAACATTTCAACAGGCGTGTGCGGCAACTCCCAGTCGCATGCAACCTAGTATTTTGAACACCAGTCAAGTTCGACTGTTCAGAACGCTTCAGTATCGGACAACACTCAACAGGAAACCACTTACCAGCTTAGCAATGTAGATGATTTCTGCGTTGAGAAGCGGAAACGCAACTTGTGAGTCTGGAGCTCAAGAGAGTTTGAGCCCCCCCTGCAATGGTTCATTTCGAGCGTCTGCCGGAGATGATGGGTCAGCGGGTGATGAGGGCAGTTTTCAACCCCGAAAATGTTCAAGGTTTCGCGACAGCTGAGCGTGGCATGAAAAGTCTTTTCACCCTGCAGCTGGTCGTTCTTGGTCGCCCAGCTGTCCAACAGGCATCCCGAGCACTGAGAGCTTCACGAGAGAAGACAGAGCAGAAGCGGCTTGTGAGGTGTACATATTATTGTCCAGCGATGGCGGCCGCCCCTGGTTCATTTGACTTGAGAGCAAATCAGCCAAGCAAGGAACACAATCCATTGGAAGCCACAATTCCCAGCGGTGCAGGCAGCGCGCACGATGTGGAAATTGCGTCCGCTCAAACAGCAAGCAATGCACAGGACGAGCCGCAGCTGACAGAAGTGAGTCAAAGATCCTTGGCACGTACATCGTCACAGAATATATCGTATGCAATACACAGATGGCGGTGCTGCCGTTTGGCGAGGAGGCTCCAGCTTCCACTTTTGAGTACGTGGTTTTTCTTGTCCAAAGTCCGCATTCGAATATTGCCAATTGCAGCATTTGGTGTAACAAAGGAAGCATTGCGAATAGCATCATGTTCGTAATCATGATAATAGGGATCATTTGGGTATCTCTGACAGACGGTGCGGTTTAGTCTTCTCTCGAAAGATGAGTGCACATAATCAGCGTGCGCTGTTTGCAGACACCGTCGCGAAGTATGTCCTGAGTCTTGGGCTATTCGGCTGGGCTGGTGCCGTCACGAACTGGCTGGCAGTGCACATGCTTTTCGAAAAAGTCCCATTGATCGTAAGTGCACAAGCAGCGGCGATACCCCTTGGGCGCTGCATGAAGACCCGCCCTTGCGCAGTACGGCAGCGGCGTCATCCCAGCGCGCTTCAAGGAGATTCGCGCGAGCCTGAAGGAGACCATCATGGCCTCCTTCTTCGACGAGGCGTACATGCAGTCCTACCTGGGGCAGCGTGGTGCAGAGCTGCTGCAGCGGTACCTGCCGGTGATGGAGGCGAAGCTGCAGGAGGCGGCCGACAGCGGCGCCCTGGACGAGCCCATTGTGCGCAATGTGGATGGCATCATCGCCAAGGGGGACGCCATGGGTAGCATGCTCATGATGGCCAGCATGACGCTGGGGGGGGGGGTCACGGGGGGTGCCGGGCTGCTGCCGCACCTGAAGCCCCTCCTGGTGCAAAGCGGCGCCGAGGCGCTGCGGGCGCTGGCTGCCAGGCTGGATGTGGGCGCCATGATCGACGTGGGCGCTGTGCGGGGGGAGCTGGATGCGCTCATGGAGACGAAGCTGGAGTACCTCACGGCGCAGCGGGTCAAGGCGCTGCTGGAGCGCATCTTCCGGGAGCACCTGGGGTGGCTCATTGTGTGGGGGGCTGTGTTTGGTGGCCTGATTGGCATCGTCAGCCAGGCTGCTGGCTTCGGGGCGTGATGGTTTCCCTCACATGGCTTGCCAAAACAGGTTCTGCCCGTGGATCTCAACCTCCAGGGCGTTCACGGCGTCCCCAGCAGCCCCTACGGCGCTGTCTCCGCCCCCCCAGCGCTGCGACAACACAGCCACCATGGCGCTGCGCAGGGGGGCCTCCAGTAGACTGCTCTCCGCAATCACAATGCACTGCAAGCCCCCGGCACCGTCACCCGCCTCGTCGCTACCGCCCGGCCCGTGCGACCCCATATGTGCTGCTGCAACAGCAGCCACGCAATCCACCGTGAGGGCATAGTTGCTGCTCACATCCAGCATCTCAAGGGCCTCACAGGGGGCCAGACTGCCTCCTGGGGGCACGCCGAGCGCTGCAGCCAGGTGCCCGTCCTGCATTCCAGTGGCAGACAGCGTGAGCAGCTGCAGATGGGGTGGTTGCGGTGGGTAGGGATGATATGTACTGCTTGCACATGCAGGCGATGCGTCGGATGGCTGGTTCCACAGCTGGTCGCAGCTGCCGACCGCCAGGGCCTGCAGCTGCGGACACGCTTGCAGTGCCTGCAGCAGCAAACCCCATTGAACCTTGATGCCGCCGACGTCTAAATGCGTGAGCTCCGGGCAGTGGTCGAGCAGTGTGTAGACATCGCTAGGTCGCAAGTGGTCGCAGCGAGCCAGGGACAGCTCCCTGAGCTGAGGCAGCACCGACGAGGCGCTGCCCGTAGCCGGCATCTGCAGGCCCCCGAAGGAGCTGCCCGAGAGGTCTAGCGCCTCCAGCAGTGGCCAAGGCATGGATATGGTGAGGGGCACTTTTGGCCAGTTGTTCCCAGGGAGCAGCAGAGACTCCAGGCTGCTGCTGGCGGCGTCCGCAATCGCCCGCACCCCCTCAAGCACACCATCGGCAACGGGCACACCGGAATTAACAGGATTACAGTTCACGATATGAAAATGTTGCAATGTGCTGTCTTGAGCCGCACGCGGTGCTGCGAGTGCATGCGTGGGCGGGCTGCGCAGTACCCCAGGACACTTCTCCACGATGACTATCGAGCATCCCATGGCTGCCACAGCAGAGACACACGAAAGTGTGATGTGCTTCATGCCTTCAAACTCTGCTTGAGGATCATCCTGGCTCTCTGCTGCGCAACGGAGCAGGTTGAGGATGGCACTGTCGTCCACAGGCGCGTCTTCCACTGCAGCCTCCTGCCAAAGGCTCTCGATGTACATCAGGTCTAAGCAGCCACTCCCTGGAGCTGCACAGAGGCGCTCGCATTGTCCGTCAAAAACACAGTCCATTTGAACATCGTGACAAAATGCTGCAAGGCTGGGGATGTCATCGTCGCTTGCATCGCTGTCAACCAGGTCTGCCTCGGACTCTTCTGTCATGTACTCATCATTTTCCGCACTCATGCCGCTGCTGTAGTAGTATTTGATGGCAACAACAAACGATCACCGTGGGAACCGTTTCAAACAAACCATATGCTTATGAGTTTGACCCGACTTGTGCCCTTCACAGCCAACAGTATTGAGTCACCAGTTCTTGGGACTGGAGCCGCCCCCCTGACCAACGCAACACACAATCAGCCATGCAGTTGAAGAGATCAGGCACAAGAGTTCAGTCTTCGTCGCTAACTGTCTCATCAATAAGTCCCTGTACTTCTTGCTCCACAGTGCCGCTGAGCCCTGCCGCCAGCTTGCGCCCAGGCGCCGCTTCCTGCTTCACCACGCTGCTGGTGGTGACGCCGGGCAGGGCAGCCCCCTTGGGCCGGTTCTCGGACGCAACCTCCTCAGCAGCTGTCGTGGCGGCAGCAGAGAGGACAGCTTGTGTCATACGCGGGACCTCGGACTGCGAGCGGCCGTGCTGGCCGCGTTGCCGCACAGGAGAGGGCCCCTCCTCTGGGATGTCCCCCCCCTCAAACTGCCCAGACTGCATGGCGTCGAATAGGGACCCCATGTCGTTGGTGCTGCCCAGCGCCCCCGACCCCATCGCACGGGCACTGCCTCCACCGCTGGACACACTGCCCACATCGTCCGTGTCTCTGTCCAAGCCCAGGCCCGGTCCCAGGCCGGAGTGGTCTCCCGTGCCTCGCCGCCGGCGATGCATGCCCATGGCAGCATCCAGGGCGTCTGCTGCTGTGGCGGGGCGTGCCATGAGTGACAGGTTGCTGGGTGTGCGCCGGAAAGACGCCTTACGCTGCGCGTACTTGCCCAGGTACTTGTCTTTGATTTTGTCAATGGCGTGCCGGGAGTGTGTGCGGCTGATGGCTTTGAATGACGCGGCGCGGGAGGCGCCAGACAGGGGCGTGGAAGAGTCCGCGGGGGAGGCAGTGGCGTGCTGTGGTGAGGGACTGCCCTCTGAGACGCCGCTGCTGCGCAGAACTCTGTGGCTGTGGCGTCTGGCGGGGGTGTCCTCCGAGCTCCCTCCCGGCGGCGTGGGCACGCTGGGGGAGAGGCCTGCCTGCAGGGAGGGACGCTCTGAAGGAGACAATGGGAAGCTGGTGGAACCGCCCGACCTTGGTGGCGAGTGGAGGGGGGTGCCTGCCACCTTGGCTGGCGTGACCGGCGCTGAAGACAGCCTGCCCACCAGGCTGTCTGCTTCAGACAACAGGCTTCGCAGACGAGCAAGAACGATTCGGTCCTGTGAAAGGTCCAGCATGCATATGCATGCACAATATTAAAGGGCAATGTCGCACGCCAACAGGGGCGGAGAATGTGCAATGTCATGCGAAGCTAGTCGTACACGACGATGAAAGGCACAGTCATCATGCTGAGAGTACACACCTCGTCTGAGCTCATCAAATTTGCTACTGCAGCAAAAAGCCCATCTGCGATTGTTGATTTTGCTAGAATAACACCTTGGGCCCGGATTTCATCAGTGGCAGCCTTGCGGAAGAGCTCCAAAGGGACCATGGAAACCGCCGCAGCGGATCCTGAATTATTCCCTGATTCATCTTCGGCAGGGGGTGCAATTGCAGCGATACAGGCTTCAGACAATGAATTTACATTAGGTGAAGGTTTCTGGGTTTCAACTGGCAACTGTGATGGCGGCGTTGTTGCCCCGCTTGTGTCTGCCATGTTGGTCAAGAGGTTTCTTGTCAACGGACTTGCCTCATGCGACAAAAGCCTGTGTGACACAACCGAGCCAAATCACGAAATGAAGCGAGTACTCAAATATATGGTGGCTATTTCATTACGCATGTATCTTGCAGACATGAGTTTTAGCGGGGCCCCCCCGCAATGTACACCATCCTGTCAAAGCTGGGGGTGCCGTCTGGCCCCAACGCGTGTCTCTCAACCAGCGTGACCCCCCTATACAAACCTTCAGCACCACGTACACGATTTGGAAGAGCATGAATGCTCCCCGGTTCATACCCCTCCGGATTCAGGGCCTGCTGCAGGGAGTGCTGGGGGGTGTACAGGTCCCACCCTCGGTTACCCTGACCTGGTGCAGCTGCAGTCTGGGATCTGGGCGCACGCAGGGTGACATTGTCAGCTGCAGATTCTGGTGAACTTGTAATCGGTGGCTGCAGAGGCTGCTGGGTTGAGTCTTGGGTTGCAGTAGCCGGGGCTCCGGCTGGGGCGGCTGTCTCTGTTGGGAGTTCGATTTGCACCACAGCTGTCCCATGTGGGCCAACTGCTTCAAGATATAAAGTAAGGCGCTGCACATCTGCCATCTGCATAGACCAGAAAGCTTCATATCGAGCAGCCGGAGTGGGCGGCACAGGGGCAGTGCCAGGTGCAGCCGGGGTGAGCGGCACAGGGGCAGTGACATGTACAGGTGCAGCTGGGGTGTGCGGCACAGGGGCAGTGACATGTACAGGGGCAGCTGGCCATGAGGTGGGCGACACAGGGGCAGCGCCCCTTGCAGCGGCTATCGTCATAGCAGGGGCGGATAAAGCAGGCACTGTACCATCGTGTACTGCATAGGTAGCGTACCCGGCGACGTTGGGAAGTGGCAGCTGTACTTCGCTCAACTGCCGAAAGTAGGTCAGGGCACATGCGTCGTCACGAGCTCGATTCCCCAGGGTCGCCGGCAGCTGTGCCGCACCATCTTCAACGGAGATAAATGCACCTGTCAGTACATCTCTCTCGGCTGGCAGTGCTGGCATGTTGACTGACAGACTTGGCCCCAACTGCTGCACTACCGCCGGTGACACCCCCAAGCCAGGGTTTAGAGCAATTGAAGGCCCCTCGGCCTGCAAGGCACGCAGGGCATCTCTGGCTGGCGTATAGCCGAGGCAAATAGCGTGCTGCAGCACGGTAGCTGCCTTGATGCGGTCACGGGGGAGTCCTCGCCCCTTGGCGTGCATATCCGCCAGCAGCAGCAAACTGGGCAGATGCCCCCCGGCAGCAGCCTGGCCCACAATCTTGGTGGCCATGGACAGCAAATCAGACGGGAGCACACCCTGTAGGATGGATTGGGTGTACACTGGCGCTGCATGGATGCTGCCCTGCCGAGCCGCGTCGTGGAGCATGGCTGCCCCTCGCTGGGGGTCATGTGCTGCCCCCCCTCGCCCACTCCAGGCGGCATAGCCTGCCAGGGTCAGTGCCATTGTATCATTTATGTGCAGCATATCCTGCAAGAGCTGTTGCACAGTCTCAGCAGATGTTCTACCCGGGGCTGGAGGCAGCCCCGTGGGTTGTCCTGTCAGCCGCCAAAATGCCAAGCGGATTGTGGCCGCATGCGAGCCGCCAGTTGCAGCCAAACGCAACAAGCGTGCGCTCTCATCAATATCTTGAGGGAAAGAGGCAGTCCCAAAGTGCAGCTGGGAGCCACAGTACGCTGCAGCATGCATGTTGCCGCTGGCCACTGCAGCCGCCGCCAGCTCGCGTGCCTCCTCACTGCGCACTTCTCCCCGGAGGCCCTCGGCAAGCATACGGATGAGCAGCACTTCTGCATGGGGAAAGTCGCCATTGGCTGCCCAGCGCAGCCACTGCTCCACATCATGGTGTGTCGCTGTGCTGTCTTTCCAGGTGCAGTGCAGCTCCCCCAGCAGCCAGCAGGCCTCGGGGTGAAACGCATCAGCAGCCCGAGTAAGCAGTTCGCGCACTGCAGCAGAGTACGGCATCTCCATCTCATCTTGTACCAACCTGGTCACAGCTGCTATTTGTGCAGAGTCCTTGTCTGTCTGCCCCGCCAGCGCTTGGCCCTCCATCCACACCTCAAGTGAGGGGCCCTTCCGCAGCAGCAGTTGAAGCAGCCCCTGACTGAAGCTATTCCCCGCACGGGCGGCAAGTTGAAGTTGTGCCATTCCTTTCTCTAGCATCAGCTGGGTGCCGCGGTCGGGGACTAAGCTGAAGGCGACTAAGTGCTCGCCACTCTCAGCAAGTGCTGGAGGGTAGTTGCGAGCAAGCGATTGCCGCAGATAGTATTGGGATGCACGGGCTTGTGGACTACTGGATGTTCCACTGTATAGCTGGGACGCAAGCAGGCAAGCCCCAGGGTGCCCATTGTCAGCAGCAGTCAGCAGGAGTTTGAATCCTGCAAGGAATTTCTGGCTGCCTCGACGGCAGCGAACCATTCGCTGGGCAGCCTCAAATTTGGCGTCATTGTCAAGTTCACCTTCTGGAAAATCAAACAATTTTGATTCATCGCTTGCTGCTGCCATGTTTCCCGTTGAAAGCCAACTCTCAAATGCAGTTTCGGCAACTAAAAAAAGCTGTGTAAAATATCTTTGCCGTCCAGTGCATCCGAAGTCGCTTAGGCTATCTTGCACCGTGGGTATTTTCTGCCAGAATTCTGTCACCGTGTTCGTTTTCGAATTGCGGAGGATTGTGGCTTTCAGCCAGGCTTGGAGAGAGGCCTTCAAAACATATTAATTGTGCAGCGTCGTCTCAACCCCCCTCAAAAGCAGAGTTCTGCAAGCAGCGTGCCGAGCAACAATCAATATACTCTGTAATTTCCACGTATATTTCAGCAATTTGGTTTTCTCCAACGTAAGCTGAACTCCTTTATTGATGTGTTGGCCAAGCATTCTTGTTTTTTCTTCTCTCACACGTCTCTGGTCTGCATGCGCTGTGATCACATGCTTTGTATATGCAGGGCATTTCGTTCTCTAGTAAACTTCATATTTTCATGATGGCATCAGCAGTGGAGAAGCCCATCACCGTGAGTACCTGACACCAGCAGCTGGTTCTCTGCAGAACTTTTGCCACCACGCCTACATCAATCTTACTTTTGTGGATTTGTTTCTGCAGTTTGTGACCAACCGAGTTTGTCCATTTGCACACCGCTCATGGCTGGCACTTGAGTTTCACAAGCAAGCTGGTGCACTCAACTATGAGGTCAAGTCTGCAAGTACGTGCACTGCCTCGGTTGCGAAGCGTAAAGCTTGCTGCAGACCATTTCGTTGCAGGCCTTAGTGACAAGCCAGCATGGTTCACCGAAATATACCAAGCCGCAATTGGAGCTGACAAGTCTTCAAACGGGAAAGTGCCCGTCATCAAGGACTCTGATGGCACCATTTTGACAGTATGGCTCGCACTGTGAACCTGCCTGCGAGTTTGTTTCACCAGTCACTTGTGTGCAGGAGTCCTCCATTATCGCCAAGTACATTGACGACAAGTATGCAGCCAAAAGTGGAGCCAGTTTGAACCCCGAATCCCCCATCCAACGCGCCCAAGTGCAGCTGTTTGTGGAGGCCACTGCTGGCCTGCTCATTCAGGCGTTTTACAAGCTGCTCAAGGAGCAGGACCCGGCGCAGCATGCGGGGCAGGCGGAAGCCTTCACAGCAGCTCTGAAAGCCATTGGGGCCCGCTTGCTGGAGCACGACGCGACGCTAGATGCTGCCCAGAATGCGGCTGGCGGTTTGTTCATGGGGGGCTCCCTGTCATTCGCTGACATCCTGGTGTGGCCTTGGGTGCGTCGCGTGAGCGCCCTCACCAAGCACCGAGGGTACACCATCCCCGCAGCAGGCGGTGATGCACAGCTGGCACGTTTTGCGGCGTGGAAGGCTGCCGTAGATGCGCACCCGGCAGTGGCGGGCACCTTCCAGGAGGGCGACGAGGAGTTCTACGCAGAGCAGTATTCGGGGTACGCCAACCCCAGCAAGTGATGCAAGGCTATACACTTTGATACATGTACTTATGGCGTGCTCTAGGACTGAATCGAAGGGCTGGTTGAGTGTGGGCAGCGCTGGACAAGCCCCCTTCACTTCGCGAGCTTGGTCAGAGTTCGTATGTTGTGTCGCGATGTCAAAAGCCTGAAAACCTTTTTTCGTATATTTCAATGTCATCTACATTTGGGGTTTGAGGCAGACGTGCAGAAAGCTTCACGAAGTTTCTTGAGCTGCCTAGGAGTGAGTGCGCCTTTTGCTCTCTCGTTACAATCAGTCAAAACGG
>Ga0307982_1002580_pt1 | contig 14607 bp, 10 predicted proteins | sample OrgLakmetagen989_FD_201847 | JGI IMG/M metagenome (GOLD analysis project Ga0307982, IMG submission 201847) | Saline water microbial communities from Organic Lake, Antarctica - #989 | ecosystem: Environmental > Aquatic > Non-marine Saline and Alkaline > Saline | place: Antarctica: Organic Lake...
TTTCCTCTGCTGCCCATACACCCATTGAGGCATCATCTCGCCACGAGCTCTGGTCTGTGTACACCCTGCCGTCAAGTGGGGCGTCATACAGCCGAGCTAGGCTGCCAAACGCACCACGAGCTGGGAGCAGGTGTAGCCCAGGCGGCGGCAATTTAGGTTGCCCCGTGGCATCGTCAATAAACGTTGGCACATATGCTTTTGCATATGGGATGCTTTCTGCCTGCGAGTGTTCCTGGGAACAGCCTGTGCCAGTTGCCTGCTTGCGGCAGTCAAAACCATGTCGCATGGCGTACGCAAGCGATGAAACAAGCAAGAGCAGCACAAGCATCATGCCTGCACCTGCTAACCCGTAGTAAACATTTGTTTTGGTGACCGCCAGCAGTCTGCGGGCGCCTGATTTTGGGACACGGCGAAGATGGTGCCCAGGTGCATCAGCAACATCGCCAACTTCCCGAGCTAGGGAAAGGCTGGTCTTGGGATCGCTTCGCTGGCCTTTGACCGATATTAGAGGCCGGCTCTGGGAATCAGGCTGAGATTCTGATGGATCTATTTGCCCGGGAGAGTTGCCACTTGAGTGCTTGGCGTGCTGGTGCAGCTGCAAAGCGATTTGCCTTCTCAGGCTTCGTGCAAGTTCTGCCGATGGCTGCTGTGTGGCACCTGCAACAACAGCAGAAGAAGAAGCCTGCTGCACGATACCCACCGAAGTATATGGTAGAGAATGTCCTCTTTGAGCCACTCTTGCAGTCTCTCCGCGCAGCTTATGGCTCAATATAGGTGTGCGCTGTAGTGAGGATGCTGTGCCCAACACAGCTGAAACGAAACTCCATCTCTGCGCAGCAGGCAGAGGTGACCCAGAACGCCCAGGCGACAAAACAAGCCAGCCAGCATGCTCTTGTGGCCCAAGAAAGTGTTTGAGCTGACTTGCTGAGGCTGCTGCAATCTCTGCAATCCCTGGGCTGCCCAAAGCCCAAGTGTGGGAAAAACAGACAAGCCAAAATGGGCCAACTAAAGAATTCTCACTTACCCGTAGCAGCCCAAGGCGAGTGTGAGAGACAGCATAGCCACTCATCAATTCACCAACTTGCTTTGGCTTCAATTTCAATGAGTAAGAAGGGCGTTCTTGAATCCTCGGCAAGTGGAGGTCAGCTGTGGGTGACGTTGCTCTGTCTGGGCCGGCCTCATGCGCCCGCGTGCTAAGCTTCTGCAGCGCTCTGACAGCAAATTGCGCATGCGCCGAAGCTGGAACTCTGTCTACCTGCAAAGCAAGCTGTGTCATGGCAGGATCACTTCTTGCGCGCATGGGAAGAGACACCAGCACGTCTGGAAAGCTGCACCACCTCGTCGCAGTTACCGAGCTGCCTCTTTCAAACCTTGAATACGTACCCCGCAGGCAGTGATGATATGACAGGCCAAAATAAAGCCAGCCAGAATGCCTGCTTTGTGGGTCATCGTGCTTCCTTTGAAGAGTTGCTGGAAGCAGTTTCCCAAGTGAAGCAGGTGTAGTGCCCTCGTCACGACGATGACAATGAGGCTAATACTCGTGTTGACGGAGCCTGAACAGAGCTGAGGAAATCACAGCAATAGAAGCAGCACCAATGGTGGGGTCTGGCAGGTTAAATTGAAGTCATGCGAGTTTGAGCGATTGTAGCCGGCTCAGCAATGCTCTGGTATTGTAAATTAGACACGCAGTTTCGCTCGTGGCAGCGATGAAGCACCTGAACAAAAACAGAAAACTGAAGTATCCAAAATGCTGCTGATCACTCTGTCAAGCTGCAAGTGAACCGCACCAGCACAGGTCGTCAGTCGCGGTTACGAGGGCTACAAAAAAACATTCTCGGGCCCCGCTCCTCCTCAGCAGCAGCTGCTGCTCTCTGTCCTGCAGCGTCGCGCAGCAAGGGGCTGGTGAGTGACACGGCGAGCTGGCGCTGACAAAGCTTGCAAGCCCATGCAAATACAACGACTCAGCAAAATCGCACCAAAATCGCATTATTTATCGATTGGTGCTCTCCAGGCGCAAGTAGTGTGCTGCAAAGTAGCCATTCTCAGCCGAGGTTTACAGCAGGCTTCGCCGCCGAGGTCTGTGCCACCCGAGCAATACGCCGACTATTGAGTAGCGGGCCAAATACTGGTACGTGGGGGGACCATGAGTTGTTTCGAACAATATCCGACTCTGTCTGGCTGGTTTTGCTGTGCAAATGCCACATTTTCTCTCTTTTCCAGGTCGCTGTGCCACCATCGGGAAACGCAGATTTCTGATTTTGCCCCTGAATGAGTATGGCATCCAGTTCTACTACAACCGACCTATCGAGTACGTGGTACATTCTGGGTTTAGTGTTTCTTGATTGCGCACCTTGGCAGAGGGAGCAATGGAGGAAAAGATACTTGCGCGGCATCACAAGAGCTGTTTTTTTGCAGGCGCTGCTCTCGTTCGCAAAGGCGGACAAGGCTCAGTTTTTAAGAGTACATACAAGGGACGAGATGTGGCCATTAAAGTAATCCCACACTCCAAGAGCAGCACAATTGAAGCTGAACTCGCTGCTGTACGTCAGACTGTCACATGCGACATGCTCGAATTTGCAACTTCTTTGATCTGGCTGGCGATGAATTTAGCCCCATATTTTCGCACAATCACGACTTGTTTATATTTTCAGCTTCGACGGGTGAATGGGCGTCATCCTCACATTGTTTACGCGCTAAAATCGGCTGTTTCTCCTGATGGTGATCTACACTTGACCGAGGAACTTGCTGAGTGCGACATGTTTGATCAGATGCAAGAGCAAGAGAAGGACCACTTCGAAGAAAACCACCAGTTTAGGGAATGGATGCTGCAATGTGCGCATGGTACGTTCATGTTGTCTGGTATTTGGCACTCAGTGTTGTGTGGCAACAACCGCCAGCGGGCGCGGCCACTTCCTGTTGATGAGCTCTTTTCGTCACAGAACAGCTTTTTCTTTGCAGCTGTTGCTTATTGTCACCGTAAAGGTGTTGCCCACCGTGACATCAAGCCTGAAAACTTCCTGTTGGCAAATTATGTCAAGCGCAAGTCAAGCAGAGCAGACTCAAGCTCAGCCGACGGCTCCAACAGCACTGAAAGCGGCGCAGCAGCCGAGGGCAAGCCCAAAAAGCGCCTCATTGCAAAATTGTGTGATTTTGGATCTGCTTTGATCAGTGAGCCGGGCACTTTCGCTCAGGGGCGCAGTGCTTGTGGAAGCACGCGCTACGCCTGCCCGAGAATTTGCAGACTGCACATGGCACGCAGCCAAGAGGGCGAAGCCAAAGCAGTGTGGGGCTTCAGACAGGACTACGACTTGCTTCGCCAACAAGGCTATGATGCACACGCAGCAGATGTGTGGTCTTTTGGTGTCATGTTATACGTGCTTGCAAGCGGCGTTTGTCCATTCCGTTCATCGTGCATTGGAGACGGGCGTTTCCGGTCATATGTTGCAACTGAGCAGCGCCACGTGCTGGATGACGCAATATGTGCACCCAGCAGCCCACAGTGGCAAAAAGATGGCGACAGAATACCACGCTGGCGCTGGCCTCGTGCTTTTTCAGCTGCTTTCGTGGACTTACTTCGGTGTTGCCTGCAGGTGAGGTCCAGCGAGCGAATTTTGATGGCAGACCTCCTGAAGCACCCGTGGTTCACCCGCCCTGCGTGGCTCCCGCCTTCAGACACAGCCGCAAGTGTGTCACTGGCACGCAAGGATGAAATGCCGTACCCAGACTTCATTGCCGCATTACTTGAGCGCGAATCTACTTCCAGCAGCGGCGGGCAGCGCTCAGGAAGCCGGGCAGGTGGCCAGCAGCTGCCACCCTCCACTCAAGGCGTGCCCAGCATTACAACAAACTCTGCCAGCGGAGGCACAAGCTCGAGCAGCGGATTCAGATCATCTGCCGGTATGAGTCCGGTGGGCACACCAGCACACAGGTCTCACTTGGTTCCTGGTGAAACGATTGGTGGGTCTGAGCGGAAGGAGCAGGATACTTCTGGAGCAATGTCTAGCGGGGGTCCCCCTCGTGGACAGGGCAACAGCCAAGTGCACAGTGTGCACAGCAGTGGTATGGAGAGAGGTCCTGCGCATTCTCTTGGTGCTATGCCGCACGTTGGAAGCTCCGCTTCAGATGGCGGTTACTCAGCAGTGTCCGCACCTGACGCAAAAGGCATTCCACCGCGACGAAGCAAGCTTGGCACAGTGGTTGCATCTGCAAGTGGAAACGGTGGATACGAAGATGACTTGCATTCTCCGGGTTCTCCTTCAAAGTACAGCGGTGGCGATGATGCCAGTGTCGCCGGCAGGGCAATGGCAATGTCTGTTGCTTCCAGTGCTTCGGGGGGGCACCACGACCCAAGCCGCAGGCGCAGCGTGGGCTCTGGCTCGGAAACCACCACAGTGTTTACAGATCCAAACTACGTGCATTCATCTTCCATTCACTCTGGCCTGACATTGAACTCGGCCGTGTCAGTGCCAACTTCCACGTGGACAAAGCAAGGCACTGCCTCAGCCAGCCTGCACAGCCCAGGCAACTACACGAGCGTTCCAGTGGTCTCTGGAGGTGACAGGCTGCACACAAAAGTTCGGAGGGATGCTCAAACAGAGATTCCCATGAGCAGACACAAGTGAAAGCTGCGTGGCGTGCCAGGCAGCGTATTCAGCTTGGCACGCTTGCGTTGCTGCGCGAGACCTGGCGCTTTGTCAACACAAGCTCGCAGCAATCTCCTGCGGCTGACCGCATTTGCAAAACAGAGAAGTCCTCTAGTTCAAAATCGCAGCAGCTGCGTTTTTGTTGTGCTCGGTGTGCACTGCTGCCCAGAAGCTACCCTCAGGCTGAGCGTGTGGTTTTTCACTTGAGCTTTCCTTCCTGCTTCTTGTCCAGTGCTTCCAGCGCATATGCTCTTCTGCATAAATACTCAATCATATTCAGGTGGTCGCTGCCGTTGCAGTGGCTGCTCGGTCAATTGCAAGGCGACAGGTAGCTGCTTCCCGTTTGTAACGTCCGGGGCGCTATTTGTTCCCAGGCTTCTAATGTCGTGAATTCATTCATTTTGATTTGGTATCACCCACGAGTAGTGTGACATAGACAGCACAAGCTAAGTAGCTGTTCAGTATGTCACACCGCTGTGCTTCAGGGGGTTCCTCGCTCTCCCGCACTCGCGCATCAATCGCTCTTGCGCAAAACCACTTTTGCAGCCCAAGCTGCCTTTCGGGGTGTGGAATATCACTGCCAAAAGTTTTGCCTTGCTTGATTATGATGGTATCAAAGGCAGGAGTGTACCTAAGCAAGTTTGGCAAGTCTGTGCGGACTTGCGCTTTCAGAGTGAAAGTTCTGCTGCTTGTAACCGGCGATCAATTCTGCGCTGCGAATGTAGCGTCCTCATGTCCTCAGCTCGAAATGTAAAAGCACGCAACAAGTATCAGCGGTTGTCCATAGGATTCACCCGCTGTGATCGAGCATACTTGTCAGCTTCCAGCTGTAGCTTCGTTTCTGCACGCGGCGGTAAGCGAGCCAACCCGCCCGCCGCCGCCGCAGCACCAAAGCAGCCGGTGCACTTTTGCAGGCCTAGCCAACATCGACCTGAGCTTGTGAGAAAAAAGTCAGGCATTTCCAGGGGGCCTCTGCATGTGACAGAAACCCCCTGCATTTCCCAAAAGCCAGCCGCTTTCAGGAACATGTGAAAAAACACCCCCCCCGTTTTTTTGTCGGGCCGGCCGGCCGAAGAAAATGCTAGCTATAGGGGCCTGTTTTGCGGAAGCCCACACTGATTGCGTGCCTCGAGCTCGGTCGAGTTGATGTTTAAATACACTACACATACACTGGTCATACACCTGCAAAATCTTGATTGCAGGGTGATCTTTTTGTGTCTGGACTGTGCTGGCGAGCATGTCTGAATTATCGATAGCAAGCTTGGCTTGCATGACTGCCCGGCGCCTTGCGCTGCTCTTCGTTGAGGATGGCGACTGGGACAGTGTGCAGGCGCTCGTCAAGAGCCTGAACAGTGTCCAGCGCGAAGACATTGCTAAATTTCTACAGCATGAAGCCACTGTGGATGAGCGCTTGGTGAAAGCACTGCTTGACGCAGGCTGCTTGAGCTTGGACCTGCAGCTGGCTGACGACGATTTTTCTTTGTCTGATTTGCCCCTCGGGCAGTTAACTGAGCTCAACTTGTCTGCGTGCCCTTTCTTTGAACCTGAACACTTTTTTGGTCAAATTCCATGCTTGCAGCATCTCCAGATTGCCCACTTGTCGGCACTCACCTCGCTGGATGACGCAAGCATTCGCGTATGTGCCTGACCTGACAAGCTCAGTTGCTGTGCAACTTCTCATGTGCTCAACATGTCTGCTATGCGTACAGATGCTACTGAGGTCTGCTACACAACTTCAAACTCTGGACGTGACTTGGAGTCGCAACTTGACGGACGGTAGGCCTTGAGGTTCTCAGTTTGCTTGATTGCAAGGCCGAAGATTTCTCCCCGTGCTGCAGGTGCCTTCACAGCGGTGGACAAAGCGACTGAACTGCAAGAACTTCACATGGGTGGCACGAGCATTACACCAGTTACTTTGCTTTTAGTACAGGAATTACCCAAGCTCGTCTCTCTTGGGCTTCAAGGCTGCGAGGGTGTGCAGGAGCTTCCCAACGAGGCACCTGCCTCCCTCCTCCGCATGAACATCTCGTCGCTGCAGTTTATTCCCGAACACAGACTTGCGGCGTGGCTTCAGCCTGTATTTCACCAGCTGCTGTCCCTCCAGGCAGCCGAGAGCATGCTGTCTCTGGCCGGCCTGACTACATTGGTCGGGCAAGCTGCGCAAGCTGCTGCAGCGGCCAGCGCTGTCGCTGAAAAGGGGGACTGGGGAAGCACGGAACAGAAAAGCGAGGAAAGCAGGCATCACCTGGCGATGCAGCAGCTGGATCTATCCTGGTGCGAAAAGATGGAGGAGATTTCGCTGGTGCCGTTTCTTGAACTTCTGCCTCAACTTCAACACCTCACACTGCGAACACAGTACTTCTCAGATGAAATGTGCACTGCTCTTGCGAAGAACTGTCCACTGCTTGAGCATTTAACAGTTGCTCGAGCTTCCGGGCCAACTGCAAGCGACTCTGGCATGCTTGCTTTGTCAGGCGGCTGCAGTCGCCTGCGCTTTTTGAACATTTCTTGGAACACAGATGTCACGGATACAGGCATTGGCTCAGTACTGCGTCAGTGTTCTGATTTGGCTCACTTTGTTTTGGAAGGCGTGAAACGCTTGACAGATGACGGCATCATGTCAGCACTGGCTTCTGCGCCCAGTTCGTCACTTCGAGTGCTTGATCTGTCCTGGGTGAACACATGCGATGAAAAGTTGGTGCAGTCCATTCAAGCACAGCACCCCTATGTAGAAGTTATAGATTATTACACAAACTCGCATGAAGCACCCAAAAGTGTGCCGCCTCTCGTTCTGGCGCAGCCTTACACGGAGCCTCTGACTGCAAGAGCATAGTACTAGTGCTGGGCAGGCACCTGGTCCTGGCCCCCTGCGTCACTGTGCACACCCGCTGCGTCATGGCCACCAGGAATACACAGCTGCATGCTGCTGATGTCCACTGGCCAGGCCATGGGAACTGCATGCGGCCCTGCTTGACGTGGGCTGGGCCAGTTGGCATCGAAGTGATGCAGGGTGTACAGGGGGGGTGCTGTTGCTCCACTCCATGCAGCTTCGCTCGCGCTTGCGCCTGCGCCTTGGCTGCTATCGGCGGCATTCGCTATAGTGCCCACTCGCCTGGTCGTATTGGACGCTGCGTATGCCTGGCCGTGTGCATGTGCAATGTCAACACTTTCGCCCATGGTGTTCTCAGTCGCTGAGCTGGGAAGCACAGACGAGGACGATTGAAACCCCAGGGGCCTTCTTCGGGGAGACAGCTGCATTGCAAGGGCGGCCTCTGGGGAAGTGGCAGGCAATGACCAGGGCGAGGCCGTGCGGCCACTGTCGCGTGGCTCCGGTGTGGCAAAAGCCATGGATGTTGAGGGCAACGTGTGCCACCCCTGCGCCATCTGCAGCCCTGCCCATTCAGCCACAGCTGCGCGTGCACCCCAAGCGTGCAAGGTGCTCTGCTGCTGTACCCAGAGCGTGGGCTCCTCCTTGGCACAGAGCATGCTGCTGCCTGTTAGGATGTACATGCCGCTGAGCACAGATGCAACAAAGAAGACAGCCAGCCAATTCGCAACAGCAGAACAAGTCGCAGCCAGCAAAATGCCCACAACGAACCTCTGAAAGCCCGTGTCGCTTGTGTCAACGAGTGTCGCGAGCACTTGGCGCTGCTGCTCAATCAAGCTGGTCGCAGACGTCGACCCCCACAGCCCCGATGTGGACGAGGATTGCAGCAGACCAAGCAGCGGAGAGCAAACTGCCATCAAAAGTGGCAAGCACCACAGGGCATGCATGCCGCAACTAACACGCTGCTTGCATACCGTTCCGCGCTGGCTTGGATACACCAGCTGCACACCTGAACGCATGGCGTGGTATCGCTCCCTGACTGGCAAGCAGTGCCAGCCAGCGTGCACAGCAGCAGATACGAAGCACAGCATGCAGCCAGCAGCAAGCAGCCAGACGGTCACAAGCGCAAAGTGGTCCTGCACTGGCTGCACTGCTTCTTCTGTGCCAGTGCGCGCAGGGGAATTCGCGTTGTTAGCAAACTTGCCCTCCTTTGAATTGTGCAAGTCGATAGCTGACTGCAGCTGAGCCACCAGCAGCAGGGACAGCAGCAGGGACAGGGCAGTAAGAAGACACAAGACTTGTTGGACAGCAGCTATCGCCCTCAGCCAGGCAGGTTGCAGACTCCACGGACGCATGCCCCAGGCCCAAGCGACGCCGAGCCGCGTGTCACAACAGCAAACACACTCATCGCACATGGCGGCATCGCGCAGTGGCCTGGTTTCACAAACAGGTATCTGTTCGTGTTGATGTTGTGCGCATATGTTTTGAATCCATCCGCTGGCGCGCTGCACTTGCAAACAACTTCCGCAGCAGCAGTCAAGCACAGTGCCCAGAAGACACGCGCCGGCGCTGGCTTCTGGAAAGCAGCGCTGCTCTCCTGGGAGCAGCCCGTACACTTCTTCTGAATGGAAATGAACGCCCACAAGCGGGGCTTCTGCCACTGGTGCTGGAGTAAGTTGTGTTGGCGAGCTGGTCGCGCGGCGAAGCGTGTCCATAAAAAAGGTGGAGCGAGCTGGAAAGCGCTGTAACACGATAAAAACACCACCAGACCACTAGAGAAACAATTTTGAGCCAGATGAGAACAACCTCATTCAAGGCAGTGATCTTGCAGCTGGATGTTTGGACACGAATTGCGCTGAGTGACAGCCTTTTGCCCAGAAACTTCTTGACACAGATAAACTCAAAGGCTGCAAGCACACATCAGGCTGCCATAGTGAGAAAAAAACAAAATGATGACTAGTATTTCGTGTCATTGACTCTACTTGCGTGCCATATTGTGGTATGAGCGCGGCCTCTGTTTGCACTGCAGCACCCAACCAGACAGCTGGAGGGGGGCGCAACAGTGAGTGTGCGTGCCGACTCTGAACGCGACATACATTTCAGACAGCGCTACATCCACACAGCTGATACACACGTGCGTTTACTGGGCTGCTGCAGCGGCACGCTTGGCCACCACACTGGCCCGTGCCGCCCAATATTGCTCCACCAAGGAGTTCGCCACTGCGGCATCTGTTTCAGCACCGACCCCCTGCCGCCGGTTGATGGCCATGCTGGCGTTGCCTGAAGACACGTGTCCGCTAAAGCCCGGCATGCGTTTGTGGAAGGTGTGCGTGAGGTTGGTCTTGCTGTCAAAAGTGCTGCGGGGCACTACCCCCCTTGACTGCTCTTGGGCGTACGTACGGCTGGCCTGGGGGACAAAGCCGGTGTAGCGGGGGGGGTGGAAGGTGTCTTTTGCGGTGCCTTCCTGCAGGTCGTTCGTCGTTGAAGCCAGAACGCCCGTGGAGCTGAGCATGGGGCGCTGCGTAGGCACGCTGCCGTAAGTCCCCATGTCCAGCATATTGCTGGAGGCCATGGCAAGATTGGACATGACACGGCGCTCACGGGGGTAGCGCTTCTTCCAGGGCTGGTCCTTTTTGACCAGCTGCACGGCGCCTTCGCTTTGCAGGTGCTTGATGGCCCCCTGCACCCCTTTCTCCCACTCGTCGCGCCCCACACGGCCGTCCTTGTTCGTGTCTAAGTATGCCATGAAGATGCGGTGTTCGTGGTCGCTGGGCTCCCGCTGCAAGATTTCATACATGGCCATGCGCACCTCCCCCTTCTCAAGGCTGCCTGAGCCATCCACGTCCAGAGTGTCGAAGCCCTGGGCAATGGCGGAAGGGGACACAGCAGACCACTGCTTGGCCTCAGCCATGTAGTCACCATATGTGCTTTGTGATGTGCTTTGTGCAACAAAGCGGCGCTCCCCAGGCAGGCGGCGCAGTTTCCCGGCTTGCACTCCCCTGCAACGACGGACGCGATGCGGAAATTGGTCCACTGCAAGGCGACATCGAGCCTGGGTTTTGCAGCGGACGAGTGGAACTTACCCCCGCACGGGTGCTTTATAATCACCGGGCTTTGTCGTTGTTGTCATTGCTTGTGTGTCAGTTGCTAAGGCTCGCGGCAAAACTGCCAGGGGCTGCGCAAAAGGTTTCATGAGCATCGGCTTGAGCTCGCTCGGGCAAGCTGAGGCTCACTTTGTGCTCCTCCTGTTCCTTCACTAAGTCATGGTAACGATTGAAGCGATTTCTCAAAGATGTTCCCGGCTCATACGCATACACATCAGACAGAGCTCTGCCACCATTAATGCCGGAGTAGCCGCCGACTGGTCCCACAGACATCACGCAATTTCCGCAGGAAGCAACTCAATGGTTCAAAGCCCTTTTTGGTTCACAACTGAGACCAAGTTTGTAATTGACACAGGTGTACAACTGATGTGATTCTGGAGCAAAAAATACTTTGCTTGCGATCCACTTAATTAACTTAAGCAAAATAGGTGGGTCATTCCAGTCCAACTGCATGGAGCAGGGGGGTCCCACTCCTGAATGCTCACAGGATCACCAAGTCCGTTCGTAAAGGCAGACACGCTGCACCAAAGGTAAAAGCCCACACCAAATTATCATCCCAGCACTCTGCTGCAGTGCTGGTCACTGCAAGATGCGGAAAATATTCCAGCGGCATGCCCTCACGGCAACACAGCGACGGAAGCATTACATTACATGTGGGCCTTCCTGCGCTCAAAAAAAATCTTCATCGCTGTCAGATCCGCCTGCTGTAGCCTGCTGATCGCCCCCCGCCCCCGTGCCGCCACCGCTGGCGCCGCTGTGCCCAGCATCCGCCGCCCCCCCCAAAAAAAGTGATGGGATTCACCCCATCACTTTTTTTCCCCCCCTACCTCGTTCCCCGGGGCACCGCTTGAGTACGCATCCAGCCAGTGCGCAGAGGCGCCTTCAGTGGACCCCGCCGCCCCTGCCTGCAGCTCGTACGGCTGCACGGCAGTTTGCCGCGGGGCATCACTGTCTGTGGGCGACAGCTGCACAGCTGCCGCAGCCACCACCGATCCGTTGCCGCGCGCTGCGCTGGCGAGGCCCCCAGCTGGCAACACCATGTCGGATGCTGCAGTGTCCCCTGCGCCCCAGGTGCTACCGAAGTCTTCAGCCAGCACGTCCGCCACAGGCCTGCCAGAAAAGGCACTGCCGGCTGAAGGCCCCTCAGGCTTGGAGACCCCCCCCCTCGGCTCGACCTCCATTTGCGAATCCTGCATGGCTGGGGTGTGATAGCCTGATTCAATGGGCACTTCAACAGGGACAGGCATGAAATCGTCTTCACTGAGGGGTGGCACCTCCTCAGCAGCCTCGGTGGACCCCCCCTCCAGAGCAACGGCACCCCCCCCTGCGTTGGGCATACACGCTGCAGGCGGCAGCGGGTGCAGGGTGTGCGGCACCCGCAGGCTCAGGGGCGCAGAGGTGGGCCCAGGGCCACACCTGTTGATAGCGCTCACCTGCACAGTGTACGCCCAGCCCACCCGGCAGCCGAGCAGTGCACAGAAGAAAAGCTCCCCATGAAGCCGCTGCTTGGCAACGAGCTGTCGCGCAGGCGCTACCCCTCCTCTTCCCTGCCCGTGCTTGGACACCGCCAGCCGTTTGTACACGGAAGTGGGTCGAGGGGGGTCAGGGGGGGTCCCCCACACCCCAATCTCCCAAGCCTGCACTTCGCTCCCCCCATCCAAGAAGCCGCCTGCTGCTGCATTAGCAGAAGGAGTGGATGCACCCTCCGAGATGGTGCTTTGCTGAGCTGCCTTGCACGCCCCCTGGTGGTACAGGGAGGGAGGGCACACCTGGGCTGCACCCATGCCCAGAGCCCCTAACCAATGCACCAGCACGCATGCCACAACGTCAGTGCATCCCCGAGTGACCGTGATGGGCCCATCATCCAGCTGCAGATCACTTGCCGGTGCAGCATTTCCACTGCTGTCAGCTGTGGCGTCCAGCGGGGGCTCACTGTCTCGGTGCTGCAGCTGCAGGCATGCCACCTCCCCTTGAAGGGGTGCAAGGGGGCCTTCAGCAGGCACCGGCACCACTGCGCCCACCTGCAAGTGGCTGTCTTGACTCCACGCTGCCGAAAGGCTTGCATTGGGGGTGAAGCATTCGTCCATTGCAGGGGTGGGTGGGGATCTTCCCAGCAGCAGTGCCTCGGGCGTGGGACACTGTGAGGGGGGCTTCGCCACCACCAGGGGGGGGGTCAGGGGGCTCCACTCGCCCACCCCCAGTGCGTTTGCAGCTGCAGCTCGCACGCGGTACACGCCCCCTAGCAGTAGCGTATCACTGAGAGTGAGCTTGCACTGCGCAGAAGCAGGGACGCTGCGTGTGGCAATCACGGAGCCCGTCACAGTGATGTGCCCCTCGTCCCCAGGCAGCATGGCAAGGGACGTAATGAGCGCGCCCTCAGCACCTGAAGATGCATCCATGTCTTGCTGCGTCTGCTGGGCAGCACGGCGCCCCGAAAGCTGCCTCAAGGCGCCTGCCCCTAAGCCGTGTGGGGCTGGGGTGGCAGCTTCCTTGGCCACCGTGGCGGCGTGCAGAGCCTGTTCCGGAAGAACACGGCCCCCATCATCTTCGCACATAACTACTTGAAGTGTGTAGGTGGTCACAGGCAGTGCAAGACCCTGCTGCACCTTCTTGAGCTGCTGGGCGTCTAGGAGGGGGGGGTGCCCACCCCCCACCCCCCGCAGCAGGGCAGCGTAGGTGATGGCGGGTGGATCCCAGCGGATGCCGACTGCGCCGCTGCGGAAAACAGACACAGATGGGCAGCTCATGGGGGGCGGGGGGCGAAACCTCCCCGCGGCCGCTGCACCCCCATCCCCTGGGTGAATGCCTGGGTGGCGCCCGCTGCCGGCGCCGCCTTGCGAGAAGGTAGCTGGCAGCCGGGCAGGAGACACGGCGGAGAACAACTGAAGGACCTGATGATCAGCTACGTCAACTGCCGTCATGCCGTGTGCTTGCTCTGGAATCTCAGGTTTGGCGCCAGCAGCAAGCAGCAAGCGCACAGCATGGACGTGGCCTTGCTGGGAAGCCAAAAATACTGGCGTGCACCCAGCTGAATTGGGGGCATTCACATCTGCAACATGCGACAGCAGTGCTTCAATGATCTGCTCGTGTCCATTATATGCAGCATAGTGAAGCGGTGTGTACTTTTCTGTGGATTTGGAAGCATATTGACGGTGCTGAGCTGCAGCTCCAACGGCTGTTGCTCACCGCCGTATAAAGTTTCATCCACAAGCCGCGCCATAGAGTGATCTGCCTGCAATATTTTACGAGCAGCTTGAATGTTCCCCTCCCAGGCAGCGATGTGGATATCAGTGCTATGCTCCATGGTGGGCTGCAAGGTGGATGCAAGAGCTTTGCAAAAGCAAAAAACTTTCCCAGCCTTGTGAGCAAATCACACAAGCTGGTGACTGCTCCAAATGAAATTTGAGACAGTTTTTAATCCGTGCAGATATAATGCGATGATCTCACCCCTGTGTGAGAAGTGTGCTCCATGAGCCACTTCAATCGGCCCTCTTCTTCCTGATGGCTGGGCAGGTCTGGCAAATGGGGACCCTCATCATTGGTCTCCCGAGAATGCTGCTGACGCCACTGCTGTGTCCAATGAGTCGATACCCTCGATTCTGCACAAGCCCTAGCTGGTGCCTCCCCTCTGCGCAGTGCCGTTCACACCTGCCGTCCAAGGAGCGACCCCTGCTGCGCCCGTGCATGTGCACGCTGTAGCACCACACCCCGCCGCCCCGCCAGTCCCGCCCCCCTCCGTCCCCGCCACTGCACCCGGCGGTACACAGCTGCCACCAGGGGCAACCGCTCTGGCAGGCCCTTTGCCAAGCACGCCTGCAGTATGGCAACCCCATGCCGCCGCCCAGCATCACACGCCATGAGGTCGGGCAGGATACTGCACCAGGACTGCTGGGGAAAGTGTCGATCCGTACACACTGCCTCTGGCAGCGACCACCCCTTGGGCTCCCCCCCTGCCGTCCACTGCAGGGCATACTCTGGGGGGGCATAGATGTACGCACGCAGCAGCCACATTGTGGGGTATCCGCAGTACGCC
>Ga0307982_1002581_pt1 | contig 14606 bp, 10 predicted proteins | sample OrgLakmetagen989_FD_201847 | JGI IMG/M metagenome (GOLD analysis project Ga0307982, IMG submission 201847) | Saline water microbial communities from Organic Lake, Antarctica - #989 | ecosystem: Environmental > Aquatic > Non-marine Saline and Alkaline > Saline | place: Antarctica: Organic Lake...
CAGGCGATCAACAAACTTCAATTGGCGACAAAACCTTGTACAAGTGGAATCTTGGTGCGTGCATTTTGCACTTCGTGCAGGGCACTCTTCTCTTTATTGCCTCATTTACAGCGCCGGGTGTGAAAGATTTCGATAAGGACATCACTACAAACTGGCTTGATTACGACGAAGAAACCAATAGCCTCGTCAATGAGACTGAAACTATAGGCACTATTAAGATTGGTACGGTGGTAAGTTTCTTTGCTATTATTCTGACACAATTTATCAGATTTTTGTCATCGTATGCATAACTGCAATATAGGCAGCCGTTTTTCTTCTTATGTCAGCGGTGGCACATCTATATGTCCTCGTATTTTTTGAAGCATACATCGCCGACATCAAGAACGAGTGCAACCGAGCACGCTGGTAATATTTTGTTAGTTTTCAAAGGTTTTGCGAGTCATTCTTGAAGTATGTTCAATTGTGGTACCTGCGTAAATTTCTTTCTCAGGTACGAATATGCAGTTTCTTCGAGCCTTATGATCGTGGCTATCGCTGTACTATTCGGGGTCTACGATGTTGCATCGCTTCTCCTCATTTCCATTTGCAACGCCTCGATGTGTCTCTTTGGACTCCTGTGAGTCGAGTGGAATATAGAGCTCGTAATTCTTAAGTAGTAAACGATTCGACATACTTAGACAAACTCATCCTTGCGCATTTCATGTGCGTGTACTTGTGATATCAATGACCATGCTAGGATGGAGCGCATGAATCCTCCAGGACGACATTCTGTTGACTGGTTGCCATTTTGGTTTGGATGCTTTGCGGGTGTTGGGCCCTGGATCGTTGTGTTCATGTACTTTCTGGGAGGAGGCAATTATGATGAAACCCCAGATTTTGTCTACGCCATCGTTGCAGCTTATTTTGTACTCTTCAATGTATTCCCCATCAACATGTACCTCCAGTAAGTACAATTTGCAGCAGCTGTGTAGATCGATTGTGCGGAGGCTACCCTCACAAGCAACGATATTGCCCGCAACAGACTCTCGGCACTTCTCAGTTCTCCTAACATTTCTCCGTTGTCTGGACCCCGCAGGTACGCCAAAATCGGCCGCTGGAAGGATTACCGCTTCGGAGAGCTGGGGTACATCACGCTCAGTCTTACTAGCAAAAGTGCTTTAGGCTGGCTTGTCTTTGGCGGCTCCCTTCAGCCTGACGGCGATGATTAATTGAGATTAAATGTAATAGTATTGTCGTTCATGCATCAAAATTATGTATCTTTCATCAAGGGCGCTACGAAATTCTTTTTGTTTTCGCTTTCCTCCGGCATTTCATATCTTTCACAGAAGACCAGGCGACATGCGCTCGGATGTACTACTATATGGGGCCAAGTTCCTGATACATCTAACTCAAGACGTTAGGATTGCTTTTGATGCCCACGTATACATATTTTGTGTTAGGTATTCAGATTTTATGTTAGAGTTAGAGACGTGCTCTGAAATTATACACTTCGGCTTATAGCCTTTGAATCTTTGAATTCTATATGCTAGTAGGTCTTTAGGCCGCCTTTGCCATTTACCGGTTTTCTTCAAGCCAATGTCGTAATCTTGCGGATATACGGAGATCGGCGATAGGTATTTTGAACTCAGAGAATCAAAACCACAGGGAATTATAGAAGCACTTCTGAACCCCATCGGACTTCGGACTTGCCTTGATGTCGAATAATCAAATGTTGAAAAATTTCTACGGTGCTACTGCGCTCAGCCCTCCATCCAAGTAAATGGTCTGACCTGTGATTGACAGTGCACTATCACTGGCCAAGAACGCTGCAACATCACCAACTTCACCTGCAGTGGCAGTGCGTTCCAAAGGCGCCTTCGCCAGAGCAGCATTCTTCATCTCTACAAACCCTCGAACGCCACGGCTAGCTAGGGTGCTCACTGGCCCGGGGCTTAATATGTTTACCCGCACGCTACCCATCGAGGGAGGCCCTAACTCCGTAGCGAGACCACGTGCTGCTGCTTCAAGTGAAGCCTTCGCGCAGCCCATCACGTTATAGCCAGGAACGGCTTTAGTGGCCCCCATGAAGCTCAACGCTGTGATGCTACCGCCTTCACCTCCAATGCTATACCCAACCTCAGATCCTTCGACCGACGAGCTGAAAGTGGATGACCCAGTCGACAATGAAGTCATTCTTGGACGCACTAGTAGTGGATGCGCACTCCGAGCGATTGCGAGCAAAGAATAGGCGCTAACGTCATGAGCGGCGGCAAAATCGGCCCGGGTGGTGTTTAATAGGGAACCGTGCATCGCCGGGGTCGGTGCGTGCGCTATTGCATGCAGGACTGAATCCAATGGTAAGCCTGCGCTCAAACCGGGGTCCATTGAGACCACAGAATCAAAAACTTCTTGGATGGCGTCATCAGACGTGACATCGCATACGTGAACACCTGCAATGCCGCCAGACGAATCGTCTCGCAGGTCTAAAACTAGCTTTTCAAGCCCACTAACGAAGCGATCACTCTGGCAAACTACATGTACTCGCGCGCCCTGTCGCACCCAAGCCTCAGCGACACCCCAGGCTAGGCTCCGCTTGTTAGCTGCACCAAATACGATGCCAATTTTTCCCGCTAGCATACTTTACTCGACTTGAAATGGTCAACTCGTTCGTTCGCGTGCCGAGTTCGATCGTCACCTGAATGAATAGAAGGCTGCTCCGTATCCTAGCTGGTAGCTTGCCACTTCAGAAAGGACTAAGCAGCAGAACAGGATTAGCTGGTTACCTCGTTGTCTCTTCCGTAGCTTTAACTTTCTTCTTAGAGATATTTAGTCGCTACTCAGTAGCTTCGAAGTTCGAAGCACCGGGGTTTGCGGGTTTGGGTGAGTTTCGGGTTTCAGGTTAGAATCAAGGGTACCCTTGTTAGGATTGGGATAATATCACCACCATGTACAAAAAGCTAAAATAAGCAAGCTCGAACTCCAAAATGTTCAAGGAAGCTCTCTTGGTGGTGTTCATATCATGGCCGAGCGATGCCTTACTCTTGCCGGTAATACTGCCATGCTATTAGAAAGTTTTGGCATTCTCGACTCTTCTAGCTAGCTACTGTAGTATATCTGACGTCTACTTTTCAAATTATCCGAATAATAGTCCCCAATGGCGATGCCGCTGCGGAGCTCTCCTAGCAAACGAAGTTCCCACGCTTCTCTTGGAATTGGCCACGATCGCTTTCAGACACAGCTCTTCGTATCAAAATACGACGCGAACGAGGCAGACGTTAATTCGCAGGTGCTCAATCTGAAACGATGTCTCGTGACTGCCTATGCCTCTGTCTCTTTGTAGCTCTCTATTCACGGCCAATACTGCAACTGTACATGTACTCCATAGGACAAAACACCGCAGCCTGGCGAGAATTTAGTTTTACCTGCTGGAATAGCTATGGTTATAGGCTCAGTATTAATACACGCACCAGCGTGGGGCGCTTTGTTCTCGGAGCTAGCTGACATGAAGGCCGCTATGCTACTGCCTGGAGGCCAGGGGCTTGAAGAATACAACGCAGCCGTTAACTTTTTCACCCTTTTCGCCGTTGCTCACCCAGTCTTAACGCCAGTCTTATGGATCGCAGAAGTGATGCACGGGAGCCCCGGCCCTCGGCTAGGGGGCTTAGTGCCCTTTACGTTTGTGGGCCTAAACGCAGCCGCCATTTGGGTCTTCAACAAGGCAAAGCCGCTGGGTCCTTTGACGGCTGCTGCAGCGCTAGCGCTGTTTTTGAACACTGTGGGGCAAGGCCTCGCGTCAGAAGGCAACATGGCAGGCTACAACCTTGCTCTTAATGGAGAAAACCCGAATGTGGTACGGAATTGTCGTCTCGCAGATGATATAGCGCCTCTTGTCGCTTTTTACTTCTATTCGTTTCGTTTCGTTTTTTTGCTGACAACCCTCGTCATTTAGTGATACATCCGAATTAGGCATTCGTAACGTTAACTTTCATATTTTTTTCAAGTGGCGTGTTTTGCGCAGCTCATGCTCTCGTTGACTGCCTTGGCAGGTGCGTGGGTGCCCGGCTTACGCTGAGGTACGGCAGCCGTCGATGGCAGGCTTCGAGGTGGCCAAATACCAGGGCCGGTGGTACGAGAACGCTTTCCACGACTGGACGCAATTTACCGAGGTGCAAGAAACATGAACATGCATGGAATATTATACCAGCTAGGAGACTTTAGTCGAGCGCTAGCTAGTTCAATAGCACGCTTTCGTGCTCGCTGACGGACACCAGTTGGTCATGACGACGACGACGACTCTTATGGGTGTATCTCTCCCACGACCCACTTTGCTTGTTGCCTATGACCCGCAGGTGTACGACACGACCTTAGACATTTCTCTGGCGGAAGACCAAACCAAATGGCTGGACGACTTTGGGCTGAAAGGGCCTTCGCCTGACGGCAACCGTTTGAGTTGGGACAAATCGCCGGTGGCCAACGGCGCACATTACTTCTTGTAAGACGACTCATGGCTATAAAAGCGTGCTAACGGTCTCGCTCATTTACCTAAAAGTAGCCACGATCTGAATCGTTTTTCTGTTTATCATCTTACATGCGGCTCATCCACTTGAATTTGTTTGCGTGCTCTCTTCGATGGTATTCAGGTACGGAAAGCTAGAGCCTGGAGCTCCGAATAGCGGCGTCTTACAAGAGACGGGCTTTGGAGTGAGCTTCCCCAACTACATCGTTGACGTGCAAAAGAACAAAGACGGCGGGTGCGTTCTCACTTGACCTAATTATCTCCAGATCACATATCTATATTTTTTGATTCGTTTCTTATTATTGTGCGGTGTACAAATCGTTCAATACATGAGTAAGACTGGATTATGTAATAGATTTGAACGACGAATAACGCTCCTCTATTCTTTTCAAAATCAGGTACGAGGAAGCCATACAGTTTCAGTGCCTAGAGCGCGGCGGCGTGCGAGTCTTTGAAGGCATCAATTTCTTGAGCCGCAGCCCCACTTTGAGCTCGGAGCGCTTAGAGGCCATGCACGCTCGTGCTAGCGCTGCCGGATTAGACCCATTTGGGAGCGCGCCTGAACAGGTGCGTTGCTAGTATGAGTATTGGCGCTGATGTGTAGAATAATCTTCATACATATTTTTATTTTTTTTCGATATCTGTGGAATCAATTATTTTTCTCGTTTGGTAACAGAGCAAGTCAATGTCTATTTCTTGCGCATTTCCTGGCTTCTCCTTCAACCTTTCTTATTTGCCCGTGTACCCGTGCCTTGACCATTTCGTCAGATGCATGTCGTCAAGCACACAGACCCAGCCACCTGGAAGCCGATCGAGAATGAGTGGCAAACGTTTTGGGACGCGTTAGGCTTACCGAAGCTGCTGGCGCTGGTGGAGTCAAGCACGCATTCAGCATTCGAGGACATCGAAAGCGACCGAGTACAGTGATAGGAAATTTAACCATTTTTTTTTTATTCCGCTACCTCCTGGGCTACTTTCCGTTTGCCACTCTACCACATCCAAGGCGGTTAGCGCTTGAATTGAAAGATTGGCTCGTCACAAAACGTGCGCGCTGAAATGCCGCGCGGAGTGATTTTCTAGCACTCGCGCGGGATTTCTGCGGGCACGTAAATCGAAACCATTTCCAAATGCTATCGCCAGTGCAGATCCAAGCGCTTGTGTTACGAAGGGTATATAACAGAACGAAGAAGTTGAGTAGGCCCTTACAGTAGACGGCCATGCAGTATACAGTACACAGTACTCCATACTCCATACACGATCTTGATTTCGAACCCAACCCTTCACCCGATTCCCCCTTTGTGGGGATGGAAGAGTCAAACCTTCGAAGTGCTCAAAATGGGAGATTGCTTTTTGAAAAAATGATCTCCTTCGTAGCGCTCGGAGATACCTCCGATGCGTCCAATGGCCCGAGCAACGAGGCTATTGATGCCATTGAAACTGCAGAGGTAAATAGACTTCACCATGATCTCTTTAGAATTGCACGTCTTGAATGAGCCTACATTCATATTGAGGCCCGTCGCAAATCATGCGGTCGCAGCTCGTCTCAACCACCACCTTCCTTCCCGTTATTCTATCTTTCTAGGCTCGGGCGAATCGGCGCTTCGATTGCTACGATGAAGCTTTAAAACAACTGCGGGCCGCAAAGTCTACTGGTGACTTGTCGGCAGCAGCAGCTGCGTTCCGTGCACTCGCCGAGGATACAGTAGGCCTATCGGGGCCAGAAGTATTGCAGGTTTGACCTCGGAGCAGCACCCCTTCGACAAATTCAGAGCTATCCGCATTATCAACAACGCTAATTCGTTTTTAGACCCTCAGATTGCGTTTGACTGCCTTCGCTTCTTCGTGCGCCTTATTACCTACCTCCCACATGAAATGCTTCGCGGGGCGTCCTCAGGTGGCGCCATTACGGTTCGCAGCCCTCAAGAACTGGGGCCTGCTTGAAGAACGCTTGGGGCAATCCCACAATGCGCTGAACGCTTTCACGCAAGCTTGCGACTTAGACGGCAGCGATCCTGGCCTCTGGTACCGCCTAGCCGCTTGTGCTGCTGCGCCTACCCGTGGCGAGGCCTTCGGAGCACCCGAGGGCGGCACGCTGCCCGCGACAGCCGAGGCAGGTGCGACTACCAATAGTCAACGTCGCCGAGACGTAGGTGGTCCTGGGTCTAGGTTGCGGCTTGCACGCTTTGCGCTAGAGCGCGCTCTTCTCGTGCAGCCGCAGCACTTGCCGTCGCTCATTTTATGCCCTCAAGTCCTCGAAGCTCTAGGTGACCATGGGCTGTCACTTTGGGAAGCCAAGCAACGCCTCGCTGCCCGCGACCCTTGTGGGACCTTAACCAATGCGAGGCCTGCAGATCGTGATGCATTAAACTCACTAGGTGTCAGTGGTGATATGCCTGCAGCGGCTGTAGATTTAAGCTCAACGTTCTCTCCTAGCAATCGCGGCGATGGAGGCGATGATGGCCATGTGATTAAGCTGCGCTTGCGAGACGCAACTTGGGCAGGCCTCGGGGACCTCCTCCTTCGAGCGGTGAATTCGAGAGGCTCAATGGATGACCGTAGCGTCAGTGGCGACAGTGGCCAACGCGATGACGCTTTACCTGCGGGCCTGCTCCTAGGATGGCCATGCGTGGTGGTGGAATTGGCAGAGGCACCGGTCTCCGACCCTTTGGAGGAATTGTGCCGAATTATCACTCAACCCATTGAGGAAAAAGACGTGAGCGTCGCTGTGTGCGCAAATTTGACACGAGAAGATGGTAGCTGCAACGCTGGTGAGCTTAGTAGAAGCAACAGCAGCAACAGCAGTAATGGTGGTGGCGAGTTCGGCGCAACGTTTACCGATGCAACTCAGATGGAATCAACCAATAGTGAAGCTCAAGGAGCTGAACTAGTTTTAAAGGACGCAAGCGGAGCTTTGATATCTCAAGGTGATGCTGCCCTGGACGTGGACAAGCAAAAAGACGAGGGCCCTTCGAGTGCACGGCGGTCGAGGCGGCAGGTGGAGCGAAAAGCTGACGAATTGAAGCGAGTTGAAGAGGACACAAAACGGCGGCACGACACTTTGAAAGACGACGTGTTGGCGCCTATTTTAGCAAGTCTCGGGGCGGATGGCGCTCTTTCAGGACAGACAATCAACGTTGCTTCCTTGGCAGGCAAACAAGCAGGGGACGCATTCAGCAGTCAAGTCAGCGCTGAAGACTCACGATGGTGGCAATGGCCAGAGCAAAAGGTTGCATCGTCAATGAAAGAACTCGAAATTGATGGTACGTCACCACTCGATGCCGTGAAGGATGATGCAGAAATGAGGGCGACAGCATCCTCGCGAGGCAGGAGTGGCTTAAATCCAAAGAAAGGAGCCGTCCCTACAAAAGAAAGCGGCAGTAAAAGCGAGTTCACAGAAGCCATTCTTAGTGCGATCTCCGCCTGGCATACCATCAGAAAAGTCGGTGCTGCAGCAGTGGCGTTGCAGGAGCAAAGAACTGTGCATGCATTTCTCAACCGACAGCCGCCGCAACCGCTCGCGCAATGGCTGCAGGTCTTCGTGAGCCATGTTGGTCACGAGACTGCACATTTAAGCAATAAACTTGAGATGGACATAGCATTAGCATTATCAGAGCGGCAGCACCTCTCCAATGTCAATGACATTTCAGGAGCCGCTGGTAGCGCGCTGTCGAAGGATATTGTTGAAATGTCCACCATTGCATGCGCCGTGGCAGGCTGGAGTGGTGTTGGGATAGCTGAGACATCAACATCAGAGAAAGAAGCAACGCCAGCACCACTGCGGCTTTCCTCAACCTTTCTTCGTTGCGTAGACGTCGTGCGTGCATTGGCACCAACTCCCGTTGCTTCTGACACTAATGGCTTAAGCGGTGGGCTAGGCAGTGTACAAGCTGAGTTGCTAGCAGCAGAGCTTACTCTGCAACGACTCGCGTATGATCTCAGCGTTGCAGGCAGTGACGACAAGAAACATAAGCACCGCGATAACAGGAATATCTCCCGCCTTTCCAATGAAAGCCACGGCGGAATTGACAGTGAGAGCTTGACCTCGGCAGAATTGTGGGCTCGTGTGCATGGCCAACGTCGGCCGCCGCAGCTTAGCCACGACGACGACGAGAACAATCCAATCAGTTTAAATTCAGTTCAACTTGCTGCTGAGAATGCTTTTTGGGAAACCGACGCATGCATAGCGCGATTAAAACTGCAATTTGAAGGGCACACTTCGTCCTTGGAAACTCATAAACGCTATGCTAGCGGTAATGCAGCCCTGAAAACGAGACTTGCCCTTGTAAAAGCATCACGCGCATTCCTTGGACATGCCGCCACTCTAACTACCCCAAAAAGCACTGGAAAGACTACTGCTGCCAGTATGGGTGGCCGCCATAATAATCACAATGGTGGCCTAACTGCTACTGTGGAAGAGTCGCAGTACTTAGCAGAAGCGTCGGCTGCACTGGGACCGATAACTTGCTTATGGCGACCTCATCTGCTGACTTCGGCCGATGGCGTCACAGCTTTCACCGTTGGCGGCAGCGCCTCGAAGCAGGATTCTGTACGCGATGAGGCGCCAAACTCGACGAGCAGCCGTTGGATCAATGGAAAGGAAACGATTGGAGGCGTGATTACCACCCTACAGTCGTTGGAATTGCGCCGAAAGGAGCTCGAAGAAGTTGACCGTTTGCCTTCGCTGAGAGCAGCCCTCACAAACGCACTGTTCGAAGCATCACCGTCGCCAATGCTAGGAAACATCGATGATAACGATGAAGGTAGCAGAGTTGGGAACAGCCGTGGCGAATACAGCGACGACGATGAGGATCGCGTTGACTTTGACAGCATCGACGAGTTCAGCGAAGAAGAGAGTAGTTTTGGCAGTGAAGCAAGCAGCAGCCGGCTCAGTAGCCTCGGTAGCCATAGTCGGTTCAGCAACTTGCACGCACTCTCAGCAGGCATGGATTCTTCCCACGCGCGATTGCAGCAATTGGAAAATAGCTCTGCAGTGCGGCGCCGCTGCGCTGAAGCTTTAGAAGCGACTCTTCTTTTGACTGTGGCTGAACCTTTTACCGATTGGGTGACTCAATCTCAGAGCCAAAAGAACGCCACCAGTGAAACGAATCCGTCGTTCCAGCAGCAACAGCAGGAACCCGTGCTTGTAGCAGATGCGCTCGAAGACCTCATGCAGCACTGCCCCCAACTCTTTCCTGCCCTTCCTCAAGGACCTGCAGGCGGTTTGGACACTGCTGCCACCACCGGTGTTTCTGGTAATGGCAGTGCTACGAAGCCGCGTCCTGGTCGCCCACCTGCTTCTTCCAATCGCCAAGGGCACGGCATGTCGAGCCACTTGACTCCACCTGCACTGGGCCCACCTCCTCTAGCAGCGCTTGCGGCCCTATCAGCGGAACGCACACGCCGTAGTGCGCTAGGCTTACCTCTTGCGCCTCCTCCTACCTATTCTCCATCTTCTTCCTCGCTGCGTACACCTGATGGAGGAAGGGCAGCGCCACCAATCAATAACCTGTTGAGCGCTCATCGCGCCTCCCTCCTGGGGGTATCATCCTCATCGAGTGGGCGCTCCGCTGTCGACGGGCGTTGCTTAGACGAAGACGATGAGGGGCGGCGGCTCCTCCGCTTAGCAGGGGCACGGAAAGCAACTGAGAAATGGTGCGAAGCGCAGGCCAATGCAGCCGATCCCACGAGCGTGATTGGTTGCTGGCTACATGCAGTCACAGGTCACGATCCTAATCTACGCCATCCCATAACCATTGAAAGCAGCAGTACCGAAAGCAGTTGCAATCTCTCTTCAAGTGATAGCAAGGCTCCCATTGCAGCTGGGCTGTTGACGTTTCTGGCTGCAGCGCTCGAGCACGCCGTCTCCTGCGCTTCCAACAGCAGCACCAGCAGCTCTAGTAGCACTTCAGCCTCGCGCCAAGCACACGAACATTTGGCGATCATTGAAGGTTTGCTGCGCGCCTTGGCCGCGGCGCTTTGGCGGTGCAGCCACGCTCACGAGGTCCCACCAAGAGCTTCAAGCAACCCACAAGCGCCTGCCATGGGTCATGCACCCGCTGCCACCCTTAGGGCAGAAGACGACGGAGATGACGCGCAATTGCACCCCGCGTGCGCCTCATGGGCTGGTGGTGGTGCTGCTGGAACACTTGAGTGGCCTCAGGCAACTATCCACGCGCTTGCCGCAGCGCTGCTGGCCTGCATGAAGCTTGCTGCTGCCACGGCCACCCAGGACGCTCGGGATGCAGTAACTAGCAGCAGTAGTGGTGGGAGTAGTAGCAGTGGGAGCGGCAGTAGCAGCAGTGGTGGTAGCGCATTTGGAGTAGGCGGCGCGCGTCGCACAGTGGCAGGAGCAGTGCTTGAGGCCTGCCTCGCAGTAGCGTACGCTGCTCCTGTGGCCAACAACTTCGAGCCTCCTAGAGATCTTTTAAGCAGCACCTACAGCAGCAGCAGCAGCATCAACAGCAACAGCAGTAACAGCAACGACAACGAACGAACCGCCAGTGCACGACCTATGGGCTGGTATTTTCATCGTGCCGTTGGCCGCGGGTGCCTCGCCTTTGCGTCTGCTTGCCTCCAACAGTCGGACCTCCTCTCGAGCCGGCATTCAGGCGTGCTCCTGCTGGCGGGGCCTGCTGCCACTGCCCTCAAGCATGCACCAGCTCTCACGAACCCTACTACCTGCTGTGAGGAGGTCATCGTCTCAAACACTGGTAATGCAGCTGTTGGCGATGACAGCAGTAACGATCCTGAAACGAGCCAGAGACCGACCCCACTGTTGGCTCAGTTAGCAGACGGCCTTTCCCGAGTGCTCGCTTTAGCAGCTCATCACGATGACTCCAATGCACCGCGGCCCGCTCTACCTGCGGTCCTTGCGCTGCGTGTTCCGGCAGCGACAGCGCTCGTGTGGCTCCTGACCCCAAGGCCGCCACCGCCGCTACCTCTACAGCCATCTCAGCCGGCGTCGCCTGCGAACATTCGGAGCCTTAAGAACGCTGCAGTGTCGCCGCTTTACGCGCTCTTTCCTGGCTTCCTCGCCCCGCACCCAACGACCGCTTCGCGCATGCCGCTAGCGCAGCTTTCGTCGACGTCTTCTTCTACTAGTAGTAGCTTAACACCAGCAGCCCGGCTGGCAGTCTGTGAGTCGCTGCACGAATTCTTAGTCGCTGACGTGGGTCTCGGCGATCCAGATTTATCGCCACCGCTGAAGGCAGGTGGGTTCGGAGGAAGTGGGAGCAGCAGCGCAGCATCGTCAACTGCAGGAGGTAGTAGCTCGGCTGCTGCATCAGGAGCAGGAGGAAGCGATGCTGATGGCAACTGTTGCCCCGAGTCTGATGCTGAACCTCTGTAAGTGTTGCTGCTTCTTTAAATAGACATTTTCAAATGAGTATACTGGCATTTGATATTTCTACAATGTATTCTTGAACTCCTTTCCTTGTCATCTTTCAACATTCACTTGCAACTAAATCATTTTTTTCACTCTTATCTGTTTTCCTTCGTTCTACAGCGTGGCGCTCTTCGAAGTGGTGTCGCACGACCTCTTTTCAGCCCTTCCCGCTGCATTTCCAGGTGATTACGTCTACTCAGACTCTGGGGGTGTGCATTCAACAGAAGGTGCCAGCGGTGAAGGCCAAGGCAAAGACGACAGCAATCACACCCGAGATGCACAACTCCATGCCAACAACAGTGGCAGTCGCTTGCTGGCAGCTCAATTGCTGCTTGCGTGCAGTTTAGCAAGGGACTTGTTCCACTTGCAACTGCTGCCCAAGCTGGAGGACAATCGCCTCCGATGGGCTGCGGAAACCACCTCACCGCCCACTGCTGCTGCCTCTGCTGCCTCTGCTGCTTATGGCGGTGCTTCAGCAGCAGCCAGTGCTGGAAGCGGCCTCGTAGCCTCGGCGCTGCTTTTGCCCTCGTTCGTGAAGACTGCAACCTCTTCTTCTGCGCTTGGGCTGCTGCCTACTAGTAAAGCTTCAACTATCAATAGCAGCAGTCATGCATCTTCCATGGTGCACTTGTGCGCACCTTTAGCTTCCGCGCCTGCAGCTGGCAGTGGGGCCTTGCCTCTGCCGGTAAGCCTCGCCAGCCGCCTGTGTCGCTTGCTAGCGCCGCTGCTGGCGGCCCACGACGACGACTGCTTGAACGTGGCCGCGGCCAAGGCTTCCAAGGGGGGGTTCCCTCCGGATTGGCTGGAGCTGGTGCCCAAAGCTGGCGGCTTCTCCAAGGTTCGTAAGAGGAAGTTGAGAGGAAAGGGAGAAAGAATAAGAGAGTAGAAATTAGATGATAGCTTGTGACCTTTTGCTACGATAGTCTCTTTCGTGATGTGCCCACATCGCCTCACTAGCGCGCTCATTCATTTCCCTCTTTTGTTCATGCATAGGTGCAAATGGACGACCAGCTCCGCCTTTTGGACACTGTCTTTCGAACTGACGCTTTCTGGTGGCTGCCACCGCAACCACCACCTCAGCAAACGACGACGACGAGGCATGCTGCTCCTCGTGCAAGCAGCAGCGCTTCTCTGTCTTATCTCTTCGACGACTTGACGCTCTCTCGAGCTGAACGCGCCGCGCGAGAACTCTCCCAAGCTGGCACGCCAACTACAATCAATGGAGATGAGGCTTCTGTACCTGGCAGTTCTACAAGGAATGCTACTGATGCTAGCATAACAGATGAAAGCTCTGACATTGCCTTCATTGATGACAACATCGAAGGTAGCCATGCAGCGTGGATGCATGCGCTGCGGCCCGAGCTGTACCGTTTGTTCGTCGAGCGCAAAAGCTTATCGGTGTTCAGTTCGGGTAAAAGGCCCGACTCGTCCTCGGAACATGCGAGGGCTGAGCACGAAGCTATCATCGTGTGCCGAGCCGGCTTGCACGCGCTTGTGCTCAGCCCATTGTCGCACGAGTCGTGGTGGGCCCTCGGCAACGCCTATGAGCACTTGTTGAGGCTGGTCTCCGATGCGTTCGATGCGTCAATTGACCAAGCACTAGGGCTCAGCCCGCCTGCCACTCATGTGGCTACTAGCGCCCTTTTACAGCTCATGGCGCAGAAGCATTGTGCTGCAACCCCTTTTTCATCATCGCCACCATGTTACAGTAGCCCTGCCTTTTCAGGTGAATCTAGCTCTCGAGTGGGTGGCAGCGGCGACAGATACCACCAGCGTATGGGGCGTGGCGCGTCAGCGGCGGCTGCTGTGGGGGCCAGTGCTGTGCTGCTGTATGGCGATCGGATGCACGTTGATCCAGCACCTGCTTTAGGCGTCTGGCGGGACCTTCTTGAACCGTTCCTGAATGTTGGCGACGGGAGTACCAGTGGCGACACTGGCAGTGGGTTGGATTATGCTTGGACTCCAGGAGGAGCGTGGGCAAATGAAGAGATTGATCGCGCAACAATGACCGAAATACAAGGCCTAGCTGCTCGATTGGGTCTCCAGAAGCAACAATCACAGCAACGAACGGCGGCTAGTTCCACGACTACTGCCGCTGCTGCTGCTGCTGCTGCTGTCAATCCAACAATGCCAGATGCTTTGAGGAATGCCATGGACGAATGTGACCCTGCCGGTGACTCGAATGTGATTTTTGAATCATCCACCACAACTGCTGCGGCTAATACTGCGCCTGTGACGACTGTAGCAGCAGCAGAAGAAGCAGCACCAACTCCATCACCCGACGCCTCGTTGATTCGACCTCAGGACGCTCTAGGGGCCCTCTTCGCCCACGCTTACCGCGCCTTGTGTGGGCGGTGCTACGCAGCAGCAGCGGCAGCCTATGCCCGAGGCGCTCGCCTAAGCTGGCAGCCGCCCCCTGTAATGCCTCTGTTGCCTACCCCCAATATTTGGTTTACACCTGCCACTGAAATCTCAGAATGGGCCCACCTCGAAAACAGCCACACTACTACCAATCAGCCGTTTGGATGGTTGGTGCCTTCTGAGAGTTCCACACTGCAATTGAACCAACCGGCTGCCACTGCTATTCGCCCCTGGTGTTGTCCACCCTCTGACGGCGTTGGCGGGCCTCAGTTATTGCATCTGGTGCGGGCCCTCGAGGCGCTCTGCTTCCACATGTACGGAGCCCGGCAAGCCCTGCCCAAGCCCCCTGCACGAACGCCTGACGCA
>Ga0307982_1002583_pt1 | contig 14601 bp, 4 predicted proteins | sample OrgLakmetagen989_FD_201847 | JGI IMG/M metagenome (GOLD analysis project Ga0307982, IMG submission 201847) | Saline water microbial communities from Organic Lake, Antarctica - #989 | ecosystem: Environmental > Aquatic > Non-marine Saline and Alkaline > Saline | place: Antarctica: Organic Lake...
GCAATTTTGTGCCTTGAGTGCGATTTGCTGCAGATTTCAGAGGCATATTTTTTCCAGAATTCGGCTACTGACTTAGGTGCAGAACTGGCACTCATCGATTCTTCTGGCCTCATTGACATCAGCAACTTCCACATGGTTGGAAAGGCTAGGGCATGGCACCAACATGTATCAGGCCCTAGTGGAAGCTATATTTCCCAAGATCCTCCTGCTTTTATTCAAGGTGGTCCTTCAAATGCACCAGACGCCGCTGATCAGATTTCTAACAGTGAAAAGCTTTGGCGCAGCGATGTGTTTCCCCACTCCAGCGACGACTGGAAGAACTCCCCAGTAGATCTGGATGCCGGTGTGAATCAGTTCGGCGGGGCAATTGCAATTGTTGGTGGATCTCTACAATCCAAAATTGTATTTAGGGGTCAACCGGCCGAAGATTTCGTATTTACGCGCAAACATCCTGGGCAGCCGAAAGCTGCCGGCCGCTCAGGATCGATCACTACCAGCAGTATCAGCAGCTACCGTGTCATTGGAGGGGCATCTTTAGAGTCTGGCTTTGGCGGCTGCGTTGCTGTCCTTGGCGCACCGCTTGTCATTTTTGACCACGTCATGATCAACGGCTGCCAGGCCAATTCAGGCGCGGTGATTGCAGTGCTTGAATCCCAGGTCGCCGTCGTTGGAGGAATGATGACACGGGGAATAACTTCAGAAGCTCTTCCCTCAAGAGCTTCAATTTTTGGCGGAGGAATCGCTGTGGTAGTTGGAGCATCGAGTGTATTCAATGTCACAGGCTCGTCCATGTACGCGGGAAGGGCAGCGCTGGGCGCAGGGTTGGCATGCTATGGAGGTGCATCTGTCAACATAGCCCAAACGTCCATAAGCATGCATTTTTGGGAAAGGTACCGCAGCCGCGTGTGTAGGCACCAGAGGTACCCTAGCCGGATGCTGCCCTGCAGTGGAGACTATGTTTCACAGCACACATTTCCAGCAGCGGCTGGCTTTACTACCAATACTGGCAATGATGACGAGTTGTTTCGAGGGGCCATTGCAGGTGGGTTTCTCCTCGTTGGCTTGCCGTGGAGTCCTGGTCTTTCAGCTCTGGCAAATGAGCTGCCCTCATCCAGCTGCTCAATGACGTTGGAGAGATCTGACATGCACAACCGCTTCATGGACAACGGAGTTGGCCTTGTCATGGTTGGAAATCAATCAGTGCTGACCCTCAAGTCCGTGCAGTACTACGGTGCTAGTACTAGTGTGGGCAGTCTTGCCCTTGTTCGTGGAGGAACACTGCATGCAGATGACGTATTCGCTTGTGACGTGCATGCATATGATCGACAGCTGTACACGGGGGGATTTCATGCAGAGATGGGCGCAACCATGCATCTGAATAACATTCTTTGGACGCCATTCCCGTTGGGTTTGCGTACAAGTGAGTATTCACAGCAGGAGCGCCACGCTGGTCTGCATGACACCACATTTGGGGGTGGAGGCGCACTTTTTACTGTCAGTCCACGTGTATTCGATCTGCCTGGGCAGTACTTCTTTGACGAATATCCAGAAGTGGTGAATGCACCGGTGAACCGGGTGGAAGCTTCAAACTTGTTTATTGAGGGTGTATCGACATACTACGCAGGCGCGGCTATATATATCGAGGGCAGGGCGCTTGTCAGCATCGTAAATCTGACAGTGCATACTGCAGTTTCTCAAGGTGCAGCAGCAGCTGTAATGATTGGAGGCGACCCTGTTGACTTCAGTGGCAAAAGCAACTTCCCCCCACTAGAGGTGCACATGGAAAACATCGACATTGTGAATACAACTGCTGAAGCAAACTCCGGAGGAGCCATTGCAATATATCACCCAGCTGCAAATGTGACCATTTTGAACATACATATGAGCGGGTGCACCCTCGTCGGCTCTGGTGGTGGAGGCTGCATTGCCGTAGCAGACAGAGCGACCCTTGTCATGAGGAATGTTATGATGGTTGATCCGTGGGTGTACGGGTTTGGGGGCGCAGCTCTGCTGGTTGAATCTGGTGCGACTGTGGCGGGTCACAACTTCAAGGTCACCGGCGCAATTGCGTGGAATGCGGGCGTCGGTGGTGCTGTTATTGTCACTGAGCCGCAGACTACATTCGTCTGTGATGGTTGTTCTTTTTCTCGCTCAAGCTCGCTGGGCTCGCACGGGGGTGCAATGCTGGTGAATAGCGGAGCATTCAGCACGCTGACAGCCTCTGACTTCCGTTCGTCGGCAGCAGGGCAAAATGGCGGTGCAATCATGCTGACAGATGCACGCAGCGTCATGGAATTGAATAATGTCAGCTTTCACACTACCCATGCTAGTGGTGTCGGCGGGGCGATTGCCGTGGCAGGCGGCGCACTTTTGGTCGCACGTGGTATTTCCCTGCGTAGTACATCTGCTGCAAATGCTGGCGGTGGACTCAACCTGCAAAACTCGCGCACTGTTCTAGCAGATTCGAGCTTTTTCGAAACATTCACCACATCTGCAACGGGAGGTGGTGGAGGCTTGGCTTGCTCAAACTGCCAACTGCAGCTAAACTCCATCGCCTTCACATCGAGTCAGTCAGCATCTGGTGGAGACATGCTTGTATCAGGTTTGAACGCACTGGTTCAAGGGACTGCGGTGACATCAACTTCGTCCACTTCAGCAGGGGGTGGTGGCTCAATGGCTACCCGCAGTGGAGCGCAAGTGCAACTGAACCACAGTTCCATTAGCAGTGCCAGCAGCAGAAGTGGTGGAGCATTCAGCATTCTACAGGCTTCAAGGGTTCAGTTGGGTGGCCACAGTATTTTCACTGGATGTCGTGCTACAGCCGATGGAGGCTCCATCTCGCTCTCAGGCGCCGGATCTCAACTCAGCTTGACAGGGACAACTGAAATAACTCACTCGCAGGCTACCACTGGAGGTGCAGTATCGGTTTCATCAAGAGGCACCACACACTTGGTCGATGCTGCTCTGATAATTGTTGAGACAAGCTCAGTCGAGAGTGCAGGTGGAATTGACTTGGCACAGTCAATCTTCACTTTGACCAATAGCTCAATCATCATCAAGCAGGCATCAGCAAGTGGAAGTGGTGGTGCAATACGCTGCTTGGGTGGATCAACACTCTCCATTGACCATAAATCGAGTCTGGACATCCACAGTTGCTCTGCAGAAACTGGAGGCGGCATTCAAGCTACTGGTTCCGGCACCACGATATCAGCACAGATTTCAGACCAGTCCAAGTCAAGCATTACGTTCACAAATTGTTCTGCAAGTCATTCTGGCGCAGGCTTGGTTGTATCTGAGGCTGCCTTGGTTGACCTTCGGGGCAGCCGAGTCGCGTTCCTGCTGGGCAGCATCTTGCAGACCGCCGGCCAAGGAGCTGGGATGCACCTCACAAGCGCTGCAGTTGTGAAAATGTCAGATGTTGAGGGCATCAGTAATCAACTCAGTGGTGGGAGTGGGTCTGGGGCGGCCATTTATGTATTAGACTCAAAGCTGACCATCACCGGCGTGCTTACGCTGGCCAACAATCACGCATTGACCCAAAAGCTGCTGTGTGGAGCAGGTGTCGCAGCCACGAGCAGTAAAGTTGACCTCAGCATAGTGGTTAGCACAAATAATTCGTGCCCGTTGGGGTATGGCGGGACATTCGCTTTTTCTGCATCAACAGTTGTCCTCCGTGGCCAACCTTTGGACAGTGCTGCTGTATCCAGCATGAGTCGCAGTTCAGCCGCTCAAGGTGCCACAATTTGGTTGGATGACAGATCTTCGTTCCACCTTGAATCAAAATTGTCAGTATCGTCCGCGGGCGGCATCGGCAGTCTGCTTTTTTGTCGAGGGGGGTCTCATATCGGCCTGGGTGGGGGTTTGGATTTTCAATCGAGCAAAGGCTACTTGTCTGACTCAACTGCAGCCCTTGACGTACAAGAATGTGCTGTTGATATTTCTGGATCTGTTCGGCTTCTTGGTCAGCCAGGCTTCCTAGTACGTGGCATGCGTCTCCGGAATGCTCGAGTGAGCATCCTGCCCTCCGGGAGCTTGGTCGTGCATGGATTCGGTGCGCCGATGCTGAAGCAAGGGGGTGGCATGCATTTATCCGAAAAGTCGATATTGTCAGTGGCATTCAATTCAAGTCTGCTTCTGGAAGATAATCTTGCCGCGCTTGGAGGTGGCTTGTACATGGATACACAAAGCGCATTTGTGGCAGGCAGTTCCATGCACAGGGATACATTCGTTGTCAATGACGACTTCAGATGCAATCACAGCTCTCTGGTGCACGATTCTACAGTGCAACCTCTGGTGCAGATTCTGAATAATCGTGGTGAGCAAGGAGCCGGCTTGTTCGCAGGCGGTGGCAGTTTTCTTTGTTTGTCATCTGCAACTGTAGAAAATAACACTGCAGAGGCCAGTGCAGGAGCGATAGATCTGGAAGGAATCGATCCCAGCAGCTACTTGCATATGGTGCAAATCCGAGGAAACACAGCGGGGTGTTCTCAAGCTGGGCTTGTTTGCCGAGCAAGTGCAACCGGCCGTTGTGGAGTTCAGTCCCTTTGGCTATACGCCTCCGTGATTGACGGGAACTTTGCGCCTCAAACTGTGCGTCGTGACTTATCATGTGGCTCGGCAATAGGAGCTTCCACTCAATGTCAAATTTTTGAAGTTGATACAGCCGCAGTGCGTTTGAATGGGGCGTTTTCGGAATGCTTGAGCCATCAGAATGGCCAAGTGGACCTTGCCCCTGAAGTACATCCTCGGTGTACTTCAATAGATGAAGCAGAGAGGTCGTGGTATATTGCCCCTGCGGGGTCAAACTCATCATGCTGTGGTGCACAGTCCTCACCTTGTGGCTCGCTGACCTCGACATTTCTTACGTCCAGTCTTCAAACAGGTGACGCCCTTGTATTTAGTGGTGGTACACACAGGGTAGCTGACCCACCGATCGTGGTGACAGGCGGAGATCTTTTGGATGTTGAAGGAGCCCGTGCCAGTCGTGCTGGAACAGCGAGTACCACAGTAGTTTCAACAGGCCCAGAATCTCTTTTTTCAGTGAGCACTGGAGCAGACTCTGCAGCGTCTGTCCTGACTATCGCTAACATTTCCATCAAAATCAGCCTTCAGCAGTTTTCTCCGGTCATTTCATGCATCGGAACAGCGGCCAATCCGGCACAGGTTCGCATTTCACATGTCAGCTTCTCGCCCCTCGGCAGCAGCTTGCCACGTGCCCCGGCCATTTTTGCTTCGAACTGTATCCTCAATCTGCATAATGTGACTATCACTGGACTCGGTGACACTGGCATCGTTTTGTCGAGTTCAAGCACGCGCTTGGTGGCAAATGGGCTGAACATCACAGCAGGTATATCAGGCACTGGTGGGAGTGGAATTCGAATTAGCCAGCAAGCCTTTGCACACATTCACAACGCAACATTTGCTAAGCTGGCTGTGGCGACAGGGCAGAACGGTGGTACTATTCACTGCTCTGAGTCTGGTGCTTTCTTTTGCAGCAGTTGCAACTTCTCCCTCAACGGTGCTGGCACCCAAGCTGGTGGAGACATCTATTCTTATCAATGTGCAATCAAAGTCTCAAACTCGAGCTCACAAGGTGGCCAAGCGATCCAAGGAGCACATGCGTACCTTGGCCTCGGTTCATCGTATGAAGGTTTCAAGCTGGATGTTTCAGACATGTCCGCTGGGCTGGGAGAGAGCGGAACAGGGGGGGCATTTCACGTTGAAGACAAAAGCAGCCTAGAGTGGACCCACTCCATCGCGGCTGCTTGCCAAAGTGGTGATCGGGGCGGCGTTGTGTTTGCAGCTGATTCGGCTGTTACTCTGAAGCATGTGCAGATGCTGCATTCTAATTCAACCAACGACGGCGGCTGTGTCGCGTTGACAGCTGCCTCATCGCTTGTCTCCGAATCTGTTAGTTTCCAAGCATGTAGTGCTCAGAACCTCGGGCAGGGTGGAAGCCTATTTTTGTTTCAGGAATCAGCTGCATCTCTTTCAATGAACAGTTTTATTGGTTGCTCTGCTGCTTCAGGCGGCTGTGTGTCGTCTACATCAAGTTCCCTTACTGCTATCAGCACACGGTTTGACAGCGGCTTTGCCAGCTCACATGGCGGCTGTATTCTTGTCGAAGCAGGGGAAGAAATGGTGCTGCCTCGCAGTTTCATTGGAGTTAACACCACTCTGCAAAATTGCACGAGCCAAACTGGGTCTGGTGGTGGGCTTGCAGTGGTGGGCATGCTGTCAACCTTGCTTCCTGAGCTGTCCGTTTCATTGCAGGGCATTGAAGCTTCCGAGTGCAGAGCCCCCCAGGGCAGCGGCGGCGGAGTAAGTCTGACTGGGCACATTCGCGCTGAGTTGACCAAACAGGGAGACAAGTTTTCTGCATTGAAGCATTGTGCCTCAAACATGGGGGGGGGGCTGGCCGTCTCGGGGGACGCACGCCTGAGCGTCTCTCACGCGAAGTTCCACAGCAACACCGCGGTCAATCGTGGTGGTGCTATGACCTCAGACGCCATTTCAGTGCAAATCACGGGCAGTGAATTCAGCAACAACTCTGTGACTTTTGCGGCTGCTGGAGACTTCCCCAGCCTGCATGCATTTGGGGGTGCCTCAGTTTACCTGACCCACTCCACGGAACAAATTGCAGTGCTGCACAGTTCAACATTTTTTGAAGCTCAAACATCAATCATTGTGCACAGTCGGCCAAACAGCGACTGCTTGGATGTTCTTACATGCACACAAGCATTCATGGACGACTTGCACAACTCAATTTGCCCCGCACTCGATCTAAGAGACACGCGCTGCACTAGAGCTGCGACCAATTTCTCATCAAGTGTAGCACCCGCTACCCTAGTAGGAGATTTCTATCTGGGTAGCAATACCTTTGGCACTTTATCTGCGGCTGAGAGCGCTGAGTCTTCACCTTATCCTGTGATGTTGGCATGGTCTGGAGCTGAACCACAGGGTATTGGCACAAACAGCATGTGCACAGGGGACTGCCATGTCAAATTGTCAGGGCTTGCTTTGCTAAGCGGCTTAAAACACCTGGCAGAATTCGCTGCTGAAGGCTCAGTTCAACCTGTATGCCAAACGACGAGTACGGCCTGCCCACTTGGTGCCAACTTGCCAGCTATACATGGCGTCGCTGGGATGCCCCTGCAATACCATGCAGTTCTACAAGAGGTTGAATCCAATGTATTTGTGTCATCTGCCCCTGGGGCTGCACTGCCTGGATTCTTTGTATGGCCAGTTGACGCATATGGCGCCATTGCTGGGTCAGCACTTCCCCCGACTGGTAGCTCCGCACGAATCATAGTGCAAGCAGAGGGATTCAATGCAGGTAGTGTCAATCACACATGGGACAGGTCCCAAGTTGTTTACTTTGCCGAGCTGACGGCCGCTGCCCAGCTGGCTGCTGCCGCCGGCCTGCCTGCATTGGTGCAAGCTGCAGCTCGCCCTGAAAGTGGAATGAAAACAGAGTGGAGGAGCTATGGTGTCTGGCAGTTTTTCAATTCGACAGCAATTGTGCCAGAAACTCCTGATTCTGTATGGCGGTTGAAGGTGGCGGGTGAGCTGCTACCGCTGCCTGTCGCCAGATTCTCATCCTGCCAGGCTGGACGAGCACCAACCTTCACATTTCCCGGACAAGCTTCAGAAGGCGCCCAATGTCAAGCTTGTCTCAGTGGAACATATTCACCATCTGGAAAATTGTGTGAACCTTGTCCAGCTGGACAGTTCACGTCCCAGAGTGGAGCTGCATCATGCGAGCCGTGCGCTCCAGGAACACATCAGCCGACAATTGGTACGCCGTGTGTTCCCTGTGCGGATGGATTCTACTCCGTTCAGTTTGGTCAAACAGCCTGCATAGAGTGCCCTAAGGCTGGTGTCAGTTGCATCTCAGGAACTATAGAGCTGCTGAGCGGGTTTTACTTTGTTGGCGTTGCTGCAGCACAGCCTCGATTGAATACCTCACAGCTAGGCCCTCTGATATTTCCCAGTGCTGCCTCTGCAAAAACAGAGCGAATTGTGCTGGATTTGAATAGCTCTCTAGTCACCCAGGACACACAGGTCTTTGGCTGCTTGTCCCAGTTCGGCTGTGTTGCTTCCCGCAGCACGGTCGTTTGTGCGGAAGGGCACGAAGGCATTGCATGTGGTAGTTGTCGTGCTGGCTATGTGCCAAGCGGCTCCTCTTGCTCAAAATGTTTCCCAGCAGCAGTTTCCTGGCTCATGCTGCTGGGTCTCGTGACAGCTTGCCTTGTCATTGTTTCGGCTGCAGCCGTCAGGCAAACGTTCTCGGATACAGCACCATTTAAGATCGCCATCCGCATGGGCCTAAACCACATCCAGATACTTACACTAACAGGTATGCTGCGAGCTCGGGGGACCCTCCTGTTCCGGCAGTGGTTCGCGCTGATTGAAAGCGTCACTGGCCTGGGCATCGCATCTCCTTTCGCTGCCATTCGCTGCCTATTCCAAGCGACCGCCTTCACTGAATTTATAGCTGCGATGTCTTTTCCGGTTGGGCTTTGCATGGTTGCAGCATTGTCTGGAAGTATAGCAGCATACAGCTCAGCTCGAGCCCGCTCGCGCTGCCAAGAGACGTGCAAGTACTTGAGTCAAGGTCGGTTTGGGAGCACGTGGGTGTTCATTGGCTTTATTTCGTATGCTGTGGTGACCATGTCTGTTTTGAATGCTATGCGGTGCACTGATGCGCCCATTTTGGGATCTCGTTGGCTCATCAACGACATGCAAGTGCCGTGTTTCCAAGGGGGGCACATTGCTGTGGTGACTGTGGCATCAGTGGTGGGTCTTGTGTTCTGTTTAGGATTTCCCTTGCTCACTGCCGTCATTCTCTCTCGGGGCAGTGCACAACTCAAGAAGAAAGGTTCGGCTCTGACACAGAGATTCGGGTTTTTGGTGTCTGGCCTCAAGGTCGACCGGGCTTATTACGAATCTGTCGTTATGCTTCGCAAGCTGTTGCTCAGCTGCATCATTTTGGTTGTGAACCCTGTTTACCAAGCTGTGATTGGCATGCTGTTGATGTTTGCCAGTCTCAACTTGCAGTTGTACTGGAGCCCATATTCACGGCCGGTTTTCAATTACCTCGAGCTGGGCAGCCTGTGGTGCATCATCATTACACTCATACTGTCCCTATCGTACCTGGAGGAAGAGCAAAGTGAAGCCGACCTTCAATCAAATCCCGACTATGTGTCTGATGCTGAGAGCTGGAGCACAGGTCTCTTGCTCACGGTGAATTTTGCGTATATTGCCGCGTTGCTCGCCATAATCGTGCGACTGTTTTTGCAGCCAAAGACAGGCGCTGCACGTAGGAGGGCAAAAGGCAACCCGAGTTCAGCTTCTCGGTCGTCGCCCAAGCTGGTGGCAGGCCCACAGATCAAAGCCTCTAACTCGGTGCTGCTCTCTGTCAAGGCCAAGATGCCCAGGCGAGCAGCTGCTACTGCTGGAAATCAGCAGTCTTGATAGCGTGTCACATTGTGTCTTTTCAAATGAATCGATTTGAATCCCGTGCAAGAGCTGCGCTCCACTCTGCTTTCCGCACTGGGTGCTTGGGAGCTCAACCAATAGTTTGATTTGGGGGGTGACATGTGCAAGATGAAGGGGCCTCAGCCAAACAGCCGCTGAAACTGTTGATTTGGAAAGCGAACCGCCTCTCTCCAGTAAAAAAAAAACAATCTGACGCCTAATGAGATGATCGGCTTCTCAAGCGATCAAATCTTTGTCGATCATTTGTCCTTCCAGCTTCTAGGCGACAATGGCCAATTTCCGCTGTCCCAAGGAGCGCACTTCCCTTGTAGCATTGGCAGGACTAGCAACCTTTTTGACCATTGTGGTGGTATTTTGGTCGCACACGTCAGCTATAATTAATCCCGGCAACCACTATGTTAGTGCACCGTCTGGCCGACGCCGTACATCCAGAACTTTGCAGTCCCTGCTTTATTCAGGGCATTGATGCTGTGCACGAAAATGGTGAGGACAGGAAGTACTTGCACCGTCTAGCAGGAGACAGAAGGATTTCGCCATGGCATGACATTCCCCTGAGACCGATAGGTGCTGGGGCTTCCGAAGACCTCTTCGTTTTCATCTGCGAAATTCCAAAGGGGTCCGTTACAGCCGACTTGGTTGATTGTTGACCTTGGCCCACACACTTGCTACCACGTGCAGGACTCGTGCAAAGATGGAAATCAACAAAGAAACCCCTTTCAATCCTATCGTTCAGGACACCAAGAAAGGCAAGCTGAGATTCTACCATTCAGACAGTTTGGTAAACTACGGAGCCTTTCCTCAAACCTGGGAGGACCCAGCACACGCCGACATCCTGGTGCCCAAGTACGAGGGGGACAATGGTGTGTCTAATACAGAACACGACGCAACGAAGTCCATGCAGCCCATTGTTTGCGCAGATCCTACTGACGTTATTGATGTGTCCGACCGGATGACGAACAGCGGCGACATCTACGTCGTCAAGGTGGTCGGTGCTCTAGGAATGGTTGACGGTGGTGAGTTGGACTGGAAGATTGTGGTGATTGATATGGCAGATCCACTGGCAGACGAAGTGGACGATGTTGCGGATCTCGCTGATTCACACCCGCTGAGCAAAAAACTGGTTGAGGTGCGAAACTGGTTCCGCGACTACAAGCTGCCGGACGGCAAGCCCGAGAACGAGTTCGCAAACGGGGGCAAATACTACAGCAAGAGCGACGCCTTGACTGTGGTGAAGGAGCAGCATGAGCTGTGGGCTCGGCTAGTGCGCTCTGCCCCTCCAGCCGACGCCAAGTTGTGGTGGGAGCACCAGCCGAACGCATCGTAGAAAAGGCCGTGGGGGTGGTGATATTATTGCTCATTATAATTGGCCAATTCACACCACGTTTCTATTCGTAGCGGCTTGCGCGATGCATGGACAGAATGACCGGCCAACCAAGACAGCCAGCGGCTGCTGCTTACAGCCCCCCATGAAATGAATGATAGGCTCGTGCACCCTAAATTCCTGTACACACTGAAAGTCGCCACTAAGATCTGCGCATGAAAATTATTTGTACAAAACATGTTTTGCGTGCTGTGGACTTCACTGAAGCAGGGGTAGTTTGACTGAATCGCCCGCCGCAGACGAAGAAGTGTCGTGATGGCTTTGGTGCCAGACTCCGGCATTCGCCTTTCGAGCGATGAGTTCTTTGCACAACTTGCACAAATGCAGAGCAACTCCAAAACATCTGGTAGCATCCGAATCACTTTCAAGTCAAGTGCGTACTGCTGTATCTGACGGATGACATTGCGTTTCAATGGAGTTTCACATACAGTTGCCACCCCAAAACAAGCTGGCCTCTTGGTTCGAGCAGCAACAGAGAAATCCAAGGCTTCCACAATTGTAAGCATGCATTCTCTATTTGATTGGTTCAGCACACCGCAGCATCTTGACCGCAGATCAGCCCGGATGCTGTCGAGGCATTCAATGCCAGGATAGCTGCTGCACTCAGCCAATCGTAATTTGTATCTTGATTTATTTTAACCTAGCGCCAATTGCTGCTTCCAGCATCAGACACACGTGTCCACTTTGTCTTGCTCTGCTTCTTTCTTGCTTGTAGCACGGGCGCCGGCGTGCTTCCAAGAGGTGCAGAGGCCAGCGCAGCCCATCGACTGGCCAAGGGAGGCGCAGCAGGCTGTGCAGCAGCACCCCACTGGGGCACAGCAGCGGGCACGGGGCCACGCTTGCCGCCTCCAATAATGTCCCCCACCAGTGGCGTCTGGCTGGGTGCTGTGGGAGCAGCGTCAGAGCTACTAATGGCAGCAGGGGGGGTGAGCACACACACGCGGGGGGGGGTGAGTCCAGACACAGGGGGGTGCAGGCCACCGGAAGCAACAGCTGCTGGCCCAGCAGAGGCCCCGGCTGCGGGCGCAGAGCCAGCTGCCAATGCGGCCCACATGCCCGAAGGCTTGTACACCTTGGGCTTCGCTGCCGGCACTGCCACAGGCTGCTGAGCTGCAGCTGTGGACCGAGCCAGCAGCACTGCAGCAGGAGCAGCTGGTGGCGCCTGCTTAGGCAAGCTTTCCATAGAAGTGTTGGATACCCGCCGGCTGCCACCAGACAGGCCCACAGGTGCAGAAATGTCACGAATGATGGGGCGTCCTGCAGCGGTGTGCCTGCCTTGCCTTGTGGGGGGTGTCACAGCTGGGCTGGAGCCCCCCCCTCCCTCAGCTAGTACTCGGCGCCCCCCCTTCTTCTTCTTGCCCTTCTTCTGCTTGGCCCTCTCCGCCGCCAGTACAGCCTTGCGGGCAGTTTGCGCCTCTGCGTCTGCAGCAGCTACAGCTGCTGTAGCGGCAGCCTCCTGCTCCTCAGCCTGCACCTCAACGGCACGCACTGCATCGTAAGTGGACAGCCAGTGCGGGGAGGGCCCTGTGTGTACAGGCGCAGGCTCGTCCCCGTCTGACGATGTGGGCGACTCAGGCGCACTTGCCCCCCCTAACCCCCCTTGGCAGAAATCGTACACCCCTTCATACTCCTCCTCAATGTCGGGATGTACAAAGCTGAACCCACGAAAGCGACGCGCAACAGCAACATCACCCACAGCAGTACCGGCCTCATTGTGGCTGCTGTGCACAGTTGCACCCCGGCGTGTGCTGCTTGCTGCGGTGGCAGCTTCGCCACCATTGCCTACTGCCACCCGCCCAGTGCCGGTGTCATCAAGCAGCGGCTGAGAGGTGAACAAGTCGTCGAAGTACGCCACATCATTGTCCTGGCTGACGGCAATGGGGATGGGGGGGGGTACCTGCAGTGCCACCAATGCTGACCAGTCAATACGCTTGAAGAACACGTGCAGTTTCAAGGCAGGCACCCCCCCCAGAGCGAACCGGGTGGTGCGTCGAGCGCCCAAGCGTGACTGGGGATCACGGTCCATGAGTCCCTTCAGCAGGGACTGCACCTTGGGTGACAAGTGCCGCGGGAAGTTCAAGGGTGCTGTGAGAATTTTCTTGTACAGCTTTTTGATGTCCTTGCCCTCAAATGGTGGCCGCCCCGTCAGCATCTCATACAGCAGGGCCCCCAAGCTCCACCAATCCACTGCACTGGTGTATCCCCCCTCAGGCTTGGCGACCATCTCTGGGGCCATGTACTCGGTGGTGCCGCACAGTGTTCTTGTTCGCCCGTCCTCGCCTGTTCCCAGTACCTTGGCAAGCCCGTAGTCCGTCAGGCGGATGTGCCCATCTGCGCCCAGCAACACATTCTCTGGCTTGAGATCCCTGTGCACGATGCCCAGGCTGTGCAAATGTTCTAGCGCAAGCACCATCTCTGCGGCATACACGCGTGCTGCGTCCTCTGTGAGAATGCCCTGCCGCTGCAGGTGCGTGACAAGGTCCCCCCCAGCCAAGAAATCCATCACCAAAAACAGACTATCTGTGTTCTGCAAGGCGAAGCGCAGTTGCACCAGGAACGGGTGCCGCACTGCAGCCATGATGTTGCGTTCCACGTGAGTGTAAGATACCTGCCCTTTCTGCACCAGGTAGTCCTTGTCAAACACTTTCATGGCGTACACCTTGCGTGTGCCCTTGTGCCGCACTAGCAGCACCTTGCCGTATGCTCCGCGCCCAATGACCTTGAGCAAGTCGAAGTGGCTGGGGAGTACGCGCTGCCCGGCCGCCAGCTGAGCCCCCGCCACACTGCGGCTGTCGGCAGCCAGCTCTGGCTTCAGCACCACAGACGCAGCTGCAGAGGAGTGTAGGGATGCCATTTCTGTGCTGCGCTGTCGCTGCAGTGCCGCCACTGCTGGGTTGGTGGACAGCACCTCGTCCAGCGGGGGGGCGCAGGGAAGGGAGCCCTCGGCTACAGATGCCTCCATCGTCAAGGCTGGTGACTCATGCCCAGCAATGGGAACCAAAAGCTCTTGTGGGGTGCTTGTGCTTGCGTGGGGGGCGCTGTCATCGATATCACTCTGTGTGAGTGCCGACCCTTGGCGCAGCCCTAGGACTGCACCCTCACCGTTACCCACATAGGAAATGTCTTGCTGGTCGGAGCTCGGCACTCCATCAAGCTCACCACTGATGCCGAACGGCAAACTGGTGATCTTTTCTGCGGCAGAGGTGCGATGAATTTCATGCGTGGATGCACTCTCGGCTTCTCCGGCAAGAGCGCTTGCGGAATTTGAATTCACAAGAGGCGCTGCACGCCTGACCCCCGGGTTGTGCGACCCCCGGCCTTCAAGCAGGGCATCTATCAAAGCAGATGAGTCAACATGGACATGTGAAACGCCAGATTCGTCCTGAGTTTCCTGCGCCATCGGATTTCGTTGCTTGAGGAAACAAAGTGTAGTGCCCCTATCTCAGAATCCAGACACTTCACAAGTCTTAGTGCCCTGTCAAAGATGGACCAGCTCAGCTAATCAAGGAGGTGCACACCTCTGGTAACTTAATTTTTGTCCGATCTCAGTTGGCAAAGTGGATGAATTTTGGCGTCGAGCGGGAGCATTCGTTCTTGGACTGGACGAGATCTCACCTGGATTCATGTTTGCTGCCCCCCCTGTACTGCTGGGAAAGTGCAGCCCAGTCACCAGGTTACAGAAGCCCTGCAATGCTGCTTTCAATTATCATACAATCTTT
>Ga0307982_1002584_pt1 | contig 14599 bp, 10 predicted proteins | sample OrgLakmetagen989_FD_201847 | JGI IMG/M metagenome (GOLD analysis project Ga0307982, IMG submission 201847) | Saline water microbial communities from Organic Lake, Antarctica - #989 | ecosystem: Environmental > Aquatic > Non-marine Saline and Alkaline > Saline | place: Antarctica: Organic Lake...
TAGATAAATTTGAAATGAAATTAATGGATTTAAATAATACTACTTTAACATTACCAACAAAAGAATTTGATTCGGCGATTACTATGGATGCTAATGAATTTCATAAAATTTGTCGTGAAATGAATGGGATTGCAGATTATATTAATATCGAATGTATTAATAAAAAAGTTATATTCTCTTGTATTGGGGATGAACTTGGTCGTAAAAGAACTTTAATAGAAGATACTAAAAGTAATATACGAATTGATCATACTGTAAATAAAGATTCTAAAAATAATGAACCTAAAATTGTAAAAGGAAATTATGAATTAAAAAATTTAATATTATTTTCTAAATGTCAATCATTATGTAATACAATTAATATTTATATGAAAAATAATTATCCACTATTTATTAAATATAGTGTAGCTACATTAGGAACATTACATATTTGTGTTGCTAATAATAAACCACCGGATGATGAAGCTTCTGATAATGAAGAAAGTAAAGATAATGATTTTAGTGATAATGAAAGTGTTGATAGTTGTAAAAAATATTACAACGATGATAGTGATAGTGATGATCAAGTAGAATATAAATAATAAATAGGTTTATTAAGATAATCTTTAAGTTTATATTCAAAACTAATAATTTTACCTTTATTTATAAGTTTTCCTTTTAGAATTGAATCTTTATTATATTGAATTTTTTCAAATAATAAATAAAATGATAAATCACAAATATTATTATATTGTATTAAATTCTTTTTTATAGATACATTATCAATTGTTAAATTAATTATTTTACAATTAATAATTTTGTGATTATAATTTAAAATATTTTCTTTTTTGTATTGAGAATAATATATTTGATTTTTTTTTATAAATCCATATCTTATTTTATTAAGATTATTATATTGTTTATTTTGAGGTAAAAATTTATTATAAAATATTTCTAAATTTATATTTGATGTAATATCTTTTATTTTATTATTTATTTGACATTCTTGAACATCTTCATATTCAAAGAAAAATAAATATATTTTTAATAATATTTTTCGTATCTGACCACGAATATATAAATATATATGTAATAATATATTATCGATCATTATATTTATAGTTATATAATAAAGAATTTATATAAAAAAAAATAATAAAATACGAAAAAATTAAATAATAAAAATTAAATAATAAAAATTAAATAATAAAAATTAAATAATAAAAATTAAATAATAAAAATTAAATAATAAAAATTAAATAATAAAAATTAAATAATAAAAATTAAATAATAAAAATTAAATAATAAAAATTGAAAAATAAAATAAGAGTTTATTTAAATAATTAAATAAATATTAGATTAATATGAGTAAATCAAGTAAAAAGGAAAATTTACCATGGATTGAAAAATATAGACCTAAAACACTTGACGATATTATGTCACATAAGAATATTAAAAAAACTTTAACAAAATTTGTAAATGATAAATATTTACCACATTTATTATTTCACGGTCCATCAGGAACTGGTAAAACATCTACAATTAATGCATGCGCAAAAGAAATATTTGGAAAATATAAAGATATAATGGTAATGGAATTAAATGCGTCTGATGATAGAGGGATCGAAGTAGTTAGAACAAAAATAAAACAATTTGTAAGTTCAAGTAATAATTTTTATGGAGAAACAGATGAAGAAAAAACCAGTATATTTAAATTAGTTATTTTAGATGAAGCGGATGCTATGACAGATGAAGCTCAAGCAATATTAAGACAAGTTGTTGAAAAATATACATATAATGCAAGATTTTGTTTAATTTGTAATTATATTAAAAAAATAAATCCAGCGTTACAATCAAGATGCACATTATTTAGATTTATGCCATTAGATAATAAAAGTATTAAACAACAAATAAAAAATATTTCTAAAACTGAAAATATTACGATTACTAAAGATGGTATTAATACTATTCAAAAAAGGTCAATGGGTGATATGAGAAAAGCTCTTAATATATTACAAAGTGTTCAAATGGTTTATGATGAAGTTAATGAACATAATATTAATAAATGTGCTGGGTATCCGCAAAAAACAGTTATTGAAGATATATATAAATCCTTAATAAATGATTCTTTTATTAATTCATATAATAAAATTTGTTCAATTAAAGAAACATATGGTATTGCATTAATTGATATTGTTAATGAAATTCATGATTTAATTATAGAAAATGAAACTTATACAACAAAAATATTAATTAAATTAAAAGATATTGAATATAATATGATTACAACATCTACGGATAATATTCAAATTCCAGCATTTATTGGTATTTTTAAATTATAAACTTTTTTATTTATTTTTTTATAAATAAAAAATTTGATTTTTTTTATAAATAAAACTTAAAGAATAATAATAAAATATAAATATAGTTTAAATGAGTTCAAAAATATCATATGCCCAGATGATTAAAACACAAAAAGTAGTTAAACCAGATACAAAAAAAATAAACGAAATAAAAGAAGTAGATACAGGAAGTTCAAAACGTTTTGATACAGTATGGGTTTTATGGGCTCATACAATAGATAATAAAGATTGGAGTTTATCGAGTTATAAAAAACTATATGAAATAAGAAATGTATCAGAATTTTGGAAAATATTTAATAATTTAGAAATTTTAGGAATGTATGTAATAAATTTATTTTTAATGAAACAAGGAGTATCACCAACATGGGAAGATAAAGAAAATAGACATGGCGGAACATGTAGTTTTAAAATAGAAATGTTAAATTCAAAAACATGTATTTTAGATTTAGCAATTTTATTAGTAACAAATAAATTAACTGAAAATGGTGATGTAAATGGTATATCAATTTCACCAAAAAATACATGGGCGATTATAAAAATTTGGAATAAAGATAAAAAATATGATTTAACAAAAACATTAAATAAAGTTATTTTAGATAAATATAATCATTTATCAATTAAATATAATATTATAAATCCAGAAGATTAAATATAATAATATTATAAATATAGTTATTATTAATAATTAATATTATTAATAATAAATAAAAAATATTGAAAATGTTTAAATATATAAATATATAGTAAGAGAAATACTATTAAAAATGGAGGCTGATACTTATGTTTATGACGATCAAATTAGACCAATTCAAGAGATTGATTTTGCAATTTTAGGCAATGAAGAAATTAGACATATGTCTGCTTTTGGTAAAGATACAGTTGGTGTAGAAGTTGCTGATTTATATGATAATTTAGAACCTAAATCAGGAGGTTTAATTGATTTAAAAATGGGTCCTAATGATAGTTTATCTGATTGTGCTACTTGTGGATTAAATAATAATAGTTGTGTTGGTCATTTTGGTCATATTGTTTTAGAAGAACATGTTTTTAATATGGGATATTTGCCAATAGTAAAAAAATTATTAGGTTGTGTCTGTTTAATGTGTTCAAAATTATTAGTATATAAAAATGAAGAAGAATGGAAAGAAATGTTAAAAAATAAAAGTGCTAAAAATAGATTAACTGAAATTAAAAATTTAACAAAAAATGTTTCATATTGTCAAAAACAATACGATGGGTGTGGAACTCCTGTACCAAAAATTAAAACTGAAATTAAACCAAAATCTATGAGTATTAATATTATCGCAGAAACAAATCTTGTTAGTTTAGAAGATGTTGAAGGAGCTGTTGATGGTAAAAAAAAAGTTAGACAAATTTTAACACCTAATGATTGTTATAATATTTTAAGAAATATAAGTGATGAAGATAGTTTAATTTTAGGTATTGATCCTAAAAAATCAAGACCGGAAATGATGATTCATAAAATATTTCCTGTTCCTCCTGTCTCTGTTAGACCAAGTGCTAAAGTAGAATTTTTATCTTCTTCTACAAAAGAAGATGATTTAACACATAAATTAGCTGATATTATGAAAAGTAATTTAAGATTGAAAAAATTCAAAGAAAAGAAAAATGAAAAAAATGCTAAATATGGAGCTGATCATTTCCATCTTTTACAATATCATGTAGCTACATATTTTGATAATGAATCTATTGATTTACCTAAATCGGAACAAAAAGGTAAAACTATTAAATCATTAGCTTCAAGATTAAAAGGTAAAGAAGGAAGAGTAAGAGGTAATTTAATGGGAAAACGTGTTAATTTTTCAGCACGAACTGTTATTACACCAGATCCTTCATTAGATTTTAATGAATTAGGTGTTCCTGTTAAGATTGCTCAAAATATTACTTTCCCTGAAATTGTTACTACTGAAAATATTAAAAAATTAACACAACTTGTTAAAAATGGTAGAGATACTTATCCAGGTGCTAATTATGTATTTCCATTAAGTCAAGCAACACATGGTAAAAGAATATTCCCAATTGATTTGAGATTTAGAAAAGAAAAAATAGAATTAAATTTAGGTGATATTGTTGAAAGACATATTATTACTGGTGATATTGGATTATTAAATAGACAACCTACATTACATAAATTGTCTATGATGGGTCATCGTATTCGTGTTTTAAATGATACACGATTAAGTACTTTTAGATTAAATTTAGCTATTGTTACAGGTTATAATGCTGATTTCGATGGTGATGAAATGAATTGTTTTGCACCTCAATCTGTTCAATCACAAATTGAATTAGAAGAAATTGCAAATGCACAATTACAAATTATTACACCACAATCATCAACACCGATTGTTGGAATTGTTCAAGATGGTCTATTAGGTTCATATAATTTAACACGCGATTCAACTGAAATTGATTGGCGTTCTACGATGAATTTATTAGCATACACCGATATAAATAATTTTGGTGATATTAAAAAAGATAAATTTTATAAAGGTAAAGAAATATTTTCTAAAATTCTACCCAATAAAATTAATGTTGAAAAAGCTGGTGTTAAAATTAAAAATGGACAATTACTAAAAGGACAAATTAATAAAAAATTCTTAAAACCTGGTTCTGCTGATAGTTTAATTGGTTTAATTTGGGATCAATATGGAGTAAAAGAAACTAAATCATTTATTGATAATGTTCAACGATTAATTAATATTTATAATTTATATAATGGTTTTACAGTTGGTATTGGTGATACTTATATAACACCTGAATTTGATAATGATATTAATACAAAATATGAAACTGAAAAATTAGAAATTAGACATATGATTACTGAAGTTGAAAATAATCCTGATTTATTTGATATTGAACTATTTGAAAAAGAAATTGGAGCAAAAGTAAATAAAATTAGAAGTGATCATTCTGTTGCGGTTATGGATAATTTAGATCCTATGAATAATTTTAATATTATGATTAATTCTGGTTCAAAAGGTAAAGGTTTGAATATGGCACAAATGGTCACAGGTGTTGGACAACAAGATGTTGAAGGAGCTCGAATTAGAAAAAAATTAAATGGTCGTTCTTTACATTATTTTCATCAAAACGATGATACAGCAGAGGCAAGAGGATTAGTTCAAAAGAGTTTCTTAAAAGGATCAGATCCACACGAATTTATATTTTATAATATGTCAGCTCGCGAAGGTATTATCGATACAGCGATTAAAACAGCGGAATCAGGATATATTCAACGAAGGTTTATTAAGGCAATGGAAGACGCGACAGTAAAATATGATGGAACAGTTCGTAATGCGAGAAATTTAATTTTACAATATATTTATGGATCAAATGGTTTAGATCCAACAAGACAAAAAATACATAAATTAAAAGCTGTTTATATGGGAAATTCAGAAATTGAACAAAAATATAAATTTAATTCACAAGAATTAAAATCATTTAATATTAATACAAAATTAAATAATGATCATTATCTTAATATTATCAAAACGAGAGATGTTGTTAGACAAGCTATTCGTAAATCATTATTTGATTATAGAACTATTAATGATAGCTTTATGTTACCGGTTAATTTAGAAAGAATTATTAGAAATTCTATTAATAATCCAGAAAATGGAAAATCAAAATTAACAGATGAATATATTATTAATGAAATTCAAAGAGTTTTAAAATATGAAAACTCACCTTTAGTATATTTAAATAAACAAGAACAAAAAGATAAATCATTAAAATTAGAAGATGATAAAATAAGTAAAACTATTTTTAAATTTAGTTTGTATGAATATTTATCACCTAAAAAATGTTTAATTGAATATAATTTTAATAAAGAAACATTTGATAATATCATTACAAATATTATTAAAAGTTTTACTAAATGTACAGTTCAACCAGGTGAAATGGTTGGTATTGTTGCTGCTCAAAGTATTGGGGAACCAGTAACACAAATGACTTTAAATACATTCCATATGGCAGGTATTTCTGCTATGGGCACGTCAACGTTGGGTGTGCCACGTATGAAAGAAATATTAAGTATATCTGGAAATATGAAAACTCCTAAAATGGAAATATATTTAAATCAAAAATATAAAAATAATGATAAAATGGTTAATAAAATCTCATCACATATTTTATATACAACACTTGAAGATATTCGAGAAAGTATTGAAGTAATTTTTGAACCTAATATGTTTGATAAAAATTCTTATATGATTAATGATAATGTTCATAATATATTTTATTCACAAAAATCTGGTAAAAATAGCTGTAAAGGTGATATTAATAGTATGCCTTGGTTAGTTAGAATTAAATTAAATAGAGAAAAAATGATGAATAAAGATATTCGACTATTAGATATTAAAAGCAAATTCTGTTCTCATTGGGAGAAACGATCTCAAGAATTAAAAAGTGTTAAAAAAGAAGATAGAGTTTTATTAGAAAAAATTTCACAAGTTGCTATTTTAAGTAATAGTGAATCCGAACAAACTCCTTATGTTCATGTAAGATTTGATATGACAGAATTTGATTATAATGTTATAACATCATTTATAAATAACATTATTGAAAAATTTAAATTAAAAGGATTAAATAATATTGATAATACAGATATTTTATTTAATGATCAAGAAATTGTTTTTAATCCAGATAATGGAAATGTTGAAACTAAAACTCAACATTTAATTTTTACAAGTGGTGTTAATATGTTAGATATTCGGTATTTAAATGGCATTGATTTAAATAAAACTATTACAAATGATATTAAACAAGTATATGAAATATTCGGTATTGAAGCAGCGCGTAATATTTTAATTAAAGAAATGAAATATACATTCGCAGCGTCAGATAATAATTTTAATTTCCAACATATGAGTATATTAGTTGATATTATGACACATAACGGCTCTTTAGTTTCTATTGATCGTCATGGTATGAATAAAATTGATACAGATCCATTAAGTAGAGCATCGTTTGAAAAAACAACAGAACAATTCTTTAATGCTGCGGTTTATGGTGAAACTGATCATATGAGAAGTGTTAGTGCTCGTATTATGGCAGGATTATCTATTAAAGGTGGAACAGGACTCCCTAATATTTTATTAGATTTTGATCAATTAGAAAATTCAGAATATATTGAACAAAATAATTCAGATATGAAATTTACACAAAATGCAATAATTAATGATATCATTCATGAAGAAGAAAATGAAAATACTGAAAATGATAATATGGGTTTTATGCCCTTATAAAAAATTTATTTATAAAATTTGATTTTTATAAAATTTGATTTTTATAAAATTTGATTTTTATAAAATTTGATTTTTATAAAATTTGATTTTTATAAAATTTGATTTTTATAAAATTTGATTTTTAATTTTATTAATGATAAAATTAAAAATTACACTAATTAAAAAATGGATATTACATATTTTATAACAGATAAATTATATTGGGAAGTTAAATCAAATAATCAAGATTTAATTTTTTCTATTACAAATTTTAAATATGATAATGATAATAACTTTATTATAGAATTAGACTACGAGAAAGATTTATTAAATACTATTAATAATATTAAAAATGATATTAATAAAAAAACTAATTTTAAATTTAATAATAAAAAAACTAATTTAGATAATAAAATATTAAATATAAGTTATAATAATTGTGCGATTATTCTAAATAATCATTTATCGACAAATTTATACATTGATAATTTAGATTTAATAAATGAAAGTAAAAAAAAACTATTAAAAGTTCATTTAGATCAAATACATTTTAAAGATAATTATTATTATTTTAATTTTACATTATTATCAATAAATTGTATTGCTGATATAAAACAAGATTATATAAAATATAATAATCATACAGTTTATGATCAAGAAACAAATTTAATTAGCTATTCATTAACAAAAAAATATTCAATATTAGATAAAATTATAAAGATAAATCCAATTATAAAATTTAATAATATTCAAAATTATATACAACCTTTATATTTTCAAACATCTAAATTAAATAATGTATTATTTATTAATAATAATAATATAAAAATTAGTATTAACAAAGAACATTTAGTATTTTACAATACGATAGATAAATTTATAAAACACAATTCTTTTAAAAAATTAATAAATTCTAAATTTTATTATAATTATAATAAAATATATTCATTAAAAAAATATATTATTTTAAGACCGTCATTTACAACAGAAACAAAATTAAAAATTAAAAATAAAATTTTTGTAAATAATAGAGAAATTTATAATTATATAAATAAAAATATTAATGTGCGATATATAATTAAATTAAAAAATAATTGGTTATCAAAAGAGAATTTATCATATGGTTGTAATTTAGAAATTTGCCAAATAGAAATTTTTTAATTAAAATTATAAATTTTTTAATTAAAATTATAAATTTTTTAATTAAAATTATAAATTTTTTAATTAAAATTATAAATTTTTTAATTAAAATTATAATGTACTAATTTCATTAACTGCTTTTTGATTTTCTTGTAATGTTAAATCAGTTGATATTGCTTGATGATATAATTTATATAATTTTACTAAATCAATCGGGTTTTTATTATATGTTTGTTTATAGAGTTTAACATTTTCTTCTAATAATAATAAATCATTTATTTTTTTTATATCATTAAATGTTAGTTTTGCTCCCATTGTAATATTTGATTGATTATTATCTTCTGTCAAATAACAATCTATAATTGGTATTCTAAATAAATACCATTCTGGATGATTACCGCGACTATTAATATAAAAATTTTCACCAGCCCCCAAACCATCTCCATAATAACCTTGATATTCTTGATTTCCATGTGTCCATAAATTATTTAATTTATTAAAATCATAATAATATGCTAAATGAACAGGATTAAATTTTAAAGAACCATAAGGATCTTCATTACGAATTTCACCTGTATATGGATCCCACTCATATTTAAATTCATAATAATTATTATCTAAATAATCATGTGTTAAAGGATCTATGTTATTTTTTCTTAATGAAATATACCATTCGATCGTTCTTTTATCATATTTAATTTTTTTATTATTTAATTTATATTTATATTTATTTTTAGTTTTTGATTTTGATTTATTTTTTAATTTTTTAAAATCACATATATCATAAACAATATTAGACATTTTTAAATTAATAATATTACAATATTTTGTATTATTTTTTAAAAAATCAATTTTTAAATTTTATAAAAAATTGATTTTTAAAGAGCTTAAATATATAGAATTTTATATATTATTATTAAATATCAATTATGCATTCTCAATCCAGTGTCTCAAAAAGTGTCAAAAAAACAAGTTCAAGTGAAAAAAAAACAAAAACAAAAGTCAAACTCGATGAATTCGATGTAACAAAAGTTAAATTCGAGGAGATTGATATGAAAATGAAGGGTCAAAAACAAGGTATCGGTTACGTTCGTTATGTTTATCCTCATGGAAAAAATAACTTTGTTCTTCAAGTCGATGCTATTAATATGACTCAATACGGTATTCCTAAAAAAGAATGGGTTGAAGGAAAACGTACTAATTTTACTATTCCATTTGATCCTGAACAAGAAAACTGTAATAGACTTAAAGAAGTTGTTCATCAACTTGATGATAAACTTCAAGATAAAACAGTTAAAGATGATATTTTTGGAAATGATCCAAAACTTGTTAAAAAAATGAAATATTCACCAATCATTAAAGTTCCAAAAGAAACTGATGATGAAGATGATAACAAAGTTAAATTTGATAAAATGAAAATTAATCTTGATATTAATTATAACACAGGTGAAATTAATACCAAAGTTTATACAAAAGAAAATAATGATGCTAAAGCTATTGCTCGTGATGTTAAAACTATTGAAGATCTTGAAAAATATTTTACATATGGATCACAAATTAGACTTATTCTAATGGTTAATAAACTATGGGCAGCTAAAACTGATATTGGAGGTTATGGTCGTCTTTATGGAGCGGGCTTCAAAGTTCTTCAAATGGAAATTATTCCACGTGAAAATACAAGTGTTAAACAAGAATTTAAAAGTAATCAATTTGATAGCGATAGCGAAGATGAAGAAGTTCAACTTAATGAAGCATCAGATGATGAAGTCGAAGAAGTTAAACCCAAAACTACTCCAAAAGCTAAAACAAGTAAAGTAGTTGTTGATGATGAAGTCGATGATGAAGTTGAAGAAGCTGAAGAAGATAAAGATGAAACTGAGCCAGTAGAAGAAGTTATTGAGCCAGTAGAAGAAGTTGAAGAAAAAGATGAAGAAAGTGAAGAAGAAAAGAAACCTAAAAAATCTAAAAAGAAAACATCAAAAACTTCTAAAAAATCTAAAAAGAAAACTCCACCACCAGCATCTGACAGTGATTCAGATTCAGATACAGAATCCGAAAGTGATTCAGACTAAAAAATAATATTATAATTAATTATAAATATAATTAATTATAAAATTAGAAAAAATTTAATTTATTAGAGCAAATAAAGAATGGATTTAATAAATTTTTTTTATTATATCGTAATTCTTTTTTTGTATAAAAGTTAATAACTTTTGCGTTCGCATATTTTAAAATTGCATGTGTAGCACAAGTATCCCATTCCGAAGTTAAACCAATACGAGGATATATATCAGCTTTATTTTCGGCAATTAATAATAATTTAATAGAAGATCCCGAACGTAATGTTTGATATTTAGTAAAACGATTAATAAATTTTAAAGTATCTTTATTAATATGTGATCTTGAAACAATAATTTTAATAGGTGTCGAATATAATTGATGAGACCATAAATGAATAGTTTTAATAATATTATTATTTTCATTTAATATTAATTTATACGAACCAATATTTTCAGCTCCATAATATATATGATTTAAAACAGGAATAGAAACAATACCAAAAACAGGAACACCCTTATAACATAATCCAATATTAATAGTAAATTCACCATTTTTTTTAATAAATTCTTTAGTCCCATCAATCGGATCAATTAACCACACCCAATCAAATTTATTTCTAATTTCATAATCAATAGTTTTATTTTCTTCCGAAATAATTAAAATATTTTTATCATTATCTTTATTAAATTGTTTTAAAAAAGTACATATATGATTATTACATTGTTCGTCCGCATATGTTAAAGGAGAAAGATCCGATTTATATTGAACATTAAAATCAGTATTATAAATATCTAATACGATTTTATTACAGTCTTTTATTAATTTAATAAAAGAATCAATAAAAGATTTTTTTTGATAAAACATAAATTAATTAATATTAATTTATATTTTTTATTTTAATTTATAAAAAGTTAAATAAATAAAATAAAAATATTTATTGATAATATAAATACATATGAAGATTTTGAAAATATTATTTTATGGATCTTGCTCAATATACAACTGGACTATTCACTATTAAAAAATTAATTGTTATACTAAGTAAATAGTTACGTTTTATTTATTTTAATAATTTATTAAATAAAAAATTGATAATTAAAGTTTATTAGTAAAAAATGCAACAAATAACAACAAAAGAACTTATACAATATTCAAAAAAATTAGAAGAATCTATTTCCAATACTAAAAAAGCAATAATTCAGTCGATAAAATGTTGTAAAATTATTGTAGAAATTTATTCAACCGGATTTGAAAAAGAAGATATTACTATTATAGATAAAAATAGAATTAATAAAGATTATGTAAATTATTATTTAAGATTTATTAATAGTTATAGTACTAAAATTCCAATTCCTTCAATGAAAAATCAAATTAAAATAATAGAAGATTGTAATTCAACTATTGTATTAATTAATGATATGGAAAAAATGATATCAAATCATATTAATGAAATAAATAAAATTAAGTTAGGAGTATATAATTAAGAAGAAATGTATTTTTATAAATAAAAATGTATATTATTAATTATAAGCTTAAGTTTAAAATAAAAAATAGAAAAAAATAACTAATTATACACGTTTATTATATTTTAATAATTTATACAAATAAATTATTACAATGAAAAATAAAGAAATAACCGATATACCTGTTAATAAAAATATAATGCACGTATCTGGAAGTATATCAAGTATAATAACAGGAACTGTAAAATTAGGATTAATTAATGGGAAAATATTTAATACATTAATTAAAAATATACCCCAAACTAATAATTTTTATCAATATTATAAATTTGATTATCAAAAGAAAGAAATAATATCAAAACTTTTATTATTTATAAGCTCAAATATTACTTATAATTTCAAATTTACTTATAAAAAATATTTTATTGATAAAAATAATTATGTTGGTGAATTATTATCAATTGGTAATCATATATTTAAACCATCATTTATAAATAATAATGATTTAATTAAAAATTATACAATGATCAAAGTTAGTAATTATACAAATATATTAGTAGAGCTTTTTCATAAATTTAATAATGTTAATCTCTACAAAAAATTAAAAAATATCAATCGTGATAAAAATTCTAAAAGTAACTTTTTTACAAAGCATTTTGACAAAACAAAAAAATATATTAACAATAATAATAATGGGCTAAGACCTAATGAAATGATTTTTTATTCATCATATAGAACTAGTTTTAACAATCTTTCTGAAAACAAATATTATAAAAAAATGAGTAAAGTAATACATAATGATATTTTGAGGTTATTAAAATTTTATTTAAATGAAGTAATATATTTAAATAAAGATGACTATATAATCAGTCTTCATATACCACTTTATAAAAAAAAAGATACAAATAATAAAATATATTATGAATTAGAATTAAATTTATCATTTATTGTATGGTATACATATACAAAAAATAAAGATTTTGAAATTAATCAAACATTAGTAAAAAAAATAAAAATATATGATAATTATCAAATTAACTTTATGAATTTTGATAAATCCGAAGACCAATATAAATCAATAAAAAATAAAGATCCATTAAAAAGAAAACAATTAGAAGAAATATATAATTGTTAAATATTTTATTATTAATTTAATAATTAATAATAAAAAAAGTAAATTTATAATAATTCTAATGATTTAATATGATCAAATATAATTTGAATATTTTCACCAATAGTTTTAGTATCATCTAATGTAATACTTGGGTTAAGAGGAGTTTCAAATGGGTCAGAAATTCCAGTAAATTCTTTAATCTTACCTTCACGTGCTAATTTATATAATCCTTTAACATCTCTTTCTTCACACACTTCTAATGGAGTATTAACATAAATTTCAATATATTCACCATAAGAAGAAATTCTACTTCTATTATATTGTCTATCATCTTCATAAGGGGCAATATTAGCAGCAATACAAATACTATTATGTTTAACAATTTCTGAACAAATATAACCAATACGTCTAACATTAGTACTTCTATCTTTTCTACTAAACCCTAAACCTTTTGAAAGTTCTTTACGAATAACATCACCATCAAAATAAGAAATAGATTTATTTGTATGTTCTTTTAATTTATTCATAATAAAATTAGCTAATGTAGTTTTACCAGAACCACTTAATCCGATAAAATATAAACAAAAGCCTTGTTTATTTCTTGGAACATATGATTTTTTTAATATATCAACAACTTCAGGAAATGAAAACCATTCAGGAATAGGTTTTCCATAGTTTAATAATTCTCTTTGTTGTGTTCCAGAAATATTATGTATATCATAAAGTTCTTTATCAATTTCATCAATAGGACTATAAATAGAAGTTTTAGAAGAATCTTTTGGTGTAGCATAAACAATTAATTTAGAAGTAATAGGAATAATACCAATTTCACCAGCATATTTATATAACATATCTTGTGCATCATAAGGACCATAAAAACTATCTCCATTTTTATCTTTAAAGCTTGGTCCGGCATGATCGCGACCAACCACAAAATGAGTACATCCATAATTTTTTCTAATTTGAGCGTGCCAAACAGCTTCACGAGGACCTGCCATTCTCATACTCAAAGGTAATAAAGATAATTTAGCATCATTATAATACTTCATTAAAGCTTTATAACATTTAACCCGGGTATGATAATTAATATCACACTCTTGTGTTATACCAACAACAGGATGAATTAAAAGTTTACTATCAGGACCAGCTTGTCTTTGAGCATATTTAGTTAATTCATAATGTGATTTATGCATGGGGTTTCTGGTTTGGAATCCAATAATTTTTGTCCAATTA
>Ga0307982_1002585_pt1 | contig 14597 bp, 16 predicted proteins | sample OrgLakmetagen989_FD_201847 | JGI IMG/M metagenome (GOLD analysis project Ga0307982, IMG submission 201847) | Saline water microbial communities from Organic Lake, Antarctica - #989 | ecosystem: Environmental > Aquatic > Non-marine Saline and Alkaline > Saline | place: Antarctica: Organic Lake...
GCTACGTGCACTGTGTCGCCCTCCGCCACTGCATCGGTGTCTGTGGCCACTGGCAGCGCGACGTGCACTGTGTCGCCCTCCGCCACTGCATCGGTGTCTGTGACCACTGGCAGCGCGACGTGCACTGTGTCACCCTCCGCCACTGCATTGGCGTCTGTGCCTCCCGCTGCTGGTTCGGATAAAACACTCCCAGTACAGACGCTTGTGGCTACTCTGGTGCTGCAGGGTGATTTTTGCGGAAACTCAGTGGACAACACGACCCTCTCGTCTGCATTGGCCAGTGCTTTGTCCACCATCCTGGCCCATGTCACGGTCAAGCTGCACACGTCGGTGGTGCTGGTGTGTCCAGCACTGGGGGCTGGTTCGAATTCGAGACGCCGGCTTGCAGGGCAGCAGCAAGCCAGGGCCTCGATCTTCAGTGCGCGCTTGCTGTCAGCAGAAGACGGCGCGGTGCTGGTCACATCGTTGTCGCTGGCGCTCGAGAGTGGCAGCTTGCTCCGAGAGGTCCAAGCTGGGCTCCAGCCGTTGCTAGTGACGGGCTTGGCAGTTGCGATTGTGAATGTACCCAGATCAGAATCTCCTGGGGGGTCACCGGGGGTGGTGAGTGAAACCAAGCAGTCGTCTTCGGGGGGCACTGCGCCGGCGAGATCAGTGGCCATAGTGCTCGTGCTGCTGGCTTGTGCTGTGGGTGCGGGTGTCCTTGTTTGGCGGCGGCGACGCTGCTGGAAGCGCTCTGCTTGCTGCATGTGCATGGCAGAACAGCGTAGTGCACATACCTACAGTCGCCAGGCCCCTGTGGCGCCGTGGGTAGCAACCTCCGAACTATCAGACGTCTAGTTCAATTTGAGACAACTGTGCGCCGCGCCCGCCACCCCTGGGCAGGTGCTGTGCCGCCTTGCTGAAAAACCATCATGAAATTAAACATGTGAAGGCTTGAATGAGAAGACTCTGGAAGGTGCTGGTGTAATTTTTGGGGCACACCACTTGAGGCCCCCGCAGCCATGGCCTCGGGTGCACCTGGGCAGGCCTGGGCGGCTGCATGAACCTTGGAAGGCACACGTGTATGAAATGGGGCGCAGCATATCCGCTTGCTGCCATGAAAAGCCCCGCGCTTATCTGCACCGGCTTGTCGTTGGTGCTGTTGCCTGTCGCCGAGGCAGGTCACCGGGTGACTCACCAGGACAGTCCATTTAGCCCTGGCCTGTTTTTTATGTGTGTGAATTTGAGCCCCTACTACTGTCATGACCTGAGACTCAAGGATTTCTGAGGGTGGTCCTACCTAGGTAGGCAGCAGTCCAAGCCAGGGAAGGCCCGGGCAGGGACGCCGGCGCCCTACGGCAAGGGTGTCCGTTGTCTACCTAGGTATACCGTCGGGCAGCAGGAAATACCTAGGTATCTTGCACGATCCAATGAAGCTTCTGCTTATTTTGAAAACTTCGTGTGAAGTACACCTGTTCGGCACTGCTCACAAGTAAATAAATTACAAATGCCTCGGGATCTGTGCTAACCAAACGGCTTTGCGGAGTCCCCATTGCTTCCCGGGAGGTGCTTGCATGCGGGCGGCGGTCTGGCGCCGGCCGGCTCATCTGCTTCCAGGTATATATATGCACTGGATATACCAACCCTGCCCCGCCCGCCGTCGTCAGGGCAGAAGTTCGAATTTCCGATCTGCAGTGCTCAGCCCTTGAGGTGCAACGAATCTCTCACTCGTGAGACCCTCACGGGTATCTTGGTGGATGCTGTCGCCAATGTCGCTCAACTTTTGCCGAGCAGAATGAGCGTGAACACCACTTCTAGCTATAGTTGCGACGCGGTGCAAGACGGCAGCTTCAAGCAGCTGCCCAGGTGCATCTGTCACCACCAATGTCGTCATTTCTGGAAGTGATAGCTTGAGCGTTGCAACAGCCACTGCAACAAAATGGCTCCCTTGTGACAGAGATGCAGGCAGTGGCGCCACCTGCTGCGGTCCAGCGGCTGCAGCAGGCAAAGGCCACTGCGCTGGTGGAAGTGGAGCAGCTCAAGGCGCCGGAGGAAGTCATTTTTGACGACACATCTGGTGGCGGTTTGAACGATTTGTCCAGTCGATGATCATGTCGGGACGTCCCGACCACATCATAGTGCTGCCATCCTATGTGGCATCGTTCTCGTCATTGGTGCAGGGGTGACATACAGAGTGTTTTGCAGGGGGTAAGCGCAGGCTTGCGCGGCGCGTCACGAGCCCAAAAGCACTAACAGCATGCTATTTCAACGGGTGCGCAACAAATGCATTCAATGTAGGCCGCAAGCTCACATGGCAGTGGTTAGCCGAAGCTCCACACGCTGCTGCTCTGGGTTGTGGCTGAAGCCAGCGCCCAGGAAATCCCTGCTGCGCAAGAAATCTGCAACGTTCTTGATGCCGTGTCGCGTCGCCCGTTCTTGCAGCACCTTGATGGGCACCACCACCAGGCTCCCGTCATCTTCGTGCACAATGCTGGCGCCGGAGGCACCACTGCTAGGAGCGGGGGGCAGCCCCAGACTCTCGCGTGCCTGTGCATGGCGCACCATCTCCTGCAGCTTGAACATGAGCAGCTGGTTGTAGTCTCGGCCGTGTTCCATGTACTTTGCGAATTGACGGCGCAGGCTGCGCATGACTGCGAACTTTTGGGCTTGGATGAATGACTCGAGCATCATTCGAATGGCAACATTCACGTCTTCGTCAGTCACCATACTGCGCAGATGCATGCGCGCATTTGCCTCAGACATGCGCATGATGCTTTCAATGTGCCGCACAGCCACTGGGATGCCATTCGACACCTCGCTCTCGCGACGCAGGTCGGCGTACAGCTGCGCGATTTTGTCCTGGTTGATCTCAGTCAGCTGGGGCTTGCAGTGCGCCTTGGCATATATGAGGTACTTGCGCAGCATGTCCTGGGAGATAGGCTGCAGCGTGTCGTCCCCAGCGGCGGAGGCAGAGGAGGGCGAGGCGGCCAGCTGGCTGCCACTAGTGACCCCCCCTGCACCGTCACGGGCGCTGCTGTCGCCGGCGATGCCAGAGGCGTCGTCTCGGATGCTTGCATCACCTGCCGCACTGTCGGTGGGCGCTGCCGCCTGGGCGGTGGCCGCGTCGGGGTGCGACCGCATGTGCGAATCCACCACGAACGATGCCAAGCGCTCGTCAGCAATGGGGTCCACGGTGTCCTGAAGCACACACAAGATGTCGAAGCGCTGTAGGATGGGGTCGGTTAGCTGCACGTTCTCAGTGAAGGTCTTGGAGGCGTCGTATCGCCCACCGATTGGGTTGGCGGCAGCAATGACGGAGCAGCGGGCCTGTAATGTGGTCACGATGCCTGCCTTGGAGATGGAGATGCTCTGCTGCTCCATGGCTTCGTGGATGCTGGTGCGATCCCCGTCGTTCATCTTGTCGAACTCGTCAATCAAGCACACACCCCTATCGGCCAGCACAAGGGCCCCCCCCTCCAGCGTCCACTCTCGAGTGATGGGGTCACGGTGCACTGATGCAGTGAGACCTACGGCAGAAGCGCCCTTGCCTGTGGTGTACACCGCCCGTGGGGACGTCTTCTCGACGTACTTCAGCACCTGGGACTTCGCAGTCCCAGGGTCTCCGAGCAACATCAAGTTGATATCGCCTCGAATCCGATGCTTCTGATTCATGTTCTTTTCGCGACCGCCAAACATTGCCAGGGCAATAGCTGTCTTGATGTGGTGGTTTCCGTAAATACTGGGCGCAATGCTGTTGATGATGCGCTCACCCATGCGAGGGTCTCGCGACATTTCTTCGATCTGACTTTTCTCCTCCTCAGTGAGAACTGAAGATGCGAGGGCGTCGGCCCGCTTTTGCACAAAGTTTGCTTCCAGAACAGTTGCAAACACAGGAAAACCCTGTTTAGAATGCATGCCGGGATCAAAGGTGTGTGTGTAGATGCCGGTGATCTCAATCTCCTCGCCGGGACGGGCTGCGTCGATCAAATCAGCCAAAAGGATAACATCCTTGTAGCGTGGGACGCGCCCGGCAGGTACACTTCCGGGAGACTCTTGCAGTGTGATCTTCTGGTAGTTGCGGTACACGGTTTGTTCTGTGTTCAGCGAGAAGGGGCCAGCGGACTGACAGGCCACACAGGCCCCGAGCTGCACCTTTCCTTGCTGGGACTGAGACACAGGCCCAGTGACAGTTCCACACTTCATGCACGTGAAACGCATGACCTTGAGTTGGGGAAACACCCCCGTGCGCCGCGTGACAACGCCGGAAACCTTCACAAGCGCATTCAAATGCAAGTGGCGCAGCTCGCGAAGCGAGTCCTTGATGGGCAAGTCACAGATGCGCACGTAGATCTCATCGTGCACTTGGTTGTACTCCCGGTACTTCTCCAAGGTCAGGGCACGGGCGACCTCATTCATCAAAGTCAGCATCTCACGAGGCGTGTCGGCGAGCCAAATGCCCAGGGTGGACTGGTCGTTGGAAAGATGCAGGTAAGAAACCTCCAAACTCTGTCTGTTGTCAGCAGCCATTTGTTCAATTGCAGCTACGTAAACTTCGCGGCCTTGGCTGTCCTGGTAGCTTCTCAGAAAGTGCCTCTGTGAGGAGACACATTGATGTTGTTGTGAGAAGGCCAGGGAATCGTTCAACGTACAAATCGGCGCTTCACTTCTACTTGCACATGCTCCTGTGCAATCCACTCTCTGAGGGGCCCAGAGAAGTCGTCGATGTTGACTGCGTCTTGGTACTGCACAATATGGCGGGTGCGGAATTTGAAAAATCACGGCTGCCACTTGATTGAGCTGATAGCACACTTACAAGCTCTTCTACACCCAAAACACCATCCTCCATACGCCTTTGTAGTTCATGCGTATTATCTGCGCCAAAATTAGTGTAAAATTGTGCAGGTGAGTGCACAGACTGCTGCCGTGTCGACAAAGTGTCACTCAAATGACACATGGCGGGCACGCACCTCCATCATCTGCAAGGTCGTCCATGCCCGGAAGGCGACGACCGGCACCTGCTCGATCACGCATGGCCATTTCTTGTTCTGCTCGCACTCTTTGCTCTGCTGTCATGCCCCGCTGCTGCCTGTCATCCAACATAGCTGGATCATACTGATCCAGCACGCCACGCTGCTCGTAGTCCCTCCTGTACAGACAAATATCGTCATTAGCCAAGAATCCCGCGGTAGAAGTAAACAAACACATACATCATATCATCTCCAAGCAAATCCTCGCCCTCACTGTCACTGCGGGCGCTTGAGCGAGCATCTCGCAGGGAAGAGCTTGCGTCGTCAGATTGCCTCCGCCGCCGGCGCCCGGCTCCAGAGTTTGCTGCTGGAGACGAATCAGCCTGCAAGAAATCGAGTGAAATGTTGTTTCGACTGTTGGGCTCCAGTTTGTGGTAAACTCACCATCTTGAGTAAGAGGGAAAAAAGAGCTACTGGAGAGTGTGGTTCAGACTGCCGTCAACACAGCTCAAGTCAAGGCAAGCTGGAAGTGGCCCACTGTTGCCAGTTCGCAGTCTTGGTCAATGATGTTGTTTGCTCCCGAGTTGCCACCACCAAGGTTCCTTGGTTAGATTGCTTGTGGAAAGCAATGCTCGGGGGGTGCTCTCTGTGTGGCACGGGGTCTCATATCCTTGAGGCGCCGAATAGGCTTGCAAGCCGCAGAGCCGCATATATTAATCTCTCAAGGACCGCCAAACAGCCACAGTTTTGTAATTGCTTTTCTGAAAGTGCAGCTGCCACTGACTTGCTTGAGCCATGCTGTGCTTTCACGACTTGTGAGGCTACTTCTCAAAAGCCGCACTTCGGCGTATTTAAATGGCTGCATCATCCTCCGATGGGGCGGACAGTTGGCAGCACGCGGTAATTGAACAAATATTCTTTGACTGGAGTGTGCTTGAACGGGTCCTTCCCGGTTCTGGGTAAGATTCTCCATGCGCTTGTTGTCAAACGAGCGAGGGCACCCACCCAACGTGAAGCACAGGCAGCAAGAAGCACAGGAAACGGGCGCTGCTTTCTTCGTGGGCGCTGTGCCAACACATTTCACTGCAACAGATGTGTCTGACGCCGTACTTTCAGCGGCCGCCTCTCGACTTCCCACCTTGGTCTGTCGCGTGAGCGACTGCTCGAACCCCTCCGGCAGGGGTTTTGCATTTCTTGAGCTCAAAGCTGTCCCAAAGCCTGGCGCAACACAAGGCAAACACGATAAAATAGTTTCTGCAATGACAGCCAGCCGAGTTCCTTGCTCGGATTCGTTGGTAAGAGAGCCGGTGCTTTCTGGGCAGTTATAGCAATTTTCACCCAGCTTCAAATGCAGGAAGGTCTAGCCCTGAAGAAGAACACTTCAGGACCTGCACGAACAAGCGAACACAGCCAAGATCCAGTGATGAGTTTGAGCTGCATTTTGATGCCGGATGGGGTGAGCAGGAAGCTGTACCTGTCTCCGGCTGCGTTTCAGGCGTTGGTGGGCGCCCCCCTGCGCCTCGTCAAAGAGGTGCGTAGCAGCCGCAGTTGATGCCTGCCCATTTGTGTAGTACCAGTTTGATTGCTTACAGCGCATGCTCCACGTGGCGCTGAGTGAGGTCGACCTGAAGTCAAGGGCGCAGGCCCTGTGCGGGGAAACAGTGACCGTGCTGTTGCGCAAAGACACAAAGGCGCCAGGCAAGGAGCCCCCACGCAGTGGGCATGTGCTTCAGTTTTCATTGCCTACAGGTGGGGCAGCTGCACTGCTGCCGCCCGCAGCGGAGCAGCTTCAGGCTTGACGAAATGTCGTGCACCGGCAAAAAGCCCACCCACTTTCTTGGTACAAAAGACAGATCCAATGCGCGACACATAGCTCACGATCTAAGTTGTGACAAGATTGAAGTGTGGCTGTGCATCTGACCCGTTGGCTCAATTCACTGCATGTTGCGGCGGGGAAATTAAGGGGGGCCCACAACTCAAAACATGCAGTGCAGAATGCATTGGGCCTGGACCCCCTTTGAGGCACAGAAGCCGAGCCTGTTATGTGATAGGTTCAAATTCAATAAAACTTATGAATACTCTGTGCTGCAACCTGCTCTTGCATGTCCAGTGCCTTGCTCTCATCAGAGTTCCGAGGCTCCCGTGCGGTTTTTGAGATTTCATCATGTTGTCCAGAGCTTTCGCCCCTGTTCGTCGAATGGCGCCTGTCGCTGCATCAGCAGCAATCCAAACATCCGCTGTGTTGCCAGCTGCAGTCACTGCTCACGGTGGACAGCAGTGGGGTTGGATCGCTGCTGCTGCGGCCTCTGCCGGCTTGGCGTGTTGCTTTGACGCTGCCGCGGACGATTCTCGTGATGACATGCTGATTTTCACGGGAAATGCGAACCCTGCTTTGGCCAAAGAAATCGCAACAGCCCTGAAAAAGAAGTTGGCACCTGCAGATGTCAAGTCGTTTGCTGACGGTGAAGTGTCAATTCGAGTAAGTGTCTCGCTCCTCTTGTCTTGGGTGCCGGCACTCATTTCCCACCATTTGGGCAAATCTTCTTCCCGTACAGCTGAAAGAGAATGTCCGTGGACGCCAGGTGTACATTGTCCAGCCAACCTGTCCTGATGTTAACAAGAATCTGATGGAGCTGTTGCTCCTCATCTCTACTGCTCGAAGGGCCAGCGCAGACAAAATCACTGCTGTCATCCCTTACGTGAGTGCTTTCATACGAAGGATAGTACACAGGCCCAAATTTTCGGTCTCTCATTGCTTTTCCTGTCAAGTTTATCCATTGCGGACAGAATCGTGAATTACGCTACAAGATCCAGCTGTGACGGATTGTTCAAAATCCGCTTTCACTCGCACTTAATCGCAGTATGGCTATGCTAGGCAAGATCGCAAGTTAAGCTCTCGCGTGCCAATCTCAGCAGCAGATGTTGCTGTGCTTCTGGAGTCAATGGGTGTCGATCGCGTCGTTGCTGTGGACCTGCACTGCGGTCAGATCCAAGGCTTCTTTAGCCCCCGCACCCCAGTGGACAACTTGGACGGCGGGATTGTCGGCGTGAAGTACTTCGCAGACAAGGGCTTGAACAATGTCACAGTGGTGTCCCCTGACGCCGGTGGCGTGTACCGCTGCAAGCGTTTCCGGGAGCGCTTGGCCGTGGAGACCAACGGAGCGCTGGATGCTGGCCTGGCCATGATCGTCAAGCAGCGAGCCGCCGCCAATCAGATCTCACGCATGGACTTGGTGGGCGACGTGGCTGGCAGCGACGTCATCATCGTGGATGACATGATGTAGGTGTCAGCGACCCCCCCCCGCGCTTTTCACAGCCCCCCTTGCACCCCTTTCCTTGCAGTGACACCGCCGGCACTCTGTGCAAAGCTGCTGAAGAGCTGAAGAAGCGAGGTGCCAAGTAAGTGCAACCCCTTGTGCCCCCATCTCCCCTCTATGTCTGTACACCAGTGTTCGTGCAGCCGTGTGTTCGCACTTGCTTCCCACGGGCTGTTCTCGAAGGCTGCTTCTGTGCGCATCGAGCAGTCCGTTCTGGAGGAGGTGGTGGTGCTGAACACCGTCCCCCCCAATGAACAGGTGAAGGGCAACTCCAAGATCAAGTACATCTCTGTGGCCACCCTGCTGGCAGACGCAATCGAGTGCATTCACGACCGCAAATCCATCTCGGAGTTGTTTAAGTCCCGGGCTGCAGCTGCTGCAGCTGACGACGGCGCCGCCTCTGCTGAATAGACAGCAGATTTGAGCACTGCAATTGATTCCTCTTATCTTCTTGCACATGTTGTTACCAGCCGCTGCCCCTTCCACCGCCGCGGTGCCTACCCCCACCCCTGCCTCGCCCTCGCCCCCCCCCGGGGCCGCGGTAGCCCCCCATACCGCCCCCCCCCTGGGGAGGCGCCATTGCATCGTGGGGGCTATGTGCATACCGCCCCCTACCAGCGCCCTGTAGGGGGGGAAACCTGTCATCTGGCACCCCCCCTGGACGCTGGAAGGGCCCGTCATACCCCCCCACTGCCCGGCGCGGCCCAGACTCCTCATACCCGCCCCCCCCTCGAGGACCAGGTCCATCGTACGACGGTGGGCCTCGTGGGGGAGGGCCTTCATACCCCCCCCTGTACGGGGGGGGCTCGTACTGGCCGGGGCCAGGGCCAGGACGCCCCCTTGCCCCCCCCCCCCCCCCAAACTGGGGGTGGTGACCTCCTTCAGGGGGGCCCCCATAGGAAGCATGCCCACTTAAGCCCCTGAGTGGGGCACCTCCGCGGGGGGGGGCACGACCTGGTCCGTAGCCGCGCCCCGGTGGGCCCACGTCGCCCTCGTGGTGGTGGGGGGGGTGGCCGCCTCCGCTGCCCGGGTGGAACCCCCCTGCGTGCCAGCCTGGCCTTCCGCCGCTGCTTTCAGGCCCACTGTACCCACCACTTGCCTGCCCTTGCCAGGGGCCCTCCCGCTGAGGGGGGGGCATACCTGCCTTGCCGCCCCCCCCCCAGTCTCCGGGGCCAGCGTAGGGGCCTCGAGGGCCCCCCCTGGGGGCGCCCATACCCCCAACGGGACCATGCATGGCACGTGGTCCATGGTCACTGGGGTGGCCAGGGCCTGGATGTGTTCGGCGTGGTGACGGGGGGCCAGCGGGGGGGCCACGGCGCTGGCCAAGGGGAGGGGGCCCCCCATATGCCGCAGAGCCTACCCCCCCCGGACCCCCTCCACTTGTATCGCGCTTCAAGGGCACCATGTTTGCAAACTTATTGTTGCTGGGGAGTGCTTGGGCCATGTTCTGGTGGCCCCCTGTGGGAGCGGGCCCCAATCCCCCCCCTGCTCGTCGCTGAGGGGGGGCAGCGCTTGCTGCGCCGGCTGTGGAGTGAGATGATGTACTCATGGCAGGTGATGCCTGTCCTGCAGCAGGGCGCGGCGGCGTGTTTAGGGCAGCGTCCGCATCTTGTTGGGCTTGGGCTGAATCGCTTTCAGACTGCGCAGCCATCAGCTGCAGCAGCCCTTTCTTGGCCTGCTTGAGCTCAGTCATTCGCGATGAAATAGTTTCAATCATGCTTTCCATTGTTTCAACGTCTTTTTGGCGTTGTGTCACCAGTGCTGGGGGCACTTGCGAGTCGCCACTGTCGCTGCTGCCAGCGCTGCCGACGCTACCATTGTCATCTTCCTCCAGCGGCAGATCAACATCAGGTGCTGTCGCTGGCACTTGAGCACCGGAGTCTATTTCTTTATTGTCTGGAGCGTCTGCAGTTAGGTCACCAGATGGAAGGATGCCACGCACGTGAAATGCTGCCCACCTGCACAACGTGGGTGCGGCATTTGAAAATGGCTTCATTAGAAGATCAGTGTGTCATCTTACAGCTTCAACCCTTCAAGAATAGGACCATCCATCCTGGGAACACCAGCAACAAAACTGCGTCGGCTGACATTCATTGCATTCGCCGAGGTTCCCGCAAGCAAGCGATTCACCGAATCACGAAATTGGCGGCGTGGCCCGTTTGGCCGTCTTGTGTTGTTGAGTCAGCAGCTGGACAGGCTCGAGCTGCTTGATTCAGCATGACCAAATCCATGACTGATTCGTATCTAATACAGTGCAGCCACTTGGATCTGCAGCTGGTGAGCGTGCCGCACAGGACACTGCAGTCAAGCAGCTGCCCCCCCCCAACACCCCTTGGCAAGGCTTGTACCCAGACTCAGCGCCCGGTGGAAGTGTCTCCATCCTGTGTTTTCCCATCGTCGTCATCATCCTGGCCCCTATACCGGGGCCGGATGTTGTGGGCCGAGAATACCTTGAGAGGGTGCAGGCTCTCATTGTTGTGCACCCGCACCATTGCCTCAGCCAGAACAGGCGCCACAGAGAGACGAACAATCTTGGAGCACTTTTCGCTCTCGTATGGCACTGGTGGCAGTGAGTTGGTCACGATGACTTGCTCTGCGCCGCTGCGCTCAATGCGTTTCAAGGCCCCTCGTGAGAACAAGCCATGTGCGGCGAACACCAGCACCCTGGAGGCGCCGGCCTTGAGCACAGCGTCGATGCGAGCCTCGATGGAGCGTGCGGTGTCAATAATATCGTCCACAAGCACCACATCTCTCCCCGTCACGTCCCCAAGCACCTCAAGGCGGGTGCCTGCAGTGGAGCCTTTGTAGGTGACGGGGGGTGAGGGGGGTTCAGGGGTGTCGTTGGGGTCCTCACTTTCCTCCTCTTCGTCCTCCTCGTGTGCTGCCTGCGCCGGCACCGGCGCCGGCGCCTGGGGCTGTGGCTTCAGAGGCCTGGACTCGAAAATAGCCGCCACGTCAACTTCACTTCCCTTGGTGGCGCTGCGCAGGCCATCCGCGACGTCCTGGGCCAGGGGAATACAGGACTCATTGGAAGCCATCACCACTGGGCGCTGCAGGTTGGTGCGCGCCAGGTAGCGCACTGCCATGCCAGTGGAGCGCACATCGTCGCAGGAGATCGTGAAGAAGCCCTCGGGCTGAGAGAAGCCTGGAGGGGACAGGTCCAGGGTGAGCACATGGTCAGCACCCACAGCCTCAATCATGCGCGCAACGGCAGCGGCAGACAAGGGGATGTCGTCGCCTTGCGCCAGGAAGCTTGCAGCATGAGTGGACACGCTGGAGCTGAAGGGCATGCCGGTGTCGCGCTTGTATCCAAAGTAGGGAATCACAACGACGATGCGGTCTACATGGGAGCGCCTTAGAGTAGAAACCAGAAGGAGTAACTCCATTAAATGGTCAGAGACTGGTGGGCCAGTGGACTGCACGCAATTACGCTGAGCTTAAAAGCCAAAGTCTGCGCGGGGTTTCAGTACGCACCTGCACGATGAAAGCATCGTTTCCCCGCACATTCTTGCAGATCCGCACTGAAATTTCACCATCTTTGAAATGGCTCACATCTACCATGTCAAGATCTCGGTTCATGTACGCTACTGCGCGCCAGAAATGACAAAGATGCGATTGAGCAGTGCCCTAAAACTGCAGCACATCTCACCGATCTCGTCAGCCAGGTCGGGGTTGCCATTTCCCGCGAAGATTTGCATGCGACCATGCACTTTACTTCCCGTCTTCACAGATCCTGGTGCGGTGTGTCGGAATACATCCGCCCTGCTGGACTCCAAGAAGTCTTTCTGACATGTCGGCGTGGTAGCGTGGTCGTCGGCTTCGCACGAAATAGGCGCTGCACTAGTATTGCAGGTAATTCCAGCTGCCACATACGAAGCAAACACAGCTGCAAGGGTCGGGGCAATGCGCCCGGCAGCAGCGGAGACAGAATGCATTGCTGCTCGTATTGACGAGTCAGAATAAATGTCTGCAACAAGCGAAGAGGTGCACACTCAAGCCCGGAATGCTTCCCTAATTGTGCAGTGTAGCATAAACGCGACCGTCAATCGCAAAATATCATAAATCCCAGATTCACAGCCAGCTTCGCTTGCTAAGCCCGCGGCTGGCGGGAGTGAAGGGGGCTCCACTGCTTAACGGTCAGGGGAGGACGCGCAGCTGTGCAGCGGATGCGTCACCAGAGCACGGAAGAAACATGTCTGTCAACTCAAAAGCATCCTCTCTGGGAGTCTGCAGCTTCTTGTGGCATGCGGCACAGTGCTGGAGACTGCTCTGGAGAACTGCCACCCAATCTCAGTTGGGGATTGGTTTGATCTGCGAGGACATGCCACGTACCAACAGCGCAGTGAAAAGTGTGCATGCTTTATGATACATACCTTGAAGTGCACAGCAATGAGGCTAAATACGAGGCAGCGTAAGTCTTGCACAAGGTAGTAGAGCGATTTGAGGCCTTCGGGGTCATCGCTGTCGCTGATGTCCAGCATGCTGCCAATTTTGGCACAAGTAAATGCCACGTGAGCTGCGCCGTCTTTAACTTCGATTTCTTGTCGCCCAACGTCATCTGGCTCGGGCCACTTGGCGTCATCCTCACTGCGAAGCGAGCGAGGATTTTGCTTTGAGCAGCCGCAAGCAACACCACGGACGCAAGCGACTCACTCCACGATTTTACTGTCACGAACGATTCTTCGCACTTCCTGAATGATGCTGTTGGATACAGTTGCTGCACGAGTGCTGGGTGAAGTCGTGCGTGGAGGCATTCATGCCTCGTTAACTCACCCTTCTTGCGGATGATACCATCGCCGCGATACATGGAGTTGTTTGCATAGCGCATGGTTCCATCCCCCTTAAATTCAAACTCCATGAACTCGTGTCCGAACTTGCCCTTGTGGCCAACACTGCAGCAGAAGCACGTGAAAGGCAAGGTAGTATGCCAAAAGCCGCTTCGCTCACTAGTATCGGCAGTAGAAGTCCTTCAGGTCTCCCTGATCTGTGTTAGCCAGAGGCGACTCCGCTACCTCTTGAGAGTTATCGTCGGGGGTCCCAGCAGCAGCTGCAGCTGCCAGTGGTGCACTTGCTGACTCGGTATCGGACACATCCATTGTGAATTTCTCGAGGTTTGCCTGGAAGTATCGCAGGCTGTCAGACTTACACAGGCTGTTAGAGCAGCAGCAGTTGGCAGCACAACAATCTGAGCTCAAAAGGTTCACCTCTGTGCATTTTAATTGCATTTGCTCGCACTCATTGCCAATTGGTGGCACCGTGCTCGCTGGCACCCCCGTTTGACTGCAAGGAATGCCCTATCCATTCCAAACGAAATACAACAGTTGCAAATGCCATCCGCACACAAACCAGCCCCATTTGAAGACAATCATGTATATCACAACAACATGCTGGCCGCTTGTTGTTGCCTTTGAACTGAGGAGCCGCCCAGCCGTTCAAAAGCAGGCCGGCCCCCGTATCGCAGGGGCCCGTAGGGGCCCAGCGTCGAGAGGCACAGCCAGCAGGAGAGGCTGAGAAGCAGCGCAGCGTGCACAGGGGGCTCTCGGCCAGTAAATAGGTGCCCGGCAACCCCCTCTATATATGCGGTGCCGTCAAGATTCAACACTCCAGGACACGCCTGCATGCCATATTTCTGTTCGTGTCCAGCTTGGTCGGGACCTCAGCACCCCATGGCCAGGGCCAGTGCGCTGGGCGAAGTGGGTTGCCTGGGGCTGCATACAGGCAAGTACACAAGCCAGATCTATGGATTGGGCACCTGTGCACTTGATCATGAATGAGCAGCCAGGAGTAGTGGCCCCTTCTGCATCTGATCATGAGCAGGTTGGCAACACCTTGTCGTTGAAGCACCAGGAGCCCAGGGGAGCAACACTTGACCTCGGCAGCTCGGGGGCACGGGCAATGGAAGGGTCACAGGCATGCACACCCACCATCAAGGTAGTATCTCGATGCCAAGGGCAGCTTCGTGACCAACTGCCCAGGTGCCCAAGTTCAGGCGGGGGCAGCCCGGCCCCTTCTCGGTCCCCCCTTCGAAAGCACCTGGGGCAGTGCCAGGCGTCAGCCTTTGCACACCACACTTGGCGATTGACTGTGGGTGAGGCTCAGTGTGGGGCATGTGCAGGTGGTGTCGTGTTTACACAGCAGGCACACGTGGGCCCCTCCCCCCCCCCGTGCCCTGACAGGTGTGTGAGGGGCGCATTACACTTCTGCACTGAACGACTCGACTACATTTCAAAAAGTTCTTCAGGCCTGGTGAAGTCATTGCAAATGGTGGTGAGTGCATGTGAATTTTGAGACGAAAAGTTGGGCTCATGGTAGCCGCATGCGCGGAGCGGAGTTG
>Ga0307982_1002586_pt1 | contig 14596 bp, 20 predicted proteins | sample OrgLakmetagen989_FD_201847 | JGI IMG/M metagenome (GOLD analysis project Ga0307982, IMG submission 201847) | Saline water microbial communities from Organic Lake, Antarctica - #989 | ecosystem: Environmental > Aquatic > Non-marine Saline and Alkaline > Saline | place: Antarctica: Organic Lake...
GAGTTGGATTGGGATGAGCATGTCCCTCGAGTTCCTTGAACTACGGTGCGGGCCTAGGCCATGAGTTGGATTGGGATGAGCATGTCCCTCGAGTTCCTTGAACTACGGTGCGGGCCTAGGCCATGAGTTGGATTGGGATGAGCATGTCCCTCGAGTTCCTTGAACTACGGTGCGGGCCTAGGCCATGAGTTGGATTGGGATGAGCATGTCCCTCGAGTTCCTTGAACTACGGTGCGGGCCTAGGCCATGAGGTGGATTGGGATGAGCATGTCCCTCGAGTTCCTTTTACTACCACCTCCCAACTTCTTCATATAGACGCCATCCTCTTCTTCCTTTCCGGACTCGCCACTGCAGGTTCCTACGCCAACGCGCGGTCCCAGCTCTGCACTCCGTGTGCCCTAGGCAACTACAACCCGCTGTCTCGGCAGCAGAGCTGTGTGGCGTGCTCCGCTGGCAGAGTAGGGAAGTCTTCAGGGCTTGTGGAGTGCCAAAATTGCCCCAATGGCACCGCACAACCGGGCTCTGGCCAAAGTGAATGTATGAATTGCGCGAGGGGAACTTTTAACGCCGATGTTGGTACGTTCTATGCGGAGTTCGAAAGACAAGAGTGAAAAATTGAGGTGTGAGAATGTTGACTCTGTATGGTTTTATAGAGCGCACAAACTTCTCAAGTTTGATCAGTACTTGTTGCTCCCCCTTCACACCTTTTCTTTTGCACAGGCGCAAGCGCCTGTGAAACGTGTGGCGTGGGCAAGTACGCACCCAATGCGAGCGCAACGGAATGTTTGGAATGCACGCCAGGGAAGTTCATGTCATTTCCAGGCCAGTCAGAATGCGACGATTGCCCAGGTGGTTTCTTTTCTACGGGGAATGGCAACGCGAAGTGCACGCAATGCCTAGGTGAGGAGGCAAGGGCAGCATCAGTTCGCGATCGTCATTGCTTACTTTTGTCGAGATTACTAGGCTTGTTCTCTTCTCTTTCTTTTCGTGTTTTTTTGTCCGTCTGGTCTTTTTTTTGTTTCTCATGCTGTTTTATGCTTTTTGAGAAGGCAGGAGCCCATGTAGAATAATATTAATCTGTTTTTGGAATGTGCGCACGTTGGCAGGGAATACGTACAGTTACCCTGGAAACGCAGTCTGCGCCAGCTGCAACGTGGGTTACTTTGCAAGACTTTCTGGCCAGTGCGACGTTTGTCCCTCGGGGACTGATTGCGACGAGCCTGGCAAAAGCACGCAAACCCTGCTTCGAATTCAGGAAGGCTTTTGGCGCATGTCAGCGAACTCCTTGGACATTCGAGAATGCTTATTGGGCCCAGTCGCCTGCTTGGGCGACAATGGCACCCAACTGGCCTCGGAACTCTTGGGTTTTCTCGTCTCAGAAGGCCTCGGTAATTTCAACAACACCTCCGAGTCGTGGGTAGCGCGAGGGCGGAGGCGGCTTGATAGTGGCATTGGCCGCCGTCGCTTAGCGGCTCGTGGCGACGTGTATGGGGACGCGTACTGCAATGAAGGCTACATGGGCCCCATGTGTGGAGTCTGCGACCCCGATGGCTACTACTTGGACACTTCCGGGGAAAGTCCGGTATCAAGCAGAATTCGTTGAAATATTAACCTTTCATTTTGCGGATTGTAAAGCACGTCACTTCATTGTTTTGTGCACTCAAAATACGCTTTTTTTCGTCATTCTTTTGCTGTTGAATCCTTCGTCGTGTCGAGTGTGCCGATGTCGTTTTACACAATGATCACCCATCTTTCTTGTTATCGCGTTATATTCATTTGTAGGTGTGCTCCCGTTGTGGCGACGTGCAAAACGTTAAAGACACTCTTTTGAGCCCTGTACTTCTTATATTTTGGGGTCTTGTGCTAATTGTAGCTGTTGGGTTTGTCTCGTGGTTAATCGCGGCTCGCCACCGGCTCCAACGGGCCAAAAGAGCAGCGCACTTGAAAGCTCAAGCGAGAGCGAAAGCTGTGTCAGAGGGAAAACTTGGTGACGAGGAAAAGTCTAAAGGGAAGAAGCCCGGATGCATTGGCCGCGCATTCAATCGGATCACTGAAGAATACAAGAAAAATAGCGACAAAGTGCACATGAACAAAGATGGCAGCGTAACGTTTTTCAAGACACACAAGGAGCAAGTGCCTCCGAAAACCATAACTGTTGTGAAAGATACAGACAATGGTGTAGCGCAAATCCGAGAAATTACCACTACCGTGATTTCCACTGTTGCCGTGACCGAGACTAAAGTTACCGTGCGGCCTTCAAACATTCTCTTCAAGATGATTACCTTCTGGCAGTCCGAATCTGTCACAGTCAAGAGTTTGGTGTCATTTATGCAAATTTCAGGTACTTCAAGAGATAGAGTATCATTTTGAAGACACATTGAAAAAGAACTTTAATATCTTAACACACTACTTGAAAGAGTTCTCGGGTTCTATGTATTCTTAACGTGCCGAAACTTTATCTTTCTGAAGGCACCTTCGTTGTTTGATAATTCCTTGCATTTTGTTGTCCGTTTACTTCTCTTGGCTTAGTAAATATTTCGTTCAACTGCAACATGAAGTACCCGGCTGCGTTTGCGGGCATTTTAAAGAGTTTTGACTTCATCAATGTGGACTTGGTGCCGAAGCTGGTAAGTCTAGATAGTTGCATGGAGAACATTCCTGCCCTCCAAAGATCCTTTTTGATTACTGTATACGACACCGCGTTGAGTGCTCAAATAATTATGCTTGTCTAATCATAATTGCTATACTTATATGGGCTGTACCTCAACATCCTTCTTTTCAATAGGGGCTGAACTGCCGTTTTCCAGGATTTGACTACTGCAATAAGATGGTGACCACATGTATGGGGCCTATCGTGCTCTGCGCCCTGCTCATGCTTCTATACTTTATCAACGTAACGTTTGCCACGATTATGGCTTCGTGTAAGGCCAAAGAAATGGAAAAGAAGAAGCGCTGCTGCATAGTGCCACCCGAAATGGAAGACATGTTCAATGCTCATGATCTCGATCGCTACAAGACTGTATTTGCTACAGTTGATGCAGACGGCGACGGATCCGTCAGTCCAAATGAGCTTGAGGTCTTTCTCAGAAGTTTCGACCGCGACTCACTGGATGATGAAATCCGTGCGAAAGCTCAAGCGATCATGGTTGACATCGACATCGATAATAACCAGGAAATCGGTAAGGGAACACTTCCCATTTGATTTTATCGTCAATCCATACTGTTACTGTTGCTGATTACAGTATACTACGAATGCACGTATCTATGCACTCTCCAAATTCTTCCCTACATCCACCTTATGTGATGATATATTGCTAAAATTCAACAGATTTTGAAGAGTTCCTTGTTGCTATGAATAAGGCGAAGGAAAAAGATGGGCAGACTGAGTTTTCTCATTTAGCGGAGAAAATGAGCAAGCACCTGAAAAGGAAGCCTGGCGCAGCCATAATAGGCTTATTCTTAACGGTGACATTTTTGGTCTTGATATCAACGTCGAGCGTTCTCTTCCAATTCTTGCGATGCGAATCTTTTGCAGTGCCTGAAGAAGACGGCGGTGGAACCTACAGTTTCGTAATGCAGGATTTCTCTCTCGACTGTGATTCTTTACGATATGCTAGCTATCTTCCGTTTTGTTACTTGCAATTGCTCATCTTCCCTCTCGGGATTCCATTGCTCTACACGGCTATGCTTTCGCAGTCGAGTCACATATTGAGCAATGCTAAAGCTATGGATGAAGAAATGCTGCATGGATTTCCGATGACTGGCCACTTGAGGTTCCTTGTGAAATCATACAAACCAGAGCAGTGTTTCTTCGAAGTGATTGAGTGCTTCCGTAAAGTAGCTTTGGGATCCATCATTGGCATAGTCGATCCGTCGAGTGTGCTTGCGCCTGTGATTGGCCTCCTCATCTCTCTATTTGCCATTTACGTCTTTGTCGGTTACAAGCCGTACAAACAACAAAAAGACAACAATGTTGGCATCGTGCTTGCTTTCTCACTCGCATTCATTTTCATGTGCGCACTTATCATCAAAGTAGGGGCTTTGTCCGAGTTAACCCAGTCCTTTCAACAGCTGTTCGAATATTGTTTGATTGGTTCGGCGTTCGCTGGACCACTTGCTGCGGTACCAATGAAGTTGATCTTCGATTATGCCGTCATGTACGGTTCAATAGCTGTGCGCTATTTGTTCTACCTTTACATGTGCATCATGACAGCAAGGGAAACCAAGGCAGTTGCTGACGCTCAGAAAGAGGACGACAAAGACGACAAAAAGAAGGCCAATGATGGCCTTGGAGAAGCGTCGAAGGCTCCAAAAGGGGATAAAAAAGGTGCGGAGAGCAGCGTTAACGCAAGTAATGCCGTGGGTGCAACAAGCTCAGTTACCAACAGCAAGGGTGCTTCGGAAAAGCGACGCACGAAGGATAGCGAGCCCCGAAGAAGTGCTCGAAGAATTCAAAGTGCAGCTGACACGTCAGACAGTGGCGACTACGGTGATTCTTCGGATAGCACCGACAGTGATAGTTCTGGCTCGTATGAATCGAGTTCAGATTCGTCAACCGACTCAGAATCTGACGACGCAGCTGAGCAGAAAGCAAGGAGTTCTTCAGCAGAGCGTTCAAGAGCAGAAGAATCGAAAGACGAGAGAAACTCTTCAGCTGTTGGAAAGGCTGCCGGTTTCCGCAAGCCTGTCGAGAACGTAAGCTACAAAGCCTTCAGCAAGGCAGCTGCCAAGGCTGACTTAGCTTTGCGGCCGCCCACGGCGCACGCTTTCATAGCTCTCTCGCCAGATTTAACGCTTGCAGCGTTGCTAGAAAGCGCTGGCTTGCGCAACTACCGAGCAGATTTTGAAGACTACGGCGTGGAAACGGTAAGAAGGTCACGCAGAGAAGTTCATGCGAATACCCACTTTGCATATGCTCAAGAGAACCCCTTGTGTGTATTTTTTATCCCCTCACGTACTATATATTTTCTTCACTTCTCCATTCCATTGTAACGCTCGTCGACGATTTCTACTGTCAAAATGCTGTACGAAAACATACCTGTGGTCTTATATTTTTGCTGAGCTGCTTGATTTCTTAAGAATGTATGAATTTTTAAGGTGGCGGATGCTCTCGACCCGCTGCTCGTGAATGACGCGGCGCTGCGGCACGACGTGGGCATGGGCATGAAGCAGATTCAGCGGTTCCGGGTCGCACTTGCGGCGGCCAAAAGTGGACACCAGCTGGTTGCTTCGCCAATGAGTGGCGGCAGTGGCGGTGGTGAGGCAGCCGCCAACACCGCACGGCAGAGAAGCGTGGTTGAAGATGATGAAAAAGTTGGAGAGGCCAACTCGAATGAAGACGCAGAAATGGCCGCAGAAGCTCGAGAGCAGGCTATGCGAGTTGCAAATTTGCGCCAGTGGGAAGAGGAATACGACGTGGCAGCAGCCGTGGCCGCGTTAAAACCGCCCACCCCTGTGTCGTCGCAGACTGCGGCCACTTTGAATGAGCCGCGAGAAACGATCGACGATGGCGGGTTCGAACCGCTGACTGCTGGTGCCAACTTAAGCTTGCGACCACCGTCAGCTTTTACCGTGATGAGTTTGCAGGTAAAACTTCGCTTCACGTGCCGTCCATGTTAGGTTGATTCTACTTAATGCTACGCGTTTGTTGGGAGTTGAATTGAGCACCGAGTACTTTGAGAGCGAAAGATACTTAATTCATAGAGCTCTGGGTAACACGGCTCTGTTTCTTCTTTGGCTTTCGGCACAGGGAATTTCCTTGGCCGATTTGCTGGCGTCCGCAGGGCTGGGGGCTTGGCAAAGCGACTTCGAAAGCTACGGCATTGAAACGGTGCGATATTCTTCTACTATTCGTTTTGAATTCGATTTCTTCAATGTTGGTAATTTTTGCTTTGGCCATCCTGCCCGCCTCACTTGTGCGCTTTGACTTCGCGGTACTTCCTTCAATGGCGTCTGTTTGTTTGTTCTTGATTAGATTGCGGACGCACTCGACCCACTTCTCGTCAGCGATTTTGTCTTGATGGACGAAATTGGCTTGGCAGAAGGCCAAGTCGAGGCTTTCAAAGCGAGCGTGATAAAAGCCAAAAATGGAGGCGGGCCCCCATGTGGACGTTCATAATGGAGAGCAGCAGGATTTGATAGAGCCCGGGTCGAATTCTGTGTTATTGTTGCATGGCTGAGCAGCGATAGGGACCCGGCTGATAAATATTTTCATTTTATAGTGACGCATTTCGCCTGAAATACACCCGCGAATTCTACCTACGCCCGAATCCGGAATTTTACGGTTACGCGGTGAGTTTACTGGTGCACTACGGGGAAAATATCGCAACTGATGGTACAAAAATTGAGCGAATTCGAAATTCGAAATAAATATTTAAAATTTGAATTATATTTTGATCTCGGCTACCTTTCAGTAACCAGCAAGTAGGAGAAGGAGCTGAATTGTTAATTGTTGATGACTTCGCCAGGGCCCTAATCCCACGAATATACCCATAGACGTGCCATGGTGAACCCTTGGCGATAATCAGGCCTCACACGCTCACACGCATACCACAGCTGCGCGTCGTTCAGTCGTCGTTGTTACCGACCTTAGCCCGCCCTCGCTGCCATTCGCCGTAATTGTCGCGTCGGGAGTCGGTCTCCGCGAAGAAAGGGCCCCAGTCCAGTGTCAGAGTGGGGCAGTACCTGGAGGAGGTTTAACGCAGAGCAATTCAGGGTGCAGTTGAGTGGGACAAGACAGCACTTCAAATTCAAGTCATTCGCGATGGGGTTGAGGTCACTTTTAGGATTCTCCGACATGAATTCGTAGACACGAATTCTCTTGGACACGCAGTATAAATGAACGAATGCGAAGGTGCGCATAAAAATGAATGGAAAAGGAACCCACGAACACACCCGGCGTATTCCTCCAGATCAGATCTCGTCACGTTTTGCATGCATCCTTGGTGGAACTTTCTCGAAAGAATGGGGCAATGCTCAGCGATGCCCGCGAGCATTCCAACGGACATGCACACGCAATTGCTGCGCGCGGGCACTAGAGTAGGCGCTGGGCTCGGCCTTGGAGTGGCGGAAGGCGGCGGCGTCGGCACCGGGGACGGGACCTGCGCACTGCACATGAACGCCAAGTGGACACTTTTCCCTGAGGGGCTTACACCGCCTGCATTCCCATCCACTGCTAGCCACAAGTCCCGGACTCCGTCGCTGCCAGGATCACCGTTGAGGTCAATGGGTTCGTGCAGCCACGCCGGCGTGACGTCAAAGGTAAGCACCGCGCACTTTGGCTGAAACGCAAACCCCACTCCATCGTCGTCGCCGTGGCTAGCCACCACGCGAGTGGCATTGACGGGCGTGGGCAACGAGGACGGTTGGTCAATGGTAGGGGTTGGCACTTGCGTGGGGAACGAGCTGATGGTGGGCGTCGGGCTAGGGGATTCAAACATGGCGCGCATGGAAGCATTGGCGCTTTGTCGAGCAGCTGACGACGTGTCATTGGAGGACGTCAGCAAAATTGCGTCGCTGTACTCGCTTCCCATCGCGGTAGTGCCGTTGTTATCACTGGTGTCAACAACGGGGCAGCGGTCATAGAGCCATAGCGCTGGAGTAAAAGAAACGCTGGTGCTGTTGCTATGGTCGTCATCTTCTACGGGGCAGGCGACCACTGTGAGGGTACGCGGTGACCGCAGAGAACGAAGCACGTAAAGAACATCGCCACCCACATCGCCGAGGATCTGATGAAAGCAACAAAATGGTACGAGTCCACAAGAAATAATGCCTGCGTTTTAAGTTAAACCTTGAGAGCACCAAAGCTACACACCTGTGGATGGCCAGCATGGTTCACATCGCAAAAGACGCTGCTGCATGAGGCATTCGTCGCGCCACCGCAGATAGAAGGGGCGCGGTTCGGAGTGGGCGCAATCGACGGCAGCGGCGTCGGTCTTGGAGTGTTGGACGGTTGGGTCGAAGTGGAGGGCATAGGAGACGGTTGCTCCGAGGGTAAGGCAGAGGGAAGCGCCGACGGGAGGATAGTAGGGCTTGAAGACGGGAGCTCACTCGGTGTCATGGTGGGTGACAAAGACACGGAAGGCGCAGTGGTTGGACTAGGGCTGGGGTTGGCTGCCGTTTCAATCGACCAGGTAACTAGAGAAGCATCCCATGCGCCAGCTACCAACTCAAAAGCACTCCGCAAGAGCAAGCTGATGTTGAATTGCTTCGCGTAGTCTACGATCCCCGCAGATAAGCCTGCGCCTGCAATAGTTTTGCTGTCGTCACCACTACTACTGCTGCTGCTGCTGCTACTGTTGTTGTAGGTGCTGTTGCTGTAATTGCCACTGGTGTTGCTGTCGCCGCTGCTATTGCTCTGTAGTCGTCTATTTGTACTGCTGCTGTTAAAGGTGCTATTGCCCTTAGTGCTGCTGTTGTAAGCACTGCCGCTGTGTGCGCTGCTGTCGTAAGCAGTGTAGGTGCTGCTGCTCACCACCAAATCTTGCGCGAGAATGGCCGTGACAGCGTCGGCCACTCCCTGGGCGTCCGTGATGTTCTCCCCGAGGCTTTCAATGACCTGCTCAATCACAACGCCCACCACGACACCATCTGCAAGGATGGTGGGCACGGGCGTGGGCTCCGGCGTTGCTTGAGTGATCTGAAGTGCACACAGCAGAAAGACCAAGATGAGATTGCACAAGAGGTGCAATGTGCACCGAATTTCAGCTGAACTTAGTACTCCTTCCTATGTAGTTCCTTTTGAAACAATCCATAAGTCTGTTTGTTCGCCTTCCCTATGGTGTTATCTTTGAACTACTTTAAAATTAATACCAGAATGTCATCGATGGCGATATCCGATCGCCAATGGTTGCCTGAAGTCACCACAAACCGCACGAGCTCGGTGGCTTGCGGTAAAATTACCGAGGCTGGAAGCCATTGGTTGCCTTGCGACCCACTCATGCTCCACACCTGAGTCCAATTGTAGACGCGCAAACTACCGTCATCCCCAGCGTTGCTGCTGCTGGAAGAGGAGGACGCATAGTCCGCAAAAGTCGAGTTCTCTTCGACAGTAGTCATGATGGCAGCATCCACACGTAAACGAGCCTCTTCATTGCGGCCGTCTTGAGACCAAGCGTGAAACCAGAACGACATGTTCAGCACTTCGCCCATTCCACCACTAGATGGCAGACGAGGGCTTACCTAAAGGTGAAAAGTGTATGTACAAATGTTCCAATGAAGGATCCAAGTCATCACAAGTAATTTGTACCAAAACAAAAATACGAGCCAAGACAGAAAATGGATTACTCGTACACGTAGTACTACAATCGTAAGCCAGAAAAATGCAGACGAAAAGTAATTTTTTCGCACGTACCAAGGAAGACGTCACCAAAGGCCAATTTGGGCTCGACGCTTCGAAGTACATGTAGTACCCGCTGCCTTTGTACAGCCCTGTGTGGTCTTGGCCAGGGCCCGTGCCGGGCGAAGGCGTAAAACGACGGCGCCGCAGCCACGCTTCTGCGTACAAGGACGTTTCACCGCTGCGCAGGTCCCGCTGCTCGTTACCACCAGCAACCACCTACCAAGAAGGACGGGAAAAAAAAATATATATAGCAGAGGGCAAATGAACAGTGCATCTCACATGTAGATGTGTTTACCGTAAAGCCACAAGCGAGCCCTGCATCGCTGACTGCATAGTCATCGCCATCATCGCCGTAGTTATCGCCTGGTGCTTCGAAATCACAAGTCCATGGAAACGCAACTGTGGGGGCAGGCGAGGGCACTTCCGAGGGCAAAGCACTGGGCGCTTCCGAAGGCACCAGAGAAATGGAAGGCAAAATCGTGGGTTTGAAGGAGGGTGGCAGCGTAGGCAGTGGGGTCGGAGGAAAACTTGGCAGCTGAGTGGGGCTTTCGGAGGGTAACAGCGTCGGCGATGGCGTGGGCAGTGACGAGGGCAGAGGAGTAGGTGGCAGCACCGGCAGCTCGGTTGGCGCTTCAGTGGGCAGCAGAGTAGGCGCACTGCTGGGCACCAAGGTAGGCACTGGAGTGGGGTCCTTGGTTGGCGATGACGAAGGCAGCTGCGTAGGCCTCGAGGAGGGTCCATAGGAAGGCACGGGCGTGGGCAGCGCAGTGGGCAGCGGAGACGGCGAGGTTGAGGGTACTGGCGTAGGGGCATTGCTTGGAGGAATCGTGGGAAGCGGCGTAGGGCTCGAGGACGGAGGTGTAGAAGGCGGAGGCGAGGGCAGTAAAGTTGGCACAGGAGTGGGTAATTGCGACGGAGGAAGTGTTGGAGATGGGCTGGGCGGCAAGCTCGGGACTAAAGTAGGGTATTCGCCTATTAAAGCTACGTCACCAACGGACAACAACGCCGCACCTGTAAACAGGAAATGGTGTGTTAGAAGGAAGAGTGAACCAACATCAACTAGATTATTTCTAAGCATTTGTTTCACTTATTCTTCCGCCGACTTCATAGTTGTATTACCAGAGCACTCGCAATAATCAAGCAACGCCACTGAAAATGACCCATCATCCATCGATGTTTCGATCGCGCTCGTTGCTGCGAGTTGAAAAGTGCCCGCACTGCCACCCACAGCTTCTAATGACCCCAACAGGTTGAAACTTGCTTCCACCAAGACCACCGAGTCGTCAACTTCTTGCAAGTACCTCTTTCGCTCTGCCGCTAGGGACGAATTACTAAATGTCGATTGATTTTTAGTTGTCAGTGTGTCCAATGCGTCTGCCCACGTAGACCTGTTAGCAGCACCGTACCATTGGCTGCTCGAGTTGCTCAAGTCTAGAGGTCGCACCAAAGCTCCCTGTACGCGCACATCATCATTGACCGAATAATACGTGGATGTCAGACTCGACGACATGAGCACTTCCTTCACGGTTGCTGCTACGACCACCGCCCAATTGGCAAGTCGCTCCTGCTCCGTGGAGCTGCTGAGGTCGTTGACTTTGAATGCGAGTGCAATGCTGGCGTGCACACGCACCACGTCTTGCCAAGTGGGCGCTGAACTTGGTACCATGCTGGGCAGCGGAGTTGGAGCCCCGGAGGGCAGCGGCGTGGGCGTTGCTGAAGGTATGAACGACGGGCTAGATGTAGGCACGACAGAAGGAAGAGCCGAAGGCAGTGGGCTCGGCGACAAAGTTTGTGTGGGGTCAAATGTAGGTAAAGGCGTTGGTTCCTTGCTTGGCAACGCAGAGGGCAAATGCGAGGGCCGATGCGATGGCAGCGGGCTTGGTTCATCGGTAGGGTGCAGGGATGGCGTCTTCGATGGCAATGGAAAGGGCAACTGCGATGGCGAAGGTGAAGGTATCAGCACCGGCACTGCCGTGGGACTTGGCGTGGGTGAGGTACTGGGATCAAGACTGGCAGTGGGAGATGGAGTGGGAAATGGTATTGGGAGATCAGTTGGACGTGAACTTAGCGTGGGTAGACCAGTTTGCGTTGGCGCGTCCGTGGGCACATCCGAAGGTGATTGAGTGCCGCCATGCAGATGTCCTCGCTGCACATCTGGCACAACTGAGATTAACATAACCTTTTCCATGCTCGGTAAATCTGAGCCATCACTGCTGTTGCTCTCAATACCATCACCATTGAGCATGCTGTTGACTGTGAGTAGGTGCCGCAGAGAAGAGAACACACTAGTGGGCGCAAGGGTTGGATCATGCGCAATGGCGACGCCATCAACTGACACCACTGAGACCTGCAATAGAAAGAGTAGAAAAGAGGTACACACAATCCATTCGATTGTGGCGTCATATTATTACTTATACTCAGTATGAGAGCATTCAATTCTACGACAAAAGATCTCAACACCAAGAAGTGTGTACAAGCAACTTGCATACGCAAGCCATGCATGCCTGAACAAGTGTTTGTGATCACCTAGAGTAAGAAAAGAGAACAAGCTTAACCTGATCCATGCGCACGGGAGGGCTGCTTGCAGTCAATGAGCCCAGAAGCGTCGCGACACCGTAGCGTACGGCTGCAAATTCCATAGCACCCCACCGGGATGCCGGCACTCCCGCAAATGTGAAGAAAGTTGTAACCTGGCCGGTTCAGCGTGTACATCGCGTTTCAAAATTAATGCGGAGCAGATCGAGGAAGCAAAAACAAAAAAATCACGGAAGTGGCATAAAAGTATGCAAAATTCAGAGCTTGATAGCACCTTTACGACAGTGACGTAACCGGTGGGCGTAGCTGACGGCGAGAATGTTGGCGCAGCGCTCGGTAGAGAGCTCGGGTTCGGGCTGGGCTGCTCTGACAAAGGAGTCGGAACCAGAGTTGGGGATGGCGTAGGCAACTGAGTTGGCAGTGCAGACGGCACCGCTGAAGGAAGACTACTGGGCAGCCTAGAAGGCAACTCAGATGGAAGCGGTGTCGGATTCGACGAGGGCGATGAAGAGGGCAAGACTGTTGGGGTAGCTGACGGCAGGGATGACGGGGACGAGGAAGGCAACGCCGATGGTGCGACCGAGGGTAGAGGCGAAGGTTCCAAACTTGGCACTTCGGTGGGTGCCGTAGTAAATGACGGCACCGGTGACGGCATACTCGTGGGCAATTCTGTAGGCTGCTCAGAGGGTGCTGCTGTGGGCAATGGCGTGGGTAATGGCGTCGGAGATGAGGAAGGTGCTGTAGACGGCGGGCCGACGTCTAATTGATTGGTAAGGACCCACAGCGCACCTCTGTCTCCGCCATCTGGAGTGATAGCAGCGAGGTCTACATCGCCATCACCTTCCCAATCAAGGGCCACAACACTGGTGGCGGTGTCTCCGCTGTCGGTAGCAAATAAGACCTGTGCTTTGTAGAATCGAGTGCCACCTGCGGAAACCCAACCAAGATCTGCTTCGTCGTCGAGTATGTCTGCGCCGCTGCCGCCGTCGTATTCCCAGGGGCGCTGCCGCAAGAGAGCAAGTGGCGCATCAGGATCATCAGACGCAACCACTATATCAGAATACCCTAGCAGAGAAAGAATGACAGTGAAGAAAAAGAGATGAGTGGTAATACGAATAGGCAGCATTCAAGACAAAGCTGAGGACAATCAAGATTAATTGAGCGAAAGGAATAACGTGGTAAATACGACAGATGAATTCGAAATCATTGTAAAGTATTGGCCTTGAATTTTACATTCTACTGTATTCAACCAAGACCAAAGTCCAATGAAAGGTCTATGCACCGCCTCTCACCATCCGAGTCAAAATCGACCCAGGTCACACCCATCGGCCGAATTATTGAAAACTCCTCCGATAATGGCCATCGCGTCCAGCGGTCGCCTCTTAAGTCGGATTCGAAGTAAACCACACCCTGGGCTGCGAATGGCGCCATTACCACTAGATCAATGTCACCGTCTTCGTCGCCATCTGCCGCGGCCAGAAAGCATGCACCATCTTCATCATCAGATACCATGTGACTGACCCAAAGATTTCCAATTCCGCCATCGTTTTCGAACCAGCGGACAGAATTGTCGCCCGCATTTGCAAAAACAACATCTATGTCGCCGTCGCCATCCACGTCGACGGTGATTGCGTGCGCTTTCGCACCACTCCACCACGCTTCGCTGACTGCATCGCCCCAAACTGCAACAGGAGTACCAAACAACTCTAATGCTACTACATTCCCATCATCATTGCTATTGCTGCTTGGATCGTAACCACTACTCCCACTACCACTACCGGGGCTTACCCGTACGCACAGACCACATTCATCGTCGACAATCAAGAGGTCAGGCCAGCCATCTTTGTTGAAATCCGCAGTTGCCCAGCATGATATTGCAGATAGCTCATGGGCTAAATCAAACTTACCGCATGATATTGCTATGTCAGCTAAGGTTTATTCAGATTCAATTCAAGGGATTAGCGGAGCACAAATTTTACAGCATAGAAGTGCGTAGTGCACTAGAGCATCAGAGCAAGGACGGGGATGTGGACGAGAGTGGGAGAGGCGCTTAAAGGGGGGTAATACAGGGGAGCTGTCACAATTAACGAACGGAACCGGAAAAAAAGTTCGGGTTCCCAACAATTAACGAACGGAACCGGAAAGAGAAGTTCGTTTATAAATAATTAACGAACGGAACCGGAACGAAAAGTTCGTTTATAAATAATTAACGAACTGGACCGGAACGGAACGGAAATTTCGTTAATGGTTCGGTTCCATAAAAGTTCCCGGAACTCCACTAACGAAAGACCGGCGCTGAGTACGTCCCTTAAAACTAGCTAAGTACTTACTGCAGCGGCGCGGGGAGTGCCGCGCCACGATCAACGAAGAGGTGGGTGGGGTCTACGACGTCAACGTTCTATACAGGGGGTATGTTCAGTTGACGAACACCAAAAATCCAAAAACAAATGTGTACACTTTTGTTCTTCACCGGGCTAGGCTCAAAAGTATCATGCACCCGTAGAGACCTACATGGTAGGTACAAATGTGGGTTTACTCGTGGATGTGTCAAATTCTGGGGCAATTCTACCGACACCTTCTCGAGATAGCGCCGATGTGCGTAGCGACACAAACGTGAGTAGAAATCGCGCGTCTCTTGAGTCGCAGCCGCCGACCTAGTGAGAGTAGAACGACGCATGTGAAAAATAGAATAGTCGCACATTTTCAATTGATAAAAGAACT
>Ga0307982_1002589_pt1 | contig 14592 bp, 13 predicted proteins | sample OrgLakmetagen989_FD_201847 | JGI IMG/M metagenome (GOLD analysis project Ga0307982, IMG submission 201847) | Saline water microbial communities from Organic Lake, Antarctica - #989 | ecosystem: Environmental > Aquatic > Non-marine Saline and Alkaline > Saline | place: Antarctica: Organic Lake...
CCCCCTCATGATACACTCCGCACTTGCTTTGTTTGCGCAACGCACGCGCATTCCCACTTCTGCCCGCAGCATTGGCTTCTGTGTCATTTGGGTTTGTATTAGTTCGAGTTCGAGTTCGAGTTCGAGTCCCCCCCTCAGGGGGGCTCAGATAAAGTAGTGCATTAGGCAAGCATTTTGATCTACTTCTCGGCTCTGATATCATCGATATGACCGAACTATGGCCGTTCAAAATTCGGTTTTCTGAGCCCCCCCGAGGGGGGACTGGATTTAGTAACTAACAGAAAGGGTGCCATCTAATCGGCGTTTGCAGAGTCCCGGTTTTCCCGGATTTCCCATGTAAATTCGCCTTATGGGATTTCGCCTCGGGGGGGGGGGGGGCTCGGAAAAGAAGTGCCGCTCACCCTCGAGCGGTTTGATGGCCCGTTTTGAATGTTACTTCCACTTCCATTATGTCAATACACACAGCCAGCCAGAAGCAGCCTCTGTGCCCGACTCCTGGCTCTAGGCCCTTGGCCGTTCGCGCGCCGTAACCAGCCCGAGAAAGAAGTCGCTGTGATATAAAAAACGTGGAGTGATACCTTCCTGGCGAGAGGCGTGTGTGGGCCACAAGACGCCGCATATCCAGTCGAACCCCTCGGGGGGGCTCAGAAAAAAAATGGGTTGATCCCAGCCCTGAATCGGATGCTGTTCAAGTTAATTGCTTAGTACGGCTCTTCAAAAAGGAAAAGAACTACGACAAGGCAATTATGAAATCACCTGATTGGTTGCGAGGCACAATTTTTCTCTGGTTGTTATGGGAGCGTAAGTACACAGCCGAATACCAAGGGTATCTAATTACAATCGAATCTCGAATCCGCCTTTTATTAGTGGCGAACAGCAAACATCCAAAGAAAACACCGGCTGCTGACATCAAGGGAAATTATACTGCTGAAGGGCTGGAGGTGTTTAATAAGACTTTCGAGGACTATAGGGTGAGAATAGTTAAGTGTAAAGGGCAGTACATCAACGCATGTTTTTTCTTACTTACTGCCACAGCGCGGTATTATGTTGCGCGTTAGGAAAATGGAAGATTACGAATACGAAAAAAGTAATACTGTGTATGGTTATTGTGTCGCGCCACAGCGGAAAGTTGGGCAGTGCCAGACGCGTGTATTTTTACATGCTAAGTTTTTTTTGAATAACCACCGTTCAATCTTCCACGGCGTGAACTGCTCAGGTGGGACGCGTAGCCAACAGCCATCGCGTATACATTACACATTGAGCACCATGCCATCAACCGAGGCTGCTGGAATGAGCGAACTTTTAACACTCGTCGGCGCGGTCAGTGCTGTACAGAGCGTTATGGATGCACAGAGTTCAAAGTGATTCTGCAAAAGTGTTTCGCATCGATATTCGTGAATAACTACCGTACCGACGCTACGCATGCATGGCAGGGGGATACGAGAGGGGAAAGGATTTTTGACAATTATGCTTTGTTACGCACAACACAACATCTGCACAGATCATTGTGTTTTTCATGCAAGCTGGTTTCGCGATGCTGGAAGTGGGCTCTGTGAACGTTCTCAACTTAGTTGAGTCCACCGAAAATGTGCTTATCAAAAATCTGTTCGACGCCTCGCTCGGCGCCATTTGCTGGTGGTTGTTGGGGTATGGGGTGGCTGCTGGCGATGCATCTGCGACAAGCGGCTTTCTTGGCACAACTCACTTTACCTTGCAGTCGGCTAACTTTGAAACGGTGGCAGGAGATGCGAGCTATGCAGGGTGGCTTTTTGGCTGGGCCTTCGCCGCCACGAGCGCCACCATTGTCTCGGGCGCTGTCGCTGAACGGTAATTTTTCAATTTCTGGGTTTGAATTCATCGGAGGCGTTGGGCCACGTGTCCCTTCATCGCTTGTCTACACCATCATGCGTTCACAAATTGAATTATTTTCATTTTTTTAAATGGAGCCTTTTTTCGTTCTTGCGCTTTCTTCATGACATAGTTGCACGAAGCTTGCATACGCAATTTACACTGTGCTTATCATGGTGGTAGTCTATCCTGTGATTGCATGCTGGGCTTGGAACGATAAAGGGTGGGCGTCAGCGTATCGAGCTGATGAGGACGCGCTTTTCGGGTGCGGCGTATTGGACTTTGCTGGCAGTGGCGTGGTGCACTTGACGGGAGGTGTAGGAGCTATCATTGGAGCTTGGATGGTGGGGCCTCGCGAGGCTTTTCGCACACGCTGCTTGCAGACGCCTATGTATGGCCCTATTTTCCAGAGCATGGGAACACTTTCGTTGTGGTTCAGTTGGTGCGTTACTGTGTATATTCAAGGGGTTATTTTGATTATACTGCACGCATCAGTCTACTAAATCCTTATTCTTTTATGCGCCATACGCGATGTCCTTCATTTTCTTGGAATTCGCTGTGTTGGTGGGTATTTTATATGGAGTCAAAGCTACACTTGACATCGTGCACTGAATTGCCACTTACCATTTTTGTATCTTTGAATATGAATCAAAAAATAAATTTTGAATCCGGCGAATTGTGGGGGTATTGTACGGCATGGTAGGTTTGCGTTTAATGCTTTCAGCGCTGGAAATGTGGTGGAACAATCAGTACTCGTTGGTCGTGCCGCGTGCATGACCGCCCTTGCAGGCGCTGTGGGTGCGCTCACAGCCTCGGCATTAGGTGGCATTTTGGAATCGCGCGACACAGACTCTCCCTTCAAAGTGAGTATCAAGCACGGGAACAATGGCGTTCTGGCGGCACTCGTGGCATCCTCAGCTGGATGCGCAACATCAACACCTGTTGGAATGTTTTTTACCGCAGCCGCTTCAGCGTCATGTTATGTGTGCGCATCGCGGTTTGTAAGGTATGAACTTCGGGTGGACGACGTGGTAGATGCTGCATCAGTGCACGGCGTTGGCGGGCTCGTCGGGCTGTTTGCGGCGCCACTTTTTGCCAACAAACAGCATTACCAACAGGCGTACATGCATGCATCAGAGGACCGCGCGGCACGATGTGCAGGCATCTTTTACGGCGGCGATGGCAGTGCACTAGTAGCCAACGCTGTCTTTACGCTTGCCCTGGTGCTGTGGGCAATGACCTTCACAGGCGGCACGTTTTACTTGTTGCATAGACTGCTTATGTTACGCAACGATGTGCAACTCGGCGCTAATATGGACGACTCTCAGCACAGCAATCATTCCCTTCACGAAATGGTTGAGGCGGCCACTTTAGAGTCGCCCAGACCTCGACCTGGTGTAATTCGATTCCGTGAAGCGCGTAACGAGTCTCCTGGTGCACTTCCCGGGAGCACTGTTACATGATGAGTGAGTATGTGTTTGAGTTGGACTTAATTGTTGTCTGAACCTGGTTACAGGCAATAAGAAAGCAGCAACAATCGGCCTTCAGTGCCCCTTGCTTTGTTTCTCATCGTTCTAAAGCTCCTTGGACCGACGTAAAGATTTGAATTGATTCTGCCTTTGTTCTCTGTGGTCATCTCTTAAGTAAGGAGGGTTCTTCAATTCAAACGCTAACTAAATGTAAACCAGAAAAAAAAGAAAAAAGAGTTGAATTGTCAAAAGAGCCCTAGGACGAAGGCATTTCTCTCCGGGAATACAGCGTTTACGAGGTCGGTGCCTTGAATGTTGGTGTGAGGATGGGTTCCTGAGTTGTGCAGTCCTACGGCAGCTGCATTGATAAATAGGCCTCTCATTTGCAAGCGCCATGCCCTCGTTTGCATAATCCACATGAAATTATGGATATGTGTAGTGAAGAAAAATGGAAAATATGATAACATAAGCGGAAAATTTGGTTTCCTGCACAAACACATTAGTTTAGAGTTTAGTAAAAATTCTAGCGGGCGTCTGATTCTTAGATTTACTGCAGCGGCGCGGGGAGCGCCGCGCCACGATCAACGAAAAGTTGTGTGGGGTGTCTACGAGACGAGGAGTAAACACCTACCCCGCCTGTATACGTATACATGTACTACTGTACCGCTGTATAGGGAAGTGGAATTCCCAGAGCGGGTTCGCACTACAGGGGGGGATGTTATTAACGACGCCAAATGGCCATGTTTTTTAGGAGCTGCAGAGCTATACAGGGAGGGTTCCTGTTGTTGGCGATGCTTGTTTCCTACCTCGTTAATGATACGTGGTCACTTCCCAGTCTTTCCAGATCAACAGTTTATGTCGTTGTGAGTTGACATCACCACACTACACTCCGTTCAATTAGGTGCCGTTGGCATGGAAGTAACATTTGCGGCTGTTGAGCCCAAGGGCATTGAAATCGGTTCCGTAAGTGCTTGTGTAGTTGGAACTGGCTAAGGTTAAATGGGACTGCTATTCCTCGTGGCTCGGGCTCCAGTTCTTCGTTGTTCTTCCAGTCCTCCAGCCCAGCCCAGCCCTGATTCCGGGAATTCCCGGGAATCTATGGGAATTCCCGGGAATCTTGGGAATTCCCGCTACCATTTTCCGGAGTTGGGAATTCCACTTCCCTACCGCTGTACAGCTGTACAGTACAGTAGTACTGTACATGTATACAGGCGGGGTAGGTCGAAAAAGCGCTCCACCACAGCGTCTCAGAACAGAACATCTGCACACCCAGATAAAAAATACGTCGACAGACCGACCGACGGACCGACGGACAGACCGACCGACCGACCGACCGACCGACCGACCGACCGACCGACCGACACACAGATTTTCTGGCAAGAGACATTTGAGCTGGAAGTGTAAACATCAACTTTTCGTTGATCTATTATTCAAAAAGCGAAGAACAGTCTGAAAGTGATGTCTTTCAAAAATTGCGTTGAAAAATGAAAATTGCGCAAATTGTTTACGTCTTCTGCCTCCTTGTATCTCCGAACACCGAATCAAGGTTGAAACAAAGGTTTTGTAGATACCATCGGTTGAAATATCCTTGGAGGTTGCAAGCAAGCAATGCAACTTTGCGATGGCCCATACCGGGGATTAAATACTAATCCGTACTGTAAAATAAATTATCGATCTCGTTGACTATGCTCTTTTCTTAAGCAGGATTCATTTGAGAATCAATCTGTAGAATTTGAAACCCTTCCTTCATAAAATATAGATAAATCTGCACATGAACATTGCTCATTATTATTGGAGTCGTCTTTAGAAATTCTGAAACTAAAATCAAGGGTATCTTTTGTAGATACCCTTGCTAAAATGATGCGAATGAAAGAATTAGTGTACATACATGTGACATTTTTTTCGACCCATCTTATTAACGCAAAGCCTGAGAGTTTTTCGCAAAGTAAAAGCCCACACAACTTTGTGTTCGAACTCAACTGCGGACATGAAATTACTCGTGCTTGCAGTTGCTGCCCAGACAGTAATTTCAACTGCTGCTGAGGAGTGCATTGAAGACTGCGTCAAGGCAAAGCATGATATATTTGGATCCAATGATGATGCTTGTATTTCTTTTCGAAAGCAACTGCCTCGTCCAATGATGGGTAACAGTTGTTATAAAGGGTTCTGGGCTGCAGTTGAAGACTTCTGCAAGGAGAATTGTGATAACTCTGAACACCGGATGCACGCTGGTCAAGCTTGCCGAGAATTTAAGACAACACTCAAGTCTGGATGCTTTCATGGCTACACTGCTGGATCTTCATTTGCATTAGCGGGACACTCACTTGAGGTAGATACATCATCGAATTACAGTAGTCTCAACGAAGTATTTGAGAGCAGTAATAACAGCAAAACGACTCAATATCACGTAGATGTAGAGCAGGCAGTGGTAGCTCACAAGGATGTAGATGCATTAATTGAGAATAGTATCATTTTGGTCGACGAGATGAAAGACACTGCACACGAAAATACTCTGTATAACTCTGAGGCACTTCAAGGACAGGATTTGGAAGATTCAGATCTTGATGTAAAAGAAGAAGATAGGGAAGCCGTCCCTTACGAATCTTTTCATGATGGATTAATTGCGGAAGCAAACGAGGGCCATACCGAGAGCAGAGGGGCTCAATCTCAATCAGAGTCAGGGGCAATGACAGTCAAGGAGGAAACTGGTGCATTATTTGAAGATGCGAGTTCCTCCATCGACAAACTGATTGACACAGCTCTTTATAATACGCCGTATCATGGAGGAACCGCACTACGGCTTGACGAGTTATCAGACCTCAAGGACAAAGGCGAAAAAAAAGATGATACCGTTTCTTTGGCAACTCCTCAAGGACATTGGGTGTAACATTTTGGAATGATAAATATCAAGAGCATGCTTGTTGACAAAATAGCCATTAAATTTTCGTGAAGAATTGTGGCCCTTACTTGCGTAGATTGCTGACTGACTGCAGGAGGCGCCTTACATTTTGTATTCTTGATTGCTTCAGAAATATACTCGTTTCAACATAAAAAAATGTAGCGTTTATCCAGGTCGGGTTTTTATCTGTCTGATTCGATTCAACAAGGTCGGCAACTCTTATCTTTGGGATTACGATTTTAATAATAGAAAACTCTGGATAGAACTTACTTACGAATTATAAGTATTATTGGTATTGGCCAGATCCTTTTCAACTAGGGCTAAGATGGATAAAAAGCGCTTCTGAGCTACGAGCTACATCAGCCCGCATCTCCTGTATACCTGAGATTTAGTTATGTTTCGAGGTATCAGATGGGGATATCAACATAAATGGGCTATATACGTTCCTGGTGTTTGAGTAAGGGTCGATTGGCTTAAGACATAGGCATGAACAAACACGGGCACTAATTCCCCTTATGCGGATTCTGAGCCAGACGCCGAGTCTTCAGTTTTCAGTCACGCAACCAAGCCTAAAATTACCTAAAGGATTCCGCTGAGAGCACTAGTAGTCGCATCCGGCTTTACTAAAACCTAAAAACCAAACTTGCCCCTCGGGGATCGGAAAGTATGTTCCTACGAACCATACCTACACTTGTGAGTTTATACAACTTTCTGAAACTGGCACTTTCAGCTAGATCAAAATTTAGTCCAGGTCTCTGAGCGACTTAACAAGAGGTATATATCAGAATATTCTGCATAGGTCAGTGCAAGTGACTCCCAAGAGAACGCACTAATGCAGCGGGCGCAGCTGCCGCGGCTTGACCCACTGATCCCAGTCTTCGTCAATATCTTCGTATGAGACGCGTACAAGTGGCCCATGATACTTCCCAACCACGCAAGCAGGATAAGGCTCCCGAGCCATACCCCAGCGCACAAGTACTGTAGCGGGAATGAGGGCAGGGCTAGGGCTGAGATCATGGCCATCTCTAGAGCGGAGGTCGTCGCGTCGCTGGAGCTCATCGAAACGCTGAGGCCAGCCGTCGTAGCGCACCATAGCTGCTTCTTCTTTACCCGGCAAGACCTCAATCACTGTGGCTAACAAATATCGCCGTGCTACTCGGACCATGGCACGGTCTCCCATCTGCCAATGTTGCCCACTTGCAGATACAGTAGGCCCCTGAGCCGATAACTCTGAAGGCACGGGGCTCTCAACTTGGGACAAAGCCCGTGAATGCGGTGTAGAAGCTGTCTGCTGCAGCAACTCAGCCCCCTCTGCCCTGAAGGTGCGATGAGCATTGGACGATGAGCTCGCTACGGATTGGGGTGTTCCTGGTTGCCACCAGTGCGGCGGCATGTCTTGGATGTGCGCATTAGCCCCACATGCGGCATAAAAGTCAGCCAAGCAAATATCGATGTCGTGAATCAATGAGGCCCACGCATGCGACTTGTGATCTGTGCGGCGCTGATGGAGTGCAGCAAAGGTGTGACGAAGTGCTGCAAGTGACTGAACTTGACGCCCTGCTGCAACCATCGTAGCATCAGGTGTAGCCATGTTATCTACCACCGTGTTCACAAGAGCAGTGGCACCAGTCACTTCTGAAGCATCGGTGACCAAATCTAATGACCGAATGATTTCGACGGCTGCATTCCAGAGGAGCTCGCCGTGTTCGATCTCAGGTGCATCTATACCCACACGAAATCAAAAAGAGACAAACACATTGTCGTATTTCAACAAAATATGATTAGACATCAAAATAAAAGAATTCATATTTTTTGGCATTAAAAAGGCATGAAAATAGCCCAAATAATGTAAATTCAATGAAATCAAAGATACGACAATGTAGAACAGTAGGGTAATTACCGCGGTCAATGTAGCTCTTAAAAAACTGAGGCAAATTAACTGTATCCAAGTGAAAACGACTGTAGCTCAGGCAAGGTTCAAGATTGCGGCAGAAGTGAAACGTGCCCGCAGGCAAATAGAGCAACTCCCCTGGAACCAAGACATGCCGCCACACGCGTGCGAACGCAAAGAGTGGATGCGCATTCAAGTCGGGAGCATCTAAGTTCACGTCGCAATTGTAAGTGGCGGGAATGTCGTCGCGGTGCACTAATATACACTCTTTACGGCCTGTGAGAGCTTGCAAAACGATGTCAAGACCTCCAGCGTCGCGGTGAAGCTTTGTGAATGAGCCTGCATGCCCAAAGAAAAGATATTGAAATGGCGAGTCGCCGCGGCAAGTATCGAGCCAGTACTGTGACAAGTCGTCGCCAAGGAGAGGCAGCGGCGCAGAGTGGTGGCAAAGAGAGGGCGCTGCAGTGGGCGAAAGTGGGAACTGCCACTGGTGCATGTACCTGTCAGGTGCATATTGATATATTAGTTGTCAGAAGTCAGTGATGCTCCTGATATGTACTGTTTCGACACGTACCATTCAGACGTGCCAGCTAGCCAAGCATGCCTCACGAAGTCTCCTACAGTTGTTGTCATAACTGCGCTAGCCAGATGCTCATGGCGTGCGCTGCTTTCTCGTGCTTGCTGGGATCCAATAAATGTACGCGGCTGCACAAGCGGAACTTCCTCGTCGCCAATGTCATCGAGGAGAGCGCGAAGATGAATGCCATGTGCCGCTGCCAATGCCATATCGTCCGCTGATGGCACCCATTTCGATTCTTCTTGAGGTACTGATGGCGATGTTTTTCCTACATTAGTTGAGTTCGGAGACACTGGAGTCTCCACTCCCAAGTCCATGTCACAATTTTCATCATGCGCCACGTCCAGCTCTGATCTTTTACCTCTGCTACGGCTACTATTGTCGGCACTGACGCTGTTGCCAACAGTCGTATCTTCATTGACGCCGCCTCCTGCTAACAGCCAAGCGTCAGCAAATCTTGCCCAACCATGGTGCCCAACAACTACAGAAGGCACGCCGCTAAGCCGGTTCTCGCGCAAGCGTAAGGTTGCTTCAGATTGCCGGTTGTCGACAACTGAAACCTGTTTATAAGCCGCTTGCGCAGCTGAACTGATATAAGGCGTTGCGTCAGCTGATCCACTGGCAGAGGTTGAGCAGTAGGCAGCTGCGTTTTCCCAAAAGTTGGCAACATTGGGAGCTCTACAAGGGATTGAGCTGCCGCTCTTGCTCTTGCCCTTGCTGGGGCTGGGGCTGGGGCTGGGGCTGAGGCTGGTACTTATATTCGTGCTGGCGGCCACGGCACTCTTGCATGCGGACGTTTTATAGCTGCTGCCAATAGATGTGCTGGTGGCACTGCTCGTGCTATCACTTGATTTTTCACTGGCCCCAGTCGCTGCAGCAGGAACAATTGAGGGTTCCTTGAAAGTTGCAGAGCCTTCGCCAGAATCCTCCTCTACTTCATCCTCAGTGTCAGAATGGCCCAAATGAGTACACTTACTCGTGCCAATAGCCTGTGTCAACTTGGACTTCTTTGCACCATGTAAGGACACGTCTTCGGAAGTACTTTTTGCACTTGAAGACAACTTCACAGCTTGAATCTGGCCATCTGTAGAGAAATTCAGTGGCCTCCCAAGGGCTACAGCAGCCTCATCATATTTCAGCGCGGCTTCTTCTTCCTCATGGAAGTGACCCAAGTGGCTATACTTGCCTTCAAAACAAATGCGAGCTCGCCAAGCACGACCCTTTTTGGACCAGCTAACTCCTCTGTACCTACTTTTAGGGGACTTAGTACTTTTCTGGGAATCTTCTTTGACAGTGTCCGTCGAGGGAAAATTCATAGGGCGCCCAAGGCTATGCGCAGCATCGTCGTACTTTTGTGCTGCCATTTCTTTGTCGCTAAAGCAGCCTAGGTGAGTGCTTTTACCATCAACATGAATACGCGCCATCCATTTCTTCTTATCGTTACACCATGTAACGCCCTTCATTTTTGACATATCATTCACATTTTCGGCCTGGATATCAACAGGAAAGTTTAATGGCTTTCCCACAAGGGCAGCAAATTCATCGTACTTCCGCGCAGCATCCTTCTCGTCAGTGAAACTGCCCAAATTGACAATAATGCCGTCAACTCTTATCCGAACCTTCCAGTTGTTTTTATTTCTGTTCCATGACACCCCATTGTATATGGATGAGCGTTTCGAGCCAGCTTTTAGCTCTTTGCAATCGCGTGAATCGGATTCCAGAGACAACTTTGGCGTGCTGGCAGCTTCTTGCGATGTTTTTTTCGGACCAACCAAGTGCTGCGGTAACTCCTCATAGAATTGCACCTCAGGCATCTGCATAAGGGCAAGAGCTAGGTCGCCATTCAACAAACCGGGCTGCAACGTGCGCTGGGTCCGAGCCCGCTTTGGCCTAGGTAGCGAGTCTTCAGCAGAGGACTCAGCACTAGGTGCAGCCAATTGCGCATCCACCTTGTGATATGTTGAGTTTAGATACAAACAAGTTATTGATTGATGTGGAAAGAAAGGTGCGCTCAAACTTGAATAGTTGCAATCATTATACCTGCTCTAAAAGACGAATTGTACGTGACGATTCAGGTAGAAAATTTTGTACGACATCGTCAGTTCTGGAATCGAGGTTTACTTTTACTTCATCGATTGCCTTGGCTTTGAGAGTATCCAAAGCCCGAAGTGAGGCACTATGCTCCTCAGGCTCACTCATCGCCCGAGCATGGAGCACACCCAACGCGCGAATAGCGGCGTCATGCATCTCTAATGAATCCATTACAGCACTTGAAGTTTTATTGAACCACAATTCAACGAGAGCCGAATAGCCTTATAGCTCCAACGTGTACTAATTAGTACTCACTTTTGTACGGGGAAAGGATTGCTTCAGAAATGAAATAACAAATCTTCAATGTTTATCAACGAAAGTGTCGTGACGAAACCACGAAGTTTATAGCCTTAAATTCCAATCAAGAATGTAATCTGGACTTGGCTCAGTGAGCCCACAATTGGCGAGTGATATATGATGCTTCAATAGTGCCAGACCCACGAAGGCGAACCCAGTAACCCACTGGCGACCCTGGTGACCAAGTGACCAACCTGCCAGCAGGTTTTCTGTACTTCGTGTACAAAGCCTACAAACGTACACGGGAACGAAAAGTGCCCTTTGGGGGTAAAAATGTGAAATCGTTTGATCGCTGAATCCGTAAACAGCGACAGCGCGACGTCGACAGCGCTAGCGAGCGTGCTGTGGTATCTACGAAACTGCGGGCCATAGAGGCATAGTAAAGTCTCTAGAGCAAGTTGCAAAGCCCAAATAAAGAAAAAGGCTTCACCTCTATCGCTTGCTAGCATGGGAAAAGTGAAGAAGTCTGTCAAGAAGTTTGCAGCTAAGGGCCCAGAAGCAGCCAAAAAAGCTGTCCGAACACATAAGCTTGAGTTGGCAAAGCGCCAAAAGGCCAAGGCAGCACAAGAGCATAAAGCACAGATTGGCACTGGCAAGAAAAAGAAGAACCGTGGGGATGAGAGCGACGACGACGAAGAAGGGGTTGCTGCGCCATCTCTAGAGGGAATGGACGTTGATGCATTCATGGAAGGAATGGGGGCAAGCAGTGACGAGGACGACGACGAGGCATCAGGAAGTGAAGGCGAGGACAACGATGAAGACGACGAGGAGAGCGACGAGGACGAGGAAGAGACTGGCGCTTTAATAAAAGAAAGCTTAGGTAATGACGACGACGCGGAGAGCGACGAAGAAGTAGCTGACATGAAAGGCGCATTGAACAAACATAAGGTTTGCCTTCCCCCCTTTTTCTTTTGTATCTAGCTCAGTTTTGCTTACGATTTGCGAATGCAGTTACGCCAGCTGTATAAAGAACTGCTCATGAGACAGTACGCTTTACAGAAAATCTTAGGGTCCTGTCTTGCATGTGACCGTTCGCTTTCTTCATCTCCGTATTTTTTTACTCATGGTTTCCCAGGCCGAGTTAGCAGCTCTCAAGGAAAAGGATCCCGAGTTTTTCAAATATTTGCAGGAGAACAACACCGATTTGCTGGACTTTGAAAGCGAAGGCAGTGACGAGGACGGCGAAGGTGGCGGTGATGGCGATTCCGATAAAGATGGGGCCGAAGACAGTGAAAGCGACGACGAGGACGGCCGAGGCGCCGGGTCAGCTGCTGCAGACGCTTCAGCAGTAGCCGCGTCTAGCGCTGCCGCCGCGAAAGTGTTGACCACGGCCGAGCTCAAGGCCGTGAGCGCGGCGCTGAGCACCGAGCACTCGTTCCGGGGCCTGAAGAAGCTGCTGGACATGTTCCGCTGCGCCTGCCTGGTGTCTCAGCCCGAAGCGGGGGGCAACTTGCCCGACGCGCGGAAGTACGTGGTGCCGTCCGCTTCCGTGTTCAACACCCTCATGGTCACGGCCCTGCAGCGCTTGCACGCCGAGTTTGCCCACCACGTGCCGCTGGGCGAGGGCAACGGCAGCAGCAGCAGCAGCAATAGCAGCGGCGAGAACGCGAGCGGCCAGGAGAAGCTCCTCGTGAAGCACCCACAATGGCAGAAGCTCGAGCCCTTGGCGCTGGCCTTCTTCAAAGCTTGCTTAGGGCTCCTGGGGAGCATTACGGAGCCGTCGCTGCTGTCGTTTGTGCTGAAACAATTGCGCTACTACTTTCCATACATGGCCCCTTTCCCAAAAGTGGCGAAAAAGTATTTGAAAGCGCTCTTATCGGTGTGGGGTGAGTCCCAAGCCCCGGACGCAGAAGCGAGGTCAGTGCAAATTGCAGCCTTCTTCCGGCTGCGGCAACTGGCGATCGTGATGCCGTTTCCTTGCGTCGAAGACTGCTTGAAGGGGCTGTACTTGACTTACGCGCGCAACGCGCGTTTCGTGAACGACCAAAGCCTTCCCGTGTTGACCTTCATGGGCAACTGTGTGGTAGAGCTCTATGGTCTGGAGCTGGCCTCCAGCTACCAGCACGCGTTTGTCTACGTGCGGCAGCTGGCGTTGCTCTTGCGCAACGCCCTGGTGAAGAAAACCAAAGACTCGGTGCAAGCGGTCTTCAACTGGCAGTACTTGAGCTGCTTGCGCTGCTGGGCTGCCGTGGTGAGCGCTTACCCAGACCAACTCAGTGGGTTAGCGTACCCCCTCACTCAGGTGAAAAAACTTGACTGCGTGCTGTTTTGACAAGCTATTCTGTTTGATGTATTTCTATTCAAGAGTAGCGATGAGGTAAGAGCGCGAGTTTATCTCTGTGGTGTTGCATCTTTGTTCTCACTTCTTGTTTATCTTTGCTTTCCACCAGGTGCTCATGGGCGTCGTAGCGCTGGCAACGTCACCTCGCCTGGTTCCCTTCAAGCTGCACTGCGTTCGCTTGCTCAACCAGCTCGCTGCGTCGTCTGGGACCTACATCCCCACGGCGTCGCTGCTTCTGGACATCCTGAAGCTAGGGGACCTGCACAAGAAACCCAAACCAGCCACCGACCTGCCGCCGCGGCTTGATGAATTGTTGCGGTTCGATGCGGGGGGAATCGCCACCCGCCACCAGCAGGACGCGGTCTTCAACGCCACCTCGGAGCTCCTGGCGCAAACCATGGACGTGTACAAGTACAACGCCGCGTTTCCTGAGCTGGCAGCCCCAGTCACCCACACCCTCAACAAGCTCGCCAAAGACACGGGCATTGGCCGCTGGCGCGCCGTCCTCAAAGGCCAGCTGGAAACGATGGCGAAGCAAAGCTTGTGGGTCAACCAAAAGCGCACGGCCCTGGTGGGGGGGCCCGGTCGGATGGGTGCTGCCGCGTCCACGTCGAGCAGTGGGCTGGAGACCTTTCGGCCCGCGGGCCTGCCCAGCGCCCAGCAGCGGCTCGAAGCAGCGGCAGCAGAGAAAGCCCGCGCGAGAGCCGCCGAAGTAGCCAGCGACGCGGCGAAGGGCAAGTACAAGGGCCCGAAACATACGTTCCCCAAGGGCGGCCCGAGAAAGAAGGATGCTGACGATGATGGCGATGCTAGTGATGACGACGAAGACGACAGGGAAGAGAAGCCGCGCGGAAAGAAGCAGGCAAAGAAGCAGAAGAAGGGAGGTGTTGACGATTCATTGTCATCAGGAGTGGTCCCATCAGCTGATGGTGACGACGTGGTGCACGATGGGTTCGACTGGGATGATGACGACGACGAGTAGATATGCGAATGCACCTAATTTCCTGCGCCTGATAACCCTTAGCGATGGCACTGTTCTTGAAATGCAATGAAACATAAATTTTCCGCGTCAAGGTTACTTTAAAGGGCGTTTGAATTTTTCCTTTACATATACACTATACACCGGGTATGTTCGAACACTGATTGAAATAGAACCCAAACTCGATTCCCGATGCTGTAGGGTTGCGATTCACGTCCACGCTTGATTCACGATCCACGCGCCAAGGCTGTTAGCAGGCT
>Ga0307982_1002592_pt1 | contig 14584 bp, 5 predicted proteins | sample OrgLakmetagen989_FD_201847 | JGI IMG/M metagenome (GOLD analysis project Ga0307982, IMG submission 201847) | Saline water microbial communities from Organic Lake, Antarctica - #989 | ecosystem: Environmental > Aquatic > Non-marine Saline and Alkaline > Saline | place: Antarctica: Organic Lake...
TGGGCGCCGGCACCGCCGCCGTGACCTCAACCTACACCCCCCGGCAGCTGAACTTCAACTTGGCCAAGGAGGCGCCTGGGGGCGGCACACACAAGCTATGCAGGGAGGCTGGGTTTTCGTGTTCCAGAGACGAGGCTGTGCATTCACTGGGGCGCTTGTGGCTTGGGAATGTGCATCGGGTGCTCACGTGTGGCCTCCAGGCACAGGTGCTGCGGGGGGTGCCGGAGCACGCGAGCCAGCAGACGGCCCTGGCAAAACGCCGGTGTCAACTGCTGGACGGGCTGGCACACACGGCTCAGTCAGGGGGCCTCTGTGGATCGAGCCCCCCGCTGACGCCCCTTGGTGACAGCGGCAGCAGTGGAAGCTCAAGCAGCGGAAGCACTGCCGCGTCTGCATCGTCACAAATGCCGTTCGGCAGCTTGTTGCACTCGGCATCTGACCAGTCGGAACAGGGCGATGTAGTTGATGTTCTCAGTGATGATGACAGTGACGTGGAGGTTCTAGACTCAAGCAAGCCTGGTTTGCACGACAAAGCGCGCGGCAAGCAGCTGACTGCTGGACCGAGCATGCATGGCAGGCGCGGATACCACGCGGCCAGCACTGAAGTGCGGCGCTATGCGGAGAATTACGAGAAAGCGGAGCGCCTCAGGCAGAAAGCCAGTTGCCCGGGGTGTTTGTTCGGGGTGCAGGGCAAGTGCAACTTGGATTCGAAGGATCAAGCAGAGCAGTTTGAGGCTGTTCGTCGTTGGCGCTCCAAGCTGGCAGCGGTACTGGGGCCCCGTTCGGCGCTGCCACCCCCCCCCTCAAGCTCCCCTGGGCACCCCTGGATGTCGGCGCCCGGAACGCAAGTTGACAAAGAACATGCAAAACGCGTGGATGCGCGCTTACGCAACGACGGTCTTGTCAGCGTCACCACCTGGTCTGTGTTCCGTGCTTCTGGAGACGCCGCAGTGCGCGCTCAGCAGCTTGAGCTGGGTGCCACAGGTGTGCACGCCTCCACCCCTGCTCCGGGTTGGGGGTGGCTGTCTGACACAGACGAGGAAGTCATGCAGCAGCAGGCTCGACTAAGCATGGACTCAACCGCCTCCAGTGAACACACGCCCTCCCCTCGATCGCCGGGCTCCGCTGTTGGAACACATGCAGCCCAGTGGTTATCCTGGTTGAAGTACAAGCGGGCGAAGGTGTTCGCGCGCACCCAGGAACTGGGACACACACATGCGCTCCCAGGGCTCACATCAGTAATCGGTGACATACTTCCAGGCCTCAATTTCTTGGCTGGAAGCCCCCCTGCAGCTGCTCCCATGACCTCAAGCGGTCCTGGCGCCCCCCCCTTAGAACGTGGGGGGGGTACATTCTCGATGCCGTATGTCAGCGCAGCGCCGGAGCAAATAGCAGCTGCATCGACTCCTGGCGGTATTGTGTCTGCTGTGTGCTCAGCTTTGCTTCGGGCAGCCGGCACCATCGCTGGCACCGCGGTAGCAAATGCGAACCCCCCCCAACAAGCCCCTGCTCAAAACGCCAGCGAGTCAGGGGCGGTATCGAAGACACAGTTCGTGTCTTCACGGCCTGAAACAACAGCATGCACAACCAGTGTGGCCACTGATAGCCTTGCATCTTTCCCGAAAAAGTTGTTCTCAGTGAAACGACAGCCCCCTGTGCCCACAGGCAAGGGCCCCACACACACCATAGCTGGAGCTGGCGCTGCCCTATCCATCATATCTGCCGATACCACCGATGCACCTGTGCTTGCCTCCGGAGTGGGCAGTCTAGACACGTGCACGCCGTCAGCTGACACCAGCCCCGGGGCCTCCACGCCAAGCCTGCAGGAGTTCGACCAAGGCAGCACAAGTGCTGGCTGCGATAGCTCTGAGGAAGAGAGCCCTGGGCCACAGAACGGCACTGGGCTGCCCCCCTGGCGCATTCAGCCTGCCCGCGAGGACCCAGAGTGGCACTTTGGCTGGCCCTATCGCAGCATGCACCCACGCACAGCTGCCCAGCTGCCGCACGGGATGCTGCCGCAACTGGCACGAGCACGGCTGCTGTCCCACCCCCAGGCACGCCAGTTCGCTGAGCGCTTCGGGGTGTCAGACTTGCCTGAGCATGAGAAGGTCGCCTTCGTGTGCGGCGATGCGCTGAGCGATGGCCCACTGGGCCTGTCTCCTCAGGCCCTAGGGCTAGCGCGGGTGGTTTTTGTGAACAACTACGACGGGCTGTGGCAGCAGGACAACTTTCAGAACAAGGTGTACTTGAAGTTAACCCGACACATGCGTCGTGGGTCCATCCTTGTGTCGTGCACGCCGTTTTTTGCCAGCCGGCACTCCAGCTGTGTATTGACGGACAGGGGCAAGGTCGGGGAGGGACGGGACGTGTACACCAAGGCGAACTTGAGTCTCATGGTGCATGGGGGGGGGGCTGTGAATGGGTGGCGCCACGTGGACACTGCGCTGCTCTGGGTTCAACAGAGCAGCGGGGAGTACACTCCTCGCTCAGCTGAGGAGAAGCGCGCACTTGCGGCGTGTATAGCTGCAGAAGAGGATGCGGGAGGGTCTGGCCAGCTGATTGACGATGCTGTGCAGGTGTGCAATGACGTTTGGCGTGCTGGGGAAAGCAGTGATGTCTTCAACAGCATTCAGTGCCGGCTGCAGGGCTTCTTGCTGGGGCAAGTGTGCGAGCCGTGGCAGAGCGAACTGGGCATGAACAGTGCCACAGGCGTGCAGCTGCGGCAGGGGAAAGTGCAGTCTGCAAGAAAGCGGCCGCGTGCGCTGTGAGGTGCTGCAGGGGGTCACAAGCCGCAGGAGAGGGGTCTGGACACTTTGATGCGATTGCGGCATGATCACAAGACCTAGAAAATACATTACATACACAAGACCAATCGCGTGAATGCGTTTCAGTTCGATTATGATTCTCTGTGCGCCGAGCTGTGCTTTGTTGTGTTTATTTATCCAGGAAGCGTCATTCCCAATACATTTCTGCCATGGCTGCTGCAGGTACCAAGATGGCGCTGAAGACTTTGCAAGGCAAAATGAACGCACCTCTCAAGGAGCTGTGTGCTGCAATGGACAGAGTTGCACCACGTGCTTTGGCAGGCAGCTGGTAAGCATTGGCGTGTTTCTCCTTGGCGCATATTGTGATGGTGTTGCTGAATCGCAGGGACAATGTCGGCTTGTTGGTTGATTCAGCTGTCTGTCACGCTGAAGATTCATTCAAAGTGCTCATCACCAATGATCTGACTGAAAAAATTGTGCAAGAAGCAATAGACAATGAAGTACATGCCGTCGTGACGTACCACCCGACTCCTTTCAGAGGCCCAAAGAAACTTCAGCGTGGTGACCACATTTCACGGGTAGTACTTGCTTGTGCTGCCAGCGGCATTGCCATTTATGCCCCGCACACTGGTCTTGATGGGACTCCAGGTGGTATCAACGACTGGCTGCTGTCTGGTTTCGGAAGTGGCACAATCAAGTGCCTGAAGAAGCAAGACGTTCCGGCCGTGCTGCTTGCCCAGGCTGGCCTCCAAAGTGCCGCGGAGGCTCCGGCTCCAGGCAGCGACTTCCCATCACCCGTTGATTGCTTGACTGCAAACATCACCACTGCCCCCTTCGGCGAGGGGCGCATCCTGACGCTGCAGGAGCCGGTGGCCCTCAGCGCAGCGGTGGCCGCCGTGAAGCAGCACCTACAGCTGGATAGCGTGCAGCTTGCGCCCGCCCTGCATAACACATCGCTGCAGGCCATCAAGTTGAGCAGCAGCAGCGCTATGGAGGCTGCTGCTAGCAGCATGGTGCGCTCTGTCGCAGTGTGCGCCGGCTCGGGTGCATCCATGTTGGGGGGGGTCAAAGCGGATTTGTACGTCACAGGGGAGATGTCCCACCACGAGGTGCTGTCAGCTAATGCTGGTGGAGCATCTGTCATTTTGACCAACCACTCCAACTCCGAGCGCGGCTACCTGCCCGTTTTGGAGCAGCGCCTGCAGGCCACTTGGGCCCTGGCAGGGGTGAAACTGGAGACCATGGTGACCGGTGTTGATGCCGACCCATTGGTCACTGTGTAGTGTTGTGCACTTGCCAGTGGAATATATTCATCAAATCACTATTTCACGTGACCTGAAGCCGAGGGACATCCAATGGCGGCGCTAGTCGGCGGGGGACTGTGCGGCCAGCTCAGCTTTGGTCAAATACGACACTACACGCCCATTGTCCAGCCGCAGCACAGCATCAAACAGGTGCAAGTGCTTTGTTCTGTGTGCAATGAACAGCACAGTGCTGGAGCTGCCCAGGACAGTGTCCACAATCACACGCTCTGTCTCGGCATCTGCGTGACTGGAGGCTTCGTCCACAACAAGCACAGCCTTGTGGTGCAGCTGGAAGCGCGCTAGCAACAGCAACTGCCGCTGGCCAGCCGACAAGGGGGCGCCGTCTGCGGACACACGGCCCGTCAGTCCGTCGGGCAGCACGTTGATGAGGTCGTTCCAAAGTGCAACAGATCTCAGTGCTGCTTTGGCTGCCACAATTTGCTCAGTTGAATATGTGCTCACACCGCCTTCAGCGTTGCCCTGGGATGATGGGAGGGGGTACAGATTGTCAAGAATGCTCCCTGACCAGATGGACGAATCTTGTAGCAAGCCGCCAACATGGGCGCGCACTTCAGACAAGGGTAGTCTCGACAACTCGTCATCACCCAACTTTGCACTGCCGGAATGCCGCACAAACCCAAACAGCGCTCTTGCCATTGTTGTTTTTCCCGAGCCGCTTGCGCCCACCACTGCCAGTTTGCAGCCCGCCGGGATTTCCAGGCGATCAATGGTCAGGGAAGGCGGAGCATTGGCGTCATAAGACACTGTGAAGTTGCGAAATGCCAGCGGCAATGCCTGTGGCACAGGTGCTCCAGCCTGGTGTGAGTGCACAGATGTGAGCACTGCTGGGTTGGCCCCCGGGCCCCCAGTGATTGGAGACTCTGCACCCTCCGTCACAGCAGCCCACCATTGTGCCTCATGCTGCACATTCGCGTACTCAATCACGCGTTCAGCGGCAACCATGTCGATTTCGACCTTGGTGAAGTTACGTACCAGCCAGTACAGGTTTTGCGGCAGGGTGAGCAGAAAGGATAGAACGAAGCCGATCTCTGCAGCAGCTAGGCCACCTCGTGCGTGCTCTTGCACAGCCAAAACGCAAGTCACCAAAAGTAACAGTGCAGCCAAAAGCTCCAGTGACACAGTGATCCACTGCTGCAGGGCCCAGCTGCTCATTGAGGCGTGTGTGACATTGCTAAGCAGCGCCATGTACCGCCGCAGGGCATGCTGTGTGCGTTTGCCTGCACGCAAGACCGGCCCGCCATCGATCAGCACGTGCATTTGCGATAGAAGTGGCGATCGCATACTGGAGCTGATTCGCCGCAGGTCTCGTGCAGCCACCCTGTATCGAACCGCAAACCATGCGTACACCATCGCCAGGGGCGGAATGCCAAGAAGCGTCCACGGATTGGTATACCCCATAGTGAATGTGGCCAGCAACACCTGCTGCAAATTCTTGAAGAACCACAGCAGGCTCCACACAATGTTGCTGTCGATTGTCTGCACATCTGCCACTGCTCGATTCATCAGTCTGCCCAGGGGTGTGTCCACAAAGAACGCGGCAGGCGTGTGCAGAAGCCGTGCCATCATGCGATTGTGCAGCGTGGTGCCAGCAGCTGCTGCACCAAGTGATGTCAGCACCAGCACAATTGCTTGGGCCACTCCCCACGCGCCCCACCCGCCGGCGTACAGCGCGCCGTATTCCCGATCCGCCAAGCCGAGCAGGGCAAACTTCGACCCGAACGCATCTGACGCAATGGCAGCGGAGTTATCATGCGTGGCATTCCTTGCATGGAAGCTCTCATCGTTCTGCCGCTGCTGCATGTCTGTTGTCCAGCTGGCCAGCAGCCAGGAGCAGCCTAGCTGCAGCAGGTCTTGGGAAAGCAACGAGAAAAACAAACAAGCCACTGCAAACAGACCGACAAAGCTCCGCAGGTACTCCATGATTACAGCGCACTTGATGCCACCGCGTGCATTCTTTTCCAGGTGGCGGGGGCCCCCCTCAGCCCTACCTGCAAGTAGGGGCTTCCCAAGCCCAGCCTCATCTCTGTTCAAGCTGCACTGCTCGACCGTCATGTGCTCAGGTGCATCATCTTCATCAGAGTCACTGTCGTCAACAAGTGCCCAAGCTGTGGTGTCTTCTTCCACGTGCGGCCTGCCGACCAGCTTGGGAAATTGCGCAGCTGCTGCTTGCTCACCTTCTATTGTGTCTGCCGCATCCATGTCAAAAGGCAATCGACCTGGTGCAGGTACACCATGCAGAGCCGCGGCTATACCAGCAGACACTTCGTACAAGTGTGCTGAACGTGGCACCTTGCAGCCCAGCGGCAGCTGTGACACTGCAACTACGACACACCTGTGTGCAGCTGCGGGCAGAATTCCATTTGACCACACGTTCTGCCGCGTGTCTGCATCAAGCGCAGACAGAGGGTCGTCGAGCAGGAGCATTGGTGCAGTGCTGTACAGGCACCGTGCAAGGGCAACCCTGGCCCTTTCCCCTCCAGACAGCGCAGATGCATGTGCTTCCCCGACTCCTTCATCCGCATTGCGAGTGATGCGCTGCAACACAGCGCCCAAGCCGGCCGCTTGGCACACAGCAGAATAGCGGGGTGCCTCATACGGTGCAAGTAGACAGATATTCTGTTGAACAGTGACGTTTCCCAGCCACGGGGGCTGCTGCATGTAGGCCTTTGCACACTCGGCGCTCCCGACTGCAGTGCCCCGAAATTGGACAAGTTCACCTGCCAGTGCCTGCAGCAGCGAAGACTTCCCACAACCAACAGGCCCGAAGACTATTACAAGACCCGTCTTGGGCAAGATGAGGTCTTCGGCGTACACTTGAAATGGCACCTCTTGCACTACTGAGTCGCGTTTCACCAGGCCAGCTTCCTCTGGACGTGGGTATCCCCAAGTGCAATCGTGTGCGTGCACCAATACATCTGCAGGGAGCAGCCCTGCAAGTTGTCTACCGGCAAGATGCTTGGATTCATGCAGCGGGTTCAATTGGGCTGGACGTGGCGCTGCAACGTGGCTTTGGGCGGATGCTGTGTACGCCTCAACCCGCAGCAGGCTGGCTTGCACCTTTGCAATTGTACTTAACAAGTGTCCAAGCATGCCTGTGGAGCTATACAGCATGTTATACCATACTAGTGCTGCAAAGGCTTTGCTTGGTAGGAGAGGCTCGTGCAGCACCAGAACGTAGATGGAGAATGCAGTAACGCTTGCAAATGAAGGCAAGACCCGTCCAACGAAAGTCACCAGCGAGGACGCCATCAGCATCCGAACGAGAGCAGAATGCTCAATGCTCCGCAGGTGGAGAATGCGGTGCAGCCAAGACTCCGTCCATGTGAAGGACTTCAACGTCAAAATGGAACTGAGGGCAGTTTTGGCAGCGTTGGAGCGAACATCTCGCTTTCCTTGCAAAATGGTCGTCGCATCTCGAACATAATTCGAGAGGAATTTAGCAAATAACGGAGTGAGCCAGCACAACCCAGTTGCAAGCAGTCCTGGCCACTGCAGCAAATTGTATAGCCAGTAACTTGCGAACAAATTTGTGAAAACAGTGGTGAGCAGAGCCCAGACTCCAAACGGCACGGCTGCCGTATTTTGTACCCGCTGAGCATCTACAGTGACTAAATTTGCCAGACTGATGCCTGATGCAGCTGCTTGGCTGTCCACGGCCCTGTGAATGGCAGTGTCCAAAATAGCCACAGATTGGGCGGCGCACCAGTGGATGCCCACCCTGCAAGCATCAAACCAGTACTTGTGCTTCACAACAGCAGACAGTGCCGTGGTCAAGTATAGACCCACTGCGAGTATGTACATCCAAGTGCGATCTGAAGACGACTGGTCCTTCAAAGGTTGTTCAAGCAGCTGAAGAAGAAACTGGAGGATAAGTGGACTTGCCAATTGGGCGCTGACACTGATAAGCTGCAGCAGCACCAAATACAGCACCTGTGACTTATACACGGTCCACGCATTTCCTGCGAGGCTCCGTTGTTTCCACCCCTCTGATTGCCACTTTGCCCACACAGCACCGCTGTCGTCTGCCACGCTGGGCTCTGCTAAATGCCTCCACTTCAAAAAGCCCCGAGTATACGCCGGGAGAGCAAAGCCACGAGCTGCGTAACAGAAAAGAACCTGCGAAGTATATATTTGTTGTAATGCATGACGTGGGGGTGTCGCGCACGCTCACAGCACTACAGCAGGATGCCTTGTCCTCAGTGTATTCACCAACGTGACGAGCCATCACACGCTGTGATGGAGTGCCAGCGCTCAAGCCAGGCTCGAAAGAATACACGTGGATGGTTTTAGTACTTTTGACTATTTTTGCCTTATGAGGCTATTAGCCCTCTTCAAAGAACAACAGCGGAACGCCAGCAGTGCTCGCGAATCTTCTTCTCAAATCGAGCAAGGAAGTAATAGCAGGGCTAGGTGACAAATGCCCCCAACAAATACTTGCGACTATAAACAGGTTCTGGACAAGTCAAAATGACCACTTTTAGCAGGAGTGAAGCAATGCCTGCTGCCTGCTCGGGCGGTGCCTGATCCCCGCCGTGACTTGTCGCTGCCCGATTGTGGGGGGGCGTGCGCTTGCTAAAAGTGCTTCAAACAGCGGCATTCCGCCCGAACCGCGTATACAGCACATTATGATAACCGCTGCTGAGTTCCATCGCACACCATACACTCTTCGCTAATTTCGGGACGAGTAGGAGTGGCGGAGAGCTGCTACCGTGCACGCGACACCCGGAGCAGTGGGCCATGGCATCATTCGTTAATCCTTTTGCAATAGATGATGGTTTGTCTGGTACCTCATCTCCCACTCCAGACCGGGCACCCTCCGCAGGAAGTCCTCGCGGGCCGCCTGCGGAATTTGCCTTCCGTGCAGACTCTGCGCTTGGCCCATTGGAACCGCCAAAGCCAAGCACCTTGAAGGCAAATCCGCACGAGGAAAAGAAGGTTCTACTCAACATGATCATGCAACATCTGGAGACAGAGGGTTTTCACACAGCAGCTGGCGTTGTGCGGAATGATTATGTATCTCAGTTTGGCGCAGTTTCAACGGCAGCAGGAGCCGCCGCAAAACAAACAAATCTGATGAAGGTGGTTGCTGGGCGGCTTCCCGCTCCCGTGGACAATCCTCCACGCATGAGAAGCGTATCTGGTGGGAGTGCAATTGTGCCTCCCATATTGGGTATGGCCGGCTCTGCAGGCGACTCTGGGACAAACACAACCCTCCCGTCGCTGCCACAGACAGCAGCTTCAACAGACGGAACCATATCTCTGGGGGAAGGTATCTCCCTGATGGATGCACTGACAGGCGCTGGGGGCGTTGCAGCTGCCTTCGGCTCAGCTCCCGCTGGGGGACGTCGCCTGAGGGCAGACACAGGGGGCGAGGGCGACTTGGATGTGACCATTCCAGCCCCCCCCGCAAACCCCAACGTGAAATGGGACACCACTACAGGCCAAGCTGCCCGCACCCGACTTTCCTCTGGGGCAAATGCTGATGTGCATGTGATTCGCTCAGCGCCCCTGAGCGCCAGTGTCGCGCAGGCTGCGTACATGGTCGTCACCAGCGACCAGGCGCGGCGAGGTGGGCGCACTTCTTCAGGAATTGAAATCATAGTTGGGCTCGATGGTGAGGACCTTCTCTTCGGCGACCTGCTGCTGCTGACGGTGCCCCGTACCCTCCGTAAGGCTGGGCGGAAGGGGCAGACACCATGGGATGTGTTCCTGGAAGCAGTGGGGGTACACCTGTCACAGCTCATCTCTGCCCGGGAGAGCTCGGGTGGTATCCTTGTGCTGGGCCTGCTGCAGTTCTTCCTGGAGCGGCACGCCCTGCGTATTGGGCATGCCGCGCTGCCTGCTGCTCTGCAGGCGTGCCGGGACATCGCCACCACAGTGCACAGGAACATGCCACTGTGGGAGACGGAACACCAGGATTTCCAAACTGCAACTGTGCGTGGACTGCGCGAAATCGCCAGTCTGTTGCGGGATGTGGCAGCACAGTCGGCTTCCCGCAGCGCGTTTGTGGCGCTGGACAACTACTGCGCGCCGGGCATGCTGCCTAGCGCAGGGTTTTCATCCCTGGCAGTGGCAGCTGCACACTCCCCCTGGCACCGTGTGCCCCGTGACCGCGGGTCTTGGATTAAGGTGCCTCCTGCATCCATGGCTGCAGCGTGGACACTGGTGGACCACGCCTTGTTCTGCTCCATCCCCACGGAAGACTGGTTGGGGGGGGGATGGGACGACTCCAGGTGGCAGCACTCAGCTGACAGCATCCTGCGCTTTGTGGACCGGTACCAGTCCATCGCGTTCTGGGCGGCCTCCCAGGTGGTGTGGGCTGCAAGGGGGGGCAGGGGGGTTGCAGCGCACATCAGTGAACAAGGGGGGCCCTCAGACCGAGCCGCCATGGTGGTGCGACTGGTCACACTGGCACAGGCGCTGCACAAGCTGCGCAACTTCTCCACCGTGGCTGCATTGCTGACGGGGCTGCGCATGAAGGGCTTGCCACAACTGCTGCACGCCACCTGGGCACTGGTACCATCCAGCACAAGTGGTGTCATCGCCAGCCTGTCCTCCATTGTGAGCGATGACCAGCAGTACAAGCTGTACCACGTGGCGTCGAACAGCATCGAGGCGCAGCAGGCCATAGTGCCGCACTTGGCCCCCCACACTAGTGCCCTCACACTGCTTGCAGGAACACATGTGCCAGATCGGCTCGACCGTTCGGGGGGTGACTTCGACGAAGGTCCCCCAAGCGACGCCCGCGGCCCTCCATCTCTGCACTTTCACAAGTGGCGCAATGTGTGGCAGACGGTGCTTGGGCGGTTAGTGGATTGGCAGGCCCGTCGCTATACCCCTGAGGAGATGCAGGGGGGGGCTGCCGTGGTGATGCCCCTGTGCCTACTGCTGGGGGATGAGCTGAGGCGGTGCCGCTTCCAGTTTGATGACGACAGGGAAGAGGCGGTGACGGAGCTGGTACACCTGGCGGAGGCGCTGGAGCCCCCATTGCCCCCCCCACCCCCCCCTGTGCAGTACGACGAGGATGGATACGCCATTGAGGAGGGGGTGGACGATGGTGAGTATTACGATGAGCAGTACGACGACCAGCAAGGAACGTCTGGTGCAGCCGGGGATGACAGTGACGAGGAGGTGCCTTGGTACAGCAGCCACTTCACTGTGGTGGAGTGAAGGCAAACCAGCCAGTGTGCGTGTATTGAATGTAATTTCGCTCTGTGCTGCACGCGAACGCTCAAAGCTCTGGCAGCCTGTGCTTGTACAGTTCCCTGAAATGGCGTGACGTGCCCGTTCCAGTGTCTTGCTGGGCTGTGGGAACAGCTGCCTCCGAGCTCTCGGCAGTTGAGCCTGCATCCGAGGATTCCACCGGACGAGCCCAAGGCCAGCCGTGACCCACAAGGCGCCCTTCATATTCAGTTGCTGCTGCCGTTTGCGAGTGGGATGTATGCGTGACAGCTACGCCACTGCTACCCGGGGCCGCTGCGGTGGCTGACGTAGGCGTCGAAGTGCCACTGCTTGCAGCGAACTTTGAAATTGATGAGCCAACTTCACGAGTGGTAGCTGTGGCAACATATGACGCTAAAATCTTACGCTGCCTGGATGCCTCTGCCATCGCTGCACGCTGTGAGTACGAATCGACCGCAGTGATGTTGAGGCGAAACTCTCGCTGAATCTGTCCAACCACTTCCTCCCGTGTGTCAAGCGGTAGCTGGAAAGCAAGGCGCAAAAAATCACGATACGTGTGCAAAACCTTTGCTCGCTGAAGAAACTCTTTCAGGCCTGGCCCCCCTTTCAACGCAGCCGACACGAAGGTAGTCCCACGCATTGCAGGTGGAAAGGGTTTTCAGCGGGGCTACGCAAACAGGGGCCTGCAAAAACTTCGCAGCGACTTTGCGTTTGTTTGCAGCCAAGATGACAATAATTGAATCCGTGTTGTTTTGCAGCTGCAGATGTTTGCCTTGAGAAAGCTCCGGCACATCAAGTTGGTGAGCAGGGGTGCTCGTGCTGGCGTTTCGTTTTGAATTATGGCAGCTGTCCCAGCAGCCCTCGGGGGCTCTGAAAGTGTGCCTACAATGCCCAAAGTGCTTCCAACTCCTCTATTGAGGACAGCTGTAGATGCAATCATGCTGCCATCAACAGCAGCAGCACCTCCGGATGAAAACTTGGAGGTACGGCTGCCAAGCTTCCACGGCAGGGTTTCATTTTTTCAAACTTCGCTTTTACAGTTTCGCGTTATCACCAACGACGGCTATCCTCAACACATGGTGTGGTTGACTGCAGTCAAGAATATTTTCTCTCAGCAGCTTCCAAAAATGCCAAAAGAGTACATCACTCGGCTCGTGTTTGATCGCAAGCATCGAAGCATGGTCGCAGTGAAAGACTCGAAGGTGGTTGGTGGCATTTGCTACCGCCCATTTTTTGTCCAGCGCTTTGCCGAAATTGTATTTTGTGCAATTACGTCCAGTGAGCAAGTTCGGGGTTACGGCACCCGCTTGATGAATCACCTGAAGGAGGCTGTCAAGATGGACGGCATTGTGAACTTTCTCACATATGCCGACAATTACGCCATCGGGTACTTCAAAAAACAGGGCTTCTCCAAGCAAGTCACCATGCACAGACGGCGGTGGGGAGGCTTCATCAAAGACTACGACGGGGGCACCCTTATGGAGTGCACCATTCACCCTGCACTGGACTACCTGAACGCAAAACGCACCATCAACACCCAGCGTGCACTCCTGCTGCGGCGCTTGTACGATGTTGCTAGTGGCAACGCCAAGGTACCAAAATTGACTACACGCGCGCGCATCACCAAGTCTGGCACAGACGACCAAGGGGGGGCCAGTGCCACAGCCGGGGCTGCTGCAAGCACGGGCACAGCCACTGCATCCCAGCGCTCCAGGGCCCGCGAAGTGGACCGGGCCCAAGATCGTCTGCGCAGTGTCTTGCGCAGCGCGCTGAATGACATCTCACAGCATGATTCAGCGTGGCCGTTCCATGAGGCAGTTGACCCGTCCGACGCGCCAGACTATTTTGAGAAAATCGCATTCCCCATGGATCTGAAGACGATGGAACGCAGTATTCGCAAGGGAAAGTACACCAGTGTGGAGCGCTTCAGCGCGGACTTGAAGTTGATCGTGAACAACTGTCGGCAGTACAATGCAACCGACACGGAGTTCTACGCAGCTGCTACAACTTTGGACCAGTATATCGATGAGCGTCTGGTCCGTATGATTGCATCTCTGACTGAGATGGAGGATAGTTCTCTGGCTAGCGCGCTTGCGACTTCGGTGGCAGCGGGGCCCAATGTAGAGGTAGCGCCCTCCCCTCAAGTGGATGAGGACGGGGATACACAGCTTGCATAGGTAAACTAGCTGAACAATGAGCTTTCTGCAACCACGTAAGTTGAAAATGCAATATGCGATTCATGTTGCACACAGTGCCTGACTCTTTTGCCCCAGCCTAAAGATTACGCTCAATATAGCTGTGGGAGGAGGGGCCGATCAATTCGCCCCTGCAGATGAGGCCCCTGGCTCCCAGAATGAGGGATACAGGGAGAAGGGGGGTCAGCAGGGGGCCAAGCTGGCTACGCTGTGCGTGACAAGACAGCAAGCCACGCTATGATGACCTGAGCTTACCACAGTCGGGGGGGGGTCTGCTGGGTGAGCTTACCATAGTCGGGGGGGGGGGTCTGCTGCGGTACTGACCATCACACACATGAACAGGTGTTCCGTGGGCTTCGCAGAACACAGTAGAAATGGCATAAATTGAAGGAGGGGGCGAATTGATCGACCCCTCCTCCCACTTCTCCCATTTCTTGTTGTGTTGGCGGCTAGTCGCGCCCTGAGCGACCAACCCCGTGGCGTCGTGACTTGTGTTCTCCATGGGTTGTGTGGTGCTCCCTATTACCTTGTGGGGTGTGGTCAACAGAGTCAGCCGAGGTATTGCGGCAGGTCCCTATCCGGTAGGGCACCTACGCACAAATCGTAGGGGCATTCGCGGTACAAATCCGTGAGTGTGTTGATGTCTTGTTCTGCTTGCGATCTTGGAATCGGCTGGACTGGATCGGTGGACCGGAAGAAGGTGGCCACTTGCCCTTGTGCCCCGGGGCCCTTCCAGACTGTGTAGCGTGAGTGGCTTGTGGGGAGGGCCTCCATTTGGGTAGCGAGCTCACGTACGGGTGCGTGCATCGTAGAAGTATACGCGCCACGACTCTTCGCCCGTCCTGCTGAGCAAATAGTTGACTGGGGCTTCGTCCGATGTGGGGTTCTTGGGCCTTCGCAGCTGCACATCAAGAGACACCACACAATTCATCATGGCAGCTCAGGAACAACCTGAGCAACCGGTGGCACAGCCCACACGGGAGCAAACAGAGGAAGAACTGCTCGAATTCGAAGTACTCCATGAGCTTACCATAGTCGGGGGGGGGGTCTGCTGCGGTACTGACCATCACACACATGAACAGGTGTTCCGTGGGCTTCGCAGAACACAGTAGAAATG
>Ga0307982_1002593_pt1 | contig 14583 bp, 16 predicted proteins | sample OrgLakmetagen989_FD_201847 | JGI IMG/M metagenome (GOLD analysis project Ga0307982, IMG submission 201847) | Saline water microbial communities from Organic Lake, Antarctica - #989 | ecosystem: Environmental > Aquatic > Non-marine Saline and Alkaline > Saline | place: Antarctica: Organic Lake...
CTGGGACGTGATACACGAACGAGCACTCAGTCCCGCCGAATTGTTCGGAGGAAAGACGCCAGCTGGAGCCTGAATTGGCCTTCTGGAGCAAATTTGCTAGCGCGAAAGCAGCACATGTACTTTTTTCGGTGCCTCTGTGACTACTGTGTGCTTATTTTTCTTTGTTATTGGGAGAGTATTAACTAGACTAGACTAGACTAGCACTCCCCGAAGGCACCTGGGACGTAGGTTTACGAATGATGAGGAGTGGGACTATAGGTGGACTATGGTACTAAATCCGTGATAGTTGGGAGTTAACACATGCGTGAGACACGAAGTGTGTCGAGAGAAACAGATAAGCACAGCGATTCCGATAAAGCCCCCCTTCTCTTCTCGGTGTCACATGGCCCCTTCAAGTTTCCTGCTCTAGCTGCACCAGAATTCTCGGCTGCTTTTTGAACCGCCATGAGCAGAGCAATGTCCGCATCAACTCGTTGTTGGGTCAAATAGTGCTCTTGCCCAAAGACATCCGCTGCACGTAGCAGGCCAAATCCTACGAATAAGACAGCCACAATTCTCATGCTCAAGAAGCAAGCGGACACGGCAACTCGACCAAGCCACATCATCTCAAACAACCATGGTGGTCTTATATCCTCGCCTGCTGCTGCTGCTGCTGCTGCTGAGAGCAAATCCCAGTGTTCGTCTAATGCTTTATGGCAAGGCAAACTGCCCAGAACAATGCCAATCAAATCCTCAGTAGAAGACTGCCATAAAGCATTGAAGGTTTGTGTGTGCAATGGTGATTGACTTGCTTCTGTGGTCATTGCCTCTGCTGCTGCTGTCGCTTCTGCTGCTGCCATCATCAGCCTTGTCGTAGCATCTGCACTACTGAGGGATGAAGCCACCTCAGCAGCGGAGCTAGCCGGAGCCGCAACACTCGAATGCGGCCCGAGCGCCAACCATTGTAGTCCTGCCAAAGGCAGCGCATAGAGCCTAAGCAAAGCCAATGTCGCGAACCCCACCTCAATTGCCGCCTTCACGACCCTCCAAAGCGCTTCTAACGCGTGGTAGAAGGTGAAAGCCCTCGTGAAAGGCAAAAACGAAGAAGGTTTGAACCCTGCGGAGTTAAAAACCGTTAAGCATGATGCGGAGTAAGCATCCCAGACAGCACCTGGCGCTCGACACACTTCTGCAGCTCTGGCCAGAGCCTGAGCTGCGCTTACAGCACCTGCCAGCACGGCAGCCGTAGCGTCCTGAGACATCCCTTCAGTGACAGCATGAGCTGTGGCGAGGAGCAGCGACCGCGGAGGGAGCCACTCGTCCGGTGAATTGAGCACTGCAGCAACGACTGCTAGACCCTCGGCGCTTGCCTTGAACGTCCAGCGGGCTAAGACGCAAGTCAAGCCAACCGAGAAGCTGTTGTTGTGGTAGCGCGGTGCGTTGTGACGATAGTGATTATAGTGCAAAGAGGTTTGGGAGTCTGTGTGCCGCTGCTGCCGTCGCCGTGGGTGCCATACATTGAAACAATGCAAGGCCACGTAGGTGACATCAAGCATTAAGGTCACGGTAAGGTTGGAAGCTAGCCATTCCACTGAGAGGGCAAACGTGTCGATGATTCTGCTAGCGGCCCATCGAACGAGGGCATTGGCACTCAAGCTTTCATGGCCATTCAGAGCGCCAGCTGCTGACATAGAGGCATCTGAAAACGGAATCTCCAAGTGCCCAAGGCGGAGAATTTTCGCACTTCCCCCTGGTAAAGCAACCGTAGCTGCAGCAGCCTGCAGCCAGCTCACCGTGACTGTTAAAGGGTGCGCACTTGCAAAGGTGTCATCGCTACTGCTATAGCCTTCAGGGCCCATTAGAAGAGCCATCAGCGGCCAGGACAAAACGTTGATGGACGCACAAGTTAAGTCACCTGCTGCAGTGACAGCGTACGTCCACCATCCAACAGTACTCAGTACTGCACTTACTTTGTTGGTAGCATCTTCTTCTGGTAATAATGCTGTGGTGGTGTACCTCAGACCCAACACCGAACGCCATCGCAGTGCTGACGCAGACCCAAGCCCGTTCCCTCTGCGACCAGGGCCGCCAGAACTGGCGAAGTCAGCTGCAATGAGAAACGATAGAGCTGCTGCATCTTTTGCAGGTAGCAGTAGTCTTGTCTGCCCTATTTGTTGCTTTCTCTGTAAGAAGGGAGTAGAAGGTGCTCCAGAAGCGGCAGCAGCAGCAGCGGAGGCAATAGGAGCTCCCGAGGGTGGTTGAAGTTCATCCCATTCCGAAGCCCATTCTGAAGCCCATGTAGGGTGCAACTCAGCCAGAGCACTCAGGAAAGCAGTCCATGTGGCTAGCGACACAGTGCTATCACTACTGATACCACGTCGGGTCCAGCTTGAGTTGTTTATACTGCCACTGTTATGGCCACTGCTGCTGTCAGCGTCATTGCTGATGTTATTGCTGTTGTTATTGCTTCTCTTCTCGTCCTTAGCCACCTCAGTTGATGGCACTGGAGCAGTGGCATCTGACACCTCAGCAAGGAGCTCGAAAGCATCGAGTAAAGCTTCACGCGCTGACGGCTCTAGTGCTGCTGCGCTATCGAGCTCCGGGAACGGTGTGATGCCCGAAGGAAGAACAGCGTTTGAGTCGATATTACTGTCTTCCTCTGTGAAGGTGCTTACAGCAGCACAAAGCATCACGGCAGTAAAGGCGACAGCAAAGCTAGCCAGAAAGACCACACGTGCTACCAAAGGTGCATCGTGTAAGTCCATTGCACTCCGTACATCAAGCCCAGCAGCTGCGTGGGGGTGGTGTAGTAAGAGGTCGGCGGCGTTCTCGCACGTGAGCGATGCAGCACACAGCAGCAGTGCGTACGAAGCGGACGCTGGAGACGTAAACGGGTCTTCAGCAGAGGCGTGGTTTGTTTTGCTGTGACTGCTTGAGGAGCTACTAGAGCTGCTAGTCGTGGTGGAAGACATGTAATTACCAAACAAGCTACTGCCAGCAATGCCGAAGGATATGCACACCAGCAATGCGGGCACTGCTGCACGTGCCAAGCAACGCAACACTGCCCACCAAGCACGAACAGCCATCCAAATAGGTGCAAACCGCGAATGCAAAATGTTTCCATTTTGGAAAAACACTACTCCTGTAGCAGCGGTGGCAGCAATAGAAGTGCTCGCTTTGGTTTGGTTAAGGGGCAAGCCGGCGCTCCCCCACCCTGTAGAAGCAAGCGAGGCCGCGGCTCGAGCGCGCTCCACTAGTGCTGCGCGAGTAGCTGCTGCCCCTGCATCGTCTGAATTGCTGTTGTTGTTTCTGACGGGGCTTGGTGTTGGGTGGTACAGGGTGCCATCGTAGCTGTGGTGCAGGGCGCTGGTGCCTTCTTGCACACCCGGCGGCGGGTCGTCTGCTGCGCGAGTAGCTGCTGCCCCTGCATCGTCCGAATTGCTGTTGTTGTTTCTGACGGAGCTTGGTGTTGGGTGGTACAGGGTGCCATCGTAGCTGTGGTGCAGGGCGCTGGTGCCTTCTTGCACACCCGGCGGCGGGTCGTCTACTCCTAGAAGGAGGTGGCGTTTTTGCTTCGCGTTTGCTTTCAATCGGGCGAGCCGCAGCGCTCGGCTGTTCGCTGCAACGTGGTTGCTATTTGGTTGTTTAGCTATTCGTGTGGAGGAGGAAAAAAAAGGCGAGGACGCTGAGGGGGTTGGACGGGACAATGCAAAGTCAGCATCAGCGCCCGCTGCAACGTCGGATGGGCTTCCTGATGGGGGTGCACGCTCGAAATCTTTGCCGAGGTCGATCATATACTCGGAAGCAGCCATTTCTCCCGTTGGTGTAGCTGTGGTGCCCTTCCCTGGGGTGTCTACTTTCGAGGTGTCGTTTGTGACTCTGCTGGCGTTGCCTTGAGCAGTGTCGTCGTCGTTATCGTCGTTATCATGGTCAATGCTTCCAACCAGCTCAAGATTCTCAGCTGCTTGTTCGTCGCCTTGTGCAGCGGCCAAGCGCCACCACCGCGCAGCCTCGGCACTACATTGGGGCACACCTCGGCCTTCGAAGCACAGCAGCCCCAAGTTGCACTGCGCCTGTGCGTCGCCTTTGTTGGCTGCTCGGCGGTACCATTGGGCAGCGGCCGAAAAGTCCGCCGTTGCTAATCCATCGCCCTGCTCATGCATGACCCCTAAATTATACTCTGCGCCCGTGTTCCCAGCTGCTGCAGCTTCGCGGTACCATTTGAGGGCTTCGACGAAGTCCTGCTTGAGGCTGCTGCTTCCACCCACGCTATCTTCCTCATCGTCATCGTCGTTTACTTCTTGGCTGTACAAGAAACCGAGGTTGTACGCCGCTTGCGATGAGCCTTGCCTCGCAGCCAGCCTCCACCATTGCACCGCCTGGTCACAAAAATCATACAAAGTGAACTCTTGGAAATGCCCATGGACTTTGGTCTAGGGGTATTATGCTCCAAGGCGAATCTTGTGTGATTCAATTACCCAGGGGATCATTTTTTAGCTTATTTTGATGATTACTATAAAGGAATTTCGTCATTACCTCGCCTAGGCTTCTTTGCACACCACTTCCTTGAGCATATGATAGGCCTAGATTGAACTGTGCGCTGATGTCACCGGCCTCAGCTGCCTCGCGCCATTCTACGGCCATAATTACTCAACGCTTTTACCTTTTACCTCACCCAACACCCAACGTCTTTTCAGATCTTCTCGTGAGATCGTGAGATCCGTTGTTGAATAATTTTCTTGACACATTTCTTGAGCTTCTTGGCTTGGCTTGGCTTGGCTTGCTTATAATCAACTGCTATAGTCGGGTGAAGCTCTCGGTTCACCTCAACAATTAGGCTCATCTACTGCTTGGCGTTCGCTGTTCGGACTTCGTTGGGAAGGTGGAAGATGGCCACGTTAGCGGCAGTCCCGGCGTCTGATTCAGGGCTGGCCATGGCCACAGAGTTCAGTACTTGTGGTATCTGCGAGAACACGCACAGCCCGCAATCGAAGGAAGCATGTACGCTACAATCATGTGAGCACAGCTTCCACAAAGCTTGCCTGGCTGAAATTCAAACCATGGCAGTTAGCGAAAGCGTGTGCCCGGTGTGCAGCCTCGATGATCCATTAGTGCAGGTATGCTTTTGTGCAAAGCTGCAGCTCTTGTTGCACAGATTTGGTATCGTTTGCGATAATAATAGCGCCAAAAGCATAGAAACGACAGAGGCTGCACAATCTGTGTGCACTTTGAAAACGTATTTGCATTATATCAGTTTAGGTAATTTCAACTTTCTCTGTGTATAGGCATGTACTCCGTACTTGGGGGTTCTGCAGCGTGTGCGAGCTGGGCTTGTGGCATGGGCTTCGTTACCTGCAGAGGATCAAATGCGCATGGACGACACCCGAAAGATCCTCGAGACGGCGGCCAGCGGTAGGAACAGTGACACACCGCGTGCACAGTATGCATTGGCTCTCCGCTACGTGAAGGTTAGTTCAATACAGTGTGCGCAAGGTCTTGTTGGTCAAAAGTGAGCCAAATCTTTCGTTGAATCGTGGTGAAAGCAAATCCTTCTTTTTTGGCAATTTTGAACGCGCTCATTACCCAAATTGAATGGCCCAGGGGCATGGAATCGAACTCGATCAGATAGAAGCTGCGCGGCACATGGGCAAGGCAGCCGAAGGAGGGCTAGCCGTCGCGCAACTGAACTTTGGGTTCATGGCTGCCAAGGTTGTTAACCACCCAGCGTGTGCTTTCCTCTCCCTAGGTTGCTACGATCACGAAGTCTTGAATTTTTGATGAATTGTTCACCATGTGCTTGGCGGTAACTTATTACACCTTGGTGCGGTGCGGGTGCTACCTAGGGCGAAGGCGTGAGCCGCGATGACGCCGCTGCTTGGCGGTGGATCGAAGCTGCAGCAAACCAAGGCAACCCTACCGCGATGTACAACGCTGGCCTGCTTTGCTTGCAAGGGCGCAACGCGAGCGACAGCGTCGGTGGGGCCGCAGCGGCCGCCGCCTGGTGGCTGCGCGGCGCGGAGCGAGGGCACGCGGGAGCCCAGCACCGGTACGCCTCCTTGGCCTACGACGGCGCCCCCGGGGTGCCGGTGTCCGTACCTGACGCCCTGAAATGGTGGCGCGCCGCAGCTGCTCAAGGCCACGCCGACGCTCTGTGCTCCTTGGGCTGCTTGCACCAAACGGGGAGCGCGTGCGGGACCGTGGCCGTCGATGTAGGCCAGGCAGCAGCGCTGTTCGAGCAGGCGGCCCAAGGGGGCTCGGCCGACGGCGCCTACCACCTCGCGTACTTTTACGCGGAAGGCGTGGGCACGGAGCCTGACGTAGAAGTGGCGACGGCACTGTTGCAATTGGCTGCGAACCAAAACCACGGCCCAGCGCTCGCCATGCTCCGTCAGCTGCAGCAGCAACAACAGCAACGGCACGGTCAAGCGCCTGCGAATGCAGTGGCGGAGGAGGATGACAACGAGTTGCCTAACCTAGACGAGAGCGCCAAGTAATTTTGAGCATAGAAGTGTACCTGAATGGAAGTCGAGACGTGTGACGTGGCAAGGATATCGAGTACCTAAGGAGTAAACTTCCCCTTCATGGCGCTGTTTTTATGATTATCCCGGATCTGGGAGGAGGGCCGATGAACCGATCGGGGTGGGCTCTTAAAATAAGGCTTTTTCGGGTTGGCGACGCGCGTGGTTCTTCTCATAAAGTTCCTATACCTACACTGAGACTCCTTATCCTTATTATTCGTCGTAGATTTGTGCGTCCACACCAATCACGAAAGAATTCGACGAAACTACCTCTTGTTTAATGCTTCTGCCTTCTGTCTTCTGTGCCTTCGAAGCCTCTGGGACCTGGAAGGAGAAAGGAGAAGCTAGCCAAAAACGAGTGCGAGTGCGTCTGTTGACTGTAGGCGAAATTTAAAGGCCAGGAAATTGGTCGATGAACTTTGTAGATAAAAGCCGAACAACAAGCTAAAAATCCAGCGCTGCCTCTTCCCCTCAACACATTCCTCTGCTCTCGTCGAGGAACACCTTTAATTCAACCCCTTCATCCATGGCTCTTTGAGTGCCAACTGCTTTGGTCGTCGTCGTCGTTACCGCGGTACCGGGCTCGGTGCGAGTCGTTTCCGCCGCTGTCTCCACCGCCTCCGCCGCTGCTCGCAGGCGGGTGCTTCAGAATCAAGGCAGTGATCATGACGGCAATGAGGAACAAGAGCAAGCAAATGCACTTGAAGGGCCGCGCTGATTTCTGGTGCTGCTCGGCTTTGTCTAGTTGCTTCAGCCCTTCTTTTGTGTGCTCTACCACCTGCGGTCAGTTGTTGTCGTTGTTGTTTGCAAGTCCACGCCCCAGAGAAGTAATCCAACCAAATGAGGCATGCAGGAGGCATGCACAAGTATGCGAGGAGCGAAGAGGGCCCAGGAAAATACAAAACAAAAAGGGCTCACCACAACCGCCAACCGGACTTCTTTCGTATAATATTATATTAGAGAAGAGCTCTTGCCTCAGCACGCGCATACGCCTACAGGTACGCACCCACACGCTCAACGTCTACACAGCCACACGCTCGTACCTGCTCCATGTTGAAGTCAATCCGGTCCAAAATCGTGCCCTGGTCGATCACCAGCACCGCCAGCTCCTTGAAGATTTGCGACAGCTCTTCGATGCTCTGCGCGATGCGGGTGATTTCCGCGTCTCGCTCTTCAGCCACTTGCTCTAGGTCGTCCACCACGTGAAGCTGCTGCTGCGTGAACCCCACGCTGATTTGCTGCATCGCCTGCAAAAAAGTGATGATGATGATGATGATGATGATTAGCAAATGAGATCAAATCTCCTCGTGAGCTCTCTGGAAGGAAGAGACGCTAAAATATGCACCACTGAAGATGATCCACCGCACTACTAATTTGTTCAACGGCAACCTTGGTACCCTTCTTTTTTGCCACCCACGCATAGCCCATCCTTCATTGCGAGGAACTCCTTTGACTACTCTTCGCCTTTCGTTATCGTAAACCACCACACAGGCCTCACGGAAGAAAAAAAACGGAACGTACCTGGTTTTGGCGCAACGGGTTCGCGGCTTCGTTCAAGAACTCCAGTTCGGAAGCGCCAGACGTGCCCGCTTTTTGGCCCTGCAGCTTGGCCATGTACTCCCTTTGCAAGCTCCGGAACCGCGTGGACTTCTCCTGCAGCTTTTTGGCTAAAGACATTTGAATGTTTCGCCGCACTTTTTCGTCCGCGGCGTCACCGCCCCCTGACACCACGAGTTTCACGTCTTTCTGCTCCGCAGCAGCAGCAGCAGCAGAAAGAGAAGGAGCAAACAAAAGCAAACAATTTCCCATTTAGAATCAACAAGAAAGTAAATTTGGGGATTGAGGGGAAGTATATTTAGGACAAGAAATATAATTCAGGGTTGGGTTATGAAGGCGCTAGCTAGCGGAGCGGGTTGGTTACTCATAAAAGGATCATGAGGTGAATGCCCGAAACAAGAGAGCTTCAGTGCTGAGAATGCATGGACAACCAAACGGCAATAGGTCCACTAGCAAGCTGACCAACCTCTGCTTTCCGCAAGATTGTAGTGATAGCGCCAGCCTGAGCATCAATGTTGCGTTCCAGTTGCGCTTCTCCCGAATCGTCAAAAGTTACCTGCAAACACACACGACGACGACGACGACGACAGTAAGCATGGACTAATGAGTGAAGATAGCCATACATTGCTGGAAAACATAAATGGCATAGACAGAGAAGTGATGGTGAAGGCTGCTGTAGCCGTTCTATTTGCTTGTTGATAGCAAGTACGCTAGTGCTCTCATTCCTAGATGACGCGATGCTTGCTATATACTTGCTATATATTACATGCTCCATTCTGCGTATCGGCTTTATGCGTGCTACGTGCCAATTGTTACGGATGCTGCCACTCAAAACCATCAAGCAGTGAGCTTGCTTGTTTCTTATGTTTTAACTTGCTTGTTGCCGGCAGTTGTGTCTTAATTCTTACCATGAGCCGTTTTGTGTGAAGTGCGACCAATGCTTCGCAGTTTTTATCGAGGCTGTCCATGTGCTCCTCGCACCGATCCACCACATCCACCCACTTAGGCGGCAAATTGACGCGCCATGATGCTGTAGTCAGAGAATCGGGAAAGCATATCAGTATAATACTATCAACCAGTAGAGGCGCAGATTTAAGACGAGTACCGATAACAATGGGGTAGCAAATGTGTGAATGATATGGCGCGGGAATTTCTACGGAATGCGACTGGATGGGCAAAAAAGATTCGCTCATGACTCACGATTATCAGGAGAGCTGGTGCTTCCGTCGCCGAGTAAGCGGGAGTGGCCATCGGTCCTATCTGGCCTGAAAGAATCGTACGAAACACCGTGAGGATCGGGAGAATATAGATTCAGATGAACCAGCGGAAAACTATCTTGGGAAAGTACTCACTTTCCCTCTAAGATGCCGAAAGCAGTTTTACGCTTGCGACATTCTAGAAATAATGGTGTCAAATCTCGCGTAGCCATGATCAAGCACCACGCCCGAGCGCCTGGGGGCTTGACGAGGCCCAACACCCAACAACTGCGCGACTGCGCGACCGCCAGACAACAACACACTGCGCCCAAAATTCCAAAATGGTGTGATTTATCCCCAATATGATATATTTCCGGGCCAACTTCGAGATTGGGGTATATAAATATATATTATATATTTGACGTGTTCTTGTTCTTGAAAAGAAGGTGCTTGATTCTCGATGCCTGAGGATGCCTCATTGCCTGATGCCTGTCTGATATGGTCACCAGAAGGGCCCTGACGACTTTGCTCACTGCACCAACGGTAATTTAACCCATAATAGTAGCATTTTTAAAGCAACCTAAGACGATTGCTAGGAAATCATTGACCTTGCTGTGAACAACGCAGGTATTTATTGCTAGAGCCATGTCCACGACATCACCTTCACCTCTAGGGCTCGGCGGCGCAGCAGTGCCGTGGGCACTAGGCGCGAAACATGCCAAGGCCTTTGTGCCAGAACTTTCCGAGGATCTACACAAGGGGAGTTGTGGGCGAATTGCTGTCTTTGGAGGCTCTGCTGAGTACACTGGCGCGCCTTTCTACGCCGCCACCTCCGCACTGAAGTAAGGGTCTTGTTCTTTCAAGTTCAGCGTAGCGGTGTTGCGGCCCATCTGGCTAGGTTAAGTCAGTTACTGATGTCGCAGTGTTTCTTTTGAACCAGGGTAGGGGCAGTCACTGATGTCGCAGTGTTTCTTTTGAACCAGGGTTGGGGCAGACCTGTCGTTCGTGTTGACGGCAGAAGAGGCTGCCATCCCCATCAAATGCTACGGGCCAGAACTCATGGTTTTTCCAATGTACTCCATCAAGGTACTTCGTGCAAGTCCAGTGCGACAGACTTGAATTACTCTAATCATGGGCCAATCTATACGTCGTTTACCTCTGTATTTGTGCAGGCGTTTGATGCTGCTGCCGCCGAAGACGCAGCTGCTGCAGCAGCGTCGTCCTCCTCGAATGAAAGAAGCAGTTCCAGTGGCACCAGCAAAGTTGACGAGCTGGTGGACGCAGCAGTGGACGCAATGAGCTCCATGATTCTGGGGCGCATGCACGGAGTGTTACTAGGGCCAGGCCTAGGGCGGCACCCTGCCGTATTGCGCGTAGCAGCAGGCGTTGTGCAGCGGTTAAGTCATGTCGTAGACTGCAGTGTGTATTACTTTGGAATATACGTACTTTGTCAGATGTCATTGCGATCGCTCCTGAGTAGATGGTTGCTCTTTTCTATAATTAACTTGTCATTTTTTAAACGTAGGTGTGTGGGCGCAGGGATACCTTTGGTGATCGATGCCGATGGTCTTTACCTCATTTCGCAGCAGCCGGCATTGGTGGCTGGTGGTGGCAACAAAGTTCTCCTCACACCAAACCCCGTTGAATTCAAGCGCCTGCGCGACGCGGTGCTTCCCTCTGGAGCCACCGCAGCGCCCGCTGACTGCACCAGTGGCGATGCTTCTGCACCTTTAGAACAAGTGAGTACACCGGCTCCCGGTGTGAAGACTGGGTTCAGTGGCGAAGCAGCTGCCGAGTTGCGTGCCGTGAGCGCCGCGCTCGGAGCTGCGGTGCTTCGCAAAGGTAAACACGACGCCATCGTGGGCTCGGAGGCTGGAGACGGCGCGAAAGCTTTGCTGGTGGTGGAAGGCGAACACGGGTCGCCGCGGCGCAGTGGGGGGATGGGGGACTTGCTCGCGGGCGCTGCCGTGGTGTTTTTGACGTGGGCGCACCGCATGAGCCCACCTGCGGGGGGACATGAAGCGCGAGAAAGCAGCGCTGCGAGGGACGCGCTGGCGGAAGCCCCGCCGGCGCTGTGGGCAGCGTGGACGGCGTGCGTGGTGGTGAAGCGGAGCGCGGCAGCGGCGTTTGCGAAGCACGGCCGCTCGACCACCGCGCCGGACGTGCTCGCCGAAGTGGGGCCGGAAGTCGGGAAATTGTTTCCTTTGGAGTCTCCATGAATTCGTTGAGTATCAGAAACGCACTCGTTTCTTTACGTACGTGTTCCCCTTTTATGTGAATGTCGTGAATGTCCAGGACAGAGAATTAACTGCGTATTTGCTCGTCATGCGAAATTCATAAGGATACAAAAGTTGTATGGCTCTACTAAAGCCAAGGGAATTACTGTCTAATATGGGAGCGCAACTATCCTTTAAAAAAAATCCCCTGTAGTGGTAGCACGAGTACAGTTTTGTACTGCAGTACCGTACCGATGTTTGAGTCAGTCGCATGGCCGGCGCAACCCAGTCATAAGGCGCTCGCGGCGAACGCCAAGAAGCAATACTGGCGGTCGAACGCCAATCCTTTCATTCTCCTTATCAAGAAGCATTCCGAACAGCGAGCGCCAGTATTGGGCCTCCCCTTGAATTCCAAGGACACCGTCCACGACTCCCCCTCACAACACGTTGCTTGGACGCTCAAGTTGACCGTTTGGTCTCAGCGGGTCTCAATGCGCGGAAATGAAGCACTTTTAAGGTCTGATCATTCTCGTTTTTAGCATGTGTGCCCAAGGCTAGCACGAAGCTAAAAAGCTTACTGCTTGGGACATCGATTCACGGTAAATTTCCGTTGCGCTCCCATATTAGAGAGTAATATCCCTTGCTTAAGCTAGTAGCTTAGCAACTAATTATTACTACAGCGGAAGCTACCTAATAAGTAAGCCAGTCTAGCTTCCAATCAGTCAGGGCATCTGATTGAAGCGAAGAATAGAGGAGCTACTTTTCACCATTGGCTGGCTAGCCTAGTAGCGATAGCTGTAAAACTGGACTGGGGACCATTGATTGCACCAACCGCAGTACCGCTTGCTAGGTCTCAGCAAGTGACGTTCTTCGGTGACGCTGTAACGCACCAAATGAAGATCAAAGTAAAACGCGGCAAATACTGCTACTTCATGATACGATTGTCTTGATCGACAATCAAACATGCGTATGAGCTTCTTATCTTAACTTCAACATATGCTTTCATTGAGACATAAAGTCTCCTACCACCGTCAAGTTTTGCGCTGTTTGTCATGAGGCACTTCAGCTCACTCATGCGAACCGCTGCGCTGTTGTTCCACCTCTCGGGAGCTGATGAATTGGCTTTAGGTCAATCTAAATTTTCTAATTGGTCAGCAATATTAAACCAGGTACGCGACATTTCAAAGGAAAGGCATCGGCGGCATCGAAGCTATGAAAAGATCGGGCGCAGCATGCGAGACTGCATGCTGGCGCTCAATAAGTCGGCGAGCTTGCCATCAATGGTTACAGTTCACGAGCCAGAGGCACTTCGGTACCGCATGTGTACCCGAGCCACAACATGGGGCGCTACCGGAGATGAGCAACTCAGAGAAGACCAAACCCAGCGCCATCATCCCCTCTTGGTTGTGATTGCAGCCTATATCCGCAACGAAGACAACGCTAGAATTTTCAGTCTCAGTCTCCGAAGCATCAAGGTGTTTCAACCAAACACAGAAATTTTAATTGTTGACAACGGCTCTCCTACCAAGGAATTACTGCTGAAAGCTGTCGATGAATGCAGGATAACATGGCGCGGAGAAATCCATGTTGTGGCCGGGCAAACGTTCAGAGCACTCGATAAAAACGTGTCGAATGCTATTATCAATAGAACGATGATGACGCTCAGGTTTGCTGACAGAATCTCGATGCCTCAGACGCGTGAAATAGGCGCTCTTCGCGCAACAGTTCTTTTCGTTGAGCAGAGGCTTCGAACAATGAATATCACGCCTCCTCGTTACATAGCTTTCTTATTGCATTCCACTGGCCTTCGAATGCCGTTACCGATGGGCGAAATCGCAGACTTAGCAAGAAGTGAAACGTGTCATTCATTTCCGTTGGACGTTCCATGGTTTCGGTATGAACCTACGGGCGGGCTTTACGTTGATTCTCGATATGGTCTCGATAATCGCCTCGCGGTGTGTCTCAAATTATTTTCCCTTGCAACATTCCTTTCTTTGATTATCACCATCTCATTGTCAATTAACTCACCGGATGTGAATTCAGGAATACCTCATGCGAAAGACATTGGCGATTCCGTCTACTTTTAGCAAGAATTCAAAGCCAAACGAACTCTGGCGTGGGGCTACACATGGGGCTTTCGTGCTTCAGTGGAGCACCCTGCGCGATGACTTCCGAAAAATGGGGCTCCTGAGTGACCTCGCGCGCGACCAGTGCGGCGGCCTGAATTGCTGTTGTTGGGAGCAGTTCAGCGGCATGGCGATGGACTGGCTGGCTCCTGGCAACAAAGCGTGGCGTGAAGGGTGGGCAAACCATGTTCAAACTGTCACCCCCGAGAGAATCCGGCGACCAGGAAGACGAGGAGCGCACTGGCCTCCAGAATTAGACGACCCTAGCTACAAGCCCCCACCAGTTCAAGATGCAACGGGGACACTTCGAGATTTACGGTGCATTTTTCCTGTTCTATGGAAACTGCATGGCCGGAATACTGAGACGGAGTTTCGCATTCCGAGGGATCATAGGCTCCGGCAGCAAATTTCTTCCATGCGTATCGCAGAAGCAATGCGCGAAAGGGATTTGAACACATCAGTTGCACAATTCTTCGCTCCAGAAACGGACCAGCTTCCGGACTTTCCCATTTTAAATGAGAATGCCGCTCTTTGGGAGGCCTCATCGAATATTTCAAATCAGCAGCGATCGAACTGGATCTGGCTTTGAAAGGAAGCGCGTTTCAGGGCCAACTACTGTCCGTTTATTTCAGAGATCCGGCTTTGTATTCTTGATAATAATACTAGCAAATACTAGTTATAACCCAAACTTGGAGCACGCGAGAAGATTGTTGCTGAATTGCTTTATTCTTTATTGCCCATATATGGTGAATGGCTTCTAGCCCATTAACCATTCATAGCCCAGTATAGCCCGTAGCCCGAGTTAAGTTGTCAAGCCCAAGCCCAAGCCCGAGGATCAATAAAGAAGTTCCGGATTTATAAGTCCACTATGCAATTCCCTACTAGTTGCCTTTTTGTATTCAGGTGTATTGGTCGAATCACAGAATTCTCGGGCACCCCTACATAAGCAAAAAGGCACGCTCTGCTCTTTTTTTTCCGTTGAATTTAATGC
>Ga0307982_1002595_pt1 | contig 14577 bp, 20 predicted proteins | sample OrgLakmetagen989_FD_201847 | JGI IMG/M metagenome (GOLD analysis project Ga0307982, IMG submission 201847) | Saline water microbial communities from Organic Lake, Antarctica - #989 | ecosystem: Environmental > Aquatic > Non-marine Saline and Alkaline > Saline | place: Antarctica: Organic Lake...
CGTCCCGGGCCGCGTCAATGCGGTCGCGATCGTTGGAGTCCACTACGAAAATCAGACCCTGGGTGTTGGTGTAGTAGTGGCGCCACAGCGGCCGAATTTTGTCCTGGCCTCCCACGTCCCACACTGTGAAAGAAATGTTTTTGTAGTCCACCTGCCATAGCGCGAGTTCGGAATATAGCCGAGTGAGGAGAGGAGGGAATGTCAAACCGAGGAAGATTACGATTGCAAAAATATCGGGCTAGACGCTAAAAAGGGAGCTGGAGATGTGGCAACGATCACGGCCAGGCAACCCCGCTAGTTCAAACGATTGACAAACAATTGGAGCACACACACGACGCTGTCTGACATTCAAAGCTCGCATTTCCATCTAAACTTTCGAGCCTAAACCATGTGTTTTCATTTCGGGAGAAGGTCAGAGGAGGGCTCAGTACTCACCGTTTCGACGTTAAAACCGATGGTGGGGATGGTGGTCACTACTTCGCCCAGCTTCAGCTTGTACAAAATGGTGGTCTTGCCCGCCGCGTCAAGGCCCACCATCAGGATACGCATGTCCTTCTTGCCAAAGAACTTGGTGAAAAGCTTTGAGATGCTGAGGCCCATGGTTGGATCGGTTCACGGAAGCACAAAAACGCTGTCGAAGAGTCGCAAGAACAAAAACACACAAGATGCGCGCGAGCGGTGAGGAAATATGGGAAAGGCAAGACTTTATCTTACAATGATATGGCATAATATTTATACAGTAAAAAAATTGGGGCGCAAGCAAAGGGAGAGTCGGCTCTCAGCGGCGGAAACCGCAGAGGCCCTGTGGTATCCTGGCAGAAGCAAGCCCTCATTTGAACTCTCCCCAGCCAAGAACGATACAAAAGCTGCACGGGTGGGGGCGCGGAAATACAAAGGAAATATTTCAAACGCAATGTATCAAAGAAAGGGTGCATGCGCGTTGTCGCGCCCCGTCACTACGGGCGGGCCTCATCTTACAAAGAAAAGGAGCCACGTCGATTTGTGGCGCAAGTTGTTGTTTCAAGTACCACATTGGTGGCAATCGGTGTCTGACGTTGATTGGCTGTATCATTTGAGCGTCACCGATTGGCCACTTCGTCGAAATCGTTGTGAAGTGCGAGGTAATGGCGCATGGACGCGTGCATTCACCTTGTCAGGAGGCACACTTACACTCACCATCCCAGACCTCACCATTGTATTCACAGGTGCCGCAAATTAATTTGAGAAGAGTGACATATACACCAGCGGGATAAGCAAGGAACGTGACAGTGAAAGAAGTCCTCAAAATTGGCTTTAAAATGGCGGCGAGACGGTTTGCTGTGTTTAGCGCTCTCGCGTCGACAGCCTTTGCAGCAGTAATCACTGACTATGCATGCTACACTGGGTCGAGCTTATACGAGCGGTGAGATGGTGCTTGTGAATTGCCAGTGCACTCATCGAGTCCTTTTGAGCCTTTCTTCCCAGCTACCGGCATCCTCGTTCGTTATCGTTTGTAGCATTCGAACCTACCTGTTCGACCTCACGAGAGAGTCAACCAATGTTTCATGTGCTTCATAGTGAATAATATACTGAATAATAGCTAGCATGCATTTGTGTTCGTGAAGTTACTTACTAACAAGTGCTGCGCGTGATCACAGGTTGCCGAAGGTCTGTAACCAGGAAATGAGCGAATTCCCGACTGGAAATCCAAACGACGTAGACTCCTCCGATGCCAACACTTGGTATTTAAACACGCAGCTTTATGCATTCCTTTCAAAACATATTTTCATCTTATTCTTCTCTTGAGAGTACTCTGGATGTGCTATTGGGCTTTGTAAGTGCTGCTTCTGATTTATAAGGCTGATGAGTGGAGCTTCGGCATTGAATTTAATAGAAGCTCATATTGACGCACCTTATCATGCTTATTCGCGCATTTCTGGTTTAAAAAATCGATGACAGGTTTTGCAGTGCGACTAAGGTGACGGAAATGTCGAAATCTTCCGAGCGGAAGCCGCCTTGGATCTGGTCGTGTGCGACGGCGAAAGAATGCAACGCCACTTGCGGTAAGAGGAAGGAGTCATAAAGGACCCCAAAGTGCCTTTTTCCTTCATGTAATTACGAGTACTATAGAGTGATTGCGGCACCAGTTCAAAGTCCAGTTGAGAATCGAGTTATCGAACTTCTAGTTTGACTTCTTTCCGTCATTAGTTGCCTCCCCCAAGATTCCCACTTAGAGCTGCAGGGTGTACACGATTAGAGCTGCACTATCTTATTGAATTTTCTACAACCATTCCTCACTTGTACCGCCTTTTTCTCTCCTTTTATTCCTCGTGTGTGTTCCTCTTCTCAGCGGAAGTGGACGTCGTCGGCGATGTGCCCGAATGCCACGGTTACTACGGCGAAAACGGCCAAGGAGCAGTGCTCTCCGACATGGCTGGAATTGAAGTGAAGACATGGTGTGCTCCCGCCGCCAACAACCGAAATGAACCCAATTCCCTCATGTGGCCCAAGGGCGGCGACCTTCCTGCGGCCTTAGACCTGGTGCTCCCCTTTCAGGATGAGCTTCACCCCACAAACGCTGGGTTGAGCGTGGGCACTGGCGCCAGGCAAGCCATTTTGATTGCCACAGCTGCAGCCGCCGCCCTCGCAGCTATTCTCGCTTCTCAATAGCCGAGCTTGAGGAATTGATAGGGTCGACTTAAGAAGCAAGTAGCCGAAATACAACGCCATGAAGTTAAAGCGTGAATCAAATTTTCCGTGCCAAATCTAGATAAAGCCTAAACCTACTGTACCTACTGCCTTATTGATTATTAAGTAATTTAGTACGATATGGCATTTGCGCGCAGTTAATTGTCCTGGGTTTAATCTCACATTCGTATTCGCGGGTGATTTCTGAGAGAGGGGTTATGTTACATGCCGAGAGAAGCCTTAAGCTATGTACTATGCATCACATATATTGGAATCGCACGAGAACAAGGAATCACAACGGGTATATCCTATATTTGGGGCGTGAGAGCCGTTGAAATCGTTTGTTGCGCTTGCGACGCCCAGTGCAAGAAGGCAGCGCTGGCGACACTACCCGTGGACTGCTGTGCGCGCACTTGGGAGTCGTAGTAATACAAGAGCACCTAATGCGGGCCAACATACAGAGAGAGAGAGAGCGAGCGAAATTGAGCCAAGGGAGTGCAATAAAAGATCCTTTATCAAATCCTCCTGTTGTCACTTACCGCCATGGGCTGACCAACGATGCAAAAAGTGCACCAAAACAGGAAGTTACCGGCGCCTGTTTCTCGCCACAAAGGAAATCGCTCTTGAAGTTGCTTGGTGATTGCCACCAATGGGATCTTGGTTGGAACGAAAGTTTCAGAAGCAATGAGGACACGTGAGGACATGCTAGGCAAAGTAAAATATTCAAGTGAAGATCAGAATTTCATAATGTGGACTTCGAGAAAAAGAAGAACAATATTACTGTGTCGATGGCATGGAGGGATGAAAGTAATATTAAAGGAATTCGTTTGCAGAAGAATGTAGCTCAAGAGAAAGAACGCAATTAAATGCAGGCCAGTCGTGATTGAGTCGCATGTGTCTGACCTGCCCGAGCATGGCAGCGAAGGAGTAAACGCGCAGCATGTGAAAGGGCACTGACACCAGAAGCTCGTGAAAGGCTGCGGAGAAGAGGAAGATGGCAAACACGCACTGGCCGCGGTTGAAACCCGCTCGTACGAGGGGGAAATACAGGTGCCGGACCTAGTTGCAGACCCCCAAGAAAGAAGAAGGAGGTATAAACGAGATACCTACAAATGCAGCTGTATAAACTTATATCCTAGAGAGCAATAATGAATAAACGGCAAGAGAAGCAATTCGAAATAAAACTGATAGCTACACACACAGAAGAGAGAAGAGCTATGAAATGTACAATGTTCCGATTACCATCCAGTAGTGCACGGGCAAGTTCCAGAGGCGCCAGTACTCCTCAAAAGTGGTGGCATTCCACCAATCCTTGTAAAAGACACGGTCACCAAACCGCAGGAGTTCCGCGAGCAAGTTCAAGAACAAGTGAAAGATGAGGTAAAACATGAGGAGCCAGAGGTAGGTGACCGGCATCGCCACGTACAGCAGCCGCTCTAATATATGCCAGGGCTCCAAACGATCGATCGAGGCAGTGGCTTCCACGACTGACGGCATCACGTGCTGCTGCGTTAAAAACACCTGGGGAAGTATATTCCAAAGGAACAAAGAGAGATGCAGGCGGTGAAAGGCACGTGTCAATGAAAGGTAATGAAAATTCAGATTTAGAGCTCAGCTGGACGGGGTTCGAAGGCACATCTTTTAACAAAGAGTACCATGAGGGACACGCAGCCGGCGATTCGAATTAAGAGGGAGTAGACCATCCAGCCGCGTCGGGTTGGGGAGCGAGGAAAGTTCAACTGGTAAGTCAGCGTGGGGGCCGCCCAAAAATAATACCTACAATGAACGCAGAGACAAGGGAGTAAGGATGAACAACAAAAGAAGTACAGACCCTGCATTGACGCAAGTGTTTTGTCCAAGGATCTCAAAGTTGCTATCAGAGAGGGGCAAATGAAAAGGATCTTCGAGAAGCGCTGCGACCCAAGTCCTACGCTAGTGACGCACGCACAGGCACACAACGAAGACACAACTTCTACTGCAGCTCTTACAGGTCTTGAAGGCCGACGTTGTAAGGGTACCGCACCATGAGACCTTCGGTGTCGCTGACGGTGTTGGTAAATTTGGCGATTAGCGCGTCGACCTAGGGGAGGAAGAAGCAGGTGCCACGGCGCAATGACACGAATGAGAAAATATGCTATAACGAGTAAGGGTGCTCTCCGCAACATACCCAAGCAGGAAATATGAATACATCAGCGACACGTCTCTCTCTATCAAAGCTTTCACCTGGTCCATCGGCAAGTTGGCAGCTTCTCTTGCGGCTTGCCGGTAATCGTTGTTCACGTGGGCGTAGCTCACCTAGTGCACATGTAGGCAGTTTACAGGGAAACGGTTGTATGTCTTGGAGGCTCAGGAGACAGAATGATGAGAATAAGAATAGTCGTATGATTCATTGCGGCCTGTTTGTATTTTTTTTTGGAATGTACCAATTTCATAAAGAGAATGATGGTGGCGAAGATGAGCACTGACGCAGCCATTGGATCGGCGCTTCTTCCTAAAGATACGCCACTGATGATGGCAATGCGACCATTGTCGCAGGTGCTTGTGCCGTCAACATTGGCATTTTGGTGGGCACTGCAGACTGCGTCACTACTGTCACTGCTGCTGCTGCCTCCTACAGCCCAGACTACCGCAGTAGGCAACGCTAGAGATGTTAAGATGTTGACCATGTTCGCGAGGCGCACTATCCTTTCGTACGGCATCGAGGGATGCCGGGTCGCGAAAGACTCAATGCCATACCTAAGGAGAGGCAAGGCAGATGAAGAAACGTAAACTATTGCTTTTCTAGGAGCACGTTGGTGTGATATATACGGTAAGTATTATTGCGGTACTGGAAGTAGAGATTGAGAAAAACAGATGGGGAAAATTAGAACACTTACGCCGCAAAGAGGCAGCAGTGGTGGAGGAGGTAGCAGCACAGATAAGGATGGTCCTGCACATGCGCGAACACACACGGAGCTCAGCACAGATATAAAGTGGGGAAGCAGAGAAGTGCACCAAGAAACATGAAAGAAAAACATAAAAGAGGCATGGCCATGAAATCTTGCATCAAGCTTCTTTTAACCTACCAGAGGATGAAAGCTGATGCTTTGAAAGGAAACAGCCGCCGACAATTCCGGTAAGCGAATCAATAAGCCGTAAATCTAAGCAACACAAAGCACACACATAAACAAACAAGACGTGATGACGGTGTCGTCGTCTTACAGGAAAAGGAGCTATCTCACACAACGAACCTATTTCACCACAACGTCATGAAAAAAAAAAACGAACCAAGAAGTTTTTGAGGAACATGCGAAGGTTGGAGACGACGAGAATGAGGGCTGCCAAGTTGAAGAGGCCTCGGTAATTCTGTTTGGAAGACTCTTCGGCGCTCAGGAAGCTCGGCTGCGTGCAGCGGTGCATTGGTTTCGAAGCTGGGAAACCTCCTCGTGGTCGCGGTGTTGGCGGGGGCTCAGCTCCTGTGGGCACGGCGGGCACTTCTGTAGGCTCAACTTCCTTCGTCGGTGCGTCGCCTTCTTTAGTAGTGGCAGCGGTGACTGCTGCCTCCTTCCCTGAGGCGCCGTTCTCAGAGTCCTTCGCTTCCTGAGAGCCTTCTTCTTTGCTTCCATCGCGTTTCATCGCATAAGCTACAGGCGGAGGTGCTCCTGATGGCGACACCGGTGGTTGTTGCTGAGAATCCGAGGAGAGCAAAGAGGGCGATGAACCATGCTGCGAGTTTGCAGAAGCAGGAGCTGGCTCATGTGCCAATTGTAGCGACGCTAACGACTTGGACTTGTTGTGCTTCAAGTCACCGCTGTTGTTAGGCAGTGGTGTGAGCAGAGGTGCCGCGAAGCCCGAGGCCGCATTTTGGCAGCGCGGCAATAAAGCGCGCGCCCAGGCGTCGATCCAATCCGACGATTCCGAAGAAACGCGAAGAAGGGCACCCGAGGATGGACCTCGCGAAGTGCCCTCCGCACCTAAGGTAGAAGCAAATAAGCAAATGCACACACATGAGAAGAAGTTGACAAAGAGGAATCGAGAGACGAAAAAAACAAAAGAAGGCTATTTTGACGAACACAATACTGATGTTTAATTCTGTTTCATCTTCAGCGCTTCTACGCATGTACCGTGGAGGTACAAAGCAAGCACGTGGAAGGTTTTGCCCCGGCGCAATTTCTTTTCGCCTTCTTTGAGAACCACACACCGGTGCAGCGCAAACATGCCTCGAGGGGTGGCGTCGTGTTCCCCTGAAGAAGAAAATAGGTATTGTAAGAGGTAAGATAGATAAAAACCAAATCGTAGACGTCGGTAAGAAAGCTTTTCTTCTTCTTTCGTTTTTATTTCCCTCTTCACCCTTCTGTTTACCGCGGTAGTACTGCAGGCTCCCCCCTTGCAACACGAAGAGCCTGGGCTCCCAGCGGCTCCCGCTCCCGCCCCACAGCAGCACGTTCACCTCGCGCTCTTGCATCTTGTGCAGCCACCCGCGCATCCCAGACGACGACGACGACAAGAAGGACGACGCAGAAGAAGACTGCAAGGCTCTCGGCGAGGAATGCAGTGTAGCCGCCGAGGAAGGAAGAGCCTCTGCAGACCCGTCGCCGTTGGCTCCGAATCCTTCCTTGTAAGCGGGGTCGCTCCCGAGCCGCAAGCGCCGCGCGGACGCTGCCGCTGCTTCAACGGACTCGGACGAGCGCTCCAGGCGAGGAGGCGGCAATGAGTCCGCGTCCATCTTTTCGGGTAAATTTGTTGAAAGGACAGGCAAAAGGGAGTGTGATTTTGGTGTACGGTAAAAAGTACGTCGAGATAAAATAATCATGGCGGGGTTGGTGAAGAGTCGTGTGCTCAAGTTGTTCAAACTTATCCACAGATCCTCCTTTTCTCCTTCTCACTTTCTTCAGCTCTTATCTCCTTTTACCGAGTCAGGCTGGGATAAACTGCGGTTCCCAGACCGAAGAGGCTGGTGCCTAGAAAACACATCCGGCGGATTCGACTTTCGAGGGGACATTCCATATTGCTCGTCTTGGCCGCTGCCGTTGCCTACATAACCGTTGCCCGAGGCAGACTGCGGAGATGGCCCTTCCTGAGAATAGACATATGTGCCAGAAATTCATTGACACAAAAATCATATGAGAATGTATTCACAATAAATAGCATGGTGAAAGCAAGAGCACAGGAAACAACTCGAAAAATGTACTATTGTCCACTCTCGAAATAACATTTGAGCAAGTTTAGCGCCGCAAGCTCAAGTGTAGCACCGCAGCCAATCAAACAATTACCGAAAGGGCCCAAAGATCCGGTGGATCATCTCTTTGGTCGTCACTTTCGCCGCTCACGAGAAAGCCGTTGCGCGAGCCCCAGTTTGGGTCTTCTAAGAGAACCGAAGCCACATACCTGAGAGAGAAGAGGAAGAGAGAGGTGTTAAGAAAAGCGAGGTTGATGAGAAAGTAGAGCAGTTTCTACTAAATTTTATGAAGCGCATCTTTGTACTTGAAAGCAGCAAACACAAATACTCACGAGGCAATGGGCTCTTCAATATTAGAAGAGCCTTCCGTAAAAAGAGCCTGAACTAACTATAGCAATCGCCACACCGCACTTACATGTCTTTGGCTTCGTTGGTGCTGAGGCCTCGCCTAGAGTACCAAGCATCCCATTTCGCGCCGCCAACCGGGTCCAACAGGCCTGCATTGGATAGACGCACACACGCCATTGCCATAATAATATCGCGGTGAACTCAATACATGATGGAAGAGAAGCGTGAACACACGATGCGGAGGAAAGCGAACAACGAACTGCTATCGAGGATGGCAACAAGAAATTCAAGAGCACGTAAAATATACGAATGAAAAGACCACAAAATGGCACTATGATTATCGAAATAAAAACGCACCTGGGCGAGGTGTGTTGTTGTCTCCTAGTTTTGCTTGTTTGAAGAGGCTATAAAAGCCTAGTTTTGCGGCGCCTCCGAGCTGAGACTTCATGCTACCTACTTCCTCGACCTGTGAGTGAATAGTGAGAATCAATTATTGCATATAAATTCACCAAGTAACAAAGAAGAACAAGTTTAACTAGGTCAAGACGATTTACTGCGGTTTAAAATGATGCTGCACCGACCGCAGTCTCAAACACCGAATCCGTCACAGTGAAAGGCGGGGGAGGCAATCCTTTAGCAGCTGCTTCAGCGGCGAGTGCTGTGGCGGCTGCGGCTTCCGCTAGCTGAGAGGCGTTGCCATGCACCGACGGAGTAAAATTCGGGTCGTTCTCCTAAAAACAGGCAAGACGAAATCACTAGTCAAAAGAAAAACCACAAGCTACGTATCGCATCGTCAATCCCTCGCCTTGTTGAGAAACAAAAACATAAAAGTGAAGCTTTCTTCATGATGCTGCGACAACTTTAAGTCTACCAGCTAGACTGCGTCACCAAGAATCAGCTATTCCTCTAGCTCTTCTCAGCATTCATTCTAGTTATGATTCAAGACCATCAAGTCACCTGCACGCAAGCAATGTAAGCCCACCGAGCCTCCGCTTGGCTTTTGCCCTTGTGAGCTGCCCATCCTTCAGCACGGTCCAGCCGCCACGACGGCGCTTGCCAAAAGCTGCCACCAGCTCGCAGGCCAGCTTTCGAGCTCTCATCAGGTGCATCGCCCACCGTCGCCTTTATGTGGTGCAGAGCTTACTCTTGAGGGCACAATTAAAAAACTCATTGAAACTGCCTCCTTCTCTATGCCACTCAAAAACATGCGTATAATTCAACCGCTAGCCGAAGCGTCAGAGGTCAAAGTGAAAACTCTCACACTCCTTCTTTCATGCGCGCACTCCCTCTCGGTCCTACTATCTTTTAACCCCGTGAATCGAACGACATCAATCGTCAGTTGAGGGGGTGAATAGTGAGCTTGCTGACGATGTACCTGCTTGAATAAACCGTAGAGCTTAAGCTTAGCGGAGTAGCTGAACCCTTTCCCGCGCTGCCGATACCACTCAGAGGCCTGCGAGAACGCCACCTCGTCCATTGTGTGGGGACGTTCCGACGCTCGGACTGTAGGATATGAGATATATGAGCTTTCCCGACATTCGTTCTCAATCTTCAAAAATGAAAACGCCTCGATTTCTGAAAGCTCGGGTACTTGAGATGTACCAGTTACAAAATGGGGTTCTGTCTTCGTCTTCTGTCTGTCCTGTTTACTCCTTGTTTCTTGCTTGTATAAGAATATCTAACACTTACGCCTCGTGCGGCGGATTCGGTTTTTCCTCGGAAGAATATTGCTAGATCATTACTTTTCATCGGCTATTTAACATTCTAGTCAGCTCATGAAGGAAGGGCGAGGCAAAGGGCTTTTTGCTGGTGCATTTGATTTGCTGATGAAGGAAGGGGTTTTCTTCTTGTTCTTGAACGCGCGAGCTCTCATTGTGCGCGTAACGAAGAAACGAGGGGGAATAAAGGAAAACAGTAGGGAAGGGATTTGGGGTTTCAGAGCACATTAGCCCGCCAAGGGCAGAAGTGTGCTCATGCTGCTGTTGCAACGGGAGGAGAAGGAGAATAAACACGGCCTTTCCTTTCTACCCGAGCCGGATGCTTGATTGGCCCATCTTTGTGGGCATGCGCTGTTGCGGCGCCTCAGTGGATTGGCAACCCATCACTTTCCCGTGGGTGCCTCGCACTGCTGGTGCGGGGGGCTCGGTCGCCACTACGGGGTGTCCTCGGAAGTGGGATGCACCGAGTTTGTGCCCCTGTACGCGTGTCCATACGAGCGAAAAGTGAGACAAATCCCGGCAGACAAACTAATCAGAAGGAACAAGAGCAAACAAAGCGAACAACAACCGACAGTACTCGGTTCGCTTGATAATTCCCTCGCATACCTCAGCCAGGTTGGTGGAGGCAAGGGCTGGGTAGGCAGCGACTTTGGACTTTGGAGGCGTTACTTCGACGCCGGTGCTCGCGTTTTCGTAGCCGAATCGCTGCTCGTGGGGGTACTCGTGTGGCTTGAACGCTGGGGCCTACACATAGAGGAAGAGGACAAGAAGGAAGAGCCAGCAAGGGCAGTGCGGAAGAATGATGACATGAGCCGGCGCTGAAGAGGAGCTAGTGCACGCAGTCTAGCAAAATAAATCAAGGAACCAAAACAAGGGAAAGACGTAGCGATCAAGGAGGGTACCAAGACACCCCTCACCAGAGGTTTGTGCATTTCCGAGGAGAGCCAAGGGGCCGCTGGGCCGGTGCCCACGGCGAAATCCGGCGGGGAGGACTCAGAGCACATTTTCGATTTCGGTAATGCATCAACGCTCTTGTAAGGTGGAGGCACTAAGCCCGCCTGTCATTGGTGTGATGATAAAGAAGATTGTGAAAGGGAGGTGGAGAGAAGAGGCGTTTGATGAGGAATAAACTGGGAAAAAAATAAAGACAGAAGAATTTATGTATCAACAGGACAAAACAGAACAATAATAGGTAACTACCGTTACGTTCTTGGCTAAGTTGGAGGTCTAAACGCACACTGCGATGAGAAAGTAAAGGATTCCATCTGTATCGTTACCTCCAGGTGCTCTTCGCCCAGCCTCGAGTGGTGGACGCTGTCAGGGTTGTGCCACTCTGGCGGTTCCATGTTCTTGGACAGGTGCTCCTCGCCCATCCTGGTGGTGACCTAATATGATAGCAGGCGCAGACGAAAGCGATGGGTAGAGAGTGACGCAATCGAAACAACGACTGAAGAAGCGCCATGATGCGCTATGGTAGAGGAGTCGCGCGCCTTCGAAGAGAAACAGAGCGAGGAAGGTCGGAAAATAGGTAGGCGTCCTATCCAAGTGTTAACACTCTAGGTCCAGTACCTTTGGGTGCGGGTAGGGCGGCGGCACCAGTCCGGTGGAAGTGTGGGAGCGGCCGATGTTGAGCACGCCCGGGTAGGACCGCTCCTTTTGCTTGTCGAACTTGGCGCTGTTCTCGGCCGTGATGCCTTTCTCCACCTGGTGCAAGTGCTCAGCCCCAAAGCTCTGAGGCGCCACACAAAAAGAGAAACACAGCAGCGACAAACAACAACAAATACGATGACGATGTGAGCTGGGCTAGCAGCAAGCACATTGGAGAGCCTATAGAAACTAGCTACAAGCGCGTGCATGTGCGTGCGTAGAGACCAAAGGTAACAGTTTCTCTAGGCGCTCGCACGCCATCCCTCTGCAGCACTTGTTTCGTCTCACCTGGCCTTCGGGGTACTCGCGGCGGATGTGCGGCGGCAGACCTTTGCGCGAATCGTACTTGGACTCGCCGCCATCGTCGCCGAAGGAAATCGAAGAGCAGCCCATTTGCTGTGGGCGTCAAGTGCGAGAGGGAAGCGAGCGATTCAGGATGAAGTGGGTAAGAGTAGTCCCAGGAGGGAGAACGAAAGAGGAGAATGCGAGTGTGGCGGCGGCAGAAGGAGTAAAGGAACAATACCTGTCGGCAGGCGTACACGCGAGCGGAGAGCTTTTTCACTTCTTCATCGGGGACAAACTCAAACGGCTTGGAGGTCGCCATTTTGCCCATCTGAAAAAAACATCGGAAGCAAACGAGAATGATGCAGGTCAGAGGTGCTAGCTGAGGAAAGTGCGCATGTGTGGAGCGGCATTAACTTCAAGGGCTCCTATATTTGACACGCTTTGAGCCCGGGCGCGCGGTGCAACACGCCAAAAATGACAGCAAACCATCCTCTCTTCATACAGGCTGCGAGCTTGCCGGTTCGCGCGTCTCAAAATTTCCGGCGTGAAATGCGCACTCCTTCTAGAAGAAAATTCTGACCTTTTGGTCGTTGGGGTACTTTGACTGCCGCCTGTGAATGCTCGAAACGATGCGCTGCTCCTCTGGAGTCATGTTTTCGCGCTCAGTTGGATCGAAACTCAAGCTAAAAATAACGACCGCCGATTCGGTTTAAAAAAGTCGCACGTGACGGCAGCAGCCCGATCGAAAAAAAAAAAAAAACAGGGCATGAGGAGAGCGGCGTGGGTAACGCGCAAGGAAAGAGATGCAAAATGAGAGACAGCCAAGTACAAAATGTTTTCTAGTGTCATCCATACTCTCCTACGTACGATATCATACAGGAAGAGGCGTTCCTGCTTGAGAATATATTTCGGTTAGCGACGGCGTGGGGAATCTCTACCTGATGCTGCTCTTCCAGCGGTTTTGAGTTGAAGGGTCATAATTGACGTTGGGGCGGTACATCTTCCCTCGCCTAAAAACGCAAAAGCTAGCGGCGTGAGAAATATACTGCTCGAATCGCTTGGAGCACGGCTACTCACGTGGCGGCGGTCGGCTCTCGGCACTATTCTCACCGGTGAGGGTGTGTCGACAAAAGTAAAATAAACGGTAAAGTGTCGAGTGTGCACACCCGCCCTCCAAAGGGGGGATTTTACCAAGATGTGGGTCAAGTTTATGTTGACAAGAGAAATTAGTGCAGATCCCCCCTCTCAAAAGTACGAACTCTTCATGAAAGAAGAAAGTTCCTTCCTTTTTCTCTCTCTCTTCTCTTCTCCTCCTCAATTTGAAATCAGGCAGGTCTATTTCAGGGCTTTCGTAGGAAGACTTGCTCTCATTCACCGGAAGCAATAACCACAGAGTGTATCATTGCAAGAACGCTTACATGTCAACGCACCCGCTTACAAAGTATCATCTACTGAGCTGGAATGCATCGTCGTCAAAAGACGCTTCGCAAAAGCATCAGGGGTAAGCTTTTCCTGCACAGGGAAAAAGAAAAAGAATCACACAGTCTGGACTCACGTGCCCGTTTTACGAACCAATAAACGCGACTGATTTATACTTATTTTGTTTTCTTTGCACATATGCACGCGATAGAAGCTTCGGTGATCATCCAGCGCATTCTTCATTCCAAGAGCGTGACTCAAACATAGGAGGGGTACTAGCAGGAGAATTCCCTTCGGACATACATCGTTTTCCGGTTGCTGAGACTCCTTGTGAGCCATCTTCCAATTTCCCACAAGATATGCTCAATCAGTTTGATAGCAATCAATATTCCGATGAGGATAGCCACCAACAGAGTTCGCATCGACAGTATGAGGAAGAGGACAGCGACGACCATGGCTATGAACAGTTCTTGAGCGCAAAGGAGGAAGCCACAGCTGCCTCAGAAGAACAGCAGGTACTCGAGGGCTTGGCAATAGAATTGATGACTTTATGTATGGAGATTGCTGCGGAACAGCTAGAGCAGGAGCAAAGCATCAGTGTGAGCAGCAATGACAGTTCTGGGAGTTGTCGTGAAGGAGATGACCAAAGGATCGGCTTGACAGCAGAGGACGAAGACGACAGTGCCTCTCGTGGATCATCCCAGTCACATACTGGTGATGAGAGTGATCCAACAGATGATACGCTCAATGACTCCTGCAGCCTAGAACGTGATGGCAGTGGTGGTGACCGTCGGAGCTATGAAAGTGGCAGCGAAAACAGCCTCAGCGAGAGCGAAGATGGTCCACGTCATGGTGACCATTGGAGCGACGAAGGTGGCAACTCCGGTACCGAAATGCAAGAAGACGACGAATCATCTGAAGGTTTTGATGCATGATTTCAAGGATGGATTCTATGTATCAAAATTTAGGGCGAGTGGTTGAGCGGGACATAACGTCACACACTACAAGCTACACGCTGTACGCTATACGCGATACCACCAAACACTGGGGAACATCCAAAACCAGATGGAAGCGATTCCAACCTGGATCGATTCAGAAAGTTCAGAAAACCGCCCTCCGTTGACCTCCAATTATCTTCATGAGGACGTTAACATACTTCGTACCCCAGCCATAAATTTCAAAGTTCAAAATTCATATTCATAAATATGATTCCCTTTCGCCACTTCTGTCGCCTCGTACTGCTCAAACACTCTTAACTAACGACGCCACATCTCGTTATATCCGCATTCCTGTGGAATATCTTCGTCCACTAAAAGAATATGAAAATTATTCTGG
>Ga0307982_1002596_pt1 | contig 14574 bp, 8 predicted proteins | sample OrgLakmetagen989_FD_201847 | JGI IMG/M metagenome (GOLD analysis project Ga0307982, IMG submission 201847) | Saline water microbial communities from Organic Lake, Antarctica - #989 | ecosystem: Environmental > Aquatic > Non-marine Saline and Alkaline > Saline | place: Antarctica: Organic Lake...
CACACAGCGCACGCCTCAGCGTCCTCATTTGGCTGCCACTTCACCTGCACCAGTGCCTCGTGCTGAAAAGCAGATTCGGGGGCGTTGGTGCCCACCACGCTGCCATCATTCTGGATCAAGTGCTCCGGCGTGAAGTAAATGCCTGCAGCCGTGAGCTCCAACGCGCCCTCAACCCTGACAAGGGGGGTCACCCAGTAGCACCGACACGAGTAGAGAGCTTCTTCTCGGCCAAGGGTGCTCACAGCGGTGGCACGTAGGTCCAGAAGCCCTGCAAAATCACCCAAATCAGCCTCGGTTCCGCACGTGAGTGCACTGCGGTGCGACGGGCGTTCGGATCGAGAGGGTGGTGACTCAACAGCGCTGCCCGCTGCTGCAGGTGCCGGACCCCGCAACGGCGCCTGGGCCAGCCAGCCGAAATTCGAGTGCGTGGTCAGCAGCCGATGCAGCTGCGAAGTGAAGGGCTCATGTACCGGTGCATACAAGGGCAGATGTGGCTTCACAAGCATCACCATAGCCCCGTGGCTGCCCTGGGCAGTGCTGGGCTCGGGGGCACGGGACAAGGGACGCCAGATGGGCATTTCACCCACACGCATCAGAACAGAAGCCAGAACACGCATGGCGCGCTGCGTGTTAGCCTGACGAGCTGAACCTTGTGTGGTGCTCTGAATAGCAGTCTGGTGCGCTGATGGCACTGCCATAAACGGCAGCAGATCATTTGTGATGATGGTTTGAGCTATGCCGTCTTCATCCACGCTGGCCAACCGCTCAGCAACGGCCAGGACACTGGGCGTGAGACCGGCCACAGCGGTGCTCAGGGCTGCAGCAGAGCGCATGAGGGTGTTTGCTAAGGAGGCCGCCGCGGCTGCAGGCAGCATCAGCGCGTGGGCCGCGCTGGCCACGTATTGGCGCACCTCAGACGCATCCAGAGGCACGGTGGCATCTGCAGCCACAGCAGTGACGCTGCGCATGAGGTCTCTGGGGCAAGGAATGAAACGGTCGCAAGCTGATAGCAAAGTGCGCACACCACCGATTGTCTGAGTGGCGTGTGGACCTTGGCTGAGCAGCAACACACAGCGCAGAGCAGCACCCAGAACACACCACAGGCCCAACGGCAGCCAATCATCTTTGGCATCTGCGTTTTGTTGAGTTGCTGCTAGCAGGTCGCTGTGCGACACTGGGTCCGCGCTCATGGCGCCCAGCGCATCCTCGCTCTCCTGACTCCCCAGCTTTGCCCGTCGCTCCCGCACCACGCCAAAGTCACCAGGCGGAAACAGCCGCAGCAACATGGTGAGTGTGACCACGCTGCGCTGCACCCGTGAGCCCATCGTGTCGCCTTGCACTGCCGCCTGCAAGGACAGCTCCACCCACTGAGCAGTCTGCACCACAAGTGGCAGCTCAAGCACTGGGCTCCGAGCTGCAGCAGCAACGAGTAGCGGGTTTTTCGCTCTCACTCTACGTTCCGGCATGCTTTCTGTTCTTGCCCCTGGCCGACTGCTGGCAGCAGGGGTGCCACGGGAGGACGACCCCCCGCCGCCGTAGCGCAGGGAGGTGTTCCTAGATGGAACACGCCGATGGGTCATGCTCCCAGGAGTGGATACAACCATGGGCACTCTGCGCTGCAGCGGGGGTGTGGAGCCAGCTTCCGAGGCTGCACCCTCAGCGACGCTGAGTGAGGCTGTGTTGACCGCTCGCGCCGCCGCTGAACCCCCAGTGACACCCATAGTCTCCGAATCGTCGGAGTCTGACGAAGCCTCAACAATGTCAGCCACCTGAGAATTTTCATCCAGCACCGATTTATCGTCGTGTTCCGGGGGCAGAACAAGGCGGGCAAGCCACTGCCGCGCCCACGTGCTGGCTGCCAAAGACGTGCTCTCGAACAGCCCACAATCCACCACGCTCTGCACACCACGGACCTGCATTGCAGCCGCAGCCTCACAAGCTTGCACCAGTCTGCGCCACTGCTCGGCTGGTGTGGGAAGTCCCGCAGACAGCTGCTGCATGATGGGGGTGCAGCCGCCGCCGGCCTCCTCCGCTTTCGCAGCTGCAGCATCGCAGGCGCTCTCACCAGATCCTTTCGCAGCAGCAATGTGCAGGAGGGACAGCGTCAGTAGCCGATTCAGCCCACGCCATGCAGGGTGGTCAGCAGTCAAGTTGTGCTCAGCCAGCAGCGGCATCACCTTGAGCATGTGCTGGGAGGAAAACAACAACACGTCTCGCCACATGTGCTGGGCATGGGGTGACGAAGGCAAGGGGCCCCGCGGATTTGAGTGAGGGGGGGCGACAACAGCCAGGGCTCCTGACAAAGCAGACACGAAGCCCCCACCAGTGCTTCGAGCAGGGGTTCTCGTCTCCGCCGGGCTGCCCGAATCTGCAGTGCACAGGTGTGAGACGGTGGCGACCTGCGCAAAGGCACGAGCTGGGTCGTCGTCTGCATCTGCACGCAAGCTGTCTGCTAGGCAGAGACTGGCAACCAACTGCGAGGCCAGGTGGCTTGCAATCGTCGCCCACAGTTCAGGCCATGTTGTGAGGATGGCATCTTGCACTGCAGAGTGCAGCAGCAGTGTAATACGGCCACTGCGTAAAACGCCCAGGAGCTGCTTTGCCACTTCCCACTGCGCCTGCCACCTGAGGGCTGCAAGCAGCTGGGCTGTGGGGGCATCCTGTAGGTCGGCCCCGCTGCGCTCGGCATCTTGTTCAAAGGGCAGGTCGCGCAGCGACACTGCTGACGACGCAGCCAACACCTTCACATCGTGGGGCATGTCAGCAGATAGCATTCGCTCCCGCAGCACTTGCGTGGTCTGCTGGACTGTCTCCAGCACTGTCTTGGCCCACACCGGCAGCGGGTTTTTGTCGGCATCGAAGACTGCTAGCACCTGCACGTGCGCCTGAGAGGCGGCAGCAGCGGCCAAATCGGCCTGTGCGGCTGCTTCCCGGACGGAGTACGCCAGCTGCAGGAGCAACACCGGCCACTGGGCGTGCTGCATGACCCGTCCCCGGTTTTCGTTACACACTGGGGAGAGGGACACAAGGGGTGCCGTGTCTGCGGCGTCATGCGAATCACCGCACAGCAAGGCACTCCAGTCACGCAAGCCCACCAGCTGCACCCACAGTGGGGCTCGCTGCAGCAGCTGCAGCGCTGATGAAATGAATGCTGGGTGCCGAATGGGCTGACAGGCCAGGGTGGCGGGAAGGGTGTCTGGGGGGGGCACATCGCCGCCCGCCGCCCCAGGCGCAAACGAGTACTCTGCAAAGCGCGGAGACATAACATGCACCATATCCAGACCCAGTAGCAATGCCATCGCGCCCCTATACACCCCAAGCGTCACTTGTCGCTCACCAAAGGACGACAACAGCATAGCTGCGTGCCCCTCTGTGAAGTGCAGCACCACAGCATGGGATGCGCCCAGATCGCTGCCGTGGCTCTGCCAAAAGGCATACCGAGTCAGCAGGCGCAGAGCTGCCATTTGAAGCTCGGGGTGCTCGCTCCGCAGGGCACACCATGCAGCAGCGCAGTGTCCTGAGCGCTGCAGCTGCTCGAGCACGCGCACATCGCAGCTTTGCACAGCAGGCACAGCATCGAAAATGTCGCTGCAGCTCTTGTCTGCAACACTGCGTGGTGCTGTGATGTCCACTGATGTGCCATGCCACACACAGCGGCTCCACTCAGGCAGCTGAGTATCGGCGTGGCATGCCCGGATGCGAGAGGCGCCGCCGTGGTGGGGCGCTGCTGTTGGCACTCGAAACACCGCCGGGCAGTCACACAGGGCAGCAACTGACAGCGGCACTGGTAAGAGAGCCATCAGCTGCATGGCTGCGTGCACCTTGGCGGCTTCCCCGATACCCGCCGTGGGTGGGGCAGCCAGTGCACGCAGCACCGGGCCAACAGTGCTGGCAAGCGCCGCAACGGGCAAAGAGCAGCCGATGCCCGAAGCAGCCAAGCGCAGCTGTATGGCGATGTATGCCTCCGTGTGCTCCTCTTCGGCGTCGGGCGCAAAGAGAGGGGGGCACAGCGCGAAAGATGCGCGGCTGTGCTCAGCCTTCTGGGCAGCCATGGCTGGCAGCAGCTGGCCGGTATGGTACAGCACCTGCAAGTGCACAATGCAGCTCAACGCCTGCCCTGCAAAACCATGGCCCTGCGCAAATGCCTGTTGTGCTAGATTCCACACATTGCCCGCTGGCAGTGACGCACACAGCAGCGGCATGTTCAAGCACGCAAATACACAGTGGGTCGCAGCGACGTGCTCCACAGTGCGCTCGTCTGCCTCCATCCACGTGGCTGCGTCAAACATCAGCTCGGCCACTGCAGACGCTGCCACTGCCGGCCCAAACATGGTGTAGGGGGGTGACAGGGCAGCCTTGCCCTCAGAGCTGGGCGAAGCTGCGGCGGCCGCGCCGTGCGCAGCCGCGCACGCAGAGCGAATATGGGCCTGTACTGCCTCGATACATGCACTGCGCTCCTTCGGCAGCGCTGGTAGGGAGGGTGCTGTGGCGCCGCTGTATGTCGCAGCCACAGACACGATAGCATCGAATGCAGCAATGGTGAGATGGGAAGCGGGGAGTAAGCGAACGAGCTGCCCCAGAGCTGGCAGGCCGCCCAGCTGCAGAAAAGCATACGCCTCTGTGACGCTGCTGGCCACTGCACCTGCGACGCATTGCAGTGCAGCGGTGGTTGACGCTGCACTGACTGGCACCCCAGGCAGCACCAGTGTTGGCAGCAGCAGTCGAGCCGACGCCCGGTGGGAGGCTGCAGCTGCCGCCAGCAGGGGCAGGAACACTGCAGCACCGCCGACAGCTTGAAGTGCCCTGCGGCCATCTGGGCGCAGCAGCAGTGCGGTGCGGCGCAGTGCATCCACGTCTGCCCCTGGCAGATTCAAGCCGTCCAGGGCGCTGGTCAGAAGCTGCAGCAGCGGACTGGCTGCAGCCCCTGCTGGTGTAGATTGTCGTGCGTGCACTTCCACAGCTGGTTGGCTACTGGTGTATAGTTGGGACTGCTCTCCATCTGCGGACACAGCACTGCCTACCACATAGGCGTGACACCCGCGCGCCGACAGGTCCAACAGCGCAAGCGGGGCCGCTGCCCGCGGCAGGGAGGCCCCCAGAGGCCCCAGCCCGCCGCGTGTGGACACAGTGGCGCTGCGTTCCCGCACCCGAAGTGGCAAGCTGCGGCTGGAGGGGCCGTTGTCCAGGCCGTTTGCTTCAGCCGAGGTGGGAGATTTGTCCCCTGACTCTGAGGCACGCACAGACACAACGGATTCTTCGCCTGCTGCAGCGTCCATTGAGCGTCTGCGCGAGCCTACACTATTCAGCCGCTCAGATACTGAGCTGCTGCCCCTTGATCGGCGCAGGGGCCCCTCACCCAGAGCAGGGGCTTCAGGGGGGGCTGCACTCGGCACTGGCTGGGGAAGGGGGGTGGAAGCTGGAGACGCAGCCGGCGAAATTTCATCCGCACTGTGTGCAGCATTCCCACTGCTGCCCCACAGGGCGCTGCGGCCGTCCAGGGCGGCAAGGCTGCCCAAGGCATCTCCCACCGCGGCGGAGGCGTGGTACGCAAACACTAACCGCGCAAACATTGAGCGGTGAAGGCTGCCGGAGGGGGTCTGGGGGGGGTAATTGGGCATGGCCGTTAGCTGCCCGCTTGCATCTGCCCGAGTACGATCTAGCCAGCCGAAACACGGCCCCTCTGTGAGCCCCCCCCCAGCGCTGAGTTGGGGGGGGGGGTCGTCAGTGCTACCCAGCGGACTTGGGGAAGATGCTGGGGAAGGAGAGCGACTACCACCTACTGCAAGCTGTCGCTGCTGAGAGGGGGTGATGATGGGAGCTCTGGCCACCCCCCTGCTTCCCGTGTGAAGGGGGTGCAGGGGGGTGGGAGAGTGTGCAGGGGGTCGAGGAACCGAGGCAGGCGATGGCAGCGCGGCACCCAATTGATACACTTCCTCCTCAGACAAGGAACCTGAGAAGGCACAGGCGCTGGCCAGCTGGCCAGCCCACCCCCCCACGAAGCTCTCGGCTAGGGGGGGCTTCATTGAGGACGGGGAAGGGTATCTCAGGGGCCCCTGAAGGACCTGCTGCCCATTCAAATACACCCGCACAGAGTCGTGCACGAGCGTCTTGTATTCACACACCACCACAAGATGGGCCCATGTGCGGGCTGGCACGGATATACTGGTGATTTGCTCCGCAGTCCAGCCTGTGTAGGAGCGCACTGCGACGTGCCCTGCAGCGGTCAACACCGCCTCCAAGCCCTTGCTGTCTTGACCCAGGAAACGGAAGAGCAGCGTCTCTCCTTGGCGTGTTTGTCCGGGATGTCCAGGCCGCAGGGGGGGGGCATCTTCCTCAGAGGCACCCCCCCCTTGCTGCATAGACATGGATCCAGAGCGCTGCACGGAGGACGAATTCAAGCGCAGCCACAATGCCACCGTTAAGCCAGCAGCGGGCCAAGCAGGCATGTCAGCAGTGCACAAGCCACAGCCTGGCCCTGCTAAGTCCAACTGAGACGGCACTGTTTGGGGCGTGGCCAAGGTAGATGCCAAAATGCGCAACGGTGCAACTGCAGCCAATTGCTGGGAAGGATTGCCCCCTTGAAAGACTTCTCTTGGCATAATTCGTCTCGAAAATGGATGTAGTGCAGTTGCAATGGCGTCTCGTGCTACCCCACGCTGCGCGAGACATGTCACGAGAGTGTGCCATGCCTGTTGTTGTGCAGTATTAGTGCACTTATAGAAGGCAGGGTTACGCAAGACTTTCAACAATGCAGCAAAGATTCCCGATATCATCAAAGTGTCTGCCACTCGTGGATGTAATTGGAGCATATTGTTGATAGACAGTTGCCAGCGTGCAAGGTGTTGAGCTGTGGTCGCTGCAGCACCGCTGAGCAGCACCTGGGCAGCCTCATTGGGGCTTGGAATGCCTAGAACAAAGTGATTGTTACTCATTTGGGTGCTCTTCAGGCAGCGGTGCCGAGGGGTGCAGTTGCCCTACAGGTGCGAAATGACGATGCAGGTTGCGAGTGCACTGCAGCAGCAGCCAAACGTGGGATTTTGTAAGTAGAAGAACGAGCGAGGGACCGCATGCGTGTGATGAGATTCTGATGATATTTTGGAAGCCGTTTTATGGCCAACAGCCTCCGAGTGCTGTACCATGAGGCTCATCAGCACTGCTTCCTGCCTCAGCGCCCCCCAACAACACAACACGCCAGATCATGCGGAGTCCACCTTCTGCACAACCAGCCCCATTGTAAGATAGCCAGGGAGAAAATACCAGCAACTCATTCTGTGGTGGCTTTGTAGAGGACTCAGAGCCTTGGCATGGCAAACTCGGGGAAGAATGATGTTGCAATAGTTGCAGCTTTTGCAGCAGCCATCCGAACTCTAGTTGTGGTCCTTACAGCCATCTTTGCAAATGTATCCGCGCCCCATGACTCATCAGCATCACTGGACCCCTCCCTTCCGGCCGCACCTGGAACGGCTGACCTGGTTGTTCAGAAGCTGCTGAGCCCTCTGGGGCACTGGGACGGAGTCTTCTTTTTGCATTTGGCAGAGCATGGCTACACGTACGAGATGTTCCATGCATTTTTCCCAGGACTACCACTGGCAATGAAAGCTCTTTCAATTGTGGTAGCACCCATTGCTTCTCTGTTTGGACTCTCCCAACGCTCGATTCTGCTGATCTCAGGAGCGCTTTTTACGTGGGTCCATCACGCAATATCCGCACGCCTTCATTCAAACTTAAATGCCAAAATCATGCAGGAATGTTTGCACTGTGGGTGCATGTGTCATGCTATATTATCTCACTCGCTTTGTGCTAAACTCTAGGCGCATGGCTTTGGTGTCTTGCATACTCTTCGCACTCTCACCCATGAACGTATTTGCTTCAGCCGTGTACTCCGAGGGGTAAGTGGCGACAAAACGCAAGCACACTGCACCACTTGCACCCCGCCTCCCTACAGACCTTTTGTACTTGCATCATTCACCGGCATGTACTTGCTTGAGTCAGTATCGGCGTGGTCACAGCAGGCGCAGCCCGCTGCCGCCTGCGTGCGGAAGCAGACCCAGCGCATGCCCACTTCAGCTGCCCTAGGCGTGATAGTGTCCACATGGCTGGCCGGGGCAGTGTTTAGCTTCGCTGCTCTCTTGCGCAGCAACGGCTTGTTGCTGGTAGGGTACCTGGCATACACCTTGCTGCGGCTGGGCGTGACAACGCGAGGGCCTGCCCGTTCCGTGCAGTGGTTCCTGGTTGCACTTTCAGTGGTGGGCGCAGCGGTATTGGCTGTCACACCCTACGTGCTATATCAACTCTATGGCAAGTACATGTACTGCGAAGCTGCACCAGCCAGTGTGCGATCAGCGGTGCTTGAGGCTTTTGGCGTGGCACTGCCAGACCATGCCACCCAGCCAGGGCGCCCCTGGTGCACGGATGCGACAGGAGCCGTCCCCCGCCTGCCGAACATGTACGGCTTCATCCAGGCCGAGTACTGGGGTGTGGGACCCTTTGCGTATTACGTCTTTAAGCAAATTCCGCAGTTTGTGCTGGCCTCGCCTATTCTCTCTGTATCCCTGGCAGCGCTGTACATCGTGCTGGTGGAGGGCGGGGGTCGCTGTATGGACCTGCTGCTGTGCATGTTGAAGGGGGTGTTCTTGCGCATAACCACAGAAAATGCCGACCCCCCCACAGAGCGTCAGTCTGGTGAAGACTTGTCAGCAGTGCAGGCCGGCAGACTGGAAACCGACAGCATTCTGGCAGCGCTGGATCAGGCGGCAGCACACAGCCCAGGGCGCTCTGCTGGTACAAGCATGCGGTCGTCTATGAGCAGTTCAGATTTACCCCCCCTTCCACCCATTACGGCGCGGCAGGTGACCGCAGGCAGTGTCAGTGGATTCGTGAGCCCTCGTTGTGACATGGACCATAGCCCTCCGAAGAGATCCTCGGTCCTGAATGTGAGCATCACCAGTGGTGACGTGTTGAGTCACACAGGCCTGCCGCCAGCTCAGCCCCTGTTGGAGCCCGGGGTGTTGCCGTATGCAGGGCATTTGCTGGTGATGACTGCCGTGGCGCTTGTGATCATGCACATCCAAGTGGCCACCCGATTCCTGGGCAGCTCCTCCCCGCTCATCTACTGGTATATGGCACATGTGTGGACATCCCAACGCCACGCCAGTGCAGACGGCGCTTCCCCAGAGCCTGGAAGCCCGGGCCCAAAGGAGGGCGGCTCGCACAGGGTGCAGTGCTGCTCTCCGGCATGGCGGACAGTGCTCTGGCTGTGCATTTACACAGTGCTGGGGCCTCTGCTGTTTGGAAACTTTTATAATTGGACTTGAGGGTGTGCTGGAGAATGCTGCAGCAAAAGCTGGCAGTTGATGCGCAATCGGACCAGCATCCGACCTCATTTTGGCCTGCGCACAAGGGGGTCCACTGCATTGTGTAGGTTTCGGGTGCTGCTGCAAAACTTGTGAACATGCCGGTTAAATCAGTGTATAGTTTGTCACGACAATTCTGTTTTGCAAAAAGCCTCTCGCGCTTTGAGGCTGCCCGTCTGCAGCACCTCTTTGCCAAAGCATTTCAAACAGCTGCATTTTGTGAGCTACCACTGGAATTTGGTCCATTACACACAAACAACGATAGAAATGGGTGCAGCAAGTGTTCTGCTTATTGTTTGCATGTCGGTGTTTGCCTCTTTGGCATCAGAAGGTACGCTGCCAGCGACGGCTGTGAGTTTGCAGCAATTTCCGCACTCACCCACATGGCAGGCTTGAATTGGTTCTTTATCTACCGCCACGAATGGTACAAGGAGGCAAAAGCCAAAGTTGCACGCGCACAAGCACGAGGTGAGTACTTGGTTTAATGCATTGCGTGACGAATGGCGCGCTTGACACGAGTCTCATGCAGTCGACAAGCTCAAGAGCCAGGTGGCCAACGTGAAGAAGCGTCATCAACAAGAGAAGCAGATCGCTGCCGCGGAGCGTGATGTGTCAGCCCTGTCTTTGTCCCAAACACGCAGCCAGATTGTCACATCAGTGCTGATGGCTGTTGCATTCATTGCAAACTACCAGTTCATGTCCTCTTACTTCGGCTCCGAGATCGTTGCCACCAGCCCCTTCGAGCCCATTTCAATGCTTCAGGCCATCTCCCACCGCGGCCTGGAGGGCGACGACTACACCCAAGTTGGCTTTGCTTGGGTGTACATGCTATGCTCCATGGGCACCCGGCCCATTATCACCAAGCTCATTGGCAGCTCGGCCGCCTCAGGGCCTTCGCTGTGGAGCCAGCAGTGGGAGCGCGTCTCACGCGACGCCAAGCAGAAGGGCTGGTAAGCGCAGTGTAGGGTGAATTCAATGTATTGCAATGCACACCACAGGGGTGTTGGGGTGGGGGGGTGTTTATCCCGTGGCCACCAGGTGGTTCACGTAAGCCCGCACCAGCTCGTTGATCTCCTTGCCCTGCTCTGAGGCGAAGTACAGCTTGTCCTGCTTGATGAGGTTCCCCACATGCAGCACAAAAGAGCTGCCAGAGTGGCCCCACGTTGGCACCTCCGCATACGGGTACTCCTTAATGATTTCCTTGGTCTCGGGGTGGATGATAAGGATGCCCTTGGGGTTCACAGCAAGGAACACCTCTTCGGGCAGGTCCACGCTCATCTGGGGCTCGCAGAAGAAGAAGCTGCTGCCGTAGATCTGCCACGACTTGACTACACCCATGTACTTCTTTTGGGCTTGGGCCACAGTCAGCCCCGAGCTGTTGGCGTGGTTCACCTTGATGCGGGAGATGTAGTCGGCCACCTTGGTGGCATCCAGAAACTTGGAGGGCAAGAAACGCACCAGTGTCTCGCGGGTCAAATCAAAGCCCTTGTCGCCGTACTCGGCCTGCATCTGGATGGCGGCCAGCGTCACCACGTCCTCCTCCGCACAGGGGTATCGTGACGACACCACGTCATACACCGCCTGGCGGTACATGCTCTCGTGTGCGTAGATGTCCTCCTCCTCGGGCTCAAAGTACACATGCACCTTGTACACAATGCGGTACATGTTGGTGACGCTGGTGCCCTTGTCCTTGGCCTGCTTCTCCTCTTCATACAGGCGCTGCCAATACGCCACCAGGTCAAGGATGCGCTCGTCCTTCTCCAGGTATCGCTCCTCCATGTCGGGTGTCAGCTCGTACACCGCAAAGGCATCGGGCTTCTGGATGCCCAGCTGGAATGCCATCATTTTGTTCAAGTCCTCAGCAGTCGTCCACGACGTCACCGGCATGCCCACGAACTCGCCAGTCAAGTGGAACACCCGCACGATGACAGGCTTCATGCTTTTGCAGGCGTCGATCTCCATGTTGGTGGGGATTTCACGGCGAGGCCCCAGGTCTGACGTCTTCAGCACACGGCCGAGGGAGTATCGAGCATAGCGACCCACCATCCCATCGGCATCCATGTGATCCGCTAGATGGCTCAGTAGGTAGTCCTGGAACTCAGAAGAGGGGGGGAAGGCGCCAGAGGCCACTGCGAACAGCTGCCAGCCGCGCATCACAGACTCTGCATTGGGGTTGGCTGTGGTCTGCTTGATGATCTGGCAGTACACCTCGTCTCGCAGCTCCTGGGGGGCGTGCAGGGAGTTCTTCATCAGCTTCTCCGCGTGGCCGCCGTCCTCCTTCTTGGTCTGGCGGTCACCCATGTACCCTGTGACGTTGCGGAAGCACTGTGTGGCTTGCGTCTCCAAGTCCTTGCCTGGCATTTTGCGCAAAGAAGTCTTGATCACGTCGTTCTTCCAGTTGACGATTTTGTCCACTGAGGTTTTCTTGCCGAACATGCCTGCAAAGCGGAACAGAAAACGTTCAGCATAGAACACAAAAAATCAGCCGTGCTCTATGACATACCCTTGCGGTTCAAGTTGAAGTACGCTGCAGCGTACTCTGTGAATTCCTTCTTGGGGAAATCACTGCGCGCCCCCACCGACACCTGCAGGAAGTCCATGAGCTTCTTGGAGAGCTCCTCAGCCTCAGCGGTGCGCCGAGCCATGCTGGAGGCATCCTTGGCGTCCTTGCGGTTTCGGCGACGCTCCTCAGCCTCTCTGCGAACACACATGCAGGTGCGCGGTGCCATGTGTGGCAGTCGCTCCGTGCTCTTACTGCTTCTTCTTGGCTCCAAGCTCAGCGAACTTGGCAAACTTGCCGAAGCTTGCGCCACCCAGATTCTTGCGTGCCTTCAACTTGACGTGCGACAGGATCTTGATCCACTTCATCTTGGAGCCGGCGCTGAGCGACAGGCCTGCCTTCGCAGAGCTGGCATCAATGGCCGAGCTAGCAGGGTCCACCCAATCCGCGGGCTGCTCCCAAGAGGACTCGCCAGTGTCAGAGTTATACCTGAAATAATACATATCCTGAAGAGCTGGTGAACAGGACACGCAGGCGTTTGCTTGGTGTGGAATTGGCCGCAGTCGCAAGCTGACAATTGGCACGTCGCAGCGACACGTACCAATACGGGTGCCCAGAATCGGGGTCAACACCCTTGACCCAGACTTGTGCAGCAGCTTCAGGAGCTGTTTCAGTTGCTTGAAGCTCTGAGGGGTACTCCCACTGTGTCACACCAGCTGCGCAGCAACACGAATTGTGACGGCGTGTTGGACCAGTACGCAGCAATTCATGAGAAGCTGGCCACTGTATACGAGCACGTACTGACGCTGTTGGAATAGTACGTGTGACCTGAATCATCGTCAACAGCCTCGACCTGCACAGAAAAAATGTTGATGTGGTGTTTCTGCAGCTCGTTCAAACACGGCAGTACGCCGTGGTCGACTTCCACTGCAACACGTTACTCACCCAGTCTCCGCCGATTGGGGTCGCCATCTTTGTGTATCTGTGCAAGTATATAAGTGTTTAAACAGTTCAGTCCTTCTGTGCAGCTAGCGCGGCCACAGGGCATTTCAAAATGGCAGCCAAGGCGGCGTTGCACGCGAAAGTGAGACACGTACAGCTGGTGTCCAGTTCTGCTTGCCAACAAACAAGCAAGCAACGTGACGAATTAAAGGGAAGCTGGTAGAAAGTGGGATCTTTTTGAGTCCTGGCGGCGGCGAGGACACGCTGGCGCCTCGTGTGCACCGGGTTTAGGCAGGGGGGTGGGTGGGGAAATAAGCCCCGTCGACTCTATTTCTTCGTGTTTGCCAGCGCTGCATGAGGAAAAATCTATGCAAAACTACAGGAACTTCCAAACAGTCCCCACGTCAGTGACTACCCGGCACTGTGTGTAGATACATTCATCGCCATGGCTGCTTCAGAAAGTGCAGCGGACACGAAAGGTACGTTTTGTCGTTACCCGCAAAGCAAAGCTAAAAACAATTCCCCAAACCCAACGTGGTGCAGCCACAAGCGAGCCCAGTGTGGAGGACCTCGTCACGCAGCTGATGGGGCAGATAAACGGAACTGATTGGGTGAAAAACACCACGCCGCTAGGGGTGAACATCTTTGATTTGGCAGCTGAATCTAAGGCAGATAGAGAAGCTGCCGAGGCTGATGCAGCCGCAAAAGCCGCAAAAAAAGACGAGTAAAGGCACGCACTTGGACCGAACAAGGCGCACATTTGGTGAATTAGGTACATTCATCCGTCAAGAAAGACTCCACACCATACCTGAGGTGTGGGTTTGCTCACCGCTTGCATCAGGGGACGCAGACCCGTGCAGTGCCAGGTTCAGCTCAGCCTCGTCCAGGCTGCTAAGCAACTGCAGACCGGCTGCTGTATGTGACGGCACCATCCGTCCACGCCCCCAAGTAGCGCTGGGTGCAGACACACACGCTTCACTGTGCCGTCTGCTGACAAGGGGGGGGTAATTTTGCAACTGCCCCCCCTCATCCTCCTCCACCACCAGCGCGCACCCGTCACTGTCAGAGTCGCCTGACTGGCTATCGAATGCACTTGCGAAATCCAATCTTGTCACAGCACTGCTCGCGCGCCCCCCCTCTGTTGTCGCTTGCCCTGATGTGTTCGATGGGGCGTGGTGACTGCTCGGTGAGTGTGTCTGTGGCCCCCCACCTGACGCTGGCAGCCCCCCCCCACTGGGCCCACCAGCTGAATTCACCCCCCCAGGCACCCCTTCAGGTGTTGCACTCGCCCGCACAGCGTATGGCAGTGCTGTGCCTGTGCCTGCCCCAGGGGTCGTTGCCTCAGCCAGGGCAAGCTGAGCCGCGTCCAGCTGCCCCTGTAGCTGCTCCTGCTTCGTCCGCCACCGGCGCTCCTTGGCAAGCCACTGCTGGGGGGATAGTGCAAACGAGCTGTGGGTAAGCCTGTCTATGCCCTCAGCATGCCCGCTCGAGTAGTGGCCACTCAAGAATGAATCGCTCCCGCGGGGAGGATCGGAGTTGCCGCCAGATCGGGGGGGGTTGACCACAGCTGTATCCGCGGCTGCTGAGCATAGGCGCTGCAACGCAACGATGGCAGGACTGTCCACGTGCAGCCCTAGGCTGCGAGCCGCTGCTGCTACCGCCCCCCTCAGATGACCAATCGTTGCGGGGGGGGGTGCGTCAGTGGAAGCCCCCCTGCCCCCCTTGCCAGGCATGGGTGTCTCCAATTCACGCGCGACAGCAGCTGCAGCTGCGACGGCT
>Ga0307982_1002597_pt1 | contig 14570 bp, 12 predicted proteins | sample OrgLakmetagen989_FD_201847 | JGI IMG/M metagenome (GOLD analysis project Ga0307982, IMG submission 201847) | Saline water microbial communities from Organic Lake, Antarctica - #989 | ecosystem: Environmental > Aquatic > Non-marine Saline and Alkaline > Saline | place: Antarctica: Organic Lake...
GCAGATGTCTTGGCGCGCCTGCCAGACATCACCATGTCACGCTTGCCCGAAATGCTTCCATGGAACTGGAAGCTCGGGCAGGAAGCTGTCAACGCAGCGTGACCGCGTTCCTCGCCGGATGCTTACGCTGGACCGAACATTCAACTATTCCATTCTCGCGCCGCTCGCCAACGTCACTGTAACAGGTGGTGGAATAAAGGGCACGATCGTTGGCCGCACAATCACTCAAGGAGCCGAGATACGGCCATATGATGAAACTGACCGCCTGTTCGACGGCACCCTGCCCCCGACAGGCCCCCATCCCCGGTGCCGCTGCCGGCTTCCGTTTGGTTGCTGATCATGGCGCTTGGCGGGCTGGGTATTGCCGCGCGCAAGCGGGCCTGACACGATTAACGCACCCCTGCCTCCGCTACCACCCGGGGGCAGGGATATTGCTTGCTCTGAAACGCGCCATGGGCGCCATCAGCAACCGGCGCGTCCTTGGCAGTCCCACCGTGCGCTCTGTTCACACGGGTTACGTCCGACGCCACGCCCGCAGAAGTAACACCTTCTGAAGATTTCCGTGTTTCTGCGTGCCCGATCAGCCTGCTGCTACGCCATGCGCGTCCCTAGCTTACCATGCCGTACGCTGCCTTGCGCGCCCGTGGCGCAGCTACCGAGATGCGTACGTTTTCCGCGTACAGGGTGTACAGCGTGTACGCAGACCGGCGACCCGGCCGTCACTTGAACAGCGCGTCGCCCTGCTCGTCAATCACCTGTTTCGCCTTGCGGATCGAGAACGCCTCGGCCTCGTCAACGCTGCCCAGGGTGTCGGCGCGCAGCAGGTTGTGCACCTTCACCTCGCCGCCGATCTCCTTCTCTATCCTCGCGCCGACGCGGTGCCCGCCCTCGGCGGGCTGCGGCGCAGCAACAATGCGGCAGCCCTTGTAGGTCTCGGACACTTCCGCACGCGCTTGCGGTTTTGCGCCGCCCCCGAACAGACGTGACAAGATCGACATGGCCTGCCCCTACTGGTCGAGGAAGCTGCGCAGCTTGCGGCTGCGGCTGGGATGTTTCAGCTTTCTCAAGGCCTTGGCCTCGATCTGGCGGATACGCTCGCGGGTCACCGAGAATTGCTGACCCACCTCTTCAAGCGTGTGATCGGTGTTCATGCCGATACCGAAACGCATCCGCAGCACCCGCTCCTCGCGCGGGGTCAGCGAGGACAGGACCCGCGTCGTGGTTTCCTTCAGGTTGTCCTGAATGGCCGAATCCAGCGGCAGGATGACGTTCTTGTCCTCGATGAAATCGCCAAGCTGGCTGTCTTCCTCGTCGCCGATGGGGGTCTCCAGGCTGATCGGTTCCTTGGCGATCTTCATCACCTTGCGGACTTTTTCCAGCGGCATCTGCAGCTTTTCGGCCAGCTCTTCCGGCGTCGGTTCGCGCCCGATCTCGTGCAGCATCTGCCGTCCGGTGCGCACCAGCTTGTTGATCGTCTCGATCATGTGCACCGGAATGCGGATGGTGCGCGCCTGATCGGCGATGCTGCGGGTGATCGCCTGCCGGATCCACCATGTCGCATAGGTGCTGAACTTGTAGCCCCGGCGGTACTCGAACTTGTCGACGGCCTTCATCAGGCCGATATTGCCTTCCTGAATAAGATCAAGGAATTGCAGGCCACGGTTCGTGTATTTCTTGGCAATCGAGATGACCAGTCGCAGGTTTGCCTCGACCATTTCCTTCTTGGCCTGACGCGCCTCCTTCTCGCCCTTTTGGACCTGCCCGACGATGCGTCGGAACTCCGAGATATCGAGGCCAACATATTGTCCGACCTGCGCCATGTCGGCGCGCAGCTCGGCGACCTTTTCGGGGCTGCGCTCCATCAGCATCTGCCAGCCGCGCCCAGGCTTGTTCGCCATGTCCTCGACCCAGTTCGGGTCAAGCTCGCGGCCGCGGTATTCCTCGATGAATTCGCGGCGGTTGATCCGCGCCTGGTCGGCCAGTTTCACCATCGCGGTGTCGATTTGCATGATCCGGCGGTTGATACCGTAAAGCTGGTCGATCAGCGCCTCGATGCGGTTGTTGTGCAGGTGCAACTCGTTGACCCGAAACACGATTTCCGACCGCAACTTCTGGTACTCTTTCTCCTGTTCCTTGGAAAAGGATCCGTCCTCGTTCAGCGTCGCGGACATCCGGTTGTCCTGCATTTCCGAAAGCTTGGCGAAATCGTCGGCGATCCGGTCGAGGGTTTCCAGCACCCGCGGCTTTAGCGCGGCTTCCATCGCAGCAAGGCTCATGTTGGCCTGCTCGTCCTCGTCCTCGTCGTCCTCCTGCCGGATCGGGTTGCCATCCGCGTCAAGCTCCGGCGACGCGTCAGATTTCTCTTCCTTTTCAGGAGGATGAGCGACATTCGCCGGCTCCGCGACCGGTTCGGCGCCATCTTCCAGCGTCTGGTTGCCGAAGGTCGTTTCAAGGTCGATCACGTCGCGCAGCAGGATGTCTTCGCTCAGCAGCTCGTCACGCCAGATGGTGATCGCCTGGAAGGTCAGCGGGCTTTCGCAGAGGCCCGCGATCATCGTGTTGCGCCCGGCCTCGATCCGCTTGGCGATGGCGATCTCACCCTCGCGGCTCAGCAACTCGACAGAGCCCATCTCGCGCAGGTACATGCGCACGGGATCGTCGGTGCGGTCGAGCTTGTCTTCCTTGGCCGAGCTCACGGCCACATCGCCGCGCTTGTTCACCTCGGCCACGGCGGTGGTCTTGTTTTCCTCTTCCTCGGCGTCCTCGGCCTCGATGATGTTGATGCCCATCTCCGACAGCATCGACATCACGTCCTCGATCTGCTCGCTGCCGACCTGGTCGGGCGGCAGGACCGCGTTAAGCTGATCGTAGGTGATGAAACCCTTCTCGCGCGCCTCGGAGATCATTCTCTTGACCGCCGCCTGGCTCATATCAAGCGTCCCCTCGACCTCGGCGTCGTCGGGCTTGCGGTCTTCAGTATCCTTGGCGGCCATTAAAGACTCCTCGGTTAAGGGCGGTGGCATCGATTCGGCTGCACGAATCAATAGCGCACTCAGATGATTCGGACACCCGTCTACCCTGATTTTCCTGCACAAACCTCACCGGTGCGTTCTCAGCGCTTCGGTTTGGAATAGTTTATCTTGTCCAGCAACTCTGCGAACTGCTCTTTCTCGTCGCGTCTGATCGCTGCGCCATTCTCGCCCAGCTCGTATTCGGCATCGTCGTCCTCATCGCTGTGAAACGCCCGGTTGCGCGCCTGTGCCGCCTGCCCCAGGCGCCATGTGATCGCCTCGTCCGCCCATCCGGCGATATCGGCGCTGGCTTCGGTCATTTCGGCCTGGACGCCACGCTGTGTCAGCAATTTGCCGAATTCCTCCCTGAGCGTCTGTGTGGCAAGGTCACGATCACCCGGATGTCTCACCGGCGGCGTCAGTGTGACGTGGGGAAGCGCCATCAGTTTTTCAAGCCACTTGTGGCCTATCTCCGCATCGATACGATCCCGCAAGACATCTGGACCGTCGGACGCGTGGCGCAAGATCACCGCGCGCAGCGCGGCATGGTTGGGATCACGGCAATCCAGCCGGTCGATCTGGCTTTCGAAGCTTTCGACCACCTCGGGGCAGCATACCAGAGTGGCGAGGATCACGGCCTCGCGCATATGGGTGTCGGCATCACGCCCGCCAGCCACCAGAAGCGAGGATTTCGTGCTGGAACGCGCGGGCTCTGGCAGGCCCCATTTGCCACCTCGGGTCCGCACCGCACCGGAGCCGCCCGCCCGGCGCGGATTGAACAACTGCCAGCGCAAATCCTTGAGCTCGCGTTCGTAATGAAACCGCAGGGACGGGTCGCGGATCAGATCGGTCTTCTCACGACAGGTCCGCTCCAACGCCGCCTTGCGTTCGGGTGTGTCAAAGCGGCGGCCTTCAGTCTCGCGCTGCCACAAGAGCCGCACCAGCGACAGCGCCTCGTCGACCCGCGCCTGGACCGCGCCCGCCCCTTGGGCGCGCAGCACGTCATCGGGATCCTGCCCCTCGGGCATCAGGGCAAAGCGCAGCGATTTGCCTGCCTCCAGCAGCGGCAGCGCCAGATCGACCACACGGTAGGCTGCGCGGAGGCCCGCGGTGTCGCCATCAAGCATGATCACCGGCTCGTCATTGACGCGCCAGAGAAGCTGCAACTGATGCTCGGTCACCGCGGTGCCCAAGGGGGCCACCGCCGCGCCGAACCCCGCCGCGACAAGCGCGATCACGTCCATGTAGCCTTCGGCCACGATCAGCGGCTGGCCCTTGCCGGCGGCCTCGCGCGCAGGCGCGTGATTGTAAAGCGTTCGCGACTTGTCGAACAGCTCGGTTTCGGGCGAATTCAGGTACTTGGCATTGTCGTTCGGGTCCATCGCCCGGCCGCCGAAGGCGATGCAGCGCCCGCGCGCGTCGCGGATAGGAAAGATGATCCGGTTGCGGAAGGTGTCGTAGGGCTTGCCGCCCTTGCTGCTCTCCTTGGCCAGGCCGCAGGCGAGGATCATCTCGGGCGCAATGCCCTTGCCGGTCAGGTTATCCCACAGACCCTGCCAGCCATCCGGCGCAAAGCCGAGATCAAAGCGCGCCTGCGTCGCCGCGTCGAGCGCGCGCCCAGCGAGGTAATCGCGCGCCGCAGCACCAGCCCCGCCGCGCAACTGCATCCCGAAATACCTGACCGCCTGCTCCATGACTTCGACCAGCTGCGTGCGCCGATCGGCCTTGGCCTGCGCCTGCGGGTCGCGTTCGGGCACGGTCATCCCGGCCTCGGTCGCCAGGATCTTCACCGCCTCCATGAAATCCACATTCTCGGTCTCACGGACGAAGGATATGGCGTCACCCTTGGCGTGACAGCCAAAGCAGTAATAGAACCCCTTGCGATCATCGACGTGAAAGGACGCGGTCTTTTCCTGGTGAAACGGGCACGGCGCCCACATGTCGCCCTTGGCCTGGTTGGACTTGCGCATGTCCCACGCGACCTTGCGTCCGACCACCTGGCTGAGCGACAGGCGACCTTGCAGTTCGTCGAGGAATCCGGGCGGCAGGCTCATGCCATGAATATCGGTCTCTTGCGGAGCAAAGTCCATAGGGCGCAGCACGTGCAGCGCCCGCCGCGGGCGTCATGCCTACCTGCCGGTCACAGACCCATGGCTCGGTAGCTGGCAGCGACCTTGGCGATCGACACCAGGTAGGCGGCGGTGCGTAGGTCGGTCACATCCTGACGCTCGTGCCAGACCTCGCGCATCGCCTGGTAGGCGCTGCGCATCGTGTCATCGAGGCCCGAGCGTACCAGTTGCAACTCATCCGCGCCACGCAGGTATTTCTGTTTGAAATCGGGCGACATCTCCCACGCGTCGCCCATGCCCCGGTTGAGGCGCTCGAGCTCTGTGACCAGCAGGTCGTGCCGGGCCTCTTCCTGGCGCCGCCCCAATCGGCCAAAGCGGATATGGCTGAGGTTCTTGACCCATTCGAAATAGGATACCGTGACGCCGCCGGCATTGGCGTACATGTCGGGGATGATCACAGTGCCTTTGCGGCGCAGGATCTCGTCGGCCCCCGCGGTGACCGGCCCGTTCGCCGCCTCGATGATCAGGGGCGCCTTGATCCGCTCGGCATTCTCGAGATTGATCACGCCCTCCAGGGCTGCCGGGATCAGGATGTCGCACTCCTGCTCCAGTGCCTTCGCGCCGTCTCGGATATACCGGCCGTCGGGATAGCCATCCACCCCACCATGCCGACCGATCCAGTTATAGATCGCCTCGACGTCTAGGCCCTTGTCATCCAGCAAGGCGCCATCGCGCTCGATGATCGCGGTCACCTTGCAGCCATCCTCCTCGGACAGAAACTTGGCCGCGTGATAGCCGACATTGCCCAGGCCCTGCACGATCACGCGCTTGCCGTCCAGCGTGCCCGAGAGCCCCGCCGCCGCGATATCCTCGGGGTGGCGGAAAAATTCCTGCAGGGCGTACTGGACTCCGCGCCCTGTCGCCTCGGTCCGGCCCTGGATGCCGCCGCCGTGAATGGGCTTGCCTGTCACGCAGGCGCGGTGGTTGATATCGGTGGTGTTCATGCGCTTGTACTGGTCCGCGATCCACGCCATTTCGCGCTCGCCGGTGCCCATGTCGGGGGCGGGCACGTTCTGCGCCGGATGGATGAGATCGCGCTTGATCAGCTCGTAGGCAAAGCGACGCGTGATCAACTCCATCTCATGCTCGTCCCACGCGCGCGGATCGACGCAAAGCCCGCCTTTCGAGCCACCGAAGGGCGCATCGACCAGCGCGCATTTGTAGGTCATCAGCGCCGCAAGCGCCTCGACCTCGTCCTGGTGCACGGCCAGCGAATAGCGAATCCCACCCTTGACCGGCTCCAGATGCTCGGAATGCACGCTGCGATAGCCTGTGAAGGTGTGGATCTGCCCGCGCAGCCGCACGCCGAAGCGCACCGTATAGGTAGCGTTGCAGACGCGGATCTTTTCCTCTAGGCCCGGTGACAGTTCCATCAGCGACACCGCGCGGTTGAACATCAGGTCGACACTGTCGCGAAACCCCGGCTCTTTCGTGGCGGTCATGGTCGGTTTCTCCCTGCTATGCCCTGGTCTGACGCGTCATCCGACGCGCCTTTTGACACGGTCAAGCCTACCGGGCGATTTGTCTACCCCTGATGGATCGCGCGTCAGCCTTGCATGCCGCAGGGATCTGCCAGACGCCTGTCCGGTGTCGCATCGATCACGATGGCCGCGTGTAGGTTCCAGCCGGAAAGCCCAGACCCGGCCTCAGGATTCGGTGCGCCGCGCGATGCGCATCTCCATCATTTCGGCCATGATCTTTGCCGGGGTGCGGTGTGTCACGCCGCCGACACCGACGCGCCGCCCGATCCGCCACCACAAGCCGGGCTCCCACGCGAAGGATCCCTTGCGCGACAGCTTGACCGTGAACCCGTTCGAGGGTTTGAAGGCGAACACCCCGCGATCGACAGCAACAACATCCGCCATCGGCGCGAGCACGCGCCCGTCGCTGCTGCGCAGACCCTCTGGTGTCAACTCCAACCGGTGCGCCGTCGCGCGCCACATCCGCTGCGCCATCCAGAACGACGACGCGGCGAACACGATCATGAAAAACTGCCATCCGGCCCCCGGTGACTGCACGATCGACAGGTACACCATAATGGCCCCGAGCGCCGCCACCGACCCGACACCGATTGCCCGGCGCCCGACCGAAGCCGAAAGTTCCATGTGGGTGTCGTCATCGCTCATCGTGTCTCTCCCTTGAGTCCGGTGGATGTATCCCTGTTGCCGGCATTTGGCGAGAGGACTGATCAAAAACGCACAGACCCTCTTTGCCTGCGAACGGACCACCCCCTGCCGCGAGGATGTCTAGATCGCTATATGAGACAAAAAGGAGAGCTGCCATGTCCATCAGACCCGTCATCGAAACCCGCCCCGCCAAGCCCACGATGGAAGGTGCCGGCGTGCACCTGCACCGCGCCTTCGGTTTTCACGACCCGTCGGAACTGGACCCCTTCCTGCTGTTCGACGATTTTCGCAACGACGATCCGGCGCGGTATGAAAAGGGATTCCCGTGGCATCCGCATCGCGGCATCGAGACGATCACATACGTGCTCGACGGCGAGGTCGCGCATGGCGACAGCCTTGGCAATACCGGCCTTCTCGGCGCCGGCGACGTGCAATGGATGACCGCCGGCTCGGGCATCCTGCACCAGGAAATGCCGCGCGGCAACGCGGCCGGGCAGATGCACGGGTTCCAGCTCTGGGCGAACCTGCCCGCCTCATTGAAGATGACCGCGCCGCGCTACCAGGACGTGACGGCCCCCGACATCCCCGAGGTGATCGACGATGACGGCACCCGCGTGCGGGTGATCGTCGGCGAATTCTGGGGCAAGCGCGGCCCGGTCGACGGCATCGCCGCCGATCCGCAATACCTCGATATCTCGGTGCCGCCGGGCGTGAAGAAGACGTTCCGCGTGGACACCTACCGGCGCAGCTTTGCCTATGTCTTTGCCGGAAGCGGTGCGTTTGCCGACGCGTCGCAGCCGACCGGTGTGCTTCTGGAAAAGGAAGTCGCGGGACAGGAGGTGCATCTGCGTGACCCGTCCGGCGACCGCACGCTGATCCGCTTCGGCACGGGCGACACGGTGACCGTGCAGGCCGGCGAAGAGGGCGTGCGGTTCCTGCTCATTTCCGGCGCGCCCCTGCAAGAGCCGGTAGCGTGGCATGGCCCCATCGTGATGAACACGAAAGACGAATTGCGACAGGCGATGCGGGATCTGAAGAGTGGCAGCTTCATCAAGCAAAGCGCATGAAGGGGTGAGAGGACCGCGCGCCACTGCCTGAGGCGCGGTCCTTATATCACGGCGCCACGGCTTTGCGCACCATGTCCCAGTAGACCGCCTCAACCTCGTCCAGCGAGAGCCGCCCGCGTTCGCGGAACCAGGTATTCACGCCCGTCAGCATGGCGATCAGCGCCATGCTGGCGATGTGCGGCTCTGCCACGCCCATAATTCCCTCCTCGACGCCGCGGCGCAGGATCGCCTCGAGCCGTGTCTCGTAGTCCCGTCGCAACCCCTCGATCACCTCGAAATTCTCCGGTGTCAGGTTGCGCAGCTCCATGTAAGAGACAAACACCGCATCAGCGCGTTGCGTGTTGAACCGGATGTGGAATCGTGTAAACGCCTCCAGCGCCTGCAGCGCGCTACCGGATGGTGCTTGGCTGTCCCAAGCCACGAGCAGGTCTTTCATGTGCGCGCGCATCAGGTCGAACAGCAGCGTCTGCTTGTCCGGCGTGTAGTTGTAAAGCGCACCGACCTGCACGCCGACCTCGGCAGCCATCCGGCGCATCGACACGGCGGCAAACCCATGCCGCGCGAACAGCGAGAGGGCGACGGCGCGCAGACGCGGGCCAGTGATGTCCGAATAAGAACCTTGTGTGCGCGCCATGCATGCACGTTAACTGAACATTCGTTCAGATCAAAGCCTCCGACATGCCCGGCTTGCCCGGTCCCCGCGACCGTGGCATGACCGCATCAGAACAGGTTCACGAGGACGCCATGCGCTTGCCCCCCCGAACGGGTCCGCTGATCGCCGCTTTGATCATCACCGCAGTCGGGGCATGCTCGGATCTGCCGGTGATGTCGGACGCACCACGCGACACCGGATATCCGGCGCTGGTACCGGTGGATCAGATCACCGGGCGCGTGCCACAGCCCTCGCCCGAGGCGCGCGAGGTAGCACCGACGCAGGCGCGCGCCGAACGTTTGCGCGCCCGCGCCGCGCGGCTTGCCGCGCCGGTGATCGACGACGCGACCCGCGAGAGGATCCAAACCGGCGTCAATCGTTGAAAAACTGCGTGCAATCGCGTGGACTGCGCGTTGCAAGGCCGATGCGAACCCGTTACATCCCCGCTCAACCTGGGCAACGCGACGATCGGAGACCCCCATGATCCCCCCCTTGCGCATCGGCATAGCCGGTCTGGGCACCGTCGGCACCGGCGTCATACGCATCGTGCAGCAAAAGGCAGAGCTTCTCGCCGCGCGCGCCGGACGCCCCCTGTCGATCAGCGCGGTGTCGGCACGCACCCGCGACACGGATCGCGGCGTATCGCTGTCAGACTACGCATGGGAGGACGACCCCGTTGCCCTTGCCCGGCGTGACGACGTGGATGTGTTCATCGAATTGATCGGCGGGTCCGATGGACCGGCCAAGGCCGCGACAGAGGCCGCGATCGCGGCCGGCAAGGACGTGGTGACCGCCAACAAGGCGATGCTCGCCCATCACGGGCATGCCCTCGCAACCGCCGCCGAAGAGGCCGGTTGCGTGATCCGCTTCGAGGCGGCGGTCGCCGGTGGCATTCCGGTGGTCAAGACCCTGACCGAAGGGCTTGCCGGAAACGAGGTCACACGAGTCATCGGGGTGATGAACGGCACCTGCAACTATATCCTGACGCGCATGCAGGCGACCGGACAGGGCTACAACGCTCTGTTTGAAGAGGCCGACAGGCTGGGCTTCCTCGAGGCCGATCCCAATCTCGACGTGGGCGGCATCGACGCCGGTCACAAGCTGGCATTGCTGTCGGCCATTGCGTTCGGCTGCCAAGTCGATTTCGAGGGCGTCGTGCTGGAGGGCATCCAGAACGTCACGCTCGACGATATCCGCCGCGCCGGCGATCTCGGCTACCGGATCAAGCTACTGGGGGTGGCGCAGATGACGGGGCGCGGCCTCGAACAGCGCATGTCGCCCTGTCTCGTGCCTGCCGACAGCCCGCTGGGGCAGCTTGAGGGCGGCACCAACATGATCGTCCTCGAAGGCGATCAGGTGGACCAAATCGTGCTGCGCGGTCCGGGCGCGGGCATGGGCCCGACCGCAAGCGCCGTGCTTGGCGACGTCATGGATATCGCCCGCGGCACGCGCCTGTCGACCTTCGGACAGCCCGCCGCATCACTGAAACCGTGTGCCCGGTCTACAAGCGCGACGCCCGCCCGCTATTACCTGCGGATGTCGATCCTCGACAAGCCCGGCGCACTGGCCAAGGTCGCCACGATCCTCGGCGAAGCTGGCATCTCCATCGACCGGATGCGCCAGTACCGCCATGACGACACGACGGCACCGGTCCTCATCGTGACCCACAAGACCAACCGCGAGGCGCTCGACACCGCGCTGACCGGCATCCGACGGCTCGACGTGCTGGCGGGTGATCCGGTCGCGTTGCGCATTGAAGCCGTCTGACCCGCCCGATCACCTGCGCGATACGCGATTATCCGACCCGAAACCCCCTATTTGCAAGGAACATCTCATGACCGACCCTTCGGATTTCAACGACCGCACACTGTCTCTCGGGCTTGCGCGCGTGGCCGAACAGGCAGCCCTGGCCTGTGGCGATTTCCTGGGGCGCGGCAACGAGAAGGCCGCGGATCAGGCTGCCGTCAACGCGATGCGTGAGCAGCTTGACATGCTGCCCATCAAAGGTGTCGTCGTGATCGGCGAAGGCGAACGCGACGAGGCACCGATGCTTTACATCGGCGAAGAGGTGGGCACCGGCGAGGGGCCCGGCGTGGACATCGCGCTCGACCCGCTGGAGGGCACGACCCTGACCGCCAAGGCCATGCCCAATGCCCTGACCATCATCGCCATGGCCCCGCGCCACACCATGCTGCACGCGCCCGATGTCTACATGGACAAGCTCGCGGTCGGGCCGGGCTTTCCCAAAGATGTCGTCTCGCTGGAAATGAGCCCCCGCGAGCGGGTCGAGGCTCTTGCGAAGGCCAAGGGCTGCAAGCCCAAGGACATCACGGTCTGCGTACTCGAACGCCCACGCCATCAGCAGATGATCGACGATATCCGCGGCACCGGCGCCGCTGTCTTCCTGATCACCGACGGAGATATCGCGGCGGTGATGCATTGCGCCGAATCCGAAATGACGGGCATCGACATGTACATGGGTCTCGGCGGCGCGCCCGAGGGCGTGCTGGCCGCCGGGGCACTGAAATGCATGGGCGGGCAGATCTGGGGCCGGCTAACCTTTCGCAACGACGAGGAACGCGCCCGCGCAGCCAAGGCCAGCATCACCGATCTCGACCGGGTCTATGCCCGCGACGACATGGTCACAGACCAGGTGATCATCGCCGCGACCGGCGTGACCGACGGGTCTGTCGTGTCGGGCCTGAAACGGCGGCCCGGATATATCGAGACAGAGACCATACTGATGCGCTCGCGCACCGGGTCGCTGCGCCGGATGATCTATCGCAGCAAGCGTGACTGACACCGGGCAAGGGGGGGGGGGGGGCCCCCCCCCCCCCCCGGGGGTATTTGGACCAAAAAGAAGGGACGACCGCCAGTGACGGCCTTTCTCGGGGTTGAGCATTCGCTGACCGGGCGGCGCTGGATCGGGCCCGGAAGCGAGGTCGACCGGCAGGCCGAGGCGATGACGCAAGAGAGCGCCCTGCCCCGCGCGCTGTGCCAGACGTTGGCCCGGCTTGGCGTCGGCGCGTCCGAGGCATCGGCATATCTGACGCCCACGCTGCGGGATCTTCTGCCCGATCCGCGCAGCCTGCGCGACATGAAGCGTGCGGCGGCGCGTTTCCTGAGCGCGGTACAGGCAAAGGAGCGCATCGCGGTCTTTGCCGATTACGATGTCGATGGCGGCGCCTCGGCGGCACTCCTGATCGACTGGCTGCGTCAGGTGGGCGCGCCTGTGCCCACGCTTTACATACCAGACCGGATCGACGAGGGCTACGGACCCAACCGCGCCGCCATGGCGGAACTTTCCGCGCAGCACGATCTCGTGATATGCGTGGATTGCGGCACGCTCGGCCACGAGGCGCTCGACGCAGCGAAGGAGGCGGACGTGATCGTGCTCGATCACCATCTGGGCGGCGAAACGCTGCCCCCCGCGCATGCTGTTGTAAACCCCAACCGGCAGGATGAAACCGGCGACCTCGCGCATCTCTGCGCCGCGGCGGTCGTCTTCCTGATGCTCGTTGAGGCGGGTCGCCAGTTGCGCGAAGCCGGCCATAAGGGCCCCGACCTGATGGCTGCTCTCGATCTCGTGGCACTGGCAACCGTGGCCGATGTCGCACCGCTGATCGGGGCCAACCGCGCCTTCGTGCGGCAGGGCCTGCACGTGATGGCCCGGCGCGAGCGCCCGGGTCTGGTGGCGCTGGCGGATGTGGCACGCATGGATGCGTCGCCCAATGCGTATCATCTGGGATTCCTGCTGGGGCCGCGCGTCAATGCCGGGGGGCGGATCGGCAAGGCCGATCTCGGCGCGCGTCTTCTGGCCAGCGACAACGCGTCCGAGGCCCGCGCGATGGCCGAACGCCTCGATCAGCTCAATACCGAGCGGCGCGAGGTCGAGGCCGAGGTGCGCGCGGCAGCGATGGCCCAGGCCGAGGCGCGCGGCGGGGGTGCGGCGCTGGTCTGGGCGGCGGGTGAAGGCTGGCATCCCGGCGTGGTTGGTATCGTCGCCAGCCGCCTCAAGGAAAGCCTGAACCGGCCCGCCATCGTGATCGGGCTGGAGGGCGACGAGGGCAAGGGCTCGGGCCGTTCGGTCTCGGGCGTCGATCTCGGGGCGTCTATCCAGCGGCTGGCGGCCGAGGGCCTGCTGATAAAGGGGGGCGGACACAAGATGGCGGCCGGTCTGACCGTGGCGCGCGACAAGCTCGACGCGGCAATGACCCGGCTGACCGAACTGCTAGCCAAGCAGGGCGCGGATCGCATCGGTCCCGCCGACCTGCGGCTCGACGGTCTGCTGACGCCGCGTGCGGCCACCATCGAGTTGGTCGAACAGATCGAGGCGGCGGGTCCCTTTGGCGCAGGCGCGCCGGGGCCGCGTTTCGTATTTGCCGACAGCCAGATCACCTTCGCGCGGCAGCTGGGCGACAGTCATCTCAAGCTGCGCTTCACCGACGGATTCGGGACAAGTCTCGACGCCATCGCCTTCGGCGCCTTCGACACGGCCCTCGGGCCGACCCTGGCGGGCCATGAAGGTCTGCTGTTCCACCTTGCCGGACGTCTGGAGATCAACACCTGGGGCGGTCGGCGGTCGGTTCAGCTGCGCCTCGAGGACGCGGCGCCCGCGTCATGACGTCCGCCATTAAATTTCCGGGGCCTGCAATGATGTTTTTTCAAAAACCCTCTTGCGCGTTTCGCAGGATTTCCCTAGCACGCATCGTGCAGCTGGCCCGTTCGTCTATCGGTTAGGACGCCAGGTTTTCAACCTGGAAAGAGGGGTTCGACTCCCCTACGGGCTGCCATTTAGTTTTATTCCCTTTATTACTTGATTTTCTGAGGCTTACGGCTCAGTCTAGGTACAAACCTAGGTACAAGCGGGTCGCCAAGCAGTGTCAAACTACCTTATAAAACAGGGCCAAAAATGGTCCGTCAAGGTCGCGCTTCCGGCTGACGTTGCGCACATCTTCGGCAAGAAGGCTTTCAAGAAAACCCTCAAGACATCCGACAAGGCAGCAGCTATCGCTCGATCCGGGCCGATCATCGCTCAGTTCAAGGATGCCATTGAGGAAGCACGGGGAAACCCGACCCAACACCTGAACGAATACTTGGCTTACACCCAGTCGCACTTGCGAGACGCCCGCAAAGACCCCGACGTCCAACCTGCTGCCATCGAAGGTATTGAAGAGGAGGCTCTCGGTCGTCTTCTGAAAGCACATGGCGTGCAGCACACCGAGCAACTCCCGAAGAAAGCCGAAGCGGAGGTTGTTAAAGCGTATAAGGTTGCAACCGGGCAACAGACACTCTTTGACATGCCGCTGGACGAGTATGTCAGGAGCCGCAAAGTGGAACCCAAGACGGAGGCCAAAGATCGTCACGCGGTCTCCAAGTTCGCCGCGAGGGTATCCACGGTCGAGGATGTGGACCGACAGGCTGTCAGGGACTTCGTAAGCTGGCTTTCCACAGCAGGCTGTTGATTGCCACTGAGACCTGACCCGGCAACCACCAAAATTGTCATTGAGACCTGACCCATGTGCAACCTTTCCCCGGCTTGAACCAGCTGGGGATTATCGGAGTGTTAGACATGGGATTTTTGA